>WBZO01007389.1_pt1 | contig 10209 bp, 10 predicted proteins | sample 5204261 | NCBI WGS metagenome assembly WBZO01 (sample SAMN12412400, study PRJNA552823) | activated sludge metagenome | isolation source: activated sludge from anammox sidestream of wastewater treatment plant... | place: USA: North Carolina | collected 2017-09
CGAAGCGGGGGTTGTGCAGCTCGTTCAACGCGTCGCGCAGGGCATCGGCCAGCTCGCGTGTCTCGGCCTCACCCAGGACAGCCCCGATTTCCTCCTGCCGCCCGCGCTGGCACAGCCACAGGCGTGGTGCTCGTCCGGACAGCTCTTCCAGCAGCACCGACAGCCACGCCGATGGCAGCACACGCTCCTGCCGATGGCCCGACGGCGCGGTCCGCACGATCCGAACGCGGTCGCGATGCAGCGTCACCAGCTCGACCGCCCGCGCGGCGCGATGGTTCAGATACAACATGCCGACCGCCAGCGCGACCTCGGCGCCGCTGAACAGGATCACCGGCCACGCCCCCAAGAACCAGAAGCGCAACGCGACAAAGCCGCTCAGGATCGCGATTCCGCCAATCAGCCAGCGCAACCCGACGCGCGACAGGCTGCGATACGGGGTGATCACCGCCTGGAACAGCGCCGTCTCGTCGGCCTGTGACAAAGGGTTGGACATCCGGCGGTTCTACCGGCTTGCAGCGCCGAGGGGAACACCCGCGCGTCACCCTCTTGCCCGGCCGTTCCCGTCACGCGACAAACAGCGTCGATGACGGACAAGCCCCGCCCCGCCGCGAAACCCCGCAGCCGCAAGCCGCGCGCCATGCCGGTGGCGGACGTGCATGCCTTCATCAGGGCTCTGGCGCAGGCCAATCCGGCCCCGCAGACCGAGCTCGACTACGGCGACCCGTTCACCCTGCTGGTCGCCGTGGTGCTGTCGGCGCAGGCGACCGACGCCTCGGTCAACAAGGCAACCGTCGGCCTGTTCAAGGAAGCACCGACGCCGGAAGCCGTGGTCCGCCTTGGGGTCGATGGGGTCGCACGCCATATCCGCTCCATCGGCCTGTGGCAGGGCAAGGCGCGGAATGTCGTCGCCCTGTCGCAGGCGCTGATCGACCGGCACGGCGGCAAGGTCCCGCACGACCGCGCGGCGCTGGAAGCCTTGCCCGGTGTCGGCCGCAAGACGGCGAACGTCGTCCTGAACGTGGCGTTCGGGGAATCGACGATGGCCGTCGACACGCATATTTTCCGCATCGGCAACCGCACCGGCCTCGCCCCCGGCAAGACCCCGCGCGCGGTCGAGGATGCGCTGGTCAGGCGCATCCCGCCCGACCTGCTGCGCGACGCCCATCACTGGCTGATCCTGTTCGGGCGCTACGTGTGCAAGGCCCGCCAGCCGGAGTGCTGGCGCTGCGTCGCCGCCACCTGGTGCCGCTATCCCGACAAATCCCCGCCGCCGGCGGCAAAGCCGCCGCGCCGCGTCGCTGCTCAGGCCACCTGACGCAGCCCGGACGGCACGACCCGGGTCACCTGCCGCACGCCGATCACCTGACGCAGATTGCCTTCGACCATATTGGCCTCGGCCGGATCGATCTCGCTCAAGGCAATTTCGACATGCATGCCAAGCGGGCCGAGATGCGACCACATGCGGACGGGTACGAGGTCGCGGCGGGCAAACGGTTGCAGCAGGCGGGGCAGCAGCGCCGGCGACGGATCGGCATCCAGCAGGAAACGCACGGCGGTGGCGCGGCAATCCGCGCGGGTCGACTCCAGAGTCATGAAAAGCAAACCTTCCGGCAGGTCGCGAAAAAAAAATCAGCGTCGAAGGCCCGGCTGCCAGGCAGCCGGGTGGCTAATTCGCGCGATCCGGAAGCAAAGGGACATGGTGCCTTATAGCATCACGGCCCGGTCCAGTCGAGTTCCGGCAGGCGGACCAGCGGCACCTGCCGCATCGACAAGGTACGGTATTGCAGGGTCAGCGGCACTTCGACCTCGGCCGGCTCGTCTGCCGACGACGTGTTGGCGAGCAGCGACAGGACGGCCTTGGCCGCCTTGGCGGCCGACCGGGTCAGCAGCCCGTTGCCGGCCAGGGCATCGAGCGTGGCGTCATAGCCGACGATCCGGCTGGTGCCGGCACCCATCGGCTGAAGCTGATCATCGAGCGCCAGCGTGGCGGATCCAGACAGGTTCAGCGGTCCCCAGCCAAGGCTGAATTTCTGGATCGCCAGCACCCCGCCGCCATCGCGCCAGGCAGCGGCAAGCGTTGCCGGCGCGGCAGCGGCTGGAACCGGCCCTTCCAGCGCCCCATCGACCGCAACCGAGGACAGGACCGGCCCCAGCGGCCAGCGCCCCTGCCGCGGCAGGCCCAGCGGACCGGCGGTGAGCGAGAACGCGACGGCAGGCTCCCCGGCGTCGGCCGTGGGCGTGATGTCGGCATGGCCTTCGATATGGTCGACCGTCAGGGAATCCGAGGGTTCGCCGTCGGTCGGCAACACCGCCCGCAGATGGTCGACGACCATCTCCATCCGGGTGGTTTTCGGATCGGGCTGCAGTGGCAGGGTGACATGCATGTCCTCGGCGACGAACGGCAGATCCGGCCCGTTGCCGAACCGGACCCGCTGCACGCCGATCGGCGCCAGATCGAGATCCCATGGCTCCAGCAGATCGACGCGCAGGACCAGTTGCTTGACGTCCCAGTAGACGCCGCCGGGCAATGTCGGCTCACCGCCGGCAATCGCGAGGTCGGTCACCGTCAGCGTCGCGGCGAACGGCCAGCCGCCGGTTCGCCGGTGGCTGACGGTCACCGTCCAGCCCTTGGTCCTGATGTCGGCGCTCCAGGCCTGGAAGCTGCGTTCCAGGCGGCTCACCGATGATTGCCAAAAGACAAAATCAGCGATCACCGCGGCGACCGGCAGCGCGATCAGCCAAATCCACCATCTCCGACGCATGCAGCCTCGCCTGCCGATTGAACGGCCCTATACCACCAGGACCGGGTCCTGGCTTCACGCCAGATGATCGACCACGACCGGATGGCACCAATGTGACGCCGTCCTCCACCCCGACCCCGATCCGCAACTTATGCGGGAAACACGCTTCGTCCACAGTCTCAAAATGCGCTTCAACCCCGGTTGAATCTCCATATTACCCCGTGATTTCAAATGACTATTGGCGTTCCTTGCAATGTTCGGCGAAGCCCCCGAACCCAACGTGCACAGACTTATCCACAGGTCAGGCATTGCTCCGGCATCCGCGAGAGCTCCGCGCTCAACCGCTCCATCAGCTCCTCCCGCCGCAACCCGTCCGGCAAAGCCGGACGAATGACGACATGGATCGTGCCCGGGCGCTTCTGGAACGAGCGCCGCCCCCAGTAGCGTCCCGAATCGGTCAGGACCGGCAGCACACGCAGATTCGTCCGGCTCGCCAGTGCCGCCACACCGGGCTGCAGCGGCAGCATCCTGCCTGCGTCGCCGCGCGTGCCCTCCGGAAATATGATGATCGACCGCCCCTCGCGCGCCACCCGCTCCCCCTCGCGCATCAGTTGGCGGATCGTGGCGCCGCCGCCTGCGCGGTCGATGGCGATCATGCCGGTCGCGCGGATCAGCGAGCCGAACAGGGGGATCCGCAGCAATTCGTGCTTCAGCACATAGCAGCAGTTCGGCACCAGAGTCAGCCACACCAGCGTGTCGAACGCCGACTGGTGGCGCGAGGCGATCACCACCGGGCCTTGCCCCAGATGTTCCCGCCCCGTGACCTCGACCCGGATGCCGCAGATGAGGCGGGCGAGTCCGATGACCCATCCCGCCCAGGCTTCGGCCAGGTTGATCACTCGATGGGGGGCAAGGACCCGGATCACCCAGCCGGGCAGGGTCAGGATCGCCGTCATGCCGAAGAACACGACGTTGAAAAGCGCCGAACGCAGAAAGATCATCCGATGGGTCGTCCGGTCATGCCCGCCCCCGCGCGGGGCAGGTCCCGCGTCGGCAACCAGCTCGACAGCCCGGTCGCGACCGCGAGATATTTCACGTATTCCTCGGCCAATGTCCGCAGGGACACCGGCGCTGGGCGGCCGGCGTTGGCCGAGACCAGCACCGGGAACGGGTACAGGGTCACATCCGGCAGCGTCCGCCGCAACTCCACCAGCGCCCGCGGCATGTGATAGTACGCTGTTACGACGATCAGCGACCGGATGCCATGGGTCTGCACCCAGTCCCGAGTCTCGGCCGCGTTGCCGCGGGTCGACGCGGCGGTTCGGCCAAGCGTCACGCGCGCGGCGTAGGGCGCCGGGTCGAGCCCCGCCCGATGCGCCAGCGCCGCCAGGTCGGTTCCACCGCCGATACCCGAGATCAGCAGCCGGCCGCTGCGGCCCTCGGCCAGCAGGTGCAGCGCGGTTTCGACCCGTGCGGCGCCGCCGGTCAGGGCGACGATGCCGTCCGCTGTCGGCGGCAGCGCCGCAGGCCGGTCGGTGACGCGGATGAACCAGATGAAGCCGCCGCCCCAGGCGGCGATCAGGCCGATCATCACCAGCGCGCCGATGCGCCACCAGCGTCGGCGCGGCGGCCGCGCACCGGCGCCCCCCGGCGCCGTAGGTCCGGTCATGGCAGGCGGCGCAGCCATCGTCGCACCGTACCCTGTGCGGTCAGGAAGCCGATCCCGGCCGCCACGATCGGCAGCCCGGGCAAGGTCAGCCACAGCCCCACCGGCAGGGCCGCCACCATGTCCTGAAAGCCTTCGATGTCCGGTTGCGGTCCGGCGAACGGGGCGGCCAGTTGCGCCAGGGTCAGCAGGACCGGCAAGGCGAGAATCGCGCCGATCAGCCCGCCGGCAGCCGCGAGCAGCGTCGCCCGTGCCGCGAACCGCCCGGCGATGAAGCCGTCGGTCGCGCCCAGCCCGTGGACGATCTCGATCGCCTCCCGCCGCGCCGCCAGGCCCGCCCGGGTGGCCACGGCGATCACCGTGGCCGCGACGGCCGCCACCAGGATCAGCGCCAAGCCCGAGCAGGCCTGCAGGCTCCAGGCCAGCGTCGACAGGCGCCGCACCCAGACCCCGTGATCCTCGACCAGCGTTCCCGGCGCGGCTGTGTCCAGCCGCTGCGCCAGCGGCTTGAGATCGGTCCGACCGTTCAGGCGCACCGCGACGACGGCGGGCAGCGGCACCGCCAGCCGCTCGGCGCCCGCCCCCAGCCAGGGGCGCAGCAGGTCGCCGAGCTCATCGTCGGGCAGCGGCCGGGCCGAGCGCACGCCGGGTGTGCCGGTCAGCAGCGTCAGCACGGCGCGCAGCCGGTTCCCTTCCCCCTCCGCCGCCGGCTCTGTCGGCTGCGGCACCTGCACGGTCAGGGCCGATCCGGCCCCTTCCTGCCAATGCCGGCTCAAGGATGCGGCGCCGACCCATCCTGCCAGGGCCAGCGCGGCCAGGAACGCCATCGCCGCGACCAGGAACGGCAGCATGCGGTCGGACAGGGCGCGTCGCAGGCCCAGTTCATCGAAGCCGGAAGGGCGAAGAGAGGCAATACGAGCCATGCGCTAGTCATGCCCCACCAAGCGGCCATGCGACAGCCGCAGCGACACCGCCGGATGGCGCGCCACCAGCCGGTCGTTGTGCGTCGCCACGATCACCGTCGTGCCCAGCCGGTTCAACTCATGGAACAGCGTCATCAGCCGTTCGGCCTGTTCCTCGTCCAGGTTCCCCGTCGGCTCGTCTGCCAGCAGCAGCGCCGGACGCGTGATCACCGCGCGGGCGATGGCCACCCGCTGCTGCTCGCCGCCCGACAGTTCGGCGGGGCGCGATACCAGCTTCCGTGCCAGCCCGACCCAGCGCAGCATCTCGGTCACGTCGGCCCGGACCTGCCCCTCGGGCCGCCCCGCCAGGCGCAGCGGCAGCGCCACATTGTCGAACGCGGACAGGTGCGGCAGCAGGCGGAAATCCTGAAACACGACCCCGATGCGCCGGCGCAGGCCCGGCAGGTCGCGGCGGCGGGCGCTCTGGATCTCGGTTCCCATGATCGCCAAGCGGCCCCGGGTCGGGCGGATCGCCAGATACATCAGCCGCAGCATGCTGGTCTTCCCGGCGCCGGACGGTCCCAGCAGCCAGCGGAATTCCCCGGCGGGCACGCGAAAGCTGATATCCCGCAGCACCTCGATCGCCGCCTTGTCGGCCGAGGGGCGGCCATATTGCAGACCGACGGCCTCAAACCGGATCATGCCATGCGCCCTTCCATCGCCACGCCTTTCTGCCATCCCACGGCCAGGGCCGGAACCGATTCGTACCCGCCTGCGGCCGGTTTCACCGGCAGCCCTCGCCATGCCGGCCCTGTCGCCCCGGCGGTTTGCTGGAGGCGGGGTCCCGCTTCGTGGTAGGATCACAACGATCCTGCCGGGAGCCCTTTCCTTGCGCGTCGCGTGTCCGTCCTGTTCCGCCGCCTATGACATCCCGGACGCCTTGCTGGGCGTTGGACGTGCCGTGCGATGCGCCCGCTGCCAGCACCAATGGGTGCCCCGCCCCGTGGACCTGGCCGCGCCCGCGGATGTGATGTCGCCGCCGGAACCGCCGCCCCCGCCACCATCGGTCCAACCACCATCGCCTCCACCCGCGGCGACGCCGGCAGGCCAGGCCGCCGATGCCGACACGCCGGGCTTCAGTGCCATGGACCACCTGGCCATGAATGCCAGGCCGCTGCCCGGCGACAGCCCCGGCAAGCTGCGCGCCGCCTGGGCGGTGAGCGTTCTTCTGCTGATCCTCGCCGCCGGCGCCGCCTATGTCTGGCGCAGCCAGTTGATCGATGCCTGGCCCCCCAGCCAACGGCTGTACGCGGCACTTGGCCTGGCGCCGGGGCAGCCACCCCCGCCCGGACATGGTCCGCCGGAGCAGCCGCCATCGAAGCCATGAGCCCGATTGCACGACGGTTCAGTTATAACCCCAGAACCGGGTCCGGGCGGTCTCGGGAGTCAGCATCGGGTCCACCAGCTCCCCCGGATTCTCGACCTGCGTCTCGCTCGGCACCACGACCGGCGACGGCCCGGTGATCCCATAGGCGGCCGGGCCGCCGGAGCAGGCGGCGAGCAGCAGCAGCGGGATCAGAGCCAAACCATAGCGCATGCGCCGATAGTGATCCGGCATCGCCGGCCTGTCCATCCGGCTGTACCCGTCCGAGAGCCGCGCGATGCGGCCTACGCCCCCTGCTTGTCTTCCGAATTCACGCCAAGCTGCTTCAGCTTGCGGTGCAGGGCCGACCGCTCCATCCCGACGAACTGCGCAGTGCGGGAGATGTTGCCGCCGAACCGCAGCAGTTGCGCCTGCAGATACTGGGTCTCGAACAGGTCGCGCGCCTCGCGCAGCGGCAGCGCCATGATATCGGCAGTCGGGTCGATGTTCAGCAGCGCCGGCGCACGCGATCCGATCTCGGGCGGCAGCATGTCGGGACGGATGGGATCGCCGGGTCCGCCCGGCGCCATGATCAGCACCCAGTCGACCAGGTTGCGCAACTGCCGGACATTGCCCGGCCAGTCATAGCTTTGCATCGCCGCCAGCGTGTCGGCCGAGAATTCCCGCGCCGGGATGCCGGACGCCTCGGCCGAACGCTCGATGAAATACTGCGCCAGGGCGGGAACGTCCTCCCGCCGGTCCTTCAGCGCGGGCACCTTCATCGGCACGACGGCGAGGCGATAGAACAGGTCCTCGCGGAACCGCCCGGCGGCGATCTCCGCCTGCAGGTCCTTGTTGGTGGTCGACAGCACGCGGACATCGACCTTGACCCGCGCCGAGCCGCCCAGACGCTCGAAGGTCTGGTCCTGCAGCGCGCGGACGATCTTGCCCTGGGTTTCCAGCGGCATGTCCGACACTTCGTCCAGCAGCAGCGTGCCGCCATGCGCCCGTTCCAGCACCCCGGCGCGGCGCGGATGCGCCACCGGGTCGCTGCCGGCTTCCAGCCCGAACAGCTCCTCCTCGAATCGCGCCGGGTTCAGCGTTGCGCAGTTCATCACCACGAACGGGCCGTCAGCGCGGCGCGACCGGGCATGGATCATGCGCGCGACCACTTCCTTGCCCGACCCGGCCGGACCGGTGATCATCACGCGCGATCCGGTCGGCGCGACGCGATCGATCTGCGCCCGCAACTGCGTGATCGGTGCCGAGTTGCCCAGCAGGTTGGTCTCGGGACCCACGCGCAGGCGGAGTTCCGCATTCTCCCGCGCCAGCGTCGCCACCTCCAGCGCGCGGCGGACCACCAGCAGCAGCCGGTCGGACTGGAACGGCTTTTCCAGGAAGTCGTAGGCGCCCTGCTGGATCGCGCCCACCGCCATCTCGATCGTGCCGTGGCCCGAGATCATGACCACGGGCACCTGCGGTTCCTCGGAATGGAACGTTTGCAACAATCCAAGCCCGTCTAGGCGGGAGCCCTGCAGCCACACGTCGAGCACCACGAGGGATGGACGGCGGGCGCGGAAGGCGGCAACTGCCGCGTCGGAGTCGCCGGCCCCGCGAGTCTCGTAGCCCTCGTCCGCCAGGATGCCATCGATCAGCATCCGGATATCCGGTTCGTCGTCGACGATCAGAATATCATGCGCCATGGGTCACCTGAGGCTGCGCCGAAGCGGATGGAACCTCGGCCAGGACCGGCAGGCTCAGGCTTGCGACCGTTCCGGGGCCATCCGGCCGGTCATCAAGGCTCAGCCTGCCGCCGTGGTCTTCCATGATCTTCTTGACGATCGCCAGTCCCAACCCGGTTCCCTTCGGCTTGTGCGTGACATACGGCTCTGTCAGGCGAGCCCGATCCTCGGTTGGCAGACCGACCCCGTCATCCGTCACCGCGACTCGCACCTCGGAGTCACTTGTCGTTACAGATACACCGATATGCCCCGCGCCGGGACGCATGGAAACCGCATCGGCGGCATTCTGCAGAAGATTTGTCAGCGCCTGGCGCAGCAGTCGCCGGTCGCACGGCACCGTCGGGCCGCGCGCCGGAATGTCGCTGGTCCATTCGATGCCCGGCCGAGCGGTTTTCTGCAGGATCAGCGCTTCGCGCACGATCTGTCCGAAATCCTCGGGCTTGATCACCGGCTGTGGCATGCGGGCAAAGGCCGAGAACTCATCGACCATGCGGCCGATATCGCCGACATGCCGGATGATCGTGTCGGCGCACAACGTGAACGTTTCCGGATCCGACTGAATCTCCTTCGCAAAGCGCCGCTTCAGCCGCTCGGCCGAGAGCTGGATCGGTGTCAGCGGGTTCTTGATCTCGTGCGCAATGCGCCGCGCAACGTCCGCCCAGGCGGCCTTGCGCTGCGCGGCTTCAAGCTCGGTGATATCATCGAAGGTCACGACGAATCCGTCAGGCCGCCCGCCCGACATCTCGGCGCCGATCCGAACCAGCAGCGTGCGCCGCCGCGTCGCCGGGCCGATCTGCAACTCGGCTGTCCGTGCCCGTTCGGGCGACGCCACCACCGTGTTCAGCAGCTCGGCGAATTCCGGCGCCACCTCGGCCAGCGGCCGGCCGATCGCGGCCAGCAGGTCCATCCCCAGCAGCTCATCCGCCGCGCGGTTGGGCAGCTCGATCCGCCCCTGCGCGTCCAGGCCGATCACGCCGGCCGACACACCCAGCAGCACGGTTTCGGTGAAACGGCGGCGCTCATCGATCTGACGATAGGCGTCCATCAGCTCGCTGCGCTGCGCCGCAAGTTGCCCGGTCATGCGGTTGAACGCGCGTCCGAGGCGTTCGATTTCGTCGGGGCCTTGCGGCACGACGCGGTGCTCCAAATGCCCGCGCGCCACTTCTTCGCTCGCGAGCGTCAGGGTCTGCACCGGACGCGCGATGCCGCGCGCGAGCACCAGACTTACCGCCGCCGTCAACGCTAGAATCACCGCGCCGACGGCGAGCAGCGCCAGCCAGGTGCGGCGCATCGCGTCGTAAATCGGCGCGGTGGATGTGGAAAGCTGGAGGTAGCCGACGTCGTCGTGTTCGCCGCGCAGCGCCGCCGCGACAAAGACGCGCTCTTCGTTGGCGAATTCATCCCACCGAATATCGTGTCGTTGGAAACCCGCGCGCGCCGCGACAAACTCGGGATGCTCGTGCTCGCGCCCCAACGGCACGCGCGGGTCAGAGCTGGCGAGCACGTTCAAGTGTTCATCCACCACCGTGATGCGCGCGGGCGCTTCACTCGCGGTCACGTGACTTGATTCGGCGTAGGCGCGCACCAGCGCCTCTAGCGATTGCGTCGGGACCTTGTCTTTGTCCTTGTCCTTGTCCCTTTCGCCAACCGCCTCGCGCAGCGCGTTCGCGACCAACTGCGCTTGAATTTCCAGATTGTGTTCTTCTTGCTCCAGCGTTGCCGCTTGCAGCTGCGTGCCCGTCCAAATAATCAAACCGCCCACGCTTACCGTGACTAGTAAAACATAGGTAAGCAG
>WBZO01007390.1_pt1 | contig 10208 bp, 6 predicted proteins | sample 5204261 | NCBI WGS metagenome assembly WBZO01 (sample SAMN12412400, study PRJNA552823) | activated sludge metagenome | isolation source: activated sludge from anammox sidestream of wastewater treatment plant... | place: USA: North Carolina | collected 2017-09
CGGCCCGCGGCTGCGCGTGTCTGGCAAGCTCGAGCTGCGCGACCTGCAGCTGCGCGAGACCGCGGGCGACGCAGCGCTGGCGCAGTGGCGCAGCCTGCGCGTGCGCATTGCCGATGCGTTCGTGCTGCAGCGCCGGCTCGAGCTCGATGCGGTCGAACTGGACGGGCTGCAGCTGCAGCTGCGGCGCGCTGCCGACGGGCAGCTGAACCTGCAGCGGCTGGTCGCGCGCGACGCGGCCGCGTCCGCAGCAGCCGGCGCCGTATCGGGCGGCGCGCGGCAGGCGACGGCAGCGACTGTGGCGACATCGGCTGCGGCTGCAGCGGCGGACGCGACCACCGCGTCGGCGGCAACCACCGCATCGACTGCGCCCGCAGCATCGGCGGCGTCGGCAGCTTTGCTTGCAGCGGCTGCGCCGGTAGGCTCGGCCGCGGCGACGGGATCGGCTGCGCCGGCCGTGCCGGTCGCGTCGCCGGCGTCGGTCGCGTCAGCCGCCGCGGCGGGGACCGCGGCCGGGCCGGCAGCAGCGCCTGCCGCTGTGGCCGCCGCCGGTTTTCACGCGGCGATCGCGCGGCTGAAGATCAGCGATGCGCGGGTCAGCTGGGAGGACCACGGCGTGGAGCCGGCGGCGGCGCTGCGCATCGAGCCGCTCGACCTGGAGCTGACCGGGCTGAAGTGGCCGATGCAGACCGACGCGGCGCTGCGCGTCGACGCGCGCCTGCTGGCCGCGTCCGACCGGCCGGCGGCGGTGCTGCACGTCGAAGGCGCGGCCAGCGACCGGCGCGCGCAGCTCGCGTGGAAGCTCGGCGAGGTCGACCTGGCGGCGGCGGCGCCGTACCTGCGGGCGTGGCTGCGGCCCAGCCTGCAGGGGCGCGCGCAGGCCCAGGGGCGGCTGCAGTGGGCGGCGGACGGCCCGCCGCAGCTGATGTTCGGCATCGAGCAGCTGCAGCTCGATGCGCTCGAGCTGGTCGAGCCCGGGCCGGCGAGCAGCAGGCATCGAGCCACTGTCCCCGCGCGGCTGGCGCGGCTCGAGCTGGCGGGCCTGCAGGTCGATCTGCTGCAGCACCTGGTGGTCGCCGCATCGCTGCGGCTGCAGCAGCCGCAGCTGCAGCTGCAGCGCGCAGCCGATGGCCGCTTCGACGTGCAGGACTGGTGGCGCGATGCCGCTGTCGCACCGGCTGCAACGCCGGCGGCAGCCGCGGCCGACGCGGGCGTCGCGACTGCAGCGTCGAGCACCCGAACGGCGCTCACGCCCGCGCGCGCCGACGACTGGCAGCTGCAGCTCGGCCAGCTGCAGCTCGACGGCGGCCGGCTGCAGCTGACCGATGCCGGCGTGGCGGCGGCGCCGCTGCAGCTCGAGGCGGTGCAGCTGCGCGCGGCCGAGCTGCGCTGGCCGCTTGCTGCGTCCCGTGGTGCGGCAGCCGGCTGGCCGCTGAAGCTGTCGGCGCGGCTGCGCACGGCCGGTGCCGAGGTGCCGGCGCGGATCGAGTGGGACGGCCGCATCGGCGTGACGCCCCTCGCCGCGCGCGGCCGGTTGCTGGTCGAGCGCTTCCCGGTGCCGGCGTTCGCGCCGCTGTTCGCGCAGCAGCTGCCGGTGGTGGTGCGCAGCCTGGAGGCCGGCTTCAGCGGCGAGCTCGACCTGCGTCAGACCGACGCCGACTGGGCGGGACAGCTGCGGGGCGATGCGCTGCTGGCCGATCTGCGGCTGGCGCTGCCGGCGGCGGCTGCGGCTGCGGATGGCAGCAAGCGTGCGAGTGCCGGGACGAGTGCCGGCGGCAGCGGCAGTGTGAGTGCCGGTGCAGGTGCGAATACCGCTGCGAGTGCCGGTGCCAGTGCCGGTGCCGGTGCGAGTGCCGCTGCGAGCGGCAGTGACGCCGTCGCCGACGGCGGCATGCACGACCTGCTGCGCTGGAACGCGGTGGCCGCCAGCGGCCTGGAGCTGAAGCTGCAGCCGCCGGCCAAGCCGCAGCTGCAGATCGATGCGCTGCGCATCGCCGACTACGAGTCGCGCGTGCTGCTCGCCGAGGATGGCCGTCTGAATCTGCTGCGGCTGGCCGACCGGGGCGCGACGACGGCGCCGGGAACCGCCGCCGGTGCCGCCGCCGCTGCCGGCGGCGATTCAGAGTCTCGCGCCGCGGCGGCAACCAGTCCGGCGGCGCCGAGTGCGCCGGTGGCTGCGGGCGCCGCGCCCGACGGGGCGGCTGCGCCCCGGTCGAGCGACGCCGCGGCGCCGCCGCCGGCGCCGCCGCCGGCGCCGCCGCCGCCGCAGACGGCCGCGGGCGCCGCCGCGCCGGCATCGGCTCCTGCAGCTGCGGCGCGCGGCCTGGCCGCGGAGCTGCCGCTGGACTTCGTGATCGGCTCGACCACGATCAGCAACGCGCGCATCGAGTACGAGGACCGCTTCATCCGCCCGAACTATCGCGCCGACCTGAGCGCGCTCGGCGGCACGATCGGGCGGATCGACAGCCGTGGCCACGACGCGGCAACGCTGAAGCTCGACGGCCGCATCGCCGGCACCGGGATCCTGCACATCGCCGGCTCGGCGAACCCGTTCGCGAGCCCGCCGGTGCTGGACCTGAAGGCCAGCGCGCGCGACATCGAGCTGCCCGGCCTGACCCCGTACAGTGCGAAGTACGCCGGCTACCCGATCGAGCGCGGCAAGCTCAGCGCCGAGGTCGCCTACCGGATCGACGCCGAAGGCAAGCTCGACGCGACCAACCACCTGGTGATCGACCAGCTGACCTTCGGACCGTGGACCGACAGCCCCAGCGCGACCAGGCTGCCGGTGCGGCTCGCGGTGGCGCTGCTGCAGGACGCCAACGGCGTGATCGACCTCGAGATCCCGGTCACCGGCTCGATCGACGACCCGCAGTTCAGCGTCGGCAAGATCGTCTGGACGGCGCTCGTCAACCTGCTGACCCGCGCGCGGACCTCGCCGATGTCGCTGCTGGCCGGCGGCGCCAAGGACCTGAGCGTGGTGCCCTTCGAGCCCGGCACCGCGACGCTGACCGCTGCCGGCGCATCGGCGCTCGATGCGGTCGCCAAGGCGATGGCCAACCGCCCGCAGCTGCGGCTGACGATCACCGGCGAGGCCGAGCTCGCGCACGAGCACGACGCGATCCAGCGCGCCGCGCTCGAGCAGCGGCAGCGCGCCGAGCAGCGGCGCGACCGCGAGCGCGATTCGCTCGGCAAGAGTGCGGCGGCGGCCGAAGCCGCGCTGCCGCCGCTGAGCGCCGAAGAGCGCGCGCGGCTGGTCGCGCGCCTGTACAAGGACACCAAGCTGCCGAACAAGCCGCGCAACTTCATCGGGCTGGCCAAGGACATCCCGACCGCGCAGATGGAGTCGATGCTCGCTGCCGCACAGCCGGTGGACGAGGCTGCTGCGCACCGGCTCGCGCAGCAGCGCGCGCTGGTGGTGCGCGACGCGTTGCTCGCCAAGGGCCTGCCCGGCTCGCGGCTGTTCGTGGCCGAAGCCAGGGCGCCGGCGGGCGCGGCAGCAGCGATGCCGGCGAGTGCGGCATCGGCATCGGCATCGGCATCGGCGAGCGCACCCGCGGGCACCGGCGCCGGGCCGGGCGCCGGTGCCGCCGGGGGTGGCGCCGTCGCCGCCGGCTGGCAGCCGCAGGCGCGGCTCGCGCTCGGGGTCGAGTAGAGGCAGGCGACAGGAGCAGACACGATGGCAACGGAGCTGATCACGCTGGGCGGCGGCTGCTTCTGGTGCACCGAGGCGGTGTTCGAGCAGGTCGACGGGGTGGTGGCAGTCGAGTCCGGCTACGCCAACGGCGACCCGCCGCAGCCGAGCTACGAGCAGGTCTGCAGCGGCGAAACTGGCCACGCCGAAGTGGTGCAGGTCGAGTTCGACCCGCAGCGCATCGGGCTGCGCGAAGTGCTCGAGATCTTCTTCGCGACCCACGACCCGACCACCCGCAACCGCCAGGGGCCCGACTTCGGCACCCAGTACCGCTCCGGCATCTACCTGCACGACGAAGCCCAGCGCGCGACCGCGCAGGCGGTGCGCGCCGAGGCCGACGCCGCCCACGGCGGGCGCGTGGTCACCGAGATCGAGCCGCTGCGCAGCTACGGCCGCGCCGAGGCCTACCACCAGCACTACTTCGCGCGCCACCCCGGGCAGGGCTACTGCGCGGCGATCATCGCGCCCAAGGTCGACAAGTTCCGGCGCACCTTCCAGGCGCGGCTGCGCCGCTGAGCGCGCTGCCTCGGCCGGCGTCGCGGGCGCGCCGCGCCAGCCGCGTCGCACGCGTGCCGCACCACGCTTGCGCGCAGTGCGCCATGCGCTCAGGGTCTCGCGCCTACGGGCGGCCCGGCGCGCTCAAGGCGCCAGCCGCTCGCGCAGCCAGTCGGCACCGGCGCGGCGATAGCGCAGCCGGTCGTGCAGCCGGCTCTTGCGGCCCTGCCAGAACTCCCAGGTGTCGGGCGCGAGCCGGTAGCCGCCCCAGTGCGGCGGCCGCGGTGGCTGCAGGCCGTACTTCAGCCCGTAGCGCCCGGCGTTGGCCACCAGCACCGCGCGCGACGCGATCACCTCGCTCTGCGGCGACGCCCAGGCGCCGATGCGCGAGTCCAGCGGCCGGCTCGCGTAGTAGGCGTCGGACTGCTCGGGCGATACCGGCGTGACCAGCCCCTCGATCCGCACCACCCGCTCCAGCTCGACCCAGTGGAACTGCAGCGCGGCCTGCGGGTGCGCTTCGAGCTCGCGGCCCTTGCGGCTGTGGTAGTTGGTGTACCAGACCAGCCCGGCGGCGTCGTAGGCCTTGAGCAGCACGATCCGGGTCGACGGCCGGCCGTCCGCGCCGACCGTGGCCAGGGTCATCGCGGTCGGCTCGGGCAGCTGCGCGTCGATTGCCTGCTGCATCCACGCGCTGAACTGCTGCAGCGGGGCGGCCGCGGCTGCGCCTTCGTCGAGCGTGTCGCGCTCGTAGCTCTTGCGCAGGGCGGCCAGGTCGGGCTTCATCGGCGGCGGTCGGGCGCGGCCCGAAGCCGCGATGCACGCAGTATGCCGCGCGCCGCGCACCACCACGGAGCAATCCCTTACGTGCAAAGCCCTAAGTGAAGCTCCCAGTTACGGCCCCGGCGCGGCTTGGCGATCCTATGCTCGCAGGCAGGCGGGGCTTCGCTGCCTTGCCTGACTCCCGTCGGGGCGGGTGCGGGCCCGGCCCCGGGGCTTTCGGCGCAGACCGCGCAGCGGGCGTTTTCAGCGTGTGGGGCACCAGCCGGATACGGGCATGCACAGTCATCCGATCGTCGTCGTCCTGGCCGCCGGCGCCGGCAGCCGCTTCAAGGGCGATGCGCACAAGCTGCAGCAGCCGCTGGGCGACACCAGCGTGCTCGGCAGCACCGTGCAGCACGCGCTCGCGAGCGGCTTGCCGGTGGTCGTGGTCACCACTGCGGCGCTCGCCGCCGCGGCGGCGCGGCCGGGCGCGATCCGCGACGTGATCATCGTGCCCGAGACGCCGGGGGCCTACGGCATGGGCCATTCGATCGCCGCCGGCGTGGCCGCCTGCTCGGACGCGCCCGGCTGGCTGCTGCTGCCCGGTGACATGCCGCTGGTGCAGCCGGCGACGCTGCGCGCGGTGGCCGCCGCGCTCGACGACCACGCGGTCGCCTACGCGCAGTACCGGGGGCAGCGCGGCCATCCGGTGGGCTTCGCTGCCGAGCTGTACTCGGAGCTGATCCGGCTCACCGGTGACCAGGGCGCGCGGCGCATCGTCGCGCGCTATCCGGCGGTGGGCGTCGAGGTCGACGACCCCGGCGTGCTGGTCGACGTCGACACCCAGGCCGATCTGGCGGCGCTGAGCGCGGCGGGCAGCGCCGTGCGGCGCCACGACGCGCGGCGCTGAGGCGCGGGTGCGGCTGCGCGCGCGGCTGCGGCTGCGGTTGCGGTTGCGGTTGCGGTTGCGGTTGCGGTTGCGGTTGCGGTTGCGGTTGCGGGCGGTGTCGCTGGCGGCGCCGCTGTCGAGCGGCGGTTGCGTTCGCGCGCGGCGCCGGCGCGATGTGGCGCCCGCAGCGGCGAGCGCGCGCGGCTGCCTTCGGGCTGCCGCCGGCCTCAGCGCGCCGCCAGCGCCGGCGCGTCGTCGAACGAGCCGCCGAGCGCCAGGTGCAGGTTGATGCGCTGCGCGCGCTGCTCGGCCTGCACCCGCAGCTGCGCCGAGCGCGCCGAATACAGCGCCATCTGCTTGCTCTGCACGGTGCGCAGGTCGATGCTGCCGACGCGGTACTGCACCTGCGCCAGCTCGAGCGCACGCGCGCTGGCGCGCACCTGGGCGGCCAGCGCCTCGGCGCGGTCGGCGAGCGCGAATTCGGCGGCCAGCGCGTTCTCGGCCTCGCCGAACGCACGTTGGCCGACCGCGGCGTAGGCCGCAATCGCCGCCTGCTGCTCGGCGCTGCGAATCTCGACCTGCGCGCGCAGCGCGCCGCCCTGGTACAGCGGCGCGAGCAGGTTGGCGCCGAAGCCCCAGGCCGGGTTGTTGCGATCCTGCAGCACGAACAGATCGCTCGAGATGCTGCTGCCACCCGCCGTCAGCGCGATCCGCGGCAGCAGCGCCGCCTTGGCCTCGCCGACGCGGTCGAAGGCCACGGCGACGCGGCGCTCGGCGGCGACCACGTCGGGCCGGCGCTCGAGCAGCTGCGACGGCAGGCCCGCCGGCACCGGCGGCGGCAGCGCGCCGAAGCTCGCCGCCACCGAGGCTTCGGCCGACGGATAACGTCCGGCGAGCAGCTCGATCGCGCGCAGCGCGTTCTGCCGCGCCAGCTCGGCCTGGCGCAGCGCGTCGCGCAGGCCCGCGACGTCGGCGCGCGCTTCGGCCACCGCCAGCTCGTTGCCCGGGCCGATGCGCTCGCGCAGCTGCGCGAGCTGCTGGAGCTGATCGGCCGAGGCCAGCATCTCCTTCAGCACCGTGCGCTGCAGCCCGGCCTCGATCGCGATGAACCAGGCCTTGGCGACCATCGCCGCGAGCGACTGGCGCGCATACGCGTAGTCGGCGGCCACCGCTTCGGCCTGCGCCTGCGCGGCGGCCTCGCCGTAGCGCAGCCGACCCCAGACGTCGAGCTCGAGCTGCAGGTTCAGGAACACGCCGTTCAGGCCGCTGCTGCCGCTGCTCGCCTTGCCGCTCCACAGCCCGGCCAGGCTGATCGACGGCAGCAGCGCGGCGCTCGCGATCTTGACGAAGCCGCCGGCCTGCTCGACGCGCGCAGCCGCCGCCTGCAGGTCGGCGTTGTGCGCGATCGCCTCGCTCACCAGCGCGGTCAAGGCCGGGTCGCCGAAGGTCGAAAGCCAGCGGTCGGCCACCGGCTGCGGCGCGACCGCACCGGCAGCAAAGCGTGCGGGCACCGCAGTGTGCGGCAGCGCCTGCGCCTGCAGCTGCGGCTGCGTGGGCGGGGTCTGCAGCGCGCAGCCCGCGAGCAACGCGGCGGCGGCAAGGGCGGCGCGGCGCATGGTCAATGCAGCTTCAGCACCAGGTAGTCGGTGATCGCGCCGACGCGCAGGATCACCATCCGGATGATGTGGATCGCGGCGAGGTGGTCGGTGTAGATCGCGCCGCTGCCGGTGGCGCCGGCGGCGAGGAACAGCTCGCGATCGGCGCCGTCGACGATCAGCTTGACCGGGAAGCGCCCCGGCGCCTGCGGGTACGCGCCGGTCTGCGGCAACGTGCCCGACTGCACGAGCTGCCCCTGGCCCTGCGCCCAGACGATCGAATCGACCTTCGCCTTGAGCACCCGCCCCGGATGGGTGCTCAGCGCGAACTCGGCCTCGTCGCCGGGCTTGACCCAGACCAGCTCGTTCTGGCCGTACAGCGCGATCACCTGCAGCTCCTGCTCGACGAAGCTCATCGCCGGCGCGAAGGGCATCGACACCACGTACGAGCCGGGGCGCAGCTGCAGGTTGATCGCCCAACCGTCGGCGGGCGCGTAGACCGAGGTCTGGTCGAGGTTCCACTGCGCGTTGGCGACCTCGGCGCGCGCCGAGTCGGCGTTGGCCTTGGCCGTCGCCAGCTGCGCCTTCGCCGCGGCGACGCTCGCCAGCTCGCCGTTGACCCGGCCGGCGAGCTTGCTCGCGACCTGCGCTTCGCTGGCGGTGGCGGCGGCGAGCTGCGCCTCGAGGTCGGTGACGTTGGCCTCGGCCTGCTCCAGCGCAAAGCGGTCGCCCGCGCCGGTGGCGACCAGCTCGCGGTTCTGGCGCACGCGCAGCTTGGCCAGATCGAGACGCGGCTGCAACGCGCGCACCTGCGCGCTCGCCTGGCGCAGCTGCTCCTGCAGCTGCTTGCCCGACGCCGATGCGTCGACCACGTTGGCCGACGCCTGCGCGAGCGCCGCCTCGTTCGCCGCGAGCCGCGCCTTGGCGACGTTCAGGTCGTTCTGGTAGGGCGTCGGGTCGATGCGCAGCAGCAGCTGGCCCTTCTTCACCAGCCGGTTCGGCTCGACCGGCACCTCGACCACGCGGCCGCGCACCTGCGGCAGGATCTGCACCACGTACTTGAACACGCGCACGTCGTTCGACGACGGCGCGACCACGTTCAGCGTCAGGATCAGCGCGGCCATCGCGACCACCGGGATGATGACGACGATCACCTGCGAGGTGGTGGTCCACGGCAGCCACTTCAGCTTGATGAAGATCAGCCAGACGAAGAACGCGTAGATCGCGAGCAGCAGCGCTTCCATCAGGCCGGGCCCTCCGATGCGGCTGCGGCGACCGGCGCCGCAGCGGACGGTGCGGCGGCCGCGGGGGCCGCGGCGATGCGTTCGCGCGCCGCGCCCAGCTCGGGCGGCAGGCCGCCGCGTGCGGCGACGGCGTCGAGTTCGTCGAGCAGGTGCTGCTTCTCGCGCGCGCCGACCTCGCCGGCCTCGGCGCGCTCGGCCATGTGGACGAAGAAGTCCTCGTGCTTGTCGGTGCCCCAGGCCATGCGGTGCAGCGTCGGCTTGGTGTAGGCCCACAGCCAGGCGATCGGCCACAACAGCCCGCCGAACACCAGCGACAGCAGGCACAGCACGTGGATCGCCTCGCGCTGCGGATGGTGGCGTTTGTGCGCGATCTTCTCGGGCATCACGTGCACGATCCAGAACAGCACGATGCCGCCGATCGGCATCGCCACGATCACGAACCAGGCCACGCCCCAGGCCATCTTGTCCAGCAGCGCCGGCGGCAGGAACGACGCGTGCGCGGCGGCCGGGGCGAGCAGCGCGGCGGCGGCTGCGGCGAGGCGGCAGGCGGTGCGGGGCGGGCGGGCGGAGCGGGAGTGCGGCATCGGGGTCGGGCGCCGGGGGGCGATGATGCGCGGCGATTGTGGCAGCCTGCCCCCCCACCGCGAGGGGGTGCGGCGGGCGGCGGTGCGTGCCTAGAATGCCTCGGTTTCGTGGGGAGGAGCGGATGAAGGCGATGGCCGCGGGTTGCTGGATGGTCGCGATGGCGATGGCGGCGTCGACGCCGCTGCTGGCCCAGACGCCGGCGCCGCCAGCCGTCGATCCCGCAGCCCGGCGCCGTCCGGGCCGGCCGGCGCGCGCGCGAAGCCGCCGGGCGACATGCAAGGCGAGGGGTTCTGGATCGCGGATGACTTCGACGCCCCGCTGCCCGACGATCTGCGCGCGGCCTTCGAGGGTGGCGATCGAGCCTGCTGCTCGACACGCAGCTGGCCGTCTGGCGGCAGATCGACCCCGAGCGCCTGCCCGGGGCGTGCCTCGCCGCGGTGCAGGGCGCTGAAGGCGAGGTCTTCCTGGGCCGGGCCAGCCGGTGGCAGATGGCCACCGAGCGCGGCATCGGCAAGCTCCAGATCGACCTGGCGCGCTTCGTTTCGCGCGTCGAGGCCGACGGCTTTCGCTGGCTGTCGATCGAGAACCGGCACATCCTGGAGCTGGCCGGCCTGCCGCAGGCCGACGACCACGGGGGTCCCTTCGATCGGCTGCCGGCCGCGCCGAGCCGCGCCCAGCCGATCATCCTGCTGACCACCGACGCCAGGCGGGCGCGCTGCGGCAGCACCATCCGGGTCGTTCGAGCGTGCGTGCCGCCGACCCGGGTGGCGATCCGCCGGGTCAGAACGCGAACGGAAGGTTCACGATCACCCGCGCCTGCGTCTGGGTCTGCGGCGAGCCGTCCTGCTGCAGCCGCGAGTAGAGCAAGCTCAGGACCAGGCCGGCGAGCGCGTGGCCCTCGCCAAAGCGGTAGACGGCGCGCAGGTCGGTCTCGTTGCGGTCGGGCAGCGGCG
>WBZO01004312.1_pt2 | contig 10203 bp, 8 predicted proteins | sample 5204261 | NCBI WGS metagenome assembly WBZO01 (sample SAMN12412400, study PRJNA552823) | activated sludge metagenome | isolation source: activated sludge from anammox sidestream of wastewater treatment plant... | place: USA: North Carolina | collected 2017-09
TCCACGACCGGGCGGCCCAGCCCCTCCCCCAGGATGTCGGCGGTCTGCCGGGCGCGGGTCAACGGACTGGTCAGGATAGCCTCTGGCTTCAGGCCGAGCGCCTTCATCACGCGGACGGATTTGCCCAGGCGGGCTGCACCGTCGGGCGTCAACGGGCGCAGGTGGTCCCGGGCGGGATCCCAGTTGGCCCGATCTTCAGCCATCCCGTGGCGGACAAAGTACAGGTTCATGCAGCACTTCCTGTCTCTTCCTCGCGACAAAGCGATCGATCAATGCAGGGCGTTGGCGATAGCCTGCGCCAGATGCTCCAGGTCCGGCGGCTTTTGCAGCCAGTCATGCAGCCCCATGGCTTTGAGCTGGCTGAGCTGCCTCTCCAGTTGTTCATCCAGCACATGCCCGGTCAGGAAGATGAAGCGGACCGCCGGGTTTCCGGCTTTGAGCGCGTGGAACAGCGCCACACCGCCCATGACCGGCATCACTACATCGCTGAGCACCAGGGCGATCTGATCGGAGTGTCCCTGCCACACCGCCAGCGCCTGCTGGCCATCCACGGCGGTCAGCACGGTGTAGTTAAGCATCTCCAGGGTGGCGACCAGCGCCTGGCGCGTCTCCGTATTATCTTCGACGAGGAGGATTGTCTCGCCCCGGCCCCGGATCAGCGTGCTGCCCTCTTCCGTTGGCACATAAGCCACCTGGTCGAGCAGTGGCAGGTAGATAGTGAAAGTGACTCCCTGGCCGGCCGGGGAAGCTGCTTCAATGTAGCCGTCGTGCTGTCTGACAATACCGTAGACCTGGGCCAGCCCCAGCCCTGTCCCCTCGCCGGGCCTCTTGGTGGTGAAGAACGGCTCGAAAATATGCGGCAGCACCTCCGCAGGGACGCCCGGCCCCGTATCCGAGATTCTCAGGCAGATCCACTCCCCTTCGGGTATTTCCGGCAGAGGACGGTCGTACGCTTTCACCGTTATCTGGGACAGATGAATATTCAGCGCCCCGCCTTCAGGCATGGCATCGCGGGCGTTCACGGCCAGATTCATGATGACCTGCTGAATCCGGGTTGGATCGGCGCTGATAGTATAGGCGCCCGGCTCCCATCTCAGATGCAGGCTGATATTCTCCGGCAGCGTCCGCTCCAGCAGCTTGATCTGTTCCTTGAGGAACGGTATCAGGAGGAGCGGCTGACGTTCCACAATCGAGCGCCGGCTGAAGTCCAGAATCTGCTCGATCAGGGTTGTCGCCCGGCGGGCCTGCTCGGCAATCGTCTGCAGGCGCTCCTGAGCGCGAGGGGGCAGATCGGCCGTCTGCCGCAAAATCTGGGCGTAGAGGACGATCACGGCAATGATGTTGTTGAAGTCATGGGCGATCCCGGCGGCGAGCTGACCAACCGCGGCCAGCCGCTCCTGCTGCTGAACACGCCGCTGAATTTCCCGCTCAAGCGTGACATCGCGCAGCACCAACACCCACCCCAGCGACTGCGGCCCGATCTCAATCGGGCGGGCCACCACTTCGAAGGTGTGCGGCGACGGCCCGGCGCACGTGATCTCATGCCACAAACCTTCGGGGGGCGAAGTCAGCAGCTCGTCCAGCGGGCGATCACCCAGCGCGGTGAGGGGGCCTTCTGCCCCGGTGCCGGCCAGAAAGCGCAGAATCTCCCGGGCGGCCGGGTTCGCCAGCACGATCGTGCGCTGCTCATCCAGCAGAATTACGCCTTCCGGCACGCTGTTGACGATCTGCTCCACCTGGCTGGCCTGTTCCTGCACGCGGGCCAGCAGGCGCTCCCGCTCAGCCTCCACCCGGCGCAGCTCAGTGATCTCAAAGGAACAGCTACACAGTGCGTAAGGCGTGCCATCGGCTTCATACAGCAGGAATTTGCTTGCCAGGTAGACGGCGCCCGTCCGCAATCCGACTTCCTCAAGAGTGAGCGGTTCGCCTGTACGCAGCACGGTAGTTTCGGATTCCTCCCACAGGCCACCGAGAAACTCATACTGTGGGAAGATCTCCCTGTCCGTCCGTCCCAGAACTTCATCCCGGGTTATGCCGGCCCGGCAGCAAAATTCTTCGTTCGCCAGGAGGTAGCGCCCTGCCATGTCCTTGACATAAATCACCGCCGGGATGTTGTCAAAGGTATCCTGAATCTGGCGGCGCGTCCGCTCCGCCAGCCGTTCCATCTCCTGGCGCTCGCTGATATCTATGGAGCTGCTGCACAGGGCATAGGGGACCCCTTCGGAATCGCGCAGCAGGAACTTGGCAGAAAGGTAGATCCGCCCGGTGATCCGCCCGACCTCCTCAAAGCTCATGGTCTGGCCGCTTTGCACCACCTCCAGCTCATGGTCATCCCAGATCTCCTGTGGCGAGAATATCTCAGGGGGGTAAAGCTCGGCGTTCGATTTCCCCAGCACCTGCTCCGGGGTGAATCCGGTGCGCTCACACCATACGCGGTTGACGAACAGATAGCGCCCCTGCATGTCTTTGGTATACACAACGGCGGGAGTGTTATCAAACATATCTTGAAGCTGCTGGCGGGTCCGGCGCACCTGCTCCTCCGCCTGCATCCGTTCGGTGATATCGCGGACGGCGGCAATGTGCACGTTCCGCCCGCGCCAGACAAAGGCTTTGGCGACAATCTCGACCGGGAATTCCTGCCCCCCCTTCTTGCGATGGTACGTCACCGGGGACAGGGTGGGCGTTTCGCTCACTTCAAGGGCGCCAGCGCGCGTTCTTTCCGGCTCAGCGGAAAGATCGACATTCTTCAGATGCAGCAGCTCGCTTCTGTTGAAGCCATACATATCGATTGCGGCGCGGTTTGCCTCCAGGATCTGCCCGGTCTCACTTTCGATCAGGAAGAGCGCCTCCGACTCCATCTCGAACAGGTGGCGGTATTTTTCCTCATTCTCGCGGAGGGCCTTCTCGGCCTGCTTGCGGGCGGTAATGTCAATGGAGGTGCTGCACATGGCGTAAATCCGCCCCAGCGAATCGCGCAAGGCGAATTTGGTCGCCAGATAGGTGAAGCCCGTAGTGTTGCCCACTTCTTCCACCTGAATCGGAATGCCCGTCCCCAGCACCATTTCTTCATGCGAGGTCCATATCGCGCCCGGCGGGACCAGGTGAGGGAACAGCTCATCGCGGGTGCGGCCGATGACGGGCGTCTCTTCGCCAAGCCGGGTCCGGATACGCCACTCCTGATTGACGAAGATGAAGCGGCCCTCCAGATCTTTGGCGTAGAATACCGCCGGGGTGCTGTCCAGGATGGTCTGAAGCTGCAGCCGCGTCTGGTGCGCCTCCTGCTCGGCCTGCTTGCGATCGGTGATGTCGATGGCGGTGCTGCAAACCGCATAAGGACGGCCGTCAGCGTCCAGCAGCGGAGATTTGACCTTCAAATAGTGGCGCCCGCTGAACTCGCTGACATCCTCGAACTGCATGGCGCGCCCGGTCTCCAGAACCTCTTTTTCTCCGGTATCCCACGGGCTGCTGTCAGGCATGAGATTGGAGAATAATTCACTGGTCGTCCTGCCAAGCACCTCCCGATTCAGAAGGCCGGTACGCTCCCGCCATTCGCGATTGACAAAGAGAAGCCGCCCCTCCGGGTCTTTGACGTGGACGGCGGCCGGTATACGATCGAAAATATCCTGGAACTGCTGCCGGGACTGCTGAACTTCGCGGTCGATCTCCATCTGGACGGTGACATCGCGCACAATAACGGCGAAGACTTCGCTCCGGTTAGCGGTATCCTCAATCGCCACCACAATTGTCTGGCCGACAATGCAGTTCCCGTTGCGGTGGCAGTAGGTTACCAGATCGACCAGGCTGTCGGAGCTAACCAGGGTCTCGCGCCAGTGGCGCAGGACTTCTCTGGCCGCCGCCTCTTCCCCGGCGATCAGCGCGACAAAAGACTGCTCGTCAAGCCTGTCCGGCAGGCCGAACAACACCCGGGAGGCCGGGTTAGTGTAAATCAGCTCGCCCCCCGCTGTCATCAGCATAATGGCATCGGGCGACCGTTCCGCCATCATACGAAACCGGATCACTTCGCCAGACTGCCGCCGCGCCACTTTTTCCAGCCGCCAGAGGGCGGAACGATTCTGAATAGCTGGCGCAAGCAGCCGGGAGAGGCTGCCGTAGACGGCCTGCTCATCCTCACAGTGAACGTGCGGGCCTTCCCAGCGCAGCGCGAATACGCCCACCCGGCGACCCCCGTAAAACAGCGGGATCGAGATCAGCGCGCCGATATGGTAACCCCGAAGCATCTGGCGTATACTGGCATCCAGGCGGTCGTCCGTCTCAACGTCGGAGACGAACAGCGGATCGACAGACGGGTTGATCCACAGGCGAGCGAAAGGCGCATCAGAGGCGTGGAAGCGTGTGCCGACCGGGTTATGCGGCTGGCCCCGCCGCCGCCATGTCGCCACAATTTCCATCCAGCCGGCGACGGTGGAATCATCCCCGAAATACAGCAGATCGGCATTCAGATTTTCTTCCGGCGGGGTGCAGTCGCTGGCGGCCTTGAGCAGGACATCCAGAAGCGCCCCTTCATCCTCCGCCCCGAGCGCGGCGGCGGCGAGGTCAACCATCATTTCAGCGCGGCGCGCGCGCGCTTCTAGCGCCGCCATATCAGCTCTCAGATCGGCCTGTTCAGTCATGGTGAGTATCCTCTGCTGGCTGATCGTTGTAATGTCATTGTACCCGGGCGCACCCGCCAGAGCCTATACTATCCCGAACGAATCAGAGGGTTCCTCCGCGCGCGGCATCGAGCACGGCGTAATGCCAGGCGTACATCTCTTCCGGCTCGATCGCCAGCAGGCGCTCCCGGTCCAGCACGATGACGCCATCGACCACGCGGGCGACGGCATGGAACGGCTGCTGGCTGAGCAGCGCCAGATCGGCGGTCTGCTGCCATTCGGCGGTCGTCATCCGGCCGGCCTCGATAAGCCGCATCATCTGCTCATAAAAGGGGCGGTGCATCATATTGAGGGGGTATTCCGGCAGAATCGCCATCGCCAGATGGATATCAATATCATTCCACAGCCCGGCAATAGCGGCCTGGCGCATCTGAACGCTGGCCAGGGCGGGCGCCGCCGTCATCGCCTGGGCGAGGCGAGTCTCCCAGTGCGGAGGCGTCCAGTCGAGCGTGCGGCTGAGGTGCACCAGCCACTTATCATGGGGCACATATTCCCGGTTGGCCAGGAAAAGCGCCCGCACGACCTCGGCCAGGGCATTATTCAACACCAGATGGCCTTGCAGCGCATCGCCGCGCCTGATCCAGATTTTGCCCGCCAGCTCGTAATGCCACCAGGCGGCGAACAGCGGGCCGGATGCCAGATCGGAATCGACAGGGAGCAGCTTCTCCGCCTTCATGCGCGCGAGGGCACCCTGTGGATCGTGGAGAATCTGAGCATACGAATAGTCCCACTGGTCGGTCATGCTCCAGGTCCGCGCCGTTTCTTCGGCCAGGCTGACTGCCCTGATGTCATAGAGCATCCCATCCAGCACAGCGATCCCGGTCGGGATCGGCGCGCCGCCGGCCATCCAGGCCGCATACGCCTCCGGAGTCAGGTAAAGCGTCAGGTCGATCTCGGACAGCTCATCGACGAAGCCGCGCGCCATCCCGCCACCGAGCGCGATTCCCACCACGCCAGGCAGCGCCGCCAGACGCGGAAACTGTCCGCGCAGGTGGGCGCGGAACTGGTCGAGCTGGTTGGCGCTGGACACAATCTGAACATGCGGGCGCGGCATGGAAACCTCCTGAATAATTCAGGATTCCGGAGCGAAAATGCTCATACCAGTGGCTTCATCGCGGAAAAGGGTGTCCGGCGGATAACGGACGATCACGGCGGCCATCCACAGATCGCCGACTGACGAGGCGATATTCATGGCGACGATGATCCCGATCCAGATGGCAACCCCGCCCGGCAGAATGAACATCAGGGGGAGGCCAAACGCCGAGATACCGACCAGCGGCGCCAGGCTCACGGTCAGATAGGCCTGCCGCGTAAAAAAGGCGTTGGAGGTGGTGAAGAGCACCAGCCGCGTGATCTTGATTCCGAAGCGCGGCCGCCCGCCATAAGCCCACATAGCCAGCCCGTGCAGCGCCTCATGCAAGAGCAGCGTGCCGACCAGCAGCGCAAAATACGCCCACATCGGCAGCGCATCCGGCAGGCCCGCGATCACCAGCGGCGCCCCCAGCCGCTGATACCCCAGCAGCAGCCCCAGGATGAGAGCCAGCGCCAGCATGAAGATCGCCACCGCCGCGATATTCAGCCAGATGAATGCCCGCTGTTCAAACAGGAGGAAGCGGCGGATCAGGGTATATCCGGCGGGCGGTGGGGCGAAAGGAGGCTGCTCAGACATGAGGTGTGACTAATCCTCCATGCTCGGCCAGATGAACCGCTCCCCGCAACGCAGGACACGGTAGGGCTGCCCGGCGGAGCGGGCCAGGGCGGCGAACTCGGCCACGTCCAGCGTGTTGAAGGTGAACATATCGTAGTGGTGCGGGATCACCAGCGGCACGCCCACTTCCCGCGCCAGCGCAACCGCTTCGGCGGCGCTCATGTTGGGCGGGACGCCCAGCCGGCGGCGACGCTCATCCGTGCCGTTGATCGGCAGGAAGGCGATATCGGGCTGCCAGCGGCGCAGATACCCGGCCAGGCCGTCAAAAACGATCGTGTCGCCGCTGTGATACAGGCGGACGCCATCCACCTCAAAGATGAAGCCCAGCGCAGCGTATCCTTCCTCCGGCGGGCATTCCAGGCCGGGGTGGATGGAAGGGATGACGTGCACCGTCAGCGGGCCGAGGCGCAGCGTCTCATCACCGGGCGTCGGGAGGAGCCGCGCGCGGTCCAGACCCAGCCCGACAGCGTGTTCCACCGCGGACAGCGGCAGCACCAGGCGCGCTTCCGGCGAGGTGGCGAATAACCCGGGCAGCGTGCCAGGATCGAGATGATCGGAGTGTTTGTGGCTGGCGAAAACCCACTCCACGCCGGCCAGGTCGGCGCCGCGCAGCGGGGCGCGCGTCATGCGGATATGCGGCTTCTCCGTGTCGGCGTACTTGGCCGTCAGGTGTTCTGAAAGGTAGAGGTCCACGTAAAACAGCGCGCTGGCTGTTTTGAAGGCATAGCCGCTCTGGCCCAGCCACCACAGGGCCACCTGACCGGGCGCAGGCCGCGCCGCCGCGATCTCATCCAGCAGGGGCTGCCCGCTCAGGATTGGCTCAATGAGCGTCATGTCCACCTCCCCGGCGTCAGCCGTTCAGCTCCTGCCGGACGATGCGCGTCCCTTCGACCATGGCTTTGAGCTTGGCCCGCGCCGCCCAGCGCGCCGTCTGGCTGAAGCCGCAATCCGGCGTGACCGTCAACTTTTCTGCCGGGCAGTAGCGCAGCGCGGTCCGGATGCGCTCAGCGACAACTTCGGGCGTCTCCACCCAGTAGTTCTTGACATCAATCAGGCCCGCTGCCAGCTCTTTTTCCGGCGGGAATTCCGCCCATAGCGCAATTTCGGCCATCTCGCGGTTGGCGAATTCCAGCGCGTACTGGTCGGCCCGCATCTCGAAGATGTAGGGCATCAGCGGGCGGTAGGTCCGGTGGGCCACCGGACGTCCGGCGAAATTGCCGAAGCACATATGAACCGCGATTTTGGCCTGGACCCCCTCCACCGTCCTGTTGAACAGGGTCACAAAGTCGGCGGGCGTGGAGGCGTGCACGGCGTAGGACGGCTCATCAAGCTGGATGAAATCGCAGCCCGCCGCGACCACTGCCTTCAGCTCGGCGTTGACCACCTCGGCCAGCCCGTAGGCGACCTCCATGCGGTCCTTGTAAACCGCTCCCGGCTGGATGCGCCCGGCCAGCGTGTACGGCCCGGGGCAGGGCATCTTGATCGGCCGGGTTGTCCGCGTCCGGACGTAGGTGAATTCCTCCACCAGCCCCAGTCCTTCCGGCGCGCGGACCGGCTCGACGGCCCGGTAACTCTCGCGCTGGTCGTGCCCGGCGGCGCCAAACCGGCGCCGCGCCTCCAGCGTTTGCAGGCCGGTCATGTGGCTGTAAAACCCGGCGGTGAAGAAGCCCACGCGCCGCATCTCGCCATCCGTGATCAGGTCTACACCGGCTTCTTCCTGATCGCGCACGGCCATATCGACGGCGTCATCCTCAGTTTCCTTCATGTCATCGGGGCCGAACTCGCCGCGTTCGACGGCCTGCAAAGCCAGATGCAGCCAGGCCGGGCGGGCGTGCGACCCTAATACGCTGGTGGGCAGGAGAGGGAGAGGTTCGGACATAGGAGTTTCTCCAGGACAATCGCTCCGGGCAGGTTAATTTTGAGGCCGGATCAGCTTCACAGGACGACATCATCACGCCGGTGCAGGCCATCCGCCGGCAGTCCGGCGGCTATCTCCGCCAGGGTGCGCCCCGCTTCCGGGTGGCGCAAGGTGGGCGAAAGATCGGCCAGCGGGCGGGCAACATGACTATAGCGCACGATGTTGCGGTCGGGCACATGCCAGGGCTTCTGGCCGAAGTCAAAGACCGCCTCATCCCACAGGGCGATATCCAGATCAATTGTGCGCGGCGCGTCCGGGTTATTCGGGTCGCGGGTACGGCGCAGCATTATCTCAACAGGCAGGATGACCTGAGTGCGGAATTCCTCCGGCGTCAGCGGTGTCTCCAGCAGCACAGCGGCGTTGAGGAAGTTGTCCTGGTCGATGTACCCGACAGGAGCAGTCTCATACACCGGCGAGACGGCGATCACGGTGCAGCGCAGGCGCAACAGGGCCAGGCAAGCCTGCAGATTCCGAACCGGGTCAATATTGGAGCCGAGCGCCAGATGGACGCGGTGCAGGGGGCGGTTAGCCATGCCCGCTTTCCTTCTGATCCTGGCCCTGCGGCAGGAAGTCCCCCGGCCGGCGCGTGATGATCACGCCCACATCGTCGGTGAAGCGCAGCGCGCCCGGCTTGTAAACGGCCACCCTGACCTTCTGCACGCCGTGCTCGACCACGACCAGACGGGCAATTGCGGTCGCCAGCGCCTCGAGGGTCTTGTAGCGCGCTCCGCTGACCTGCCTGATGATCGCTTTGTTGATCGTCCGATAGTTGAGCAGATCGGCCGGGTCGTCGCTTTCGCCAGCGGCGCGGATATCGGTGTAGAGAACCAGGCTGATCACGACATCCTGTTCCTCGCGCAGCTCGTGCTCGGCAAAGCCAATCGTGCAGCGCAGGCGCAGATTCTTGATATGGATGCGGTCCATCCTCGCACGGTCCTTCCCGGCTAGGGCTTATGATCCTCGTCCACGTATTCCGGCGGCTGGTAGTTTTCCGGCGGCTCGACAACCATCTGGTAGCGCTTGGAGACGCCCAGCGCGACCAGATCGGAATCCTTGATCTCGCTGCCATTGTAGCGGGTATACAGATCGGGGTTCTCAACGCCGTCCACCGTATAACGCCAGCGACGGCGGCCCACCTGACGCAGGACAGAGCCGCAGTAGTCGCAGTGCACCGTGCGCCGGACGCGGGGGATGCCCAGCACCCGGCGGCGGCGATCGACCACGCTGAGCTGACCCTTCTGGCAAACCGGGCAGGTCTCGATCACGAAACCGCCGGCGTACCGCCCGGCATCAACCGCGCCAGCGGCGTACAGCACGCTGTAGGCGATCACCAGGGCGGCAATCACCACACCGATAACACCCTCCCGCGGCAGGCCAAAGAGCAGATCGGGCGACACTTCCGCAGCGGGCGCCCCGCCGGCAGGCGATTCTCCGCCCGTCCCCTGCCCGGTTTCTCCCGGCGGCGCGGCGGCAATCGCCGTCGCGTCTTCGGTGGCGGTCGCTTCTTCCTCAGGCGTGGATGTTTCGGGCGCCAGGGTTGGCGACGGCGGCTCCGGCGACGGCTCCATGGTCGGGCTGGCCGCCGGCGGCTCCGGCGTAAACGTGGCCGGGGTCACGACCTGGGCGGCGACCCGGGTCGGGCGCGGCGTCAGCGTTGGAGGGGCCGTGAAGGCCGCGGAAGGCACGACCGTCTCTGAGGCCGTTGCCGAAGGCGTCAGGGTCGCTGTATCGGTCGGCGCGACTGTATCAGTCGGCGCTGGCGTGTCAGTCGGCGCCGGCGTCAGGGTCGCTGTGCCGGTCGCGGTCGGCGGCGAGGTGGGCGTCAGCGTTGCGGTTGCCGTCGCGGTCGCTGTCGCAGTCGGTGACGCTGTCACTGTTGCCGACGATGTCACCGTCGGCGTGGCTGT
>WBZO01007393.1_pt1 | contig 10202 bp, 5 predicted proteins | sample 5204261 | NCBI WGS metagenome assembly WBZO01 (sample SAMN12412400, study PRJNA552823) | activated sludge metagenome | isolation source: activated sludge from anammox sidestream of wastewater treatment plant... | place: USA: North Carolina | collected 2017-09
CGATGCCCCACACCCGTTTCTCACCGAGTATTCCGTCCGGCGTGCCATGTCTCTGGCAATTGATCGTGAACGAATCCACCATGAGATTCTTGCGGACGTCCCGTATTGGTCGACAACGAGGAATGTCCTGACTGGCATAGCGGCGCTGGAGTCTCCGAATACCACCTTCGCCTATGACGTCGATCGTGCGAACGAACTGCTCGACGAGGCTGGTTGGAAACTTCAGGGATTGGTTCGCGCAAGAGAGGGAGTCATACTAAAGGTGTCATACGCCACATCCTTCAGCGGACTTGGCCAATTCAAGCGATATCGCCAGAAAACGCAGGAGTTCGTCCAACAAGCCTGGGAATCGATTGGTATCGAAGTCGAGCTCGAGCAGCTCACTGGTGAGGTCTACTTCGACGTTAGCCCGGAAAACCAGGAATCGTATGCCCACTTCTTCCGGGATGTCGAAATGTTCTCCAGTGGCCCCCTCAGTCCTTTCCCGGATGTCTACTTCCAGGAGTGGTACGCCGGTCCCGGTAACGCCAATGTCGCCCAGAAGTCCAACGGCTGGAACGGTTTGAACATCCAGCGCTACGTGAACCCTCGCTTCGATGCGCTGTTCGAAGAAGCTACGACCACCACGGATATCGAACGTGCAGTTGATCTCTTCATCCAGATGAACGACCTGATCGTTGAGGACTACGTGGTCATTCCGTTGTTTGCCCAGGGTACGGAAACCGCGCTGAGCAATCGGCTTGCCTCGGAGAACATCGCGCTCAGCGACTGGGAGCCTGTGTACTGGAATATCGCCAACTGGCGAACCACTGTTGGCTAGCTGGACCGGTAACGTTATTCCACAGATGAATCTGCTGGATTCGTCATCGAAGGGGGCGTTGGTGGTTCGCTGACGCCATCGTCCGCGATCGGTACGATCGAAATGAACCACACGGACGTCGGTTCCGCTCCAATCGCCTCATAGGAGACCAAACTGCCTGGTCCGATCGACGCTCCACGCCCGTCGGCGATCTGGGCGGTCGCGGTGGCCAGTGAGTAGGGTCCATTTCGACCATCGACGCGTGCCTGGCCGGCTGCAATGTCGAGTTGAAGTGCACCACCGAACGATGCTGCCAGACCCAGTCCATCGCCCTGGACTTGTGGGAGTATGGACCCGGGTGCGATAGAAACTCGGCCGATCGAAATCGCGACGCGTTCTGTTGCAACGGGAAGCGTGGTACCTCCCGTCACCGTCTCGACGCTGATCGCCTCCTGCGGTGGCGCAGTCGATTGCCCCCCATGGAACGCGGGGCCTATCCGAAGAACCAGCAACGTAGCCGAGCGATCACCCACCACCCGGAGACGATGGAGTGTCCGAGCCGGCACGAAGAACGCGTCACCTGGGGCCAAGGTGACCTGCGTCCCTGATTCGATGTGGGACGGTTGTGGTTCGGGCATTTGATGGGTTGACCAGAACTGGGGCTGGCCCAGCGAGGTGTTGCCCAGCGTGATGGAAACTGACGACTTCTCCGGAATCAGCACCAGATTGTGAGGATGACTGATCGGCTCGGTCAGATCGGTGCCGACGGTCCACCGCTCGACCGTCGGCACGATGGTTCGGGCAACCAGCGCGAGTTCCAGAGTCCGGGTCGGGTAGGTGGAGAACTCACCAGCGAACACCGACCACTCCCAGCGTTCGGCGATTTTGCCTCGCGATACCCTGACCAATTCAACCTGACCCAAAAAACTGGAGTCTTCGATACGAATGCCAGCGACGGTGAACGAATCTGCTCCGGAACGGCCCAGTGACACGGTCACCCAGTCACCCATTGTCGCCTGGATTACCGGTCGTAACCGGAGACGGGGAAAGTGTTCGCGCACAGTCGCCAGCGTCACCAACAGATCGTCGGCTGTTGACGCCCATGTTGTTCCCGGGCGTCTTCCCACGTAGTCGACCTGGAGTAGCGAGCGAACCGACGCCTCGTCGCCCGTTTCCAGATACTTGTTCACCCCGTCATAAAATCTGAGGACCTCCTGCTCCAGAGCGGAATCCTCAGTTGCCGGAATCGTTGCCGGCGACTCGGCGTACAGTGTCCAAAGACGGGAAAGCACGATTCCGCTTGTCAGCGCAAGTGCCACGACCAGAAGGAGTGCTGTTTTGCGCATGGTACCCCCTACCCAGGTCGCCCTGGCATTCTTGCTTGGACTATCGATTCGGTTTTGCCAAGGTGTAATCGGCGATCGTCAGCCATCCGTTTGGACGGAAACGCCAGTATCATCGGCGGTTAGCGTCAGGAAGTATTCTGTGAGTCCTCATCGCCGCCGTTGTCGGCCAATGCCCAAAGTCTGGCGGTGTGACCGGTCGTCGACGACAGCGAGCTGCCCACGTAGAGCACACCCCCCGCCATCATTGGCGACGGTTCCACCTGACCGGTGGTCGCGATCTGGTCAGTCCAGAGCACGGCACCATCGTCGATCGAGTATGCCGATACTCCACCGGCGACATCGACGACAATCACTTCCTCGCCTGCGAAGACGGGCGAATTGAGAAATGACCGATGTTGCGCAGCCTGTCGCCACACTTCGTCGCCTGATCGAGCATCAAGGGCAATCGTTTGACCGAAGGCCGTATTCAGAATGACTCGTTCATCAACCACCACCGGTGAACTGTCGACCGGCAGATCCTCGCCCAGGATTGATTCCCAGCGTTGCACTCCATTCCTCGCGTCGATCGCGAACAGGGTGCCCTCCACTGAGCTTCCCGCGTAGATCACCTGCTCACTGAAAACCGGTCCAACTTCCAGCGAAACCATCGGGAAGCGCCAGGCGGTTTCGCCGCTTGCCGCATCGAGCGCGGTGATTCCGGGTGCATCGGACGGAAAGTCGGCGCTCACCCAGCGGACCGAACCGTCGGTGGTGTCCAGCGCGTAGAGCATCGTCTGGTCTGGGCCATTGTTGAGTAATCCGCTTCCCACGAATACGCGGTCGGAGGACAACGCGACCTGCAGCGTCACTCTGAACGGGGTTGTTGCCACGTAGAGCGTGTCGCCGGAAACCGCAGGTGACGACACCCAGCGACCATCCAGATTCGTTCTCCACAGTTCGGTTCCCGTGCCACGTTGGATCGCATACAGATTGCCAGCCGTGTCGGCTGCGTAAACCACGCCGTCAACCACCACTGGAGCCGACGCGCCGCCGGCGAGCATGGAAAACTGCCAGATCTCCTCACCACTTTTTGCGCTGATGGCATAAAGCCTGCCAGGTAGCGAGTCGGTCACCTGGGAGGAATAGCCATTCGCTACGTAAATCGTGTCTGCGGCGATCACCGCAGCGCTGATCCGGCCCGTTCCTGCTCCGAACTGCCAGCGGGTCTCTGGGTCTGATGCGAGACTGGGCCCGGGCATCACTCCGGTTCGATGAGCATTTCCACGATCTGTCGTCACATCCGCCGAAAACAGTGGCGCCGGAATGACGTTGCCAGCGTTGCCGGAGTTCGTCCCTCGCGATTCCCATTCCACATATGCCGCGACCAGGGCCAGCGCCAGGACCGCAACGGCGGCCAGCGCGGCGAGTGTCCGACGGGAGGTGGCTCCCGCTGATTCTGTCGTTATCCGTGGAGAGGGGAACACGATCACGGAAGCGAGTACGTGCTCGCCGGAGGAAGCGTCGGGGAGCTGCGAACCAGTCTCGGAGAGCTTCCCGATGTGTTCTTCCATTCGTGCCAGGAACTCCTGGCTCGGCAGTCGGGCATCATCCCGCTCGCGAAGCTCGGCGATCGACTCGATGAGTTCCGGCCGCAGCCCAGTCGACAAGCGATCGATTTCTGCATCAGACGCACGGACCCCCACGCCGTCCCAGTACTCACTAAGGCGATCGTCAATCACTGATCTGCTAAGCGGCGACATGGCAGTCCCCCTCACAGGAGTCATCCAGCATCAATTTGCGAAGCTGTACGAGGGCCCGATGCTGGGCCGCTCGAATCGCCTGATGGCTTTTGCCCAGTATGCAGGCAATCTCTCGGTCGCTCATTCCCTGCAGCCGTAGTTCGACCACCTCCCGCTGCAGCGGCGGCAACTGCTCGAGCAGTTGTGCAATCTGCAGCCGCTCGCTGCGCGAAATGGCTAACTCTTCTGGTGAAGCGGCGGAGTCCGCAAAGTCCTCGGTTTCGTAGATCGGACGTTCCGGGCGTTGTGCGCGCCGGGCATCGATGATCACGTTGTGCGCAATTGTGAACAGCCACGGACGCAGATTCTCAGGATCGCGGAAGGTCGGGAACGCGGAGAATGCTTTCATGAACACGGTTTGTGTCGCATCTTCAGCTGCCTCACGACTGCCAAGACAGCGATCGCAATACTGATGGACCGGCCCCGCATACTTTCGGAAGATGAACGCAAAATACGACCGATCGCGCAGCGCCATCTCAGCCAGCGCCCGATCCGGCCATTCATCAAGATGTGAAGCGCTGGTTGGCGTGAATATCAGGTCCACCACGTTCATGTCGATGATCCCGCAAGCGATGACGCAGAGAATGCTTCGTGGAGGTAGACGGAACTTTACGCGATCTGTGACGCCGCCGATGAGTCTGGCCGCGCCAACGCAACACGCCCGGCGACAAGGTCACCGGGCGTGCAATCTCGATTTCGGTTGACGGTCGGTTTAGTACCGGTTGTATGAACTCATGGCGCGGCGCTCCTGGAAGCACTCGCGGCAGTACACCGGCTTGTCCTGCGTCGGCAGGAACGGCACTTCCGTCTGCTTGCCGCAGGCACTGCACACGGCCGGGTGCATGGTCCGCTCGCCGCGGTAGCCACCACCGCCACCACCGCCGCCATAGCTGTCACCGTATCCACCACTCTCAGATCGCTGGGCCTTGCGCGCCTGGCGGCAAGCCGGGCAACGCTGTGGTTCGGTGTAGCCACGTTCTGCATAGAACGACTGCTCACCGGCAGTAAAGGTAAACGTCTGCCCGCAGTCACGGCAGGTCAGAGTTCGATCGCTCACGTGTATGTTCTCCTTGGAAAAGCAGCGTCAACGTGACACTGCAAACAACGGTCGGGTCCGAAAATGACGGTTTGTACTCTGTGCTCGGCGTACTCCTTCGCGTTGGTGTTCCAACTAGCGGTGGCGGAACGTGATACGTCCGCGGGTGAGGTCGTACGGCGAGAGTTCAACCGTTACCCGATCGCCGGGCAGCACGCGGATGTAGTTTTTCCGCATCTTCCCTGCCAGATGACCGAGCACGGACTGACCGCTCTCCAACTCCACAGTGAACATGGCATTGGGCAGCGCATCGCGAACGCGCCCCTCGACGGCGATCGCGTCAGGATTACTGCGCGGCCCTCGCTCCTCCGTAACCACGCCTCCGGCAGGTTTTCTGACCGGCGGCTTGCGATAGACAGGTTTCTTCTGAGTCATAACTCTCCTTAGTACCGATAGCGCCCGGCTTGCCCGGCGCCTGCACGACGCTCGAAACCAGCTTTCCTGCTGGGTTCCAGGTTCGGTCCGATTACCTCGGACCCCAGTCATTGCTTGTCTGGTCTCGAACTCGATCCCCCGCAACGACTGACTCCGGCACCCTGACATCTGACGATCGAGCGGGTGCCATCAGTGAGAACTCTGGAACGTGTGTACTGCAATACTTCACGGACCAGCTATGACCCTTGCCGGAGCCACGCATCCTCTTACGAAGACTGTGCGCATCACACTCGGGCAATCGGCTCTGAGCTCGATCGCGAACAAAGCGTTTCGGTTTCGAGTTCCGCACTGCCCTTCAAGGATACCATCAACAAGGTCGGAAGTGACCAATTCTGGCCGAAAATTGCGGAATACCTGGCGTTTCCGGCTTGAGATTCCTCGGGAATACTGCCAACAGCGCTCGCTGGGAGCGATCGGTGTCGCAGACCGGAGTGCCCCGCGGGAGATTGGTCGACCCTCTGTTCCACTGTGCCAGACTGGAGTTCTGAGTGGTCGACCTGGTGAAAAGACCACTCACGTGATCGTACGTATGCGGCGCGTTTCACTCCCTGGCGTGACTCACTGACATCAGCGTACACGAGCGCAACATCCGCTCGTACCCAAAAAGTGGACCGTCCGGAGTCTTGCATCCTGTTCGGACACTCTGTAATATGGCCCATAACCGCAATTCACTTGCGCTTTGGAGCGTGCCTCCTGAGTGAGGCAGAAAGAAGTACACCGCGAAATCGAAGTAGGTCGAGATTAGCGCTTCGTCGGCCTGGATACGGAACATGGCCAGTTTCCGTGCCAGGTTGCGCAAATACACCAGACGTGGTGTTGGGAAGACGGGGCTACCGTGGGGAATGAACGAAATCCAATCTGGGCAGTTGACCCGGAGCGAGCCGAAGACGGCGCCGCTCGGGGTTTTGTCGTGCCCGGAAGTGATCGAATCACTGCGGGATGCTCCTTGGAAAGTGTGTGGCAACTCTGTCGAGGGGGGCCCTGAGGGATGGGAGGCCGGAATGGGACCTGAGCGAAGCAGTGAGCGATTGAGAGAGCGACGACAGAGACGAGAGAGACGAGGGAGAGCGGAGATGGTGGGAAAGGGAAGAGGGATGAGCGGACGAGAGCGGATGGCGCGGGTGATTGGGACCTTCGCGCTGGTGGTGAGCATGCTGACGTACGCCGTGGGCGGAATCAGCGCGCAGGACAGTGAAGGGGAAGCGCAGGGAGGGAATGGCGGGAACGCCAGTTCCGGCGCGGTGACGGGTGGTGCTGGCGGCAACGGAGCGAACGGCCAGGCGGGTGGTTCGGCGACGGGTGGCTCGGCGAGCGCGAATGGTGGAAACGGGAGTGGAGCGGCCGGTGTTGGCGGGAGCGCCACAGGCGGCAATGGTGGGTCGGCGAGTGGGAACACCACGGGAGGGAACACCACGGGCGGCAGCGTCACGGGTGGGAACGGCACGGGTGGCGGCGCGAGCGGCGGCAACGCGGCGGCGGGCGGCTCGGCGACAGGTGGTGCGGGGATAGGTGGCAACGCGACGGGGACCGTTACAGGTGGGAACGCGGCCTCGGGGAACGCCAATGTCAGTGGATCGCTGGGGGCGGGAGGCCTGGTCATCAGCGGGACCATTGGGAACACTGGTGCGGCTGGGAATGGCGGCGCGGGAGCGGATGGCGGTGATGCCGACAACAATTCCGCGGCGAATGGTGGCAATGGTGGCAATGGTGGCCTGTTTAATGGGGGCAGCGTTGCAGGTGGTGGGAATACCGGGGGATCGGTCAGCATCGGGGCCTTTTTGACCGGGAGCGCCACGACGAGCACCTATGGTGGGGGGAACGTCGGAGGTGGCGGTCAGGGAGGATCGGCCTTTGGAGGGAACTCTGAGGGAGGCGACGCCATCGGCGGCGTGGGAACCGGAGGGAATGCCAGCGGCGGTGGCGCCACGGGTGGGAACACCACCGGTGGGGGGAACAGCGCCGGGAATGGCGGACTGGCCACGGCGGGAGCCGGAATTGGCGGGAATGGCACTGGTGGTGCAGGTGGTGTGGCCACAGGTGGCACAGCGACCGCGGGAGCGGGGGGCAGTGGTGGCAGTGGTGGAGCCGGCGGGCAGGCGATCAGCGGCGCGGCCATTGGCGGGGACGCGGGTCATGCCCAGGCGAGTACAGAGAATGAAGGAACGAGCGATCCGGTGCTGGCCGACGCGCAGGGTGGCCAGGGTGGCACCGCGATCAGCGGTGTGGCGCTGGGCGGCCAGGGTGGCAATGGCGGCGCGGCGGGATCGAGCGGCGGCGACGTAGATGGTGGCGACGCGGCAGCTGGTGGCGGCCAGGGCACCGGAGCGGTTGGTGTGGGCGGCAGCGCCAGTGGTGGCCAGGGCGGCAATGCTGGTGGCAACGCCAGTGGTGGCCAGACCATAGCCGGGGACGCGCTGGGTGCCCAGGGAACGGGCGGCGCCGCGCAGGGTGGCAATGGTGGCGCGGTCGGTGCCGCGATGGGTGGCACTGGCCAGGGTGGTCAGGGTGCCGGGGACGTCACCGGGGCGAATGCCGCGGGTGGCGACATCAATGCCGATCTGGAAGAGGGTGAGTACATCGCCTATGGCGGCGACGTGCTGAGCATCACCAGTGGGTGCAACACCCTGGATCCGGGGGCGGCCGGTGTCGAGCTGCTGCCTGGTGGCGGTGGCGATGGTGGCGATGGCGGTCGGGGCACCGAAGCCAACAACTATTCGCGCGCCAATGGTGGCGATGGTGGCAACGGTGGCGGAGCGCGATGTGGTGAGACGACCGGCGGGATGAACAGTGGCGGCAACGCTGTGCATGGTGGCCTGACCGGTGGGAACGTCACCGTGGTCACCGATGGTGGCGACAACAGTGGTGGCAATGGCAGTGGTGGCGACGGCTGGGCCGGCGACTCCGTGGGTGGGAACGCCACCGCGGGAGCGGGGACCGGCGGATCGGCCAGCACCGGGATGACCAGGGGTGGCGACACCACGCACTGGGGCAACACTGGTGGCGCGGGCGGCAGTGCGACGGCCGGGACCGGCACTGGCGGCGATGGTGAAGGTGGCGCCGGTGGGACCGCCACGGGTGGCAATGCGAGCAGTGGTGCTGGTGGTGCTGGTGGTGCTGGTGGCGCGGGTGGCAGTGCCGAGACTGGCGGTGCGGAAGCGGGTGATGGTGGACTGGCCAATGCCGCGGCGTACGGCGCCGGTGGTGATCCGACCGCCGATGCCTGGGCGGGCAATGGCGGCAATGCGAGCAGCGGCAACGCCAGTGGTGGTGCTGGTGGAGTTGGTGGCCAGGGCGGCAATGGTGGTGGCGCCGGTGAAGGTGGCGATGCCAGCGCGGTTGGTGGCGATGGCGACGGCGCGCGAGGTGATGGTGGCAACGCCAGTGGTGGCGCTGGTGGGAATGCGGAAGGCGATGCGAGGGGTGGCGACACCCAGGGCGGCAATGGCACCGGTGGCCAGGGTCTGGGTGGTGATGCCACCGGAGCCAATGGCAACACATCGGGCAGCGGCGTTGGAGGGAATGGCACCGGCGGTACCGGCAGTGGCAACGTCACCGTGGATGCTGGTGAAGACGGCGTCGTCAGGGGTGGCTCGGCGACTGCGGGTGTGGTGGCTGGTGGCCAGATCCTGACCCTGACCGTGGGATGCACCGTCGTTGGTGGTGGTGGTGGCACCGGTGGCGCTGGTGGCGCGGAAGTCGGCAACCCCGATCCCGAGCTGGGCGATCCGGACAACACCCCGAGCGGCAATGCCGTGGCCAATGGTGGCGATGGTGGCAATGGTGGCGGAGCTGGTTGTGGCGCGGTCACCGGTGGAGGCAACAACGCCGGCGAGGGCGCGTCGCATGGTGAGGTGACCGGTGGGTCGGCCAGCGTGTACACCAGGGGTGGCGGCAACAGTGGTGGCGACGCCGAGGCGGGCGACGGACGGGGTGGCGACTCCCTGGGCGGCGCGGCGACCGGTGGCGAGGCCACGGGTGGCGGCGGCCATGCCGGAGCGACCAGTGGTGGAGACACCACCCACAATGGCAACACCGCGGGAGCGGGCGGAGCCGGCAGTGGTGGCAACGGCACCGGTGGAGATGGCGTAGGTGGCATGGGCGGCACCGCCAGTGGTGGTGCGTCGAGTGGCGGCAATGGCGGCACGGGTGGTGGAGGCGGTACCGGCGGCAACGCCAGCACCGGTGACACCAGTGGTGGCGATGGTGGCAATGCCGTAGCCGAAGCGAGCATGGGTGAAGGTGGCGCCGAGCCGGTCGATGCCGTGGCCACGGGTGGCAAGGGCGGCAACGGCAGCAGCGGCGCGGCCACGGGTGCTGGTGGCGGCACGGGCGGCATGGCCGGCAATGGCGGCTATGGCGTAGGTGGCGACGGCACCGCCGATGGTGGTGATGGCGATGGCGCGGCGGGCGCCGGTGGAGTGGGCACTGGCGCGGCGGGTGGCAACGTCACCGGCGGCGTGCAGGGTGGCCGGACCCAGGGTGGCAACGCCAGTGGCGGCACCGCCACCGCGGGCGATGCGGTGGGTGGCCAGGTTGGCGTGGGTGGCAACGGCACCGGTGGCGCGGCCACGGGTGGCGAAGGCACCAGCACCGTCACCGGCGGTGAGGCGATCCCGGGCAATGCCACGGGCGGCGACGTGCTGCAGGGTGGGGTGGCCACCCTGACCCTGGGGTGCTACGCCCAGGGTGGCAGTGGCGGCAATGGAGGCATTGGTGGAGCCGACGTCGATGATGGTGGCCGGGCCAAT
>WBZO01007394.1_pt1 | contig 10201 bp, 8 predicted proteins | sample 5204261 | NCBI WGS metagenome assembly WBZO01 (sample SAMN12412400, study PRJNA552823) | activated sludge metagenome | isolation source: activated sludge from anammox sidestream of wastewater treatment plant... | place: USA: North Carolina | collected 2017-09
GCAGTCCGAACTGGTTGCAGTCCCTGCCCGGAAATTCCTGCTACCACCCGCGCTTGTTGGCGATGAAGATTGCCATGGGCGATTACGTTGTACCGGATTCTTCGCAGTTTTCGGGTCTGCGTTACGATGATCCGGAATGGCAAATCCCCGAGTGCTATCTCGTTTGGGGGCAAAACTCTGTTGCGACTTGCAATGATGGTCTACACGGGCACTGGATCGTTCACGCCCTTAAGCGGGGCTCGAAGTTGGTGGTGGTCGATCCGAATTATAATTGGCTTGCTTCGAGAGCGACAATCTGGCTGCCCATCAGGCCGGGCACCGACGGCGCATTGGCGCTCGGCATGCTCAACGTCATTATTAATGAGGGGCTCTACGACAAGGAGTTCGTCGACCGTTGGACGGTGGGGTTCGACGAACTACGCCAGCGGGTTCAGGATTATCCGCTCAGCAGAGTATCCGAGATTACGTGGCTCCCCGTCGAGAAGATTGCTGCGGCCGCACGGCTCTATGCGCGCAGTAAGCCGTCTGCGCTGCAATGGGGCGTACCGGTCGATTTCGCGCCGGAAGGTCTCACCGTTGCTCTTGCGATTAACTCGCTTTGGTCGATCACCGGCAACATTGAAAAGCCGGGCGGCATGGTTGTCGCGCGCCCGGCGTTCGGAGTCACCTCCTATCCGATGAGCCAGGCCGCCATCGCCGCGATGTACGGCGACGCCATGCCTAAGGAACAGCTCGCCAAACGTATCGGAATCGACCGCTACCCGATCGCGCGCGATCTGCACTGGCGGGCGCAACCGGACGCGGTGATCGATCAGGTCTTCTCGGGAGAGCCTTATCCGGTCAAGGCATCGTTTATTGCTGGAACCAATTTCGTCGTTGGAGCGCAAGATCCGCGGCGTTGGCGTAAGGCCTTCGAGACGTTGGAATTCAACGTTGTCGTCGATCTCTTCATGACGCCCACCGCGATGGCGCTAGCCGACGTCCTATTACCCTCATCAAGCTTTGCGGAACGCGATGGCGTTCGTGCCTGGTGGTCGCCTTTGACCGCTCAAAACCGGGCTCTACGCGTTGGCGAGTGCCGCTCCGATGCTGAAATCTGTTTTGATCTGGCTCGTCGCCTCAATCCAAAATTCCGCTATCGAACCCTTGAAGACGTTTACCGGTTTTTCCTCGAACCGTCCGGGATCAGCCTCGAACAGATCCGCGACAAGGGCTGGATCTATCCGCCCAAAGGTTCGCCCGCCGCGCCCTATGCTAGGCACGAGCGCGGCCTCCTTCGCGCCGATGGAAAGCCGGGCTTCGATACGCCGTCGGGTAAGATCGAGCTCAACCCGTCGCGAATGAAGGAATGGGGATACGACCCCTTGCCCTCCTACACGGAGCCGACCTACAGCCCGCAAAGCACGCCGGACTTGGCGAAGGAATATCCCCTGATCCTCAATACCGGCTCGCGATCTATCGCCTTCTTCCATAGCGAATTGCGCAACATTCCGAGCATGCGCGCAATCAATCCTGATCCGCAGGTTCAAATCCATCCGGACACCGCCAAGCGCTACGGCGTGCGTAACGGTGAGTGGGTGTGGATCGAAAATCAGTTCGGCCGTATCAAGATGCAGGCGCGTTACAGCATGGTCCACCCCGCGCTTGTCCTCACGCAGCACAGCTGGTTTTATCCTGAACGGGTTCGTGACGATAAGGATTTTGGCGCTTATGAAGCCAACGGCAACGTCTTGATCCCTGGCGGCTTGCACTCAAAGACCGGATTCGGCGGCGCGCAAGTCAAGTCGCTCCTGTGCCGGATTCGCAAAGTAGAGGACGACGGCCGGTGAGCGATAGCGCAAAGCAAACGAACGCGAATGGATTGTGGATCGATGTCGAATTCTGCACAGGTTGCTTTGCCTGCGAAGCCGCGTGCCGGCAGGAACATGACCTGGGGCCGACTGAATACGGCATCAAGGTGGTCGAGCAAGTCTTGAACGACGGTCAGACCTTCAATTGCGTGCCCATTCCGACCGACATATGCGATCTTTGCGTCAAGCGGGTGCACCAGGAAAGAAAGAGGCCCGCATGTGTGCATCACTGCATGGCGCAGGTAATGGAATACGGACCGCTTGATTCACTATTGGAGTTAATGAAGCGCCGACCGCGAAGTGTGATCTGGTCGCCAAAGCCACGCCCCCGAAAGCGGCCCTACGACGATGTCAAAGAACAGATGAGATCCGTCCGGACCTTATAGCCGGTCTCGGCATTTCCAACTTGGGGAGAAAGAAATGACAGGAAGTCGCAATGGTATCGGCGGTTCGATTATTGCCGCCGCGTTGCTGCTGTCGGTTGGCGCGGCAGCTCAGCAACTCGCCGGAAATGAAATCCGTATCGGCGTTGTCGTACCGGTAACGGGGTCAGCCGCTGACGTCGGTAAAAGAGAGGCGATTGGAGCGCAAGCCGCCGTCGATCTGATCAATACCAGAGGCGGCGTTGGCGGATTGCCGATCAAGCTTTACTTTGCCGATGAAGGTTCAAATCCGCAGGAAGCGATCACTGCGGTTCGTAAGGTCGCCGGCGACGATAAGGTCATCGCCATTGTCGGTCCGCATTATAGCAGCACCGCGGAAGCGACGTTTCCCTTAGGCAACCGTCTGAAAATCGTCCAAGTGGCGGTCGCGTCGTCCAAGCCGGGAGTCGCCAAGGCCAACCGGCCCTATGCGTTCCGCAATACGCTCACCGAGGACAAAATTGCGGAGGCGGTGGTCAAAGCGGTGAAGGAGCGATACGGGTTCAAGCGCGTGGCCATCGTCAGCGATGCAAAAGACGCTGTTGCGCGCTCGCTCGGTACGAACGTGCTTCCGGCCGCGCTGCAGGCAAATGGACTGGAGATCGTCACCGGTAAGGACCCAGTGATGTTCCAGACCAACGATCTTCATTTTACCACGCAAGTTACGCGTCTGAAGTCATTTAATCCCGATGGGATCGCGCTTGGCGCACTCGGGCCGGATGCGTTGAACATCATTTTGGAGGCGCGCAAGCAAGGCGTTACCCAGCCTTTCTTCGGTACCGCGACGTTGATGGAAGGTAATATGCCGGAACGCGGCGGCAAAGCGATCGACGGCACATTTGCCGGCACGATTTGGCATGAAGAACTCGATGATGCGGGAAGCCGAGAATTCAAGGCGGCCTATGCAGGCAGAGCAAAGACGATGTATCCGGGAGCGTTCACGCAAACACCGGACTATTATGCGACTAACGCCTATGATGCTGTGTTCATGATTGCCGAGGCAATAACGAAGAGCGGCGTGAAGAACGCCTCCGATGCGCTTGAAGCGGATCGTGATCGGATCATGAATTATTTCGCAAAGTTGCGTGATTTCAAAGGCATCGCCAGCAGGGGGTTCAACGAAGAGGGCGACGGCATTAAGGACGTTCTCGTCGCCGAGGCGCGGGACGGCCGTTGGCGTCTCATCGGTTCGCGGTGAGCCGTTTGTATTGGTTCGGCTCTTTAGCCCATGCTTGAGCAACAGCTCGTTAACGGCATCACTCTGGGAAGCACTTACGCGCTGATCGCCATTGGCTACACGCTCGTCCTAGGGGTACTGAACAAGCTCAATATCGCCCATGGCGAGCTGTTCATGATCGGCGCTTTCGCCGGTATCGCGTCAGCGATCGCCGGAATGCCGCTTGTCGTCAGCATAGGCTTGGCTTTCCTAGTGGCGGGCCTTGTCGCCGTCGTGATCGAGCGCATTTGCTTTTTTCCGTTACGCAATGCGAGCTTCCTGTCGCCGATGCTCACGACGATCGCCTTCGGCATCCTACTTCAGAGTATTGCAACGCAGATATTCGGTTCGGATCCGTCGCGCTTTCCGGATGTCGGCATTTCATTGCATTTCAATGTGGCCGGCCTGTCGATCTCGGTCATCCAGATAGCGATCCTCGCCACGGCTTTTGGACTGATGATTGCGCTCGATTTCCTGATACGGCGTACCCGATGGGGAATCGCGCTGCGGGCCACTTCAGACGACCCCGAAACTGCCGCCCAGCATGGCATTCGGCCTTCCTTGATCACAATGAGCACCTTCCTCGTCTCCGGCGGCCTTGCCGGCGTCGCCGGCGTGTTGACGACCTTGGTGTATTCGCAAGTTACACCGCTGATCGGAGTTCGGCAGGGTCTGATCGGAATGGTGGCGATGGTGATTGGCGGGTTGGGCAATCTTCGTGGAGCGATGATCGGAGGATTAGCTCTCGGCCTGCTCGAAACGATGAACGACGCCTATCTGTACGCGGGCTATCGCGACCTCGTTATCTTCTCAGTGTTCTTCGCGTTTCTTGTCTTTAGACCGGAGGGCCTCTTTCCGGCGCATCAGAGTGCCCGTTGAAACTGCCATGCCATTATCGAATATCGAACCGTTCCGACAGGAGTCGCGCCTGTGAATGTTTATTACGAGGGTGTGCTGGCCTCTGCGGGGATCAACATCCTCCTTGCGCTTTCGGCCTACTCCATTCTGGCCACGAATCGGCTCTCCTTGGGGAACGCCGGCTTTATGGCGATCGGCGCCTACGTCTCGTCCTATCTCACCGTGAACGTTGGCTGGGATCTGTATCTGGCGATTGCCACCGGAGGTGCCGTGACGGTGCTTGTCGCTCTGTTGATCGGTCGTCCCGTCCTGCGGCTACAAGGTATGTATTTCGTGATGGTGACGCTTGCTTTTGGCGAAGTTATCCGGACATTTTTTCAAAACTTTGAACCGACCGGCGGAGCCTACGGCATGCGCGGCATGTCTGGAGTAACACTGGAGATCATCTACGGCTTCGTCGTGGCAACCGTGCTGCTGTTTCTCGCATTCGACCAGTCGCAAGCGGGCCGCCTTTCATACGCGGTGCGGGATGATGATGATGCGGCGCGCTCGGTCGGCATCAATGTTGTGGCGATGCGGCTTGCCGCATTCGCCTGGGGAGCGTTGATTGCAGGCGTTGCAGGTGCGCTGTTCGCTCATTACGCACTCTATATTGAAAGCGGGAACTTCAACTTCCTGATATCCGCCAACGCGGTTCTGTTCGTCATCTTGGGTGGGGTGCAGACCTTTTGGGGAGCGATTATTGGGGCCGTCGTCTTCACATTTCTTCCCGAGGGACTTCGGTTTCTCGCCGACTGGCGCCTGTCGGCCTACGGCGCAATACTTGTCGTCATGATGGTGTTGCGTCCGGAGGGGATGGTGACGCTGGACATGCTCAAACACGTCCGTCGCAAAATCTTCCGCTTGGCATGAGCGCCCTTCTCGAACTTCAAAACGTGAGTAAGCAGTTTGTCGGCCTCACGGCTGTCGATAACGTCACTTTCTCGATCCAATTGGGCGAACTGGTCGGGCTCATCGGTCCTAATGGAGCCGGCAAGACCACCGTCTTCAACGTCATTGCCGGCGTATATCCCCCTTCGGAAGGAGACGTCTTGCATCGCGGTTTTCGGATTTCCGGGCTTGATCCCCATCGCATCGCAAGACGCGGCATTGCCCGCACCTTTCAGAACATTCGGCTGTTTCCCAGCTTGACGGTTTTCGAACATATCCTCGTTGCGCAAAGCTGCCGCGCTTCCAATCTGCTGGTCGATCTACTGCCTTTCGCCACGACTTCTGAGGCTGTGCGGCGCCGCAAGGCGCTGGACCTATTGGAAAGCGTAGATCTTGCGGATCGGCGCAATGAGCTGGCGGTGCACCTGCCTTACGGCGCACAACGCCGGCTCGAGATTGCTCGCGCGGTGGCTACATCACCTGAACTGCTGCTCCTTGACGAGCCTGCTGCCGGACTGAACGAGACGGAGACCAGTGAATTGCGCGGGATGCTGGAAGCCTTGCGTTCGCAAGAGCACACGATCCTGCTCGTGGAGCATGACATGAAATTGGTCATGCAAGTATGTTCGCGAGTTCTTGTTCTCAATTTTGGAAAATTGATCGGTTCGGGATCTCCTGCTGAAGTTCGCGCTAACCCTGGGGTCATTGATGCCTATCTCGGCGTTGTCCGGTGATATGCTGCGGGTCGAGCGGTTGTGCGCTGGCTACGGCAACATTCAGGTGCTGACGGATGTCTCCCTGCGACTCCGGCATGGGGAGATCGTCGCGATTGTAGGCGCCAATGGCGCCGGCAAATCCACGCTGCTGCGCACGATCGTGGGTTCGCTGCCTGCGCGCAGCGGCTCGGTCAGTTTTGAGGACACGACGTTGACGGGAATGGCGCCGTACCGGATCGCCGGACATGGCATCCGGCTTGTTCCAGAAGGTAGGCGCGTATTTCCCAATCTCTCGGTTGAAGAGAACATATTGATCGGCGCCTATCTGGGACCGCGCGCGGCGGCAAAGCAGGCGCTGGAAGACGCGTTTGAGGTGTTTCCGATCCTGGAGGAGCGGCGGCGTCAACTCGCTTCCACCCTCAGCGGCGGGCAACAGCAAATGCTGGCCTTGGCTCGTGCGCTGGCCGGCAAACCGCGGCTGCTGATGCTCGACGAACCATCATTGGGGCTGGCTCCGAAGGTCGTCGAGGAGATCTTCGAACGATTGGTCGCGCTACGCAGTGCAAAAAACGGGCTGCTGCTGGTCGAGCAAAACGCTCGTAAGGCGCTCGAGCTGGCAGACCGCGCCTACGTTCTTGAGAACGGCCGGGTGGTGTTGGAAGGCCCGGCTCACGTCTTAAGCACCAACGATTCCGTGGTCGAGGCTTATCTGGGAGGTGCTAGCTAGGCGGTGGAGTGTTCACGCAAGACTTGCGCATCATAGGGGACGTTGGCAACAACGTTCGGATATTGCGTAATCTTGGAAATCGATCCAAGCAGTAAGTACGGCAGCGCCGGCTGCAAGACGAAATTGCGGAGTTCATGACCTCTCCTGTTTGTTAGGGCGTAGACCCATAATTCAACCTGCACTGAGCAGCCCGGAGCGATCAACGGTACTGGAACACGAATCGCGCTGATCGGCAATGAGAGCAAATTAGCTTGGTTCGAGTATGCTCATCAGGACTCCGCTTCGAGCACCTTGCCATGCGTTTCGGGAAGCAGGAACGCGGCTATCAGCAGCAAGCCGTAGGCCGCCGTGGCGAACGTCGCGATGGCATGGGCGAGCGACATCGTGTTGGAGAGATAGCCGACTAGCGTTGGGAACAGCGCGCCAACGGCTCGCCCGAAATTAAAGGCGAAGCCCTGGGCCGAGCCGCGCAGTCTAGTTGGGAACAATTCGGTGAGGAACGGGCCGACGCCCGAATAATAGCCGCAGGAAAAGAAGCCGAGCGGGAAGCCGAGCAGCCAAATCACCGCGTTGGAAAGCCCGACTTGAGTATAGGCGAGCACCAGCAGAATCGCAGCGATCGAGAATGTGAAGAACAGGTTGCGGCGGCCGATGCGGTCGGCGAGCCACGCCCCGACCAGATAGCCGAGGAAGCTGCCGAGGATCAGGAAGGCGAGATAGCCGGTGGAGCCGACTACGGTGATCCCGCGCTCCGCGTGCAGGAAAGTCGGAAGCCAGACGTTGATCGCATAATAGCCGCCCTGAGCGCCGGCGCTGAGCAACGCGGCGAGAATTGTAGTCTTGACAATGTCAGGCGCGAAGATCTCCCATACCGAGGTCGCCCTGCCGCTCTTCTTCATAAGCGCGCGCATCTCCACCGAGACCGTCGGCTCGTCAACGAAGCGGCGGATGTAGAACACCAGCACCGCCGGCACTGCGCCGAGCGCAAACATCCAGCGCCAGGCTGTCTCCGCCGGGAATACGGTGAACAGCACTGCCTGCATCAGCACTGCGAGGCCCCAGCCGACCGCCCAACCGGACTGCACCGAGCCAACGGCACGGCCGCGATATTGAGCGCGGACCGCCTCGCCCATGAGTACTGCGCCGGCGGTCCATTCACCGCCAAAGCCCAGACCGAGCAGCGCCCGGCAGATCATGAGCTGGGTAAAGTCCTGCGCGAAGGCAGACAGCAGGCTGAATACCGAAAACCATGCGATCGTGATCTGCAAGGTACGCACGCGCCCGATGCGATCGGCAAGATAGCCGGCGATCCAACCGCCGAATGCCGACGCGAGCAGCGCCACCGTGACCGCGAGCCCGGCGGTGCCGCGATCGACGTGCCACAGCGCGACAATGGTGCTGATCACCAACGGATAGATCATAAAATCCATGCCGTCGAGGGTCCATCCGGCCGCGCAAGCCCAGAATGTCCGCCGCTCCTTAATCGTCATATCGCGGAAAAACACACCCAGGCCCGAGTTCGCGGGTTCGGATATCGCCGTCTTGTCGATCGCCTGCATTTCCACCTCCCTGATCGCGCAGCATCCCCAGCGGAGAGCCGTCCGAATGATCCCTGCGTGCGCCGAACCGTCCTTCCCTGTTGCCAGTCCGACCGTGCCCGGCGGCGCGTCGATCTGAGCGAGGCTGCCGCGGCCGGTGCTGTGGTCCGCCTCGCGATCGCGACAACGGTCGGAGGCGGGCCCGAGGCAGCGTCATGGTAGAAGTTGATGATACGCAGTCAATGTTTGCGTATAGAAGACATGCTGAATCACCGGCGCCGGTGCTGATTAGCCTCGCATCAGCCCACACCGGATGCGGCGGCGGCCAAAGGCCGTGTGGCCGACACACCGTAGGGATTGCAGGCGGCGCGCGCTACAGCAGATCGCTCCCATGAGCCTCCACCACGAACACCGGCGATGACCATCTGCTCAGAGACAACCCCATGAGCACATCCCCATGAGCAAGTTCCTATGGGCACGCGGCCACTGACCTCGACGCTGAAGACGCTCAAGGTGCTCGACGTCATGGCGCGCTCGCCCGACAGCATGCGCCTGATCGAGATCGCGCGCGCCGTCGGCGGCACCCGCGCCACCGTCTACCAGCGCATTCACACGCTGGTCGCCGCCAAGTGGGTCGAGCAACTCGCCGACAGCAGCTACCGGCTGTCGCTGTATGCCGCCCATGTCGGCCAGGCCGCGCTCGAACAGGCCAATCTCGGCGAGCGCACGCTGCCGGTGCTGCAGGACCTGATGGAGCGAACCGGCGAGACCAGCTCGCTCGCGGTGATCGAGGACTGCAGCGTGGTGCTGGTGCAGCGGGTGGAGGCGCACGGCATGCTGCGCGCCGATCTGCGCATCGGCGCCGGGCTGTCGGTGCACGAGAGCGCGTCGGGACGGGTGCTGACCGCGTTTGCGCCGCCCGAAGTGATCGCCCGCTTCCGCCAGCGCGGCGTTACCCTGGCCTCGGCCCGCGTCCTGGCGCAGGTGCGCAGGGAGCGTTTCTCAGTGGCGGGCGGGGGCAAGACACTGCGCGGCATCCGCGTCGCCGCGGTACCGGTGTTCGATCACGATGGCCGCTGCATCGCCTCACTGTCAGTAGTCGGACCGGATAGCCGGTTCGATCTCAAACGGGTCGAGCCGGCGATCAAGGCGGCCGGCATACGGCTCAACGCGATGTTCGCCGGTGCGCTGCCGCGCCGCGCTCAGGCGGCGAGCCGGCCGCACTCCAGCACCAGTTCGCCGTCGATCTCGAGGCTGGCGTCGGAATAGATCACGTCGATGTGGCAGGGCGCCTTGACGTTGCCGCCGATCGCGTAGTTGCTGCCGATGCCGTGGTGGCCGAAGCCGAGCTTGCCGAGGTCTTCGAGGTTGGTGGCGTAAGCGCGGCTCTTCGGATTGAGCCCGACCGCGAATTCGGCGAGGTTGCGCGCGCTCGGATCGTTGAACGAGTTAAGCGTGCGCTCGAGATAGTCGGCGGCCTGGCCGCCGCGGATCGCGCCGACCATGCCGTCCTTGACCGTGATGGTGACCGGCTCCTCACGGATCACTCCGTAGCCCATCAGCCGGACATTGCCGACGATCACGCCCTCGGCCGAACCCTCGATCGGCGAGATGTTGACCTCGCTGTCGGGCAGTGCGGCGAAGCTGCCGGGCGTACGGAAGATGCCGGTTTCGTACTGCACCGGGCGGTTGGCGATCCGTGCGCGCAGGTCGGTGCCGCTCGCCGAGGTCATGCGGATGGTGCTGGCCTTGGCGAGCCTGGCACCGATGGCGCGGCCGAGCCGGTCGGCCTCCTCGTAATTGCCGAGGATACCGCCTGCGCACAGGCAGTCCTCGGTCACTTCGCACATCGTGCTACCGCGGGCGCCGTTGCGGGTCGCCTCGATGCGAGCGTCGGTATGTGTCATCGACCAGCTGGTCGGCAGGAAGAATACATCGCTGCGC
>WBZO01005823.1_pt1 | contig 10200 bp, 6 predicted proteins | sample 5204261 | NCBI WGS metagenome assembly WBZO01 (sample SAMN12412400, study PRJNA552823) | activated sludge metagenome | isolation source: activated sludge from anammox sidestream of wastewater treatment plant... | place: USA: North Carolina | collected 2017-09
ATTTCCCTGGCGGCCTTCTGCGCGTCGGCGAGGAACTTGCGCGGGTCGAACTCGGCCGGCTTCTCGGCCATGTGGCGGCGCATGGCGCCGGTCATGGCGAGGCGGATGTCGGTGTCGATGTTCACCTTGCGCACGCCGTGCTTGATGCCGGTGACGATCTCCTCGACCGGCACGCCGTAGGTCTCCTTCATCTGGCCGCCGTACTTGCGGATGATCTCCAGCCATTCCTGCGGCACGCTGCTGGAGCCGTGCATCACCAGGTGGGTGTTGGGGATGCGGGCGTGGATCTCCTTGATGCGGTCGATGGCGAGGATGTCGCCGGTCGGCTTGCGGGTGAACTTGTAGGCGCCGTGCGAGGTGCCGATGGCGATGGCGAGCGCGTCGCACTGGGTCTTCTGCACGAAGTCGGCGGCCTGGTCGGGGTCGGTGAGCAGGTCCTCGCGGGTCATGTGGCCCTCGGCGCCGTGGCCATCCTCCTTGTCGGCCTTCATGGTCTCGAGCGAGCCGAGCACGCCGAGCTCGGCCTCGACGGTGACGCCGATGGCGTGGGCGAAGTCGACCACCTTGCGCGAGGTCTCGACGTTGTACTCGTAGGAAGAAGGCGTCTTGCCGTCCTCCATCAGCGAGCCGTCCATCATGACGCTGGAGAAGCCGGAGCGGATCGCCGCCATGCACACCGCCGGCGACTGGCCGTGGTCCTGGTGCATGACGACAGGAATGTGCGGATAGGCCTCGATGGCGGCCTCGATGAGGTGGCGCAGGAAGGCCTCGCCGGCGTATTTGCGCGCGCCGGCCGAGCCCTGCATGATCACCGGGCTGCCGGTCTCGTCGGCGGCCTCCATGATGGCGCGCACCTGTTCCAGGTTGTTCACGTTGAAGGCGGGCAGGCCGTAGCCGTTTTCCGCGGCGTGGTCCAGCAGTTGGCGCATCGATACGAGGGGCATGGTGGTCTCCTTGAATGGTCCGGAAAGGGTTATAGGCTGCTGCGCCCGGTCGAGTAGTTGTGCTCGCCGACGCGCACGATCTTCATGGTGTTGGTGCCGCCCGGCGTGCCGATCGGCTCGCCGATGGTCAGCACGATGGTGTCGCCGGGCACGACGGCGCCGGCGCGGATCAGTTCCTCCTCGGCCTCGCGCAGCGCTGCCTCGCGGTCGTGGCCGATGTAGCGCATCATCAGCGGGAAGACGTTGCGGTAGAGGCTCATGCGGTAGCGGCTGCGGATTTCCGGCGTCAGGGCGTAGATCGGCACGCCGCTGTTGATGCGCGACATCCACAGCGCCGTCGAGCCGGACTGGGTGAGCGAGGCGATGGCCTTCACCTTCAGGTGGAAGGCGGCGAACAGGGCGGCCATGGCGATCGACTGGTCGATGCGGGTGAACACCCGGTCGAGGAAATGCTTGTCGAGGGTGATCTCCTCGGACTTCTCCGCCTCGACGCAGATGCGCGCCATCGCCTCGATGGTCTCCACCGGGTACTTGCCGGCGGCCGTTTCCGCCGAAAGCATGACGGCGTCGGTGCCGTCGAGCACGGCGTTGGCGACGTCGGAGACTTCGGCGCGGGTCGGCACCGGGCTGGAGATCATCGACTCCATCATCTGCGTGGCGGTGATGGCGACCTTGTTGTGCTCGCGGGCGACGCGGATCATGCGTTTCTGCAGGGCCGGCACGGCGGCGTCGCCGACTTCCACGGCGAGGTCGCCGCGCGCCACCATGATGGCGTCGGAGGCCTCGAGAATTTCCTCCAGCGCGCCGATGGCCTCGGTGCGCTCGATCTTGGCGATGATCTGGGCATTCGAGCCGGCGGCGGCGAGCAGCTCGCGCGCCTGGCGGATGTCGGCGCCGGACTTCGGGAAGGACACGGCGACGTAGTCGGCGTTGAATTCCGCCGCCAGCCTGATGTCGTCCTTGTCCTTGTCGGTCAGGGCCGGGGCGGAAAGGCCGCCGCCCTGGCGGTTGATGCCCTTGTTGTTCGACAGCGTGCCGCCGACGCGCACGCGGCAGTGGATTTCGCGGCCCTGGATCGACTCCACGTCGAGCACCAGGCGGCCGTCGTCGAGCAGCAGCACGGCGCCCGGCGTGACGTCGTCCACCAGTTCCGGGTAGTCGAGGCCGACGCGCGTGGCGTCGCCCAGCGTGCATGCGGCGTCGAGGATGAAGGGCGCGCCGTTGGCCAGCTCGACCTTGCCCTCGGCGAACTTGCCGACGCGGATCTTCGGGCCCTGCAGGTCGACCATGATGCCGACGGTGCGGCCGACGTGGCGCACGCAGTCGCGCACCAGCTCGACACGCCGGCGGTGGTCGTCGTGCGTGCCGTGGGAGAAGTTCAGGCGGACGACGTCGACGCCCGCCTGGATCATGCGGGTGAGGACGCCGGTTTCGGAGGAGGCCGGGCCGAGGGTGGCGACGATCTTCGTCGAGCGCTGCATTAAGAGCCTTTCACCACGGAGACACAGAGGCACAGAGAAAACGAAACAGAAAACCTCTGTGTCTCTGTGCCTCTGTGGTTAAGGGTTTTCACCCTTTCGCCCGTTGTTCGAGGATGTCCACCGCGGGCAGGGTCTTGCCCTCGAGGAACTCGAGGAAGGCGCCGCCGGCCGTCGAGATGTAGGAGACCTTGTCGTAGATGCCGTATTTCTGGATGGCGGCGATGGTGTCGCCGCCGCCGGCCAGGGTGAAGGCCTTGGTCGCGGCGATGGCCGCGGCGATTCTTTTCGTGCCCTCGCCGAACTGGTCGAACTCGAAGACGCCGACCGGGCCGTTCCACACCACGGTGCCCGCCTTCATGATGATGTCGACCAGCTCCTGGGTGCTCTTCGGCCCGATGTCGAAGATCATGTCGTCGTCGGCCACATTGCCGGTGTCCTTCAGCACGGCCGGCTCGGCGGCGTCGAACTTCTTGCCGCAGACCACGTCGACGGCCACCGGAATGGTGGCGCCGCGCCTGGCCATCTTCTCCATCAGCGCCTGTGCCGTCGGCACCAGGTCGGCCTCGCACAGCGATTTGCCGACTTCCTTGCCGGTGGCCTTGAGGAAGGTGTTGGCGATGCCGCCGCCGACCACCAGCTGGTCGACCTTCTCGGCAAGCGACTCGAGCACGGTCAGCTTGGTCGACACCTTGGAGCCGCCGACGATGGCGACCATCGGGCGGGCCGGGGCGAGCAGGGCCTTGGAGAGGGCCTCCAGCTCCTCGGCCACCAGCAGGCCGGCGCAGGCCGCCGGGGCGAACTGGGCGATGCCGTAGGTGCTGCCCTCGGCGCGGTGGGCGGTGCCAAAGGCGTCCATGACGAAGAGGTCGCACAGCGCGGCGTACTTCCTCGCCGTCGCCTCGGCGTTCTTCTTCTCGCCCTTGTTGAAGCGGCAGTTCTCCAGCAGCACCACTTCGCCGGCGCCGACCTCGAAACCGCCGTCGACCCAATCGCGGATGAGGCGGACCGGGCGGCCGAGCTTGGCGGCCATCACGTCGGCCACCGGCTTGAGCGAGTTCTCCTCGGTGAACACGCCCTCCTCGGGGCGGCCGAGATGGGAAGTGACCATCACCTTGGCGCCGGCCTTCAGGCAGTGCGCGATGGTCGGCATGGAGGCGGTGATGCGGGCGTCGGAGGTGACCCTGCCGTCCTTCACCGGCACGTTGAGGTCGGCGCGGATGAAGACGCGCTTGCCGGCGAGGTCGAAATCGGTGAGTTTCTTGAACTTCATGACGGAAATCCTTTGACCGCGGCGATCACGGCGACACGGCGAAGTTCGGAATCGTTTTCCGCCGTGTCGCCGTGCCCGCCGTGGTGAATGCCTTTATTTTGCGACGTGCCTGACGAATTGCAGCATGTTGCAGGTGTAGCCGTACTCGTTGTCGTACCAGGCGACGACCTTGACGAAGGTCTTGTCCAGGGCGATGCCGGCCTCGGCGTCGAAGATGGAGGCGTTGGGGTTGCCGCGGAAGTCGGTGGCGACGACCTTGTCCTCGGTGTAGCCGAGCACGCCCTTCAGCGGGCCCTCGGAGGCGGCCTTCATGGCCTTGCAGATATCCTTGTAGTCGGCTTCCTTGGCGAGCTCGACGGTGAGGTCGACCACCGAGACGTCGGAGGTCGGCACGCGGAAGGCCATGCCGGTGAGCTTCTTGTTGAGCTCGGGCAGCACCACGCCGACGGCCTTGGCGGCGCCGGTCGAGGACGGGATGATGTTCTCGAGAATGCCGCGGCCGCCGCGCCAGTCCTTGGCCGAAGGGCCGTCGACGGTCTTCTGCGTCGCCGTGGCGGCATGCACGGTGGTCATCAGGCCGCGCTTGATGCCCCAGTTCTCGTGCAGCACCTTGGCGACGGGGGCCAGGCAGTTGGTGGTGCAGGAGGCGGCGGAGACGATCTTCTCGCCGGCGTATTTCTCGTGGTTCACGCCATAGACGAACATCGGCGTGTCGTCCTTCGAGGGCGCCGTCTGCACGACCTTCTTGGCGCCGGCGTCGAGGTGCTTCTGGCAGGTGTCCTTGGTCAGGAAGAAGCCGGTGGATTCGATGACGATGTCGGCGCCGGCCTCGTTCCACTTCAGGTTGGCGGGATCCTTCTCGGCGGTCAGGCGGATCTTCCTGCCGTTTACGACGAGGTTGCTGCCCTCGACCGCGATGCTGCCGTTGAAGCGGCCATGCACCGAGTCGTACTGCAGCATGTAGGCCAGATAGCCGGGTTCGAGCAGGTCGTTGATGGCGACGACTTCGATCTCGGGGAAGTCCTTGGCGATGGCGCGGAAGGCCATGCGTCCGATGCGACCGAAACCGTTGATGCCGACTTTGATAGCCATGAGATGATCTCCTGAAAGAAATTACAGAACCGATTTCACCGTCTTCACCACATTCTCCACGGTGAAGCCGAATTCCTTGAACAGCACGCCGGCCGGGGCCGACTCGCCGAAGCGGTCGAGGCCGATCACCTTGCCGTCCAGTCCGACGTACTTGTACCAGCCGTCCGTGACGCCCGCCTCGACGGCGACGCGCGGCAGGCCCTTCGGCAGCACGCCTTCCTTGTAGGCGGCGTCCTGGCGGTCGAAGGCGCTGGTGTTGGGCATCGAGACGACGCGCACGGCGACGCCTTCCTGCGCCAGTGCCGCCTGCGCCTTAAGCGCGAGATCGACTTCCGAGCCGGTGGCGATGATCGCCGCCCGGGCCTTGCCCTGCGCCTCGGAAATAACGTAGCCGCCTTTCGCGATGGCGGCGATCTGGGCGGCGTCGCGCTTGACGAAGGGCAGGTTCTGGCGCGACAGGCACAGCGCGGTCGGGCCGCCGCGCTTTTCCACCGCTTGCGTCCAGGCCGCCATCGTCTCGACGGTGTCGCAGGGTCGCCAGACGTCGAGGTTCGGCAGCATGCGCAGGGTGGCGGTCTGCTCCACCGGCTGGTGCGTCGGACCGTCCTCGCCGAGGCCGATCGAGTCGTGGGTGAACACGTAGATGACGCGCTGCTTCATCAGCGCCGACATGCGGATGGCGTTGCGGGCGTACTCCGAGAACATCAGGAAGGTGCCGCCGAAGGGCAGCACGCCGCCGTGCAGCGCCATGCCGTTCATGATGTGCGACATGCCGAACTCGCGCACGCCGTAGGAGATGTAGTTGCCGGGGGTGCGGCCGGAGACGTGCTTGCAGCCGCTCCAGTTGGTCAGGTTCGAGCCGGTCAGGTCGGCCGAGCCGCCGACGAACTCGGGCAGGGCCGGCGCCAGGGCGTTGATGGCGATCTGCGAGGCCTTGCGCGTGGCGACGGTCTCGCCCTTTTCGTTGGCGGCGGCGATGGCCTTTTTCGCGTGATCGGTCCAGCCGGCGGGCAGATCGCCGGCCATGCGGCGCTGGTATTCGGCAGCCAGTTCCGGATAGGCCCCGGCGTAGCGCTCGAACCGATGCTGCCACGCGGCCTCGGCGGCGGCGCCCTTCTTGCGCGCGTCCCAGGCCTCATAGACTTCCTGCGGAATCTCGAAGGGCGGGAAGACCCAGCCGATGTGCGGGCGGGCGGCGGCGATCTCGGCGTCGCCCAGCGGCGCGCCATGCACGTCGTGGCTGCCGGCCTTGGTGGGGGCGCCCATGCCGATGCGCGTCTTGCAGCAGATCAGGGTCGGCCGCGAGGTCTCCGCCTTGGCCTTCTCGATGGCGGCGTGGAGGGACTCGGGATCGTGGCCGTTTACGTCGGCGATCACCTGCCAGCCGTAGGCGGCGAAGCGCTTCGGCGTGTCGTCGGTGAACCAGCCCTCGACATGGCCGTCGATGGAAATGCCGTTGTCGTCCCAGAAGGCGGTCAGCTTGCCCAGGCCCCAGGTGCCGGCGAGCGAGCAGGCTTCGTGCGAGATGCCTTCCATCAGGCAGCCGTCGCCGAGGAAGGCCCAGGTGCGGTGGTCGACGATCTCGTGGCCGGGCCGGTTGAACTCGGCGGCGAGCAGCTTCTCCGCCATGGCCATGCCGACGGCGTTGGTGATGCCCTGGCCGAGGGGCCCCGTGGTGGTCTCGACGCCCGGCGTGTAGCCGTACTCGGGATGCCCCGGCGTCTTCGAGTGCAGCTGGCGGAAGGCCTTGATGTCGTCCATCGTGACGTCATAGCCGGTCAGGTGCAGCAGGGCGTAGAGCAGCATCGAGCCATGGCCGTTGGACAGCACGAAGCGGTCGCGGTCGGCCCACTTCGGGTTGGCCGGGTTGTGCTTGAGGTGGTGGTTCCACAGCACCTCGGCGATTTCCGCCATGCCCATCGGGGCGCCGGGGTGGCCGGACTTGGCCTTCTCGACGGCGTCCATGGCGAGGGCGCGGATGGCGCTGGTCAGGTTGTTGAACATGGGATGCTCGTAATCGCTGAAAGTGGCACTCTGGATGGACATCAGTTTCCCCTTGAAATTTTGCGATGCCCGCCGGAAGACCGCAAATTATCTTCCAAACGGGGTGATTTTGGTAGTTCGGCGGATGGCCTCAGGCCTTCTTGCGCTTCTCCATGAGCTGCAGGATCAGCGGGGTGAGGACCAGCTGCATGGCCAGCTCCATCTTGCCGCCGGGCACGACGATGCAGTTCGGCCGCGACATGAAGGAATCGTGGATCATCGTCAGCAGGTAGGGGAAGTCCACGCCGTGCGGATCGCGGTAGCGGATCACCACGAAGGATTCGTCGAGGGTCGGGATGTCGCGGGCGACGAAGGGGTTGGAGGTGTCCACCACCGGCACGCGCTGGAAGTTGATGTGGGTGCGCGAGAACTGCGGCGTGATGTAGTGCACATAGTCGTACATGCGGCGCAGGATGGTCTGCGTCACCGCCTCGACCGAGTAGCCGCGCGTGCTGGTGTCGCGGTGGATCTTCTGGATCCACTCGAGGTTCACCGTCGGCACGACGCCGACCAGCAGGTCGGTCTGGCGGGCGACATCCACCGTGTCGGTCTTGACGCCGCCGTGCAGGCCCTCGTAGAACAGGCAGTCGGTGCCCAGGGGCAGGTCTTCCCAGGGCGTGAAGGTGCCCGGCTTCTGCTGCCACGGCTCGGCTTCCTGCTCGTTGTGCAGGTAATAGCGGCGCCTGCCGGTGCCGGTCTCGCCGTAGGCCTTGAACAGCGCTTCCAGGTCCTCGAACAGGTTGGCTTCCGGGCCGAAGTGGCTGATGTGCTCGCAGACGCCGGCCTTCTCGGAGGCCTGGATGGCCTTCTTCATCTCCTCGCGATCGTACTTGTGGAAGCTGTCGCCCTCGATGACGGCGGAGAGGATGCTCTCGCGGCGGAAGATGTGCTCGAACGACCGCTTCACCGTGGAGGTGCCGGCGCCGGACGAGCCGGTGATGGCGATGACGGGATGCTTGGCGGACATGGCTAACCCCTTGCTGAGTGTTTGAATTCTTGGGCGGCCGCGGGCATCTGTGCAGGTGTCGAGGCGAAGCGGCCGACGATAGCGGGACTGTAATCGGGGCGATGCATAAGTTCCATTCAAAATTTGTTATGGAACGAATAAGAGAACTCTGATACTTACTTGGTGAGCGCCATGTACAGCAGCGGCAGCTTCTCCGGCAGCTGCTCCACCCGGTCCAGCACCAGGTGGCGCTTGCCGAAAATCCCCTGCACGTAGTCGTCGGCCTTCGGGTCGAGGCTGAGGCAGAAGGTGTCGACGCCCTGGGCGGCCAGCTCGCCGACGGCCTTCCTGGCGTCGGCATGCAGGTGGCCGGGGTCGCGCACGTCGATGTCGGCCGGCTCGCCGTCGGTGAGCAGCAGCAGCAGCCGCTTGTCGGCCTGGCGCTGGGCCAAGGCCGCCCCGGCGTGGCGCAGCGCCGCCCCCATGCGCGTCGACCAGCCGGCGCCGGCGGCGGCGAGCCGCCCCTTCACCGTGTCGTCCCAGCGCTCGGAGAAGCCCTTGATGTGCAGGTAGCGCACCTCGTGGCGGGTGTTGGAATGGAAGCCGGCGATGGCGAAGGGGTCGCGCAGTCCCTCGATGGCCAGGGCCAGCAGCGACACCGCCTCCTGCGACAGCTCCAGCACCGTCTGCTCGCCGCCGGCGACCTTCTGGTTGAGCGATTCCGACAGGTCGAGCAACAGCAGCACGGCGATGCTGCGGCCGCTGCTGCGGTGGCTCATGTTGATGCGCGGGTCGGGCGTGACGCCGCTCCTGAAGTCGATCAGCGAGCGGATGGCGACGTCGAGGTCGAGCTCGGAGCCGTCCTCCTGGTAGCGGATGCGCTGCTTGTTCTGCGGCTTGATGAGGTCGAGCAGGCGCATCAGGCGGCGGGCCAGCGCGGCGTGCTTGTCCAGCAGGCGGTCGATCTTCGCCGCCTCGCCGGCCGGGTGCAGCGCTTCGTAGAGGCTGACCCAGTCCGGGCGGTAGGACTCGCTGACCTGGTCCCACTCGGGATAGTGGCGCGGCGGCAGGCCTTGCGGCGCCTCCGCCTCGCGCGTCTCCTTGCGCGTGTCGAAGGCCTCCTCCTCGTCGCCCTCCTCGATGAAGGCCCACAGCTGGCGGTTGTCGTCGCGGTAGTCGACCACCGTGTCGTCGAAATGGATGCGCGGCAGCTGGTCGCTCGGGCGCCGCGTGCGCGCCACCCAGGCGAGCGCGAGTTGCGCCATCTGCGCCGTGCTGGAAGGGCCCTCGGCGAGCGCCGCATGGAAGGCGGCGACGGTTTCATTCAGGACGGCGTCGGCGTAGCCGTGGTTTGCGTCGAGGCAGGCGCGCGAGAGCATGGCCAGGCGGTGGCGCAGGCAGGACGCGGTCTCCGGGTCGCAGGCGCCCTCGACCGGCCGCGGATGCAGGGCGAGCAAAACCGGGGCGAGGCCCGGATACTCGCGCATCAGCAGCCAGTCGATGCGCGCATCCTCGAGGAACTCGACGGCGAGGCGCTGGAAGGGGCTCCAGTTGTCGGCGATCTGCGGCGACGACCAGCGCCGATGGCCGACCATGTGCGCCAGCGTCGCGCGGTAGCGGTCGAGGCCGCTGACGCCGGCGCGCGCGTCGTAGACGTCGGGCAGGCGCATGCCGAGCCCGTCGTAGTAGGGCACGATCCGGCGCAGCGCGTGGTAGGCGTTGGAGTAGGGAATCAGCGGCTGCGGGTCGCGCCACAGCGCGCGCAGATACAGGTCGAGGCGGCGCTCGGCGTCGGCGAACAGCGTGCCGTGGCGCTCGCGCTGGAGCACGGCGCGGCTGTCTGCGAGCGCCAGCTTGAAATAGTCCTCCTGCTGCTGCGGATGGTCGCCGTAGTGGCGGATGCCGTAGTCGACCCAGTTCTTCAGCCCGGCCATCGGCAACTGCTCGACGAGCTGCGGCGCCTGGCGGAAGAAGACCGGCAGGCCGGGGCTGGCGAGGGTGGCGTGGCGGCCGTGGATGGAGCCGGTAGTGCGCGCCATCAGCTCGCGCGCGATGTCGAGATAGAAGGCCAGCTGCTCGCGCGAGGCGAGGCGGCGCGCCACCGGCGCCAGCGTCTGCAGCAGGGGCGCGATGGCGTGTCCGTTGGGCGAGGCCTGCAGGGCGCGCGCCGTGGCCATGACGTCCTCCAGCGCGGCGGTGCCGACAGCGGCCGCCGCCGAGGGCCAGGCCTCGAGGAAGGCCAGCACCGGCTCCGGTCCGCGGCCGAGGCGGCTGAGCGTTTTCGCCGCCGCCACGTAGTCGTCCATCTCCCGTTTCGAGAAGGCGGTCAGCGCCTCGTAGAGGCATTCCTCGAAGACGTCGGCCACCGGCGTGAAGCCGCAGTCCATCTCGCGCCACCAGGCCTGCACCTGCGGATGATGCATT
>WBZO01007395.1_pt1 | contig 10200 bp, 9 predicted proteins | sample 5204261 | NCBI WGS metagenome assembly WBZO01 (sample SAMN12412400, study PRJNA552823) | activated sludge metagenome | isolation source: activated sludge from anammox sidestream of wastewater treatment plant... | place: USA: North Carolina | collected 2017-09
CCGTCATCGGGCGCGACGAGGAGATCCGCCGGGTCATTCAGGTGTTGAGCCGCCGGACCAAGAACAACCCCGTCCTGATCGGCGAGCCTGGCGTCGGCAAGACCGCGATCGTCGAGGGCCTGGCCCAGCGCATCGTTCGTGGCGACGTGCCGGAGGGGCTTCGCGACAAGCGCCTGATCGCGCTCGACCTCGGCAGCATGGTGGCCGGGGCGAAGTATCGCGGCGAGTTCGAGGAGCGGCTGAAGGCCGTCCTCAAGGAGATCGCCGACTCCGAGGGCGAGATCATCGTCTTCATCGACGAGCTCCACACCGTTGTCGGCGCTGGCGCGGCTGAGGGCGCGATGGACGCCAGCAATATGCTGAAGCCGATGCTCGCGCGCGGCGAGCTGCACGCCATCGGCGCGACGACGCTCGACGAGTACCGCAAGTACATCGAGAAGGACGCCGCGCTGGAGCGGCGCTTCCAGCCGGTCTACGTCGGCGAGCCGTCGGTCGAGGACACCATCTCGATCCTCCGCGGCCTTCGCGACCGCTACGAGGTCCACCACAACGTCCGCATCACCGACGGGGCGCTCGTCGCCGCTGCCGTGCTAGCGGATCGATACATCACCGGCCGCTTCATGCCGGACAAGGCGATCGACCTGGTGGATGAGGCTGCCTCGCGGCTTCGCATGGAGATCACCTCGATGCCCGTCGAGATCGACGAGATCAATCGCCGCGTCATGCAGCTGGAGATCGAGCGCGAGGCGCTGCGCAAGGAGCGCGACGAGGCATCGCGCAAGCGTCTGGATGAGCTGGAGTCGGAGCTCGCCAACCTCAAGGAGCAGCGAGACGGGCTAATGGCCCAGTGGGACCGCGAGCGCCAGGACATCCAGCAGCTCGCGACGCTGAAGTCCGAGATCGAGCAGACCCGCCAGGAGATCGAGCGCGCCCAGCGCCAGGCCGACTACGGTCGTGCCTCCGAGCTGCAATACGGTCAGCTCGCCCAGCTCGAGCAGCAGCTCGCGGCCGCCGAACGAGCCGTCGAGCAGCAGGACGGCGGCAAGCGGCTGGTCAAGGAGGAGGTCACCGCCGACGACATCGCTGAGGTCGTCGCCCGCTGGACCGGCATCCCGGTCAGCCGGCTGGTCGAGGGCGAGATCGAGAAGCTCGTCCACATGGAAGAGCGACTGCACCTGCGTGTCGTCGGCCAGGATGAGGCGATCAATGTTGTCTCGAACGCGATCCGCCGCGCGCGGGCCGGCCTGTCCGACCCGAACAAGCCGCTCGGCTCGTTCATCTTCCTTGGCCCGACCGGCGTCGGCAAGACCGAGCTGGCGCGAGCGCTGGCCGAGTTCCTGTTCGACGACGACCAGGCGATCGTTCGGATCGACATGTCCGAATACATGGAGCGCCACGCCGTCTCGCGGCTGATCGGCGCGCCGCCGGGTTACGTCGGCTACGAGGAGGGCGGCCAGCTCTCCGAGGCGGTCCGCCGCCGGCCGTACTCGGTCGTGCTGTTCGACGAGATCGAGAAAGCCCACCCGGAGGTCTTCAACATCCTCCTCCAGGTCCTCGACGACGGCCGGCTGACCGATGGCCAGGGGCGGACGGTCGACTTCCGCAACACGGTCATCATCATGACCTCGAACCTCGGCTCGACCTACATCCTGTCGTCCAGCGAGGAGGAGGCTCGCGAGCGTGTCATGGAGGCGCTGCACGCCAACTTCCGGCCGGAGTTCCTGAACCGGATCGACGAAATTGTGATCTTCAAGGCGCTCTCGCGCGAGCAGATTCAGCAGATCGTCGATATCCAGCTCCAGCAGGTACGGCAGCGGCTGAAGGACCGCGGCATCGAGCTGCAAATGACTCCGGAGGCGCGCGAGTGGATCGCCAACCGCGGCTACGACCCAACCTTCGGCGCCCGGCCGCTCAAGCGCGTCATCCAGAAGGAGATCCTCGATCCGCTGGCGATGAAGCTGCTGTCGGGCGAGATCCGCGACGGCGAAACAGTCACCGTCACCCGCGGCGACGGCGGGCTGAACATCTCCAGCGCGCTCTCTGGCGCCGCGATCGTCGCCTGACGCGACAATCGAGACGGTATACTAGCGGCGACTGGCAACCGGCCAGTCGCCGTTGCCGTTCTCGCGATCGCGGCGGCAGGACCGATCAGGAGTGCGGTGCGACGATGGACACGATCCTCGAGCTGATCAAGGCGGGTATTCAGGTCGGGGGCCTGATCCTTCTCCTGTTCATCATCCCCATCCTCTTCGTCATCGTCTTCGGCTTCGCCACCAGCCTCGACCGCTCCCTCGATCGGGACGACGAGTCGCAGGAAGGCGCGCGCTGACGCCTTCACCTCATCGAGTACCGTACGCCAAACACGAGCACCGGGAGCGGCGAGAGCATCAGCCCGAGCAGCTCCCACGGCGGTTCGGCGAATGAGCCCCACTCCTCGGGGTTGCCGAAGCTTTCGCTGACCAGCGCGCTGTAGGCCAGCAGCGGCAACGGTCCGGTGAGCGCGAGGACCGCGAGCCATCCCCACCGTCGGCGGCGAGCGGCAACGGTGATACCGATCAGCCAGACTCCCGTGAACAACAGCGTGCCAGACAACCGCGGCGCACCATCGAAGTCGGTTCCTCCGGCGAGCGGCACGGCGATCCCAAGCACCAGCAGCACGAAGGCGAGCGTTCCACCGACCACCAGATATCCGACCATTGGCGGCGCGGAACTATTGCCCATCACACCCTGCCCCTTCTGCCGGCACGACAATCGCCGTCGCCTCCGGTCACGCTCGCGATCCTCGCCGCGTTCGCGCCGGGGGCCGGCCGGTCGCCTGGTCGAGACCTCAGTCGCCCGTCAGCACGCCCAACGCAGTGAGGGCATAGGCGCGTGCCGCCTGGAGGACCTCGTCCACGCCGACCCACTCGTCGGGGATATGGGCGAGCTTCGGGTCGCCGGGACCGTAGATGATGGTCGGGATGCCAGCGGCAGAGAAATGCCGGCCGTCGGTGCCCATCGAGAACCCGGTCAGCTCGGTCGAGAGGCCGAGCCGCTCGTTCGCCGCCAGCATCGCCCGCACGGCCGGCGACTCCGGGTCGCTCATTGAAGCAGCCGTCAGGCCAAGCCCCTCGACCTCGACCGAGACCCCCTCAATCCCAGCGATCGCCCGCTCGGCCACCTCGCGGATCTCCTGGACCACCGCCGCGGGGTCCTCGCCAGGGATGATCCGCCGGTCGATGTAGATGCTGCACTGGTCGGGCACAACGTTCTGCTTGATTCCGCCGGAGATCATGTTGATCGACGCCGACGAGTGATGGAAGTAGGGGTTGACGCGGCCTTCGAGGACCGGCCACATCTCGCGTCGCAGCGCGACGATCACCTCGGCCATCGCCTCGATGGCGTTCGCCCCCTCCCAGGGCAACGCACCGTGCGCGGCGCGGCCACGCGTCGTCACCTGCGTGCTGGCAAAGCCGCGCTCGCCAATCGCCACCTGGCTCAGCGTCTGCTCGCCGACAATCACGTAGTCCGGCCGCGTCTTGATATTCTGGACGACGTACAGCGCCCCGTGCCGGCCGCCGGTCTCTTCGTCGGCCACGACATTGACGATCAGGGTCCCGCCGAAATCAACGCCCGACCTCGCCAACGCGATAGCGCCCATCACCTGGGCGGTCACACTAGCTTTGTCGTCGCCCGCGCCACGCCCGTAGACCCGGCCGTTGGCTATCTCGGCGGCGAATGGCGGGTGCGTCCAGGCGTTGACATCGCCAGTCGGCACGACATCCACGTGGGCGTTGAACAGCAGCGTCGGCCCATCGCCACGCCGGAGCGTCGCGATCAGGTTCGGCATGATGTCCAGGTCGCCGATCGTCTCGGTAGCGAACCCTTCGGCCGCGAGCTTCGATTGGCAGATGCGGATCGATTCCCGGACGTCTCCCGGAGGGTTCACCGATGCCGCGTCGCGCACCAATGCCTGGAGCAGCTGAATCGTCTCGCCTTCGTCGATCTGGTCGAGCACTCGTTGGGCCTGCTGGTCGTCCACCGTCGCCTCCCCATCATCGGTCATATCGCCCGGCGGCAGTATAGCGGCAGGTCCCGGCGGCGATGGCGCCGCCCAGAGGTTCGGTTGCCGTCGCGGTTGTCGTGACCGGCCGTGCTGGTTATCGTTGGGGCGAGACACCGTCGCGGCCGCGACGACGATATCTGACGCGAGGGATGGCGAGGTTGAACGACAAACTCTCGGTGCTCGACGAAACGACACTCTCGCCGGCCTGGGCCGCGGCGATTGATGGCTGCATTCTCGACATGGACGGCGTGATCTACCGTGGCGACACGCTCATCCCCGGCGTGCCGGACTTCCTCGCCGCGCTCGACGATGCCGGGATCGCCTGGTCGATGGCAACGAACAACGCCACCAAGACCCAACGCGACTATGTGGAGAAGCTCGCCAGGATGGGCATCGATGCGCCCGAGGCCCGCATCGTCACGTCGGCCGTCGCAACCGCCGCCTACCTGCGCCACACCTACCCGCGCGGCGCCACCATCTACGTCGTCGGCATGGATGCCCTCCGTGACGCGATTTTCGGCGATGGGCACTTCACACCGGCCGGCCGGGACGCGCAGGTCGTCGTCTCCGGCGCCGACTTCGACCTGCGGTATGACGACCTCAAGGTCGCCTGCCTGGCGATCCGCGCTGGCGCCGACTACATCGCGACGAATGGAGACCGCACCTTCCCAACCGAGGACGGACTCATCCCCGGCTCCGGCGCGATCGTCGCGGCGCTGGTCGCCGCAACCGATGTCCAGCCAGTCGTCATCGGCAAACCCAGTCCGGAGATGATCGGCTCCTGCCTGGAGATGATGGGAACGACCGCCTCCCGGACACTGATGGTCGGAGATCGGCTCGACACGGACATCCAGGCTGGCATCAATGCCGGCACGCGGACGCTCCTCGTCCTGACCGGCGTCTCGACCAGCGCGGACATCGAGGCGTTCGGCATCGTCCCCGATGTCGTCGTTCCCACCCTTGCTCCGGTGACCGATGCGTTCCGCGGACGCGCTCCGAAGGCCAACGGCCGATGACCGACGCCGGAAGCTCGCGCTACGACATCGACGATCCCGCCAAGATTCAGGGACGAGACGAGATCCAATCTGGCGACCACAACCTCGCCGAGCTCCGGCTGGATCGCGCGCTGGAAGCGATCGGAGAGATCGATGGCCGGCTCCTCCTTCTCGGCGCGGGAGCAGGCCGCTACGCCCGCGCTCTCGCGAAAGCGCGGCCCGACCTCGACATCGTCGCGGGAGACTTGAGCCAGGTCGCGATCACGGAGGCGGTCGCCATCGGCGGCCCGCCGGTCTACCTTGTGATGGATGCCCAGCAGTTGCCGTTTCTCTCCGGCTGCTTCTCGGCAGTCATCTTCTTCGATCTGCTCGAGCACGTCCCCGACCCGCCAACCATGATCGCCGAGTGCCGACGAGTGCTCGCTGCCGGAGGGGTGCTGCACTTCTTCGTCCCGCTTGAGGATCAGCCCGGCACCCTCTATCACGCGCTCCGCGATGGCCGCCGTATTCCCATCCACCGCTGGAAAGAGGATCATGTTGGCCACGTGCAGCGCTTCCAGCAGGCCGATGTCCTCCAGCTCATCTGGGCCGCCGGCCTGACCGTCACGGACGTGAAGCATTCGTTCCACCTGATCGGGCAGATCCACGACATCGTGGACTACTGGCAACGCGAGCGAAGCATGGGCGGGCGTGGCCGGTTGCCGGTCCCGCTCGTCAAGCTTGCGACTCGCGGCGTCTTCTTCGTCACCTGGCGGCTCGCCTACCTCGAGGACCGCGTCTACGACGGCGGCAAGCTCGCCTCCGGCCTCCACGTTACCGCGCTGCTCGAACGCGACGAATAGGAAACGGGAGCGGTTACCGTGGCCGTGCGAGCGATCGTCGTTGGCTCGTTGGTGATGGACCTCAGCTTCCTCGTGCCGAAGCGGCCCGAGCCGGGCGAGGTCGTCCTCGCGACCGGCTTCGACACATTCCGTGGCGGCAAGGGCTACAACCAGGCAGTAGCGCTCGCGCGCCTCGGCGCCGACGTGACGCTGATCGGCGCGGTCGGCGACGACGCCTACGGGCAACAGTTCATCGCCGCGCTCGAATTCGAGGGGGTAGATGCGTCGCGGATGGTCGTCCGCGCCGACGCCCCAACCTCGGTCGCGGTCCCAATGGTCACGCCGGATGGCGACGTTGCGTTCGTCCACGCCCCGGCGGCCAACGCGCTCTTGACGCCAGACGCGGTCGCCAATCTCCCCGCCTGCGACGTGCTCCTCCTGCAAGGCGAAATTCCGGTCGAGACGTCGATCGCGGCGGCGCGCGCGGTCGAGCAGCACGACGCGCTGGTCACGTTGAACCCCGCGCCGGCTCACGGCGTCTCGCCAGCGCTGATCGATATCGCCGACATCCTGACGCCCAACGAGATTGAGGCGCGAGCCCTGGCTGGCCCAACCGACCACGCGGCGAACGACCCTGTCGTCATCGCGCGGAGGCTCGCGGCCGGCCGGCGCGGCGCGGTCATTACGCTCGGCGCGCGGGGAGCGGCGTGGGCCATCGACGGACAGTCGGGTCATGCCCTGCCACCGTCGATCGTCGCCGTCGATGCGACCGGAGCAGGTGACAGCTTCTGCGCGGCGCTGGCGATCGCGCTCGTTGAGGGGCAGCCTCCAGCCGACGCGGTCCGTTTCGCGTGCGCGGCTGGCGCGGCAGCGGCGACCGTCCGCGGCGCCGAGCCCGGACTACCGGATCGGGCGACGGTCGAGGCTCTCCTTGGACGCTAGGCGGCGGCCGGCTCCAGCTGCGATGTCAGAGACTCTTCGGTGACAGGATCGAACGCGTGGACGTGCTGCGTGTCGACCGCGATCTCGACCGACTCGCCCCGCCGCACGGTTGTGCGCGGGTCGGCGCGTGACACGAGCGTCTCGCCATCGGGGCCGGCCAGGTGGAGGAGCGTCTCCGACCCGAGCGGCTCGACCAGCTCGACCGGGAACGTCACGACATTCCCGTCATGGACGGCCTCGGCGAACTCGCGCACCTGCATGTGTTCCGGCCGGATGCCGAGCAGGATCTGCTTACCGACGTAGTCGCGCACCCTCTGGGCGCGTTCGGGCGGCAGGACGAGCCGGAATCCCTCCGCCGACACGACGACGCCACCGTCGCTCGACGTGACATCAGCCGGGAACACGTTCATCGAGGGGCTGCCGATGAACGTCGCGACGAAGCGATTGGCCGGGTAATCGTACAGGCGCTGCGGCGTGTCGAGCTGCTGAAGCTGGCCGGCGTTCATTACCGCGATCCGGTCGCCCATCGTCATCGCCTCGGTCTGGTCGTGCGTGACGTAGATCGTCGTCGTCCCCAGCCGCTTCTGGAGCTTGATGATCTCCGCGCGCGTCTGGACGCGCAATTTGGCGTCGAGGTTCGAGAGAGGCTCATCCATCAGGAAGCATTGTGGCTCGCGGACGATCGCCCGGCCCAGCGCCACGCGCTGCCGCTGGCCGCCGGAGAGAGCTCGCGGCTTACGATCGAGAAGCTGGTCGATCCCGAGGATCTTGGCCGCATCGGTCACCCGCTGGGTCACGATATCCTTCGGCGTGTTGCGCAGCTTCAGGCCGAACGCCATGTTGTCGCGCACCGACATGTGCGGGTAAAGCGCGTAGTTCTGAAAGACCATCGCGATGTCGCGGTCCTTCGGGTCCAGATAGGTGACGTCGCGGTCGCCGATGAAGATCCGCCCGCTCGTGATCTCTTCGAGCCCGGCGAGGCAGCGCAAGGCCGTCGACTTTCCACAGCCCGACGGACCAACCAGGACGAGGAACTCGCCGTCCTCGATATCGAGGTTCAGGTCGTCCACGGCCGTGAACGAATCGAACATCTTGGTCACATGATCGAAGACGACCTTTGCCACCCTGTCCTCCTCGGTTGAGCCGGTTATCGACGGATACTCAGCGACGCCTCGATCCGCGCATTCGCGATCGCTTGTCGCCGCCACGACTCCCGCGCTGGCAATAGGCTAGTCGCCGCCCCGCCTCACGTCAACCATAACTGCGCTGGCAACGCGATTGCGTTTCCGGCCTCGCCCAGACCGGGAGCCAACGGATGCTCCGGGCGCCGTTCGTGCCATGATTCGGAGAGAGCCGCCACACCGTGAAGCACGCGACCAGCACGGCTCCCCGCCACGCCGCGCGAGCCGCCAGCTTGCGCCACGTCAGCGATGACACACCCGGCATCCGGCGCAGGAGACGCGGGAGAGGCTTCAGCTACATCGGACCGGACGGCGATCCGATTCACGACGACGAGACGCTCGCCCGGATTCGCTCGCTGGCGATCCCGCCCGCCTGGAACGATGTCTGGATCTGCCCCTGGCCAAACGGGCACCTCCAGGCAACCGGCCGCGACGCGAAGGGCCGCAAGCAATACCGCTACCACCCGCGCTGGCGTCAGGTCCGCGACGAAGCCAAGTTCGAGCGCGTCGTGGCCTTCAGCCGCGCTCTCCCGCACATCCACGACGCCGTCGCGCGCGACCTCGCCTTGCCGGGAATTCCGCGCGAGAAGGTACTCGCGACGGTCGTGGCACTTCTCGAGCAGTCGCTGATCCGCGTCGGCAACGATGAATATGCCAGTCAGAACGGCTCCTACGGCCTCACGACGCTGCGCAAACGACACGTCGAGATCAGCGGCAGCCAGATCCGCTTCAGCTTCCGCGGCAAGAGCGGTCAACACCACGAGGTCGATGTCAGCGATCGGAGAGTTGCCGGCATCGTCAAACGTCTGCGCGACCTGCCTGGCCAGCAGCTCTTCCAGTACGTCGACGACGACGGCCAACGGCACAGCATCGCCTCCGACGATGTCAACGCCTACCTGCGCGACGCGGCCGGCGAAGAGTTCACCGCCAAGGACTTCCGCACCTGGGCCGGCACGATTCTAGCGGCCCAGGCACTCGTCGAGATTGGTAGCTTCGAGTCCGAGGCGGAGGCGCGTCATAATGTCGCCGCCGCGATGAATACGGTGGCGTCGCGGCTGGGCAACACTCCGTCAGTCTGCCGCGACTGCTACGTGCATCCCGCCATCATCGACGCCTATATTGCTGGCACGCTGCCGCCGTGGCCGGCACGGCGCCGGGAGAATCCTGATGAGGACTTCGAGCGGGCGGTCATCGGGTTGCTCGCGTCCTGAAACGCCGCGCCCCGCTCGCCGGGTCACGACGCCGACACGTTCGGCATGACCTCGTCCGCGAAGAACCGGAAGAATCCCTCCTGATCGTGCCCCACCTGGTGGACGTAGATGTGGCTGAAGCCCGCCTCAGTCAGCTCCCTGATCTTCGCCAGGTGCGGCTCGGGGTCTGGGCCGCAGAGGATGGACATCGCCACGTCGTCCGGCGTCACCAACGACGACGCCTGCTCGAAATGGCGCGGCAAGGGAAGCTCCTGCTGCATGTCCCCGTGAATCGCCGCGAGCGGCCAGATCGAGTGCGCCGTCTTCCGCGCTTCCTCCTCGCTGGCTGCCCAGCAGCAGACGTACTGGCCGATGCGCGGCTTGCCCGACCCACCCGCCTCGTCGAACGCCGCCAGCAGCTTCGGGTCGGACGCCGTCGTGATCAGCCCGTCGCCCGCGCGGCCAGCCAGCTCGGCCGACATCTCACCGGCTGCTGCCACCATGAGATCGATTGGGTCCTCGGGCAAGGTATACAATCGCGCGTCGATCGCCCGGTAGTAACGCCCCTCGTAACTCCGCAGACCTCCCTGCCATAGCTCGCGGATAACCGCGATCGCCTCTTCGAGCATGTCGCGTCGCTCGTTCGCCGATGGCCAGCGCTCGCCGACGACATGCTCGTTGAGATTCTCGCCGGTCCCGACGCCGAGGAAGAACCGCCCGGGCATCATCGCGCCAACTGTCGCCGCTGCCTGGGCGACGATCGCCGGGTGGACGCGGATCGTCGGGCAGGTTACCCCAGTCCCGACACGGATCTTCGTCGTCGCCCGCGCGATCCCGCCGAGCACACTCCAGACGAACGGGCTCTGGCCCTGAGCATCGATCCACGGATGGAAGTGATCGGAGATCATCGCGAAGCTGAACCCCGCGTCCTCGGCCCTCCGGGCGAAATCGACAAGATCGTTCGGCTGGTGCTCTTCTGATGACAATGCGTAACCGAGCTCGACCACCACGGCCCCCTTTCACCTG
>WBZO01007398.1_pt1 | contig 10198 bp, 9 predicted proteins | sample 5204261 | NCBI WGS metagenome assembly WBZO01 (sample SAMN12412400, study PRJNA552823) | activated sludge metagenome | isolation source: activated sludge from anammox sidestream of wastewater treatment plant... | place: USA: North Carolina | collected 2017-09
GGCATTACCTACGTACGGGTGACCCCGACCTGGATGCGCTACTGCGACTACACCGTGATGCCGCCCGAGATTGTCGAGTGGAGCATGACGGCGCAGTGAGGTGCCGTCGCTGGTATCATCCTGCCCCGTGACCGACCTGCCGCCGCTGCCGGTGACGCCGCCCGGCCGCTACCGCCACTACAAGGGGCGCGAGTACGAGGTGGTCGGGGTCGTGCGCCACAGCGAAACGCTCGAGCCCCTGGTCCTCTATCGTCCGCTCTACAACGACTCGGGCCTGTGGGTGCGGCCTCACGGGATGTTCTTCGAGGACATCACGGTCGATGGCGTGCGGCGCCCCCGATTCGAGCGGATCGACTGAGGGAGCGGAGGCGATGCCGGTGGTCCGCGCACTGCATCTCGCGACCGAGCGCGTCTCACCCGTGCGACTGGCTGCGCTGCTGCTCCTCGTCGGACTCGCCTGGCGCGCGGCGCTCGCGACGGCGCTGGGGTGGTTCACCCAGCCTCCGGCCAGCGAGATGTACAACGTGGCGCGTGCCCTCGCGGCAGGCGACGGCTTCGCGGATCCCGACGGCGCCGCCTCCGGACCGACCGCACACGTGGCGCCGGTCTATCCGCTTGCGATGTCGCTGCTGCTCCGCGTCGTGCCCGAGCCCTCCGTCCCGGTCCTCCTCACCTGCGTGAGCATCCTCGCCGCGAGCACGCTGTGGGCACTCGTACCCATGGCCGGACGTGCGCTTGGCCTGCCCGCCCGTGCGGCCCTCCTGGCCGGCGTCATCGGCGCGCTCAGTCCGCTCCGCTACCTGGTCGAGCTGAACGGTGCGTGGGATACCGCCACGTCCGCGCTCGGCCTCATGCTGCTGACCACCCTGACCTGCCTGATGCGCGATTCGTGGACCCGGGGCTGGCGCCCGCTTTTGCTCGGCGCGCTGTGGGGGCTCATGTGCCTGCTGCAGCCGGCGTCCCTCCTCGTGGGGTTCGCCTGCGCCATCACCTTCGCCGAAGCGGGCCGCGACACTCCCGCGGCGATGCGGGGCCTCGCCCTGGTCGCCCTCGCGTTCACCCTGGTCCTCGCGCCGTGGACGGCCCGCAACTCCCGCGCGTTCGGTGGCCTCATGTTCGTGCGCGGCAATCTCGGCGTCGAACTCAGCGTCTCGAACAACGATGGCGCCCAGCCCACGTACCGGAACACCTGGCAGAACCCGCTCGCCAGGCACCCGCATCACGACCCGGCGGAGTTCGCCCGCCGCAACGCCCTCGGGGAGCGGCGCTACAACGCCGTCAGGATGGACGAGGCCATTGCGTGGATCAGGACCCATCCGTCCCGCTTCATCGCGCTCACCGCGCAACGGGTTCGCCTGTTCTGGCTGCCCGAGCGTGGCATCGCGCTTCTCACGCTGCTCGAATGGCTCCTGGCGTTCGGTGCCCTGGCTGGCCTGATCACCCTGTTCGCGGCGCGCAGCGAGGCAGCCCCGCTCTTTGCGCTGACCTGGCTCCTCTTCCCCGCCCTGTACTACATCGTCCAGGCCGACGAACGATACCGCTATCCGATCGAGTGGTCGCTGACAATGGCGGCTGGCGGGGCGCTGCACCGCTTCCTGCCGCGCGGCCCCGCCTGAGCACGCAGGTCGCGACGTCGTGGCGAGGGCTGTGTCGGGTCCGGCTCCACCTGCCTGCCCTGCGGGGTTCCTCGTGTTTCGTCGCGTTGGGATGATGGAGGCGTTGTCGTGGCATTGTCGTCGTTCAACCAGGCCCTGCTGGTCCTGCACTTCCTCGGGCTCGCCATGGGCATGTCGGTCAGCTTCGGGAACATCGTGGTGCTCGGACTGATTGCGCAGGCGGCACCGGCAGAGAAGGCCGTGCTCGCGCGATTCCCGCCGGCCATCAGCCAGGTGGGTCGCATCGGCCTGGCGCTGCTGTGGGCGACCGGGCTGACCATGATCTTCACCCGCTGGAACGGGTTCGCCGGCATGCCGTGGCAGTTCCACGTGAAGCTCACCTTCGTGGTCCTGCTGACGGTCGTGGTCACCTACATCGGTCGGCTCGAGGCCCGGATCTCGCGAGGCGACGCCTCCGCGGCAGCGTCGATGCCCACCGTGGGGAAGGTGGCCTCCGTGTGCGCGCTCGGTGCGGTGATCTTCGCGGTGCTCGCGTTCGACTGACGCGCGCGGCGGTCTATACTGCCCGGCGGATGTCCGGGCAGTGGTCGACGGTTCAGCGGCGGGTACTCCTGGTCCTCGCTCTTCTCACGCTGTCCGTCCGCATGCCGGCCGCGCAGCCGGCGGTGCCGCTCGTCTGGGCGGGCGACCCGGAGGGCGGCGCGCCGTTCGTCGAGGCCGATCCGAACAACCCCGAACGGCTCGTCGGCTTCGATGTCGAGATCGCCGAACTGCTGGCCCGCGGGCTCGGCCGAAGGCCACTGTTCACCTTCATCACGTTCGCGTCAATTCCCCAGGGCATCGCACGCGGCGACGCCGACATCGGCCTCGGCGGTATCGAGGACTCGCCGGCGCTCCGCTCGACGATGTCGCTGACCGTGCCGTACTACGCGTTCCGCGAGGTGCTGGCCGTCCGCGATGCCGACGCAACCCGGTTCCGTACCCTGGCCGACCTCGCGGGGCGCCGTATCGGCACGCTGGGCGGAACCATGGCGTACACGCTGCTGTTCCAGGCCCAGGCCGATCACGCCATCACGCCGGTGTCCTATGACGACGACGTGCACCCGTACGAGGACCTGCTGAACGGTCGTGTCGACGCGGTGCTCCTCGACGACGTGCTGGCGCACCGCCGCGCGAGGACGCTGAAGGGATTCACGGTGCAGCCGCAGAGTGTGGCCTCGGGCCATTACGTCGGCGTGCTGTCGCGCGAGCAGGCCGCGCTGCGCGACCGCTGCGATGCGATTCTCAGGGCGGCGATGCAGGACGGCACGCTGGAGCGGATCTTCCGTCGCTGGAACGTCTGGAACGAAGACCAGCCGGCGTTGCATGCGCGCGTGCTGGCTGGTGAGCCGATCGCGTCGGGTGCCGCCGACGGGGGCGGCGCATCGGCGGTGTCGATGTCGTCGCTCGACGTGGCCAGGCGCTACCTGCCGTCACTGCTCCAGGCCGCAGGTGTGACCGTGGTGCTGTCGTGCCTGTCGATGATGCTGGCCGTCTGCCTGGGTGTGGCGATTGCGAGCGGCCGCGTCTACGGTAATGGGCTGCTCCGGCTGATGCTCACCGGGTACGTGGAGCTGACCCGCGGCACGCCGGTACTGCTGCAGCTCTTCGTGCTGTACTACGGCCTCGCCTCCGCCATCAGGCTGCCGGCCTTCCTGGCGGCGTTCCTCGGGCTGGCGCTGAACTACGCGGCGTACGAGAGCGAGATCTACCGGTCGGCGCTCGAGGCGATCGGGAGGGGACAGCTCGAGGCGGCGCGCACCCTCGGGTTCAGCGAGTGGCAGATCCTCCGGCTGATCCGCGGACCGCAGGCGTTCCGCCTGGCCTTGGCGCCGATGACCAACGACTTCGTGGCGCTGCTGAAGGACTCGTCGCTCGTATCGGTGCTGACGGTCGTGGAGCTCACGAAGCAGACCCAGATCTTCGCGGCGAACCTCGGCAGCTGGGTGCTGCCGGGTGCGATCTGTGCGGCGTTGTACCTGGCCATGTCGCTGCCGCTGTCGGCGCTGGCCCGTCGTCTCGAGGCGCGATGGACGCGGCCAACCGCATGAGTCCGGCACTCGTGCGCGTGAGCGACCTCCGCCTGCGCCGCGGCGTCCGTACCATCCTCGACGGGGTCACGATGGACGTGGCCCGTGGGTCGGTCGTGGCGCTCATGGGGGCCTCCGGATCCGGCAAGACCACGTTGCTGAGGAGCCTCGCCGGGCTCGAGCCGTTCGAGGCCGGGTCGATCGAGGTCGATGCGGTGACGCTCCGCGGCGGAGTCACCGACAGCGAGGCGCTGCGCGCGCTTCGGACGAAGGTGGGCATGGTCTTCCAGTTCCACTGCCTGTTCGAGCACCTGACCGCGCTCCAGAACGTCTGCCTGGCCCCCGTGCACGTGCACCGGAGGGATGCGGCCGATGCCGGGGCGAGGGCACGTGAACTGCTGGGTCAGCTTGGCGTGGAGCACCGGGCCGGTGCGCTGCCTCGCGAACTCTCGGGTGGCGAGGCCCAGCGGGTGGCGATTGCCCGTGCGCTCGCCACCGACCCGCCCGTGTTGCTGATGGACGAGCCGACCGCGTCCCTCGACCCGGCCAGGCGCGACGAACTGGCCGACATCCTGGCCGAGCTGGTCCGGCGCGGGCGCACCATCGTCGCGGCCACGCATGACGAGGATTTCGCCGGTCGGGCCGCCACCCGAATCGTGCGGATGGAGGGCGGCATCATCGCGGACGTGTCGGACATGGGCTGACGAAGCCGGGCTGCCAGCGGGGGAAATCAGGCCAAATTCCTTGCAGAACGGGTGAAGGGTTGTATACTACGCCGGTCTGGTGGCCAGTCCCGCCTGCTTCGCCCGCGCCGAGAGCCGATCGAGCTTCCGCCCTGATGTCTCGTTCTCTCCTCCACGCCATTGCCGAGCCGACGAGCCCGCCACCTTTGCGTGAGGAGCCAGTATGGGTCGCAGGCTATACGTCGGGAATCTCCCCTACAGCACGGGTGAGGCCGAACTCCAGGAACTGTTCGGTCGCGCGGGGAACGTCGAATCGGTGCGCGTGATGCGCGATGCCGCCACGGGGCGCGCCCGCGGCTTCGCGTTCGTCGAAATGGCGACCGATGAGGAAGCACAGAAGGCGGCAGCCGAGTTCAACCAGTACCAGATGGGTGGACGTGCCCTGACGGTGAACGAGGCCCGTCCGAAGCCTGAAGGTGGCTTTGGCGGCGGTGGCGGCTTCGGCGGTAATCGTGGTGGCGGTGGCGGCGGACGTCGCGAGCCTCGCTGGTAATGGCTGCGAAGAACTGGGCCAAGGGTGACCGGGTGGAGCAGGCCAACTACGGCAAGGGCACCATCCTCGAATACAACGAACACCACGTCGTGATCGAGTTCGACGAGCACGGCAAGAAGACGTTCGCCACCCGACTCGTCCAACTGCAGTCCACGAGCGAGCCGGCACCGGCGAAGGCGGCCCGCAAGCGCGCGCCCCGCAAGACCAAGAAGAAGGAGGCGGAGGTCGAGGCCGAGGACTGACACCCCGACCTGACCTGCCCGCATCACGAAAGGGGACCGGACATCCGGTCCCCTTTTTCGCTCATCCCACCCGGCCCCGCCGCGCGCGCCTCACGCGCGCTCGGAACCGATCGTGTAGTCGTACCACTCCACGATCTTCCCGTCCTTGATCAGGAACACGCCCACGCCCCGCCAGCTCTTGAGCTGGAAGTTCGTGAAACGATCGATGCGCTCGTTGATCACCATCGGCCCGCGCGCCCAGGTGTCGAGCACCTGGAACTCGGTGACGTTGTTGATGATCATCTTGATGCGGGCGATCAGCGCCTCGCGGCCCTTCGTCGGCTCCATGGCCTCGGTCATCCGGTAGGAGCCGTTCTCCGCGAAGAACCCCAGGATCCTGTCCAGGTCGTGGCTCGGCCACGCCGCACAGAAATCGGTCACGACCTGGATGTTGGCCTTCTCGGTGGCTGTCGGTTCCACCCCCTCGGCGCGCCCGGTGAATCCGGCCGCCGCCACGCCCAGCCCGGTCGCGACGAATGTCCGCCGGTTCATGCCGTCCTTCTTCATTGTCATTGCTGCTCCCTGTTCACAACCCCGTGTCCGAGAGGGGCCCGACCGAGCCCCCGTGCGGCGGTCGCCGCGCTTGCCCACGCCCACTGGAAGTTGAAGCCGCCAAGGCGCCCGTCGACGTCCAGCACTTCGCCGACCAGGTACAACCCCGCGCAGATCCTCGACTCCATCGTCTTCGGGCTGACCTCGGAGAGGTCGACGCCACCGGCGGTGACTTCAGCATAGTTATAGCCGCGCGTGCCGACGATGGGGAGCGGCCACGCCACGAGCGCGTGCACGAGCCGCCGGCGAACCTCACGGTCGAGGGTGCCGATCGGCTGCGATGCAACCGTGCCGGCCTCGACGACGAAGGCTTCCGCCACCGCCGTGGGCAGCCACTGGCCCAGAATCGTGACCAGGCTGGCCCGCGGGCGATCGGACGCAGCCTGCACCAGGAGACGCTCGAGCGTCTCGAACGACTGACCGGGACATGTGTTGAGTGTCAGCTGGACCTCGCGGTGCCCGTCGATGGCACGCGTCCAGTGCCGCGATACGTCCAGTGCCGCCGGACCACTGATCCCGAAATGCGTCCAGAGCAGCGATCCCGCGACCCGCTCCGCCTGCCGGCCCTCGATCCAGACCGCGATGTCGACCTCGTGCGACACTCCGGACAGCGACGCGAACGGCAGCAGTGACTGCGGGTCGAGCAGCAGGGGCACGAGCGCGGGTACCGGCGGCACGATCGTGTGGCCGAGACTCCTGGCCATCGCCCATCCGTGCCCATCGCTGCCGCTCTTGGGCAGTGACTGCCCCCCCGTTGCGAGCACGACCCGGCCAGCCGCGACGCCGCCGCCAGTCGTCTCCAGCGTGAAGCCCGATCCACCTGACGATGCGATCGCCGTGACGCGATGACCGTCGAGGCGCTCCACGCCCAGGCGTGCGCACCCGTCGAGGAGCGCATCCAGTACATCGCGCGCACGGTTGGAGTCGGGAAACAGCTTGCCGCCTGCCTCCTCGTGCAGCGGGACGCCCAGGTCTTCGAAGAACGCCACCGTCCGTTCGATCGGCATCGATCGCAGCACCTGCCTGATCGCCGCCCGCGACCCTCCGTGGAAGTCGCGCTCGGTCACGCGGGCGTTGGTGACGTTGCACCGTCCGCCGCCGCTGACCAGCAGCTTCGCGCCGGGACGGCGCGCTCCATCGAGCAGCATGACGCGCTGCCTGTCGTTCGCCTGACGTGTGAGGATGGCGGTGGCGAGGCCGGCGGCACCAGCGCCCACGATGGCGATATCGGTTGTCGAAACGGACGGCCGTGAGGATGCGATGGAGCATTATCACCCGGCCCCGCTCGTAGGACCGTTGCCGACGCCGTGCGGCACGGCTTATGGATCCCCCTGCCTTCCGAAGTGACCACGCGCATGACATACGGCCGGGTTCTCGCCAATTCCTGCGTATCGTCCCGGGAGCTGCCTCCGTGTCGGTAGACGCAACTGCCGGAATCCCGTCGCCCGAGGGCGCGCGCGGAGCCGACGACCCGCCGCTTCCCTGGACCTCGGTCGCGGCGCAAGCGCTCGACTCGCTGCCATCGCGCATCGCCGTCGTCGACAGCTCGGGCACCATCGTCGCCGTCAACCGATCGTGGCGTACGTTCGCCCATCTGCATGGCGCGTCGGACGCCGAGGCCTGCGAAGGCCGGAACATCTTCGATGTCTGCGGCGCCACCGACGACGTCGACAGGGACGTATCGGCGCACCTGGTCACGGCGCTCCGGCAGGTGCTGGACGGGACGCTGCCGCTCTACGAGGAGGACCAGGTCTGCCATCTCCCGCATGCCGTGCTCTGGACCGGTGTCCGCATCTCGCCGCTCACGTTGAATGGACATGTCATGGCCGTCGTGGCGTACGACGACATCACGCCACGGAAGGAGATGGAGATTGCGCTGCGAGAGACGCAGGCAGCCCTCGACCGCGCCCAGACGATGGCGGCGGTCGGGAGCTGGAGGGCCGATTTCAGGACCCAGACATTCACTCCGTCCACGGAGGGTTCGCGCCTGCTCGGATGGTCGCCGGGCTCCCGCCCGTTCAGCGACCTGTTTGCCCTGATTCACCCCGACGACCGCGAGCGTCAGCGCGAGGCGTGGATGCGGGCACTGCACGAGCGGACCACCTTCGACCTCGAGCACCGGATGCTGCTGCGCGGTGAAGTGCGCTGGGTGCACGCGCGGGCCGAGTTCGTGTTCGGCCCAGACGGCCGCGCCGTCGAGGCGTGGGGCGTGACGCAGGACATCACGGAGCGCCGTCGCATGAGTGACGCCGTGACCGAGGAGCGTGCGCGCCTGCGCAGCGTGCTGAACACCATTCCGGACCTCGTGTTCGTCAAGGACACGACAGGTCGGTGGGTGGCCTGCAACCCGGCCCTGGAGCGGTTCCTCGGGAAGCGCGAGACGGAGCTGCTGGGCCGTACGGACGCGGACCTCTTCCCGCGCGAGGACGCCACCCAGTTCCAGGAAGACGACGCTGAGGTGTGCCGGACTGGGCGGACGATCCGGCGGGAGGAGGACGTGGTCTCGGCGGACGGCGTCCTCACCTCGTTCGAAACCATCAAGACGCCGATGTACCGCGACGGCGAGTTGATCGGCGTGCTGGGGATTGCGAGGGACGTCACCGAGCAGCGCCGCGTCACGCGCGCACTGGCCGAGAGCGAGCAACAGAAGGAGTTCACGCTCGACGCCGGGCAGTTCGGGAGCTGGCAGCGCCTGCCCGGCTCTGGCACCGTGGTGCTGGACGCCCGGGCCGGGGCGCTATGGGACGTGGACGTCGACCGCATTGATGTCGGCGACCTCGTCCGATCGCGCGTGCACGAGGACGACCGCCAGTCGATCCTCGACGTCCCGCGGCAGGCCGGGCGGTACGCGGTGGAATTCCGCATCCGCCCGCGTGACGGATCCGAGCGCTGGGTCCTGGCGCACGTGCGGGTGGCGTCCGCCCCAGACGGGCAGGAACCCATGAGCCACGGCACCGTGCAGGACATCACCGAGCGGAAGCGTGCCGAGGAGATGGTGGCCCGCTTCGTCTCAGCGAGTCCCGTGGTGATCTACGCCTTGCAGGTGGAGCAGGGCGGCGAGCGTCCTGTCCGCTGGTTCAGCGGCAACCTGCGAGCGATGACCGGCTGGACCGGTCCCGAGGCACGCACGCCGCGGTGGTGGGTGGAGAACGTGCATCCGGACGACCGGTCGGCCCTGGCCGCGGGTGACGTGGCGACCTCGGGGCAGGAGCACCGGATCCGGGAGTTCCGCTTCCGCCGTGCTGATGGTCGCTTCGTCTGGATTCGCGACGAGCAGCGCCTGCTCCGCGACCGCGACGGCCGGCCCAGCGAGGTGGTCGGATCGTGGTCGGACATCACGCAGCGCGTTGAACTGGAAGACCGGCTGCGCCAGTCGCAGAAGCTCGAGGCGATCGGCCTCCTCGCAGGAGGGATCGCCCACGACTTCAACAACCTGCTCACCGTGATCGGCGGGAACGCCGACCTGCTCCGCTACCACGCGGATACCGGCGAGGCCGGGAAGCTGCTGGCCGAGATCCGGGCGACCGTCGATCGCGCGACCGCCCTCACCCGCGGGCTGCTGGCCTTCAGCCGTGCGCAGGTCATGGCACCGCGCACCGTGGCGGTGAACGACGTGCTGCGTCGCATGGCGGGGCTCCTGGCGCGATTGATCGGCGAGGACGTGCGGTGTGAGTACGACCTCGCCGAGACGGCGGGGTTCGTCCGGGTGGACGATGGGCAGTTCGAGCAGGTGATGCTGAACCTGGCGGTGAACGCACGCGACGCCATGCCGGCTGGCGGCCGCCTGGTGGTGAGCACGGCACGCGAGGAGATCGACGGCTCGCATCCCGACCTGCAGCCGGGCCCGCACGTGCGGATCGCGGTGACCGACACCGGCGTGGGCATGGCGCCGGAGGTGGCTGCCCGCATCTTCGAGCCGTTCTTCACCACGAAAGGGGCCGGGCGGGGGACAGGACTCGGGCTGTCCACCGCGTTCGGCGTCGTGAAGCAGAGCGGAGGCCACATCGAGGTGCAGAGCGAGCCGGGCCTGGGTGCGACGTTCGCGATCTACCTGCCGCAGGTGTCGCCGCCCCCCGTGCCCTCCGTCGAGCCGACGGTCGAGGCCGTGCCGCGCCGGGGTCACGAGACGGTGCTGCTGGTGGAGGACGAGGACAGCGTGCGGAAGCTCGCGCGGCTGGCCCTCGAGCGAAACGGCTACACCGTGCTCGCGGCGGGGAACGCCGCGTCTGCGCTCGACGTGGCTCGCACGCAGCGGGTCGACCTGCTGGTCACCGACGTGGTGATGCCGGGCATGAGGGGGCCCGATCTCGCCCAGGCCCTGCGCGGTATATTTCCGACGCTGAAGGTCCTGTTCGTGAGCGGGTACGTGCAGGACGCCGCCGACCGTGCGGGCGTCTCCGGCTCCAACTTCCTGATGAAGCCGTTCACGCTCAAGGAGTTCGCC
>WBZO01007399.1_pt1 | contig 10198 bp, 9 predicted proteins | sample 5204261 | NCBI WGS metagenome assembly WBZO01 (sample SAMN12412400, study PRJNA552823) | activated sludge metagenome | isolation source: activated sludge from anammox sidestream of wastewater treatment plant... | place: USA: North Carolina | collected 2017-09
CAGCCCGGAGAACGAGAAGTGCCCCGGCGTGAAATCGAAGTCGAAGTATGTGTTCGAGGCGAGCGCAACCAGTTGCACGTCGGTCTGGCCCAGCCACCAGTCGCCCTCGATGATGAGACCGTACACGTCGGCATTGTTCGTGAGATCGAAGCCGTACTCATCGGCGAAATTCTCGGGGGCAAAGAGCCACCCGTTGCCGAAGTGGACGGTTTCCGGCGCCGTCACCGAGCCGAGGTCGATGTAATCCGCATGTGCAGCACCCGAGGCGGCGATGGCGAGGGCGGCAAGTGCGAGCCTGAATTTTCTGGTCATTTTGTTTCGATCCCCTGACGGGCTGGATACTACGGTCTGCCCATAGAGGAGCAAGTTCTGGGCCAGCCCTGGTAACTTCATTAAAAACAATAGCTTGTGTCAGTGCCGCTCCCCGGCGGCTACAGCTCTGTAAAGATTTCCGACACTGGCCCCGGCTCAGCTACCACCTGCAGCATTGAACGGACCGCAGGCCGCAGGAAGCCCGCCTGCACCGCCTGGTAGAGGAACGCGACGAGCGGGTCGTAGTAGCCCGCCGTGTTGATGAGTGCGCAGGGCTTGGCATGAAGGCCGAGTTGCGCCCAGGTCCACATTTCGAACAACTCGTCGAGCGTACCTATGCCGCCTGGCAACGCGATGAAGGCGTCGGACAGTTCGGCCATTTTCGCCTTGCGCTCCTGCATCGATTCCGTGACGACGAGGTCCGCGAGCCCGCCGTGCGCGAGTTCCTTGCGCATGAGGATCCGGGGGATGACCCCCACCACACTCCCGCCGGCGGCGAGCGCCGCATCGGCGACCACGCCCATCAGCCCGACGCTCGCGCCGCCATAGACGAGCGTCACGCCCTCGCGCGCGAGCGCGGCACCGAGCGCGGCGGCAGCCCCGGCATAGGCCGGCGACGCGCCCATCTGCGAACCGCAATAGACACAGACGCTGCGGATGGCGCTCATGCGCCCCTCCGGGCCGCAAAGAATCGCGCCAGCAGCTCCGCGCACTCCCGCTCGAGCACGCCGCCGAACACGTCGACGCGATGGTTCATCGCCGGCAGCCTGAACGCGTCGATCGTGCTGCCTGCGGCACCCGCCTTCGGATCCCAGGCCCCGAACACGACACGCCGCACGCGCGCGTGCACGATCGCGGCGGCGCACATGAGACACGGCTCGAGCGTGACATAGAGCGTCGAGTCGATGAGGCGGTAGCTGCCGAGCGAGCGCCCCGCTGCGCGCAGTGCCTCGATCTCGGCATGCGCGCTCGGATCGTGCGCAGCGATCGGACGGTTGTGGCCCTCGCCGACGATATCGTCGCCGCGCACGATCACGGCGCCCACCGGCACCTCGTCGTGCGCCGCGGCCTGCGCCGCGAGCGCCAGGGCGTGCTGCATGAAATAGGTATCGCCGCGGGCGTTCATGGGTCGATGCCGCGCGCCTTCAACCACGCGGCGAGCGGCGCGAGCTGCCGCCTGTAATGTGCTGCGCGCCCGGACGAGCCGCGATGGATCGGGCGGCGCACCTGCCAGACGCTCGCGGTCTTCACGGCCGCCTCCGAACGCTCCGGCGAGAGACAGGCATCGTCCCAGGCGAGCCCGCAGAACCCGAGCAATCGTTCGATCGACTCGCGAGGTGCACGCACGAAGCGGTCGTAGTCGACATCGAGGATGTCGCTGCCGTACAGCGCACGCCAATGCGCCATGAGGCGGCGATACTCCGCATAGCGGTGACCCGTGTCCATGAGATCGAGCGCATAGCCCATGCGCGGGTCGAGGTGCAGGAACCAGATCGACAGGCAGTTGTCGAGCGGGTTGCGCGTCGTGTGCACGATCTTGGCTTCGGGAAAGAGCGTCTCGATGAGCCCGATGTGGAGGAAGTTGTCGGGCCGCTTGTCCGTGACGAACGCGGCACCCGGGAAGCGCCGCGCCAGCCCATCGAGATACTTCGTGGCGAGCGCCCGGCGCCTCTCCGGGGAGAGCCGCGCGAGCGACGCGGGGTACGGCGCGAGATCGTCGCGCACGATGGCCGGCAGCAGGTCGAGTTCGCCGCCTGCGGTCACCTGCGGGTGTCGGGCGAGCACCTGCTCGACGAGCGTCGAGCCGGAACGGAACATGCCACAGATGAAAATCGGCTGCGGTGTGCCTGTCGATGCCGCCGCGGCGTCGACCGCTGGTACGACGCGATCGCGCACCGCAAACGTCGCAATCAGCGCATCGGTGTGCGCAGTCGCCGCGGCACGGTCGTACAGCGGCGCGCGGGCACCGACGCTCGCGCGGCTCGCACGATTGGCGGCGGCGTAGGCCTCGAATGCGTCATCGTACGCACCGCATTCATCGAGCAGCTTGCCGAGCGCAAAACCGAGGCTCGCCCGAGCCGCGGCGTCCAGGCGGGAGTCGGCGAGCGCCGCGCGCAGACGTGCGAGCAGCGGATCGCCGCTGTCGGCAACGCCCTTCAACGACGCGTAGCGGGCGAGCGCCTCGAAGTGGTTGGCGTCGATCCCGAGCAGGCGTTCGTAGGTCGCGAGCGCCGCCTCGCGCCGGCCGAGATCCTCGTGCAGGTTGGCAAGATTGAGCAGCGCCGGCACATAGCGCGGATTCAGCGCGAGCGCGGCCCCGAGCTCACGCTCGGCCGCCGCGTCCTGACGCAGGTGGTCGGCGTAGATGACTCCACAATTGAGGTGCACTTCCTCGGGATCGCGCACACCGCGGCCGAGCGCCTCGCGGTACGCGGCGAGTGCCGCATCGAATCGCCCCGCCCTGCGACGCAGGACCGCGAGGTTGAACCAGCTCTCGGGTAATGCGGGCTGGGCGGCGAGCAGGCGCTCGTAGGCGGCGATCGCCTCGGGAACGCGGCCGGCGCGCTCGAGCCGCACCGCCTCGCGCAGCTGCGCCTCTGGCAGGTGCGACGTCATTCGGGAATTGTAGCGGATGCGGACACTCCCGATTGTGCGCGGGATCGTTCGCCGCCATTCTTCGCCGATGCCCCCGACCCGCATCGAACGCTGGCGCTCGCCGCTCCTTCTCGTCACCCTCGGCGCACTGCTGTTCGCGCTGCTTTCGGGCTCGGTGCTCCTCTTTTTCGGCATGCCGCGCGCACGCCGCGAATACTGGGTGCTCGTGCATTGGCTCGCCGCCATGGCGGCGCTCGTGCCCTACGCGCTCTACCAGTGGCGCCACTGGCAGCGCGTCCGCGAGCATGCAAGGCTCACGCATTATCGTGTGGGCCTGCACGCCTTCATCATCATCTGCGGCACCGTGCTCACCGGGCTGCCGCTCGTGCTGCCGCTCGAAGCCGGCACGCGCGCCTACACGATCGTCGACCTCGCGCACATCTTCTTCGGGTTCGTGTTCGTGCTGCTCGTATCGGCGCACCTGACGCTCGTCGCCGTACTCACCGTGACGCGCGCGGCGGGAGGCGACGAGGTGCGGCAGGCGCGAGCTGCCGTTCGCCGGCTGCTGATCGGCGCGACGCTGGTGGCGCTCGCGGGTCTCGTGGCCGCAATCAAAGGTAGTTGATTGCGTACAGCGCCCAGCCCGAACCCACGCTGAGCGTCCAGAGGCCGAGAAACAACCAGGTGATCGCCGGGTGGTCGGCGAAGAAATGCGCGTTGCGCTTCTGCGCGACGAACGCGAGATACGAATACACGACGAGCAGCAGGAACACGAGCAACGACAGGATGCCGTGCGCCGCCATGAACGGCGCGAGCGGGTGCGGCGCGCTGGCCGCTTCCTCGCCCGCCGATGTCTCGCGCATGCGGAAGATCATGTACATCATGTTGACCGAGAACTCGAAGATGATCAGCACCGCGGCGAACAGCCACGCGAAACCCTTGCGGGCGCGGCTGCGCAGCACGATGTAGAACACGCCGGCGGTGACGAAGAATTCGGCGATCGCGGAAAAGGTACTGAAGGCGGGTGCGTTCATGGGTCCATGTGTGGCGCGCTGAAATCCGGCGCATCGGGTGCGCGATCGTCGCGCGATGTTCCTGTGCAGTCTACCGCATCGGCGAGCTCATGGGCCCGTGGCCGCGCCACGCCACTCACCACGTGTAGCCGATACTGGCGGCAATACTGCGCCCGGGTTGCGTGTAGAAGCCGAGATTGTCATCGGTGGCGTCGACCCCCCGCACTGCGCTCCATTCCCAGTACCGGCGGTCGGCCACATTGAGCAATGCCACGTTGACTTGCAGCCCCGGCAGCGGCTCGAGCCAGCCGTACAGGTCGAACCTCGTGTAGCCCGGGGTCGCAATCTGCGCGGTGTCGGCCCGATCGATGCGTTCCTTGCGCCAGGCCGCAATGACCGCAGCCTCGGCGCCCCAGTTCCGGGCCGCGCCTTCGTATTGCAGCCCCCAGGTCGTGCTGGGCGGCTCGATGCTGTTCAGCGGTCGCTCGAGCCGCGTGTCGTCACCTTCGCTCCACGAGAACGCTCCGCGCAGTTGCCAGCGGTCTGCGCGCCCGTGCACGACAGGCAATCGCCACAGCAGATCGGCCTCGACACCGCGGATCCGGGCCCTGGCCCGGTTCACCGACTGGAACACGAGTGTCTGCGTGGCCGGATCGACGCCGAGGTTGACGCGCGATTCGATCAGGTCGCGATAGCGATTCTCGTAGAGGGAGACGCTGGCACGAGCGCCCGGCCCCACATGACGCCAGCCGAGTTCGACACCTTCGCTGCGCTCCGGCCGCAGGTCCGGATTGGCCCGCACCTCGTAATTGTAGATCGGCAGCGTCAGTCCGATATTGACGTCGCCGAACGGCGGCGCACGAAATCCGCGTGCGTACTGCGCTGTCAGCACGTGGCCGCCCCCGAGCGTCCAGCGCGCCGCGAGGCGCGGGGTCACCTGGCGCGTGTCGATATCGACCGGCCCGCTGTCGGGATAGTCCTCGAGATAGATCGCATCGGGGTGCGCGCGCACGCGGTTCCACTCCGCACGCACGCCGGCCACCAGCGCGAAGCGCGCACCGAGGCTGATCTCGTCCTGCCAGTAGAGCGCGGCGCTCTCGACCGTGCTGTTCGGAAAATCACGCACGGGCATGAACTCACCGAGAATCAGCGGGCTCGCCGCGCCGGTGAGCAGGTTGGTCTCGAGCCCGTCGCGCAGGCCTTCGTAGCGGGTCGCGGTGACATCCAGCCCGAACACGTGCCGCTGCCCGGCCGATGCGGCCTCGTGATGGGCCTGCCCGACGATCGAGAGTCCGAAGGCGTCGGCGCTGTAGTCGAAGCGGCGCCAACGCAGGGATTCGAACGGCGTTGCCCTGTCGGGCAATCGGTACTGCGCACTGTCCTGCCGGATATCCGTCGACTGGCCGTACGCCTGCGCCGACAGCGACTGCAGCCACGGGCGCGCCGGCGTCCATTCGCCGGCGAGACTTGCGCGAGTGCGCTCCCGGGTATCGTCCGCATCGAGGCGGTAGGTGGTGGCAAACCGGCCGGTGCCAAAGCGCAGCGAGTTGACTGCCGTCTGCCGCGCGTCGCGACCGGCATCGAGCGTGAGCGTGTAACGGCCCCATTCGCCCGCATCCCTCGCGAGCTTCGCGAGCATGTTTTCCCGGCGGTAGTCGGCAGGGTTCGGCCCGTCTTCAGGGCGCCACGCGCGATTGGCGCCCTCGTGCCCGCGCCGCTGCGCCACGAGGGCCATACCCTGCCAGCCCTCGGCGAGATCCCCGGCCCAGCTCGCCGCGAGCATGCGACTGTCATCGACACTGTCGGCCCCGGCGCGCAGCCCGACTTGTTGCGACCCCTTTCCTTTCGATAACAAGTCGTCCGGATCACGGGTGCGAAACGCCACGACGCCGGCCAGTGCGTCGCTGCCGTACAGCGTCGACGCCGGCCCGCGCTGGATCTCCACCTGTTCGATCGCCTCGAGATCCACGAGGTCCCGGCCCGCCGATGCGAACTGGCCGATGCTGTAGTCATCGGCGAGCGGTATGCCATCGACGAGGATTCGCACGCGATTGCCGTCCAGTCCGCGAATCGCGAATCCGCGCGTGCCGAAGCGGTTTGCATCCGTGGTAACGGCTACGCCGGGCACATAGCGGATGAGGCCCGCGGGGTCGCGCACGAGATGACGGTCGAGGTCCTCCCGCGCAACCTGGGTCACGCTCGCGGCGACCTGGCTGATCGGCTCGGGAGTGCGACTCGCGACCACCACGACAGTGTCGAGCGTTTCATCGGTGACCGCAGCCGCCGCGAATGCGAGGGGCATCAGCAGCAGCGATCCGGACATGTCCTGATCTCCCTAGCGACTTGTACGTACTTTTCCATGTCATCCGGCGGCTGGTTGATTTACATCAGACGTTTCAATGAAGCACCATGCAACATTCCCATTGTCAGCAACGCCGCGTTGCATTCTTCGAAAGTGAATGATGAAAACGTCGACGCGTGAAGTCCTCAGACATCTGCTCCTCGTGGGCGGTGCGATCATCGTGATGCAGTCTGGCGCATTCGCGGCAGACGCGGCATCCGGGAAATCCGGCGAGCAGGTCTATGTCGAGAACTGCGCAGCCTGCCATCAGCCGAACGGCAAGGGACTCGCCGGCGCCTTCCCGCCGCTCGCCGGCTCCGACTGGCTGAAGGGACGTACTCCTGCCCAGATCGCTGCCACGGTGCTGACGGGCCTGCAGGGTGAGCTCGTCGTCAACGGCGTCACGTACAACAGCGTGATGCCGGCACAGAGCCACCTGAGCGATGCCGACATCGCGGCCGTGATCACGTATGTGCTCGGCCAATGGGGCAATCCGGGCGGGCAGCTCACGGCCGATCTCGTCAAGGAGCAGCGCAACGCTCTGGCGGTATCCACGGATCCGGCACAGGGCCAGGTGCATCCGGGCACGAGCCAGGCGCAGGCTGCCTATGAAGGTGCACCGACGACGCTCTCCGCCGAGGGTGTCGAGCAGGTGCGCACGGCCGGCGCACCGGTCATTTCGAAGCCGGAGTTCACGCGTGCGAGCGAGATCTTCTTCCAGCGCTGCGCCGGCTGCCACGGCGTGCTGCGCAAGGGCGCGACGGGCAAGCCGCTCACTCCCGATCTGACCCAGGCGCGCGGCACCGAGTACCTGAAGGCGCTGATCACGTTCGGTTCGCCGGGCGGCATGCCGAATTTCGGCAGCGCCGGCGAACTGACCGAGACGGAAGTCGACCTGATGGCGCGCTTCCTGCAGCACACACCGCCGAATCCGCCGGAGTGGGGCCTGAAGGAGATGCGCGACAGCTGGAAGGTGTTCATTCCGGAAAGCGAGCGCCCCACGCGCAAGCTGAACAACTACGACCTCGACAACATTTTCTCCGTCACGCTGCGCGACTCGGGCGAAATCGCGCTCATCGACGGCGACAGCAAGAAGATCATCAACATCCTGAAGACCGGCTATGCCGTGCACATCTCGCGTGTGTCGCACTCCGGGCGCTACATCTACACGATCGGCCGCGATGCCAAGATCGACCTGATCGACCTGTGGATGAAGGTTCCGGACCGCGTCGCGGAGATCAAGATCGGTCTCGAGGCGCGCTCGGTCGAGACGTCGAAGTACAAGGGCTTTGAAGACAAGCTCGCAGTCGCCGGCGCCTACTGGCCGCCGCAGTACGTGATCATGGACGGTCCGTCGCTCGAGCCGCAGAAGATCGTCTCGACCCGCGGCATGACTGTCGACACGCAGGAGTACCATCCCGAGCCGCGCGTGGCCGCGATCGTCGCGAGCCACAAGCACCCCGAGTTCATCGTCAACGTGAAGGAAACGGGGAACATCCTGCTCGTCGATTACAGCGACGTGCAGAACCTCAAGGTGACGACACTCAATGCGGCGCGCTTCCTGCACGACGGTGGCTGGGATTCGAGCAAGCGCTACTTCCTCACCGCCGCGAACCAGAGCGACAAGATCGCGGTGGTCGACTCGCAGGAACAGAAGATGGTGGGCCTGATCGACGTCGAAAAGATCCCGCACCCGGGCCGGGGCGCGAACTTCGTGCACCCGAAGTACGGGCCGGTGTGGGCCACCTCGGCACTCGGCAACGAGAACATCACGCTCGTCGCCACCGACCCGGAGGGGCATCCCGAGTACGCCTGGAAGTCGGTCGAGGTCCTGAAGGGACAGGGCGGCGGGTCGCTGTTCGTCAAGACGCACCCGAAGTCGAAGAACCTGTGGGTCGACACGACGCTGAATCCGGATGCCGCCATCAGCCAGTCGGTCGCGGTGTTCGACATCGACAACCTCGACAAGGGGTACCAGGTGTTGCCGATCGCCAAGTGGGCGAACCTCGGTGACGGCGCCAAGCGCGTCGTGCAGCCCGAGTACAACAAGCGGGGCGACGAGGTCTGGTTCTCGGTGTGGAATGCCAAGGACAAGAGCTCGGCCATCGTGGTGGTCGACGACAGGACGCGCAAGCTCAAGGCCGTGCTCAAGGACCCGCGCCTGATCACGCCGACCGGCAAGTTCAACGTCTACAACACCGTCAACGACATCTACTGACGAGTTGCCGCACCGTGTCCGCGGGAGTCAGCCACTCCCGCGGACACGGTGCCATCGGCACGGCGCGTGGCGCTACACTGCGACCATGCGCCACTCCACCGTCTCCACCAGCATCCTCGACGCGATCGGCGACACCCCGCTGCTCGAGATCGACGGCGTGTTCGCCAAGTGCGAGTTCGTGAATCCATCCGGGTCCATCAAGGCGCGCATCGCGCACTACATCGTCGAGCGCGCCGAGAAGGCTGGCCTGCTGAAGCCGGGCGACACGATCGTCGAAGCGACGAGCGGCAACACCGGCAACGCGTTCTCGATGGTGGCCGCGGTCAAGGGCTACCGCATGCTCGTCGTGATGCCCGAGGGCCTCTCGAGCGAGCGGGTGGCGATCTCGCGCGCCTACGGCGCGGAAGTGCTCTTCTGCGGCACCTTCCATGTCAACGACGCCCTCGCCCGCGCGCGTGAGCTCGGCCGCCAGCCGGGCTTTTTCTTCCCCGGCCAGTTCGAGTCGGAATGGAACGTGGACGAGAACCGCGAACTCCTGGGTCCCGAAATCCTCGCGCAGCTGCCGCAGGGCCGCGTGCCCGACGCGTTCGTGCACGGTGTCGGTGCGGGCGGCACGCTGATCGGCGTCGGCCAGGCGCTGCGCAATGCAAACCCGCAGGTGCGACTCTTCGCGATGGAGCCGTCCGAATCGCGCACGATCCTGTGTGGCGAGGTCGCGCTGCACCAGATCGAGGGCATCTCCGACGGTTTCATTCCCGGCATCTTCGCGCGCCATCGCGAGCTCGTGGGCGACACGATCAGCGTCTCGAGTGACGACGCCGTCGCGGAGATGCGCAAGCTCGCGCGATCGCGGGGACTGCTGTGCGGGCCGAGTTCCGGCGCGCACCTGCTCGCGGCGCGGCGCATCCGCGAGCGCTACCCGAAACTCGAGACCGTGATCACGGTCCTCGATGACGAGGGCGAGAAATACCTGCACGATTTCCACATGCCACCGGCCGCGGGCGTGGACCGGCCGCTGCCCTTTCACTGAGGCCGACATGCTGCTGCTCGACGCCCTGAGCCCCGCACCGCGCACGGTGCGCATGTATCTCGCGGAGAAGGCCCTCACGCTGCCGAGCCGCCAGATCGACGTGTTCGCCGGCGAGAACCGGCAGGCCCCTTTTCTCGCCCTGAACCCCGCCGGCCAGACGCCCGCACTGCTGCTCGACGACGGCAACACGCTCGCCGAGGCCGTGGCCATCATGGAGTACCTCGAAGAGCGTCACCCCTCGCCACCGCTCATCGGCACGACGCCGGAAGAGCGTGCGTTGACGCGGCAATGGCAACGGCGCGTGGAGCTGAACATCACCGAGAACATCCACAACGCCTACCATTTTGCCGAGGGGCTCGCACGCTTCGAGGACCGCATTCCGGTCGCGCCCGAAGCGGCCCCGGGACTGAAGCGCATCGCGCAGGATCGCATCGCCTGGGTCGATGCGATGCTCGCCGGCCGCACGTTCCTCGTCGGCGAACGGTTCACCATCGCCGATATCTGGCTCTACGTCTGGCTCGATTTCGCCGACTCGGTGGGCCAGCCTTTCGACCGTACGCTGCGTCACCTCGGGCCGTGGTTCGCGCGCGTCGCGGGGCGCGCGAGCGCGGCCGCGAGCCTGCACCGCGGCTGCAAGCCGGGCGGCGTGCGCGGCTGAGGAGGCGAGCGGGCGGTCCTGTCGCGCGTCC
>WBZO01007401.1_pt1 | contig 10198 bp, 6 predicted proteins | sample 5204261 | NCBI WGS metagenome assembly WBZO01 (sample SAMN12412400, study PRJNA552823) | activated sludge metagenome | isolation source: activated sludge from anammox sidestream of wastewater treatment plant... | place: USA: North Carolina | collected 2017-09
CACCCGGAAATAATCGCGGACCGAACACATCTCCCCGTCGCGCTTCCACCATTCGCCGGCGATCCGCTCCGGCCCGTCGGCATGGCGCACGCGATGGCGCATGCGGCGCCAGGTGAAGGTCACCGGCGGGTGGTCGGGCAGCAACGCCATCGCCTCCACCGGTTGCGGCGGGTCCAGCAGCCGGACGGGCCGCGGCCAGTCGGGCGGCCAGGCGGGAGGCCAGTGGGGTGGCCAGTCGGGAGGCCAGTGGGGTGGCCAGTGGGGTGGCCAGTGGGGCGACCGGTGGGGCGACCGGTGGGGCGACCGGTGGGGCGACCGGTGGGGCGACGAGGCTGACCGCATCCCCGGTGCCAGCGGCGGCTGCCGGCGGACCGAGCGTTCGGGCACGTCGCTCTCCACCGCCGCGATGCGATACACGCGGCCGCTGCCCAGGCGGTTCGTCAGCCGGTCGATCAGCGATGCCAGGTCCTTGTCGTGGCCGTCGGCCTCGGTCAGGCGCGCCGCCGCCTGGGCAGGGACCAGCGCATCGGCGCGCGGCACGACCAGCCGCATCGCCTCGACCCCCAGGCCGGGATCGATCCGCTCCAGCCGCTCATCCAGCATGCGGGCGATGTGGCGCGGATCGCGCGAGGGGCGCGCGGTGCCGATGCGGATGACGGGAATGGCGCCGTCGACACGCTCGAACAGCAGGTCCAGGCGGCGGGCGCCCAGCCCGGCCTGCTCCAGCAGTACGCATACACGTTGCGTCAATACGGCGATGGCCTCGATGAACGCCTCGGCCGTCAGCAGCGGCTCGGGGAAGGCGAGGCGGGCCTGCGGCAGGTCCGGCGGCACGAACGGCACGATCGGTTCGAACACTGTGCCCAGCGCCTGATCCAGCCGTACAGCCATCTCGGTACCGAAACGGCGAATCAGCGGCGCGCGGGGTGTGGCGGCGAGCTGACCGATCCGCTCGAAGCCCAGCAGGCGCAGCCCTTCGCTGGTCGGCTCCGACAGGCGCAGTGCCTCGACCGGCAAGGGAGCCAGCGCCGCGGCGGTGCCGCCAACAGGAAGGATGGTGGTGGCGCCATGCGCCTGCTCCCGCTGCCCATCCTGGCCGAACCGCGCTGCCGCCCAGGCGGCCCCCGGCGTGTCGGCGATCGCGGCGCTGGCGGCGATGCCCTGTCCGGCCAGCCGGCTCAGCAGATCCCGCAACAGCCGGCCCTCACCGCCGAACAGATGCGCCGATCCGGCGACGTCGATCCACACCCCATCCGGCGGATCGGCCGACACCAGCGGGGCATAGCGCAGGCACCAGCCGGCCAGGCACCGCAGGGTCGCCGCGTCGTCCGCCGGCGCCGCGGGACAGACCGCCAGCCCGGGCACCATCGCCTGGGCCTGCGCCAGCGTCATGCCCGCATGCAGCCCGGCCCGTGCCGCGGCAGCATCGGCCGCCGCCACCACCAGCCGCCGCCCGTCATGCGCCGAGGTGACCAGCGGCACATCGTCAGGCGGAGCGGCGCCATGTTTCCTCAGCCGATCCGTCGCGAAGGTCGGCAACCAAAGCGAGACAACCCGTCGCATCGCATGCCTCCACGGTCCATGATCCCGGTTCGCCGCCGCGGCAGCGCAGCAGCTCCAGCCGCCAGCGCGCGCGCCCCAGCCCGGGTGTTGCGGGGGCGTGCGGCAGGACCGGCGGCGAGGGCAGGGATGCCACCCGCCAGCGGGTCGTCGCAGCGGTCGGTTCGATCAGTGCCGGGTCATCGAAGCCCTGGCTGCGGCGCAGGACGACGGCCAGGATGCCGGTCTGTTCCGCCGCCAGTTGCAACCGGCGGGACGCGGCCAGGGTCAGCCGGCCCACGACCTCCCCCACCACCGCGGCGAGGCCGCCATGGCGCAGCCCTTCCTCCATCGCCGGCAGCACATCCTTGCCGGCCTCGGCGAAGATCACCCGGTCAGGGTGCAGCCCCACACCGGCCAGACCGGGGGCGAACAGGTCGGCCTGCCGCAACACCCACAGGACAGGGCCCGGCAGGCGGGCCAGCATCCCGGCGACCAGCAGGGTCGCGGCGGCGGCGTGCTCGGTATCGGGGCCGGCACCCATCGCCTCATGCAGCGCACCGCAGGCCAGGCCGCCGCCAGGCAGGCCCCGGTCGATCGCCGCCACCCCGACCGGCACCGCTTGACCCGGCCGGACCGCGCCGCCACGCTCGATCCGCGCGATCTTCTCGCGCAGATCGCGCAGCAGACCGGCCTGCGCAGCAGAAGGGGCAGATGAGAACATAAGACGAACATTAGCGAAGCCCCCCGCCCGGAGTCGAGTCGGGAATCAGTTTGGGCGGCTTCGTTCCGCCGCGGGCGCCCCGGACACGCTGCGGCGCGACAACGGGCGGGCCAGCGCCAGCGCCGCGCCGGCTGCGGCAACGATCGCCGTCAGGGGGCCGAACCCGCCGAAGCCGAAGCTCGCGATCATCCAGCCGCCGAGGGAGGCGGCACCCAGCCAGCCCAGGCTGGAGCAGGTGACGTTCAACCCCATCACTGTGCCCCGCACATGCTCGGGCACGTCACCCAGGGATGCCATCAGGGACGGGCGGGCGATGGCGTTGAAGAACACATAGACGAAGCCCAGCCCGACGGCGGTCGTCAGGTCCGCCTGCCAGCCGAACAGCGCCAGCGCCGCCACGGAAGAGGCCAGCATGCTGGCCGCGAAGATGCCCAGGCGGCTGGTGAAGCGGTCGGCGAGCTGCCCGCCCAGGATCGTGCCCAGGATGTTGCCGGTCGCGAACACCGTCAGCGGCACCGCCACCTGGCCCACTGTCAGCGCGAAGGTCGATTGCAGGAACGTCGCGAAATACACCGCGACCAGGCCATAGCAGATCCGTTCGGCCACCCCCATGCTGAGCAGGCGCAGCACCGGTCCCGACAGCGCCGACCGCGTCGACGGCAGCGCCGCCCTCGCCCGGCGCGGCACGCCGCGGGCCGGACCGCCGGTGGTCGCCAGCAGCCCCAGCGTGGTGACGACCGCCAGGCCCGAGACGCACAGATTGACGCCGCGCCAGCCGATCCCCGCGCCGATCCAGGCCGCCAGCGGCACGCCCACCAGCAGGGTCAGGGACTGTCCGCTCATGACCCATCCCAGCGCCCGCCCTTGCTGGCCGGTGCCGACGCGGTGGGAAACCTCGGTGAACACCACGCCCGTATAGGCACCGCAGCAGCCGCCGGCGAGGGCCGACCAGGCGGCCAGGGCGAACAGGCTGTCCGATGTCGCGATGCCGGCGGTCGCCCCCGCCAGGGCCAGCGGACCGGCGATCAGGAACGGCCGCCGGCCCCAGCGATCGGAGGCGGCACCCGCCACCATCGAAACGAGCCCCCAGGCAACGGAGGTCAGCGCAACCAGGTTGGCGATCAGCGGGACGCTGCCGGACAGGTCGCGGGCAATGTCGATCAGGAACGGGGCCCGGGTCGTGCCGCTGGCCGCCGCGGTGAACATGCTCAGAGCGGCGGCGATGATCAGGGGCCACGGCATGCGGCCGGATGGGGCGGGGGAGGAAGACACGCGGGCCGTCGCTTTCATGGATGATCGGCCCGGGGAGGGCGAAGGCGAAGACCGACTTATACCAGGAAATGGTCCGGCGGTAGGGCAGCGGACCGGGGGTTCGGTCGGTTCCGCTCTACGTCATGATCGGCGGAGGCCGACCATGACAGTTTGGGGGACCGACCCACACCGCCGGGAACCGGCCGCGACGCACGCGGGAGGTCGCCGCCTCACCGGACGGTATCGCGGGATACGGACAGACGCGCTACCAGTCGGGTGCCGTCCGGGGCGGTCCGGACAGGGGGATTCCGGATCGACGGGGGCTTGCATCGTGACGATACGCCGGCTGCTGCATCTCTGCCTGGCCATGATCCTGCTGGGTGCGGTCCTGGCGCATCCCGGCGAGGCGCAGGAAACCTCCCCGGTACCGGCGCGGACCGTGAAAGTCGCGCTGTATATCAACCCGCCATTCGTCACCAGGACCGAAACCGGGTTCAGCGGCCTCGCCGTCGAGCTGTGGGAGAGCATCGCGGACCGGCTTGCGCTCAAATACGAATATCATGTCGTTCCGAAAGTATCCGACCTGCTGCAGGCGGTCACCACGGGTCAGGCGGACATTGTCGTCACCAACCTGACCATCACGCGTGACCGCATGCGCCACATGGAATTCACCCAGCCCTGGTTCGATGCCGGGCTGCGGGTCATGATCAACGAGCAGCGCAACGCCGGGCTGCACGACCTGCTGAGCCATCTGAGCGACAGCGGGCACCTGCGGGTCTATCTGTGGATCGGGCTGACCGTGCTGGCGGCGACCCTGGTGCTGACGCTGATCGACCGCCGGTTCGACCCGGACTTCCCCCACGAGTGGCACACCGGCATGGCGCACAGCTTCTACCACGTCATTTCGGTCGTGACCTCGGGGCGGACCTCGCACAAGGAGCTGTGGGGCGCGTTCGGGCGCGTTCTGTCCGCGGTCTGGATGGTGGTGGGCGTTGCCGTCGTCGCCTATGTCACGTCGTCGGTGACCAGCGTCATGACCGCCAATACGCTGCGGTCGCAGATCAGCAGCGTGCAGGATCTGTCCGGCAAGGTGGTCGGCACGCTGCGCGGCAGCGCCTCGGAAGCCGTCGTCGTCGAGATGGGCCTGACGATCCAGCCGTTCGACACGCTGGACAGCGCCGTGGCGGCGCTGGTGGCCAGGCGCATCTCGGCGATCGTCGACGATGCGCCGACGCTGGAATATTACGATGCGACGCACCCCGAGCTGCCGATCACCGAGGTCGGGCCGCTGTTCCATCCGTCGAAATACGGGTTCGCGCTGCCGATCCACAACCCGCTGCGGTTCCTTGTCAGCCAGGAGATCGTCGCCGCGCACGAGAACGGGATGCTGGAGCGCCTCCGCAAGACCTATTTCGGCACCACCCCCTGACACCGCGCCGCACCGCTCGGCGTTAGGCCGCGGCGACCGGTCCCAGCAGCATGACCAGCTTGTAGTCGGGACGCGCGGCAGGCCGCAGCGTCAACTGCTCGTAGCGCAGCTTCCCGTCGGTCGGGTGGTTGAAGCCGCGGGTGCCGCCTTCGCGCTCCAGCACATGATGCTCTTCCCAGAACCGGCGGAAGGCGGGGCTGCCCGCCCGCAGCCCTTCGATCAGGGCGGTCATGTCCGGGTCCGCCGGCGCGCGTCCGGTATCGGCGCGGAACTCGGCCAGCAGGCGGCGCGCCCGGTCCTCCCAGTCGTCGATGAACCCCCGTGCGCCCGGGTCAAGGAACACATAGCGCAGCAGGTTCGGCTCCTCGCTGCCCAGCCAGCCGCTGAACAGGTGGCGGGCGGGCGGATTCCAGCCGCGGGCATGCCACAGCCGGTCGAGCACATAGGCCGGGCTCATCATCGCCTCCAGCGCCGCCAGCAGGGCGGAGGGCAAGGCTTCGACGCTGTCGCGGGGCGGTTCCGCCGGGTCGCGCTTGCGGGCGAGGTCGAACAGATAGGCGCGTTCCGCCGGCGCGAGGCGCAGCCCCTCGGCCAGCCGGGCGAGCGCGGCGGGGGAAACCGAGACGTCGCGCCCCTGCTCGATCCAGGTGTACCAGGTCGGGCTCAGGCCGCAGAGCTGTGCGACTTCCTCGCGCCGCAGGCCGGGGGTGCGGCGGCGGGTCGATCCGGCCTTGAGGCCGGTGGCGGCGGGGGACAGACGCTCCCGATGAGCGCGGAGGAAGACGCCGAGCAGGCGGCGCTGGTCGGTGGTCGGTGCCATGGTGGCAGGATTTATACCATGATAACCAGGCAACTTGTACCGGTTCCCGGCGGTGGCGATGCTGCCGGCCGACGCCACACTCGCCAGGAATGCCGTAATGCCCGTCTGGATTCCCATCGCGGTCACCGCTGCGCTGTTCCAGTGCTGGCGGACCGCGATGCAGCAGAAGCTGCGCGGCCTGCTGTCGGTGAATGGCGCCGGGTTCGTGCGCTATCTGTATGGTGCGCCGATGGCGCTGGTCCTGCTGCTGGTCGCGCTGGCGGTCACCGGCGCGGCGCTGCCGGAACCGAACCTGCGCTTCGTGATCTGGTGCGTCGCCGGCGGGCTGGGGCAGATCCTGGCGACCAACCTGCTGATCATGTCCTTCGGCTATCGCAACTTCGCGGTCGGTACCGCCTATTCCAAGACCGAGACGGTGCAGAGCGCGATCATCGCCCTGATCGTCCTGGGGGAGGTGCTGAAGCCGCTCGCCTGGATCGGCATCGCCGTCGGGTTGGTGGGGGTGATGACCCTGTCGCTGGCCGGACGAGGGCTGAATGCGAAGGAGCTGATGAAGGCCACGGTGCAGCCGGCGGCGCTGTGCGGACTGGGGTCGGGGCTGATCTTCGGGTTCACCACGGTGTTCATCAAGCTGGCGAACCTGTCCCTGACGGGAGACAGCCGGCTGGTGCGGGCGCTGTTCGCGCTGGTGGTCACCAACACGCTGCAGACCCTGATGCAGGGGGCCTATCTGGCGTGGCGCGAACCGGCGGAGCTGAAGAAGACCTTCACGACCTGGCGCAGCTCGATGTGGGTGGGCACGCTGTCCGCCTGCGGGTCGGCCTGCTGGTTCACCGGGTTCGCCATCGCCGATGTCGCGCTGGTGCGCGCGGTCGGGCAGATCGAGATCGTGTTCACCCTGCTGTTCAGCCGCTTCTACCTGAAGGAGACGCTGAAGCCCGGGGATGTCGCAGGCCTGTTCCTGGTCGTTCTCGGCGTGCTGCTGATCGTCCTGATGGGATAGCGGGAGCGGCGTCGAACGCCGCTTTCCGGTGTGGCCCGGGCGGCATGGCCCGCGGCGATACGTGTGCCGGCGGGGCATGCCCACGGGGCATGCCCGTGGGGCATGACTGCGCCGATCGTCGCAGCACTCAATGCAACGATCGCGGCGGTTCGGAAGCGTGTCGTGACATCGTGCAGTCCCGCTGCGTGCGACGGTGCGCGTCAGCAAGGCTGATGGCGCGCATGCCGAGGAGGACGCCAATTTTTGCCGGACGGCCGGTGCCCGCCGGCCGTGCCGTGCGCCGCTGTCTTCGACCGGGCCGGCTTCGCACCGCCCCGGGGGCGGGGGCCGGCAATGAAATCAATCGCATGAAACCGTCATGCAACAAGGGCTGATGCAATCTCATTCGGGCGCACGCACGCCGCATTTTTGTGCTGGCGTTGGATGGTGTGAGCCGATTATCTACACCAATGCCGGAATGCATGCTGGCCACCCGGGGCGGCTTCCAGGGGCGGCTTCGATGAAAGCTGATGACAGCCCGCGGTCGGCGGACCGGCCGAACCGTCGCGAGCGGCGCGGCTGGTTCGGACTCCGTCTGCATCATCTGCTGTTCCTTGCCCTGACCATCGTCGCCGCGGTGCCGATCGCGGCGCTGGCCTTGTGGGAAGGCACCACGGCATTCCAGAACGAGCTCGCCTCGGTGCGTGAACGTCACCTGCTGGTGGCCCGCAACCTGACATCCACATTGTCCCGCTATGTCCGCGACGTGAAATCCGTCTTCTCGGTGGCGTTCGAAAGCGGCGCGGTCGCCAGACCGGTGCCGGGGATGGCCGACCTGCTGATGTCCCTGAACGTGCTGCATGTCTGCATCATCGGGCCAGACGGCACGGTCGAGGCGGTGATGCAGGGTCTGCCCAACGAGATGGGGCACAGGATCGACGCGGCGTTGCTCGCCACGCTCCGGGCACTGGCGGTCACCGGCGCGGGTGAGCCGGCGATATCCCAGCTCAATCATCACCCGAAGAACGGGCAGCCGATCTTCTATCTGGCCAAGGCCCTGCCCGACGGGCGCCTGGGCGTCGGCATCGTCGCGACGACTTATCTGATCTCGCTGCAGCGGCAGATCGCCTTCGGCGACAATGGCCATGCCGTCATCACCGATGCGAAGGGGCGGGTGATCGCCCATCCGTTCCAGGACTGGACCGCGGCGTCGCGCGACATCTCGGCGGTGCCGGTGGTGGCCGCGATGATGCGCGGTGAGACCGGGGTAGGGCAGTTCCAGTCCCCGGCGTTCAGCGGCAACATGATCGCCGGCTATGCGGTCGTGCCCGAAACCGGATGGGGCGTGATGGTGCCCCAGCCGATCGCCGAGCTCCGCCGCCGCGCGAACCAGGTCAACGAGATGGCGACGGTGATCGCAGTGGCGTCGTTCGCCGGCGCCGCCCTGATCAGTTGGCTGATCGCCCTGTATCTGGCGCGGCCGGTGCGCGCGGTGGCGGCGACCGCCGAAGCGGTGCTGGCCGGCAACGAGGACGTCTCGGTGCCGGTGTTCCGCGGCTGGGTGCCGCGCGAGATCCGCCGGCTGGGCCAGGCGTTCAACACGATGCTGCAGGATCTGCGGCGCAAGGCGGGGGAAACCCGGCAGGCGCTGCGTCAGGCCGAATCGTCGAACCAGGCCAAGACGCAGTTCCTGGCGAACATGAGCCATGAAATCCGCACGCCGCTGAACGGCGTCGTCGGCATGATCGAGCTGCTGCAACTGACTGACCTGACCGCGACCCAGCGCCGCTATGTCGAGCAGGCGACGCAGTCCAGCCAGACGCTGCTGCGGCTGGTCGACGACATCCTGGACCTGTCCAAGATCGAGGTCGGCCGGATGGACCTGGAGGCGGTGCCGTTCCACCTGCCGTCGCTGGTGCATGACGCCCGCATGCTGTTCACCGATCAGGCGCGCGAAAAAGGCCTGCGGCTCACGGTATCGGTGCCGGATGAGCTGAATGTCATGGTCCTCGGCGACCCGCACCGCCTGCTGCAGATCCTGACCAACCTGGTCAGCAACGCGATCAAGTTTACGACGGAAGGCGGCGTGACGATCGGCGTGCGCCGCCTGCCGGACGACCGCCCGGGATGGACGGTCCGGTTCGAGATCACCGACACCGGCATCGGCATCCCGGCGGCCAAGCAGGCCGACGTCTTCAACGCCTTCACCCAGGCGGACAGCTCGATGACCCGCCGCTATGGCGGCACCGGCCTTGGCCTGTCGATCGCCCGCGAGCTGTGCCAGATGATGGGCGGCGAGATCGGTGTCGAGTCCACCGCGGGCGTCGGGTCGACCTTCTGGTTCACCGTGCATCTCGACGAGGTGCCACCGGGCACGGCCATGCCCGCCGACTCCGCCCCGACACCCGCGCCAACCGTCGCACCGCCGCCGCTCCCGGTCACCACGCCGCTGCCGACCACGTCCGATGACGGTTTCGTGCCGGCGGCGGGGCGGGAATTCCAGGAAGCGCTGCGCCAGGCCGGCCGCTCCAACATCCGCATCCTGCTGGTCGAGGACAATGCCGCCAACATGCGGGTGACGCAGGCGCTGCTGGAAACCCTGGGCTGCCACGTGACCCCGGCGATCAACGGTCTGGAGGCGGTGGCGCGGTATCGGGAAAGCAGCTTCGACCTGATCCTGATGGATTGCCAGATGCCGGAGATGGACGGCTATGAGGCGACGCGGGCGATCCGCCAGATCGAGGCGCTGCAGGGCCGGTCCACGCCGATCGTTGCGCTCACCGCGCATGCAATGGAAGGCAGCCGGGAAGCCAGCCTCGCGTCCGGCATGAACGATCAGTTGACCAAGCCGCTGACGATGGCGGCGCTGACCTCCAAGCTGCTGGAGTGGCTGCTGCCGACCAAGGTCGACCCGCGGCGCTGACCTCTCGGCTGCCTACAGGTTCGACCAGCCGAACTGCTGCTCGTCCAGCGCGGTCAGGTAGCGCTGTACCGAGCGGGCGAACACGCCCGCGGCATCGTCCGGCACGATGCTGTCCCAATGGCTGCCGTACATGACCGCGTAGGGCCAGCGGACCAGCAGATCGGACATGCGCTGCACCGTGTTGGCGTCCAGCGGGACCATGTTCGCATAGCTGCGCATGAAGCTGACATGGCCGTCCTGTCCGACCCGGATCGTGTCGCTGGTCAGCAGCGCCCCCCGGCCGCCGCCGCCCTGCGCCCAGCGCAGCACCGCGCTGCCGCCGAAATGCCCGCCGCATCGCAGCAGCGTGACACCCGGCGTGACCTCGAACACGTCATCTTCCCAGAAGATCACGCCGGAATCGGGGCGCACCACGAATTTCCGGTCGGTGGCCTGGACATAGATCGGCACGCTGCCGAACGCGTGGCTCCACTCCACGATCGCGCCGTAATGATGCGGATGCGACACCGCGATGGCCGAGATGCCGCCCA
>WBZO01007402.1_pt1 | contig 10197 bp, 7 predicted proteins | sample 5204261 | NCBI WGS metagenome assembly WBZO01 (sample SAMN12412400, study PRJNA552823) | activated sludge metagenome | isolation source: activated sludge from anammox sidestream of wastewater treatment plant... | place: USA: North Carolina | collected 2017-09
CCCCCGAGAATTTCGCCTCCCGCGCGAAAGCGGCCCCGAGGTCGGCGGCGAGTTCGTCGACGAACCAGAAACCGGCGTTGTGGCGCGTGCGCGCGTAGTCGCGCCCCGGGTTGCCGAGGCCGACGACGAGCTTGATCGGTGGGTTCATGGCATATACACCCTACGACAAAAAGGCCCGCGGGTCTCGCGGGCCTTCGAACCGAAGCCGTGACAGCGCCGGAAGTCGTCTTACTTCTTCTTGTCGTCCTTCTTCTCTTCCTTCTTCTCGGCAGGCTTGGCAGCCTCGGTCGGTGCGGCAACGGCCTCGGTGGCCGTCGCCTCTTCCGCCTCGCCGCCCGACCGCGGAACGATCGCGGTGGCGACCACGGGATCGACCTTGCCGCGCACGACCACGGTGACTCCGGCCGGGAGCTTCAACGCCGATACGTGGATCGAGTGACCGACCTCGAGACCCGACAGGTCGACGTCGATGAACTCGGGAAGATCCTTCGGCAGGCACGCAACCTCGACGTCGGTCGTCACGTGGCTCACGATCGCGGCGCTGAGCTTCACCGCAGGCGAGACCTCGGCGTTCACGAAGTGCAGCGGCACCTTCATGTGGATCTTGCGGTTCGCGTCGATGCGCTGGAAGTCGACGTGCAGCACCTCGTTGCGAAACGGATGCATCTGCACGTCGCGCAGCAGGACCTGCGTTGCCGCGCCGTCGAGCTTCATCGTCAGGATCGACGAATGGAACGCCTCGTTGCGCAGCGCGTGGAACAGCGCGTTGTGATCGAGCTCGATCGGCGTGGGCTTGGCCGCACCGCCGTAGACGATGCCAGGCGCCTTGCCGGCGCGACGCATGCGGCGAGACGCGCCGCGGCCTTCGGTCGTGCGAACGAAGGCGGTGAATTCGATGGTCATGGAAACTCCGGTTGTCTGCGGCCTTCCGGGACGCGGACGGCGCTTGCCGTGCTTCCGGTCGTCCGCCTCAAGCTTGAAACCTCGATGGGCGACAACCGCCTCGAACGCGGGCTGCGTGCTGCCGGGCCGCGAGAAGGCGGGAAACCGAGCATTTTACGACCAAAACCGACCGGCTGTCGAGCCTCGTGTCAATCGGTAAAGAGCGACGACACCGATTCCTCGTTGCTGATGCGTGTCATCGTCTCGGCGAGGAGCTGCGCACACGACAGCTGCCGGATCCTGGGAGAGGCCTGCGCCTGCTCCGACAGCGGAATCGTGTCGATCACGACGAGCTCGTCGAGATCCGACGTGTCGATCCGCTCGACCGCGCCGCCCGAGAGCACCGGATGCGTGCAGTACGCGACGACCTTCCGGGCCCCGCGCTCCTTCAACGCCGACGCGGCCTTGCACAGCGTGTTCGCGGTGTCGACGATGTCGTCCATGATCGCGCAGGTGCGGCCATCGACGTCACCGATGATGTTCATCACCTCCGCGACGTTCGCCTTCGGACGGCGCTTGTCGATGATCGCGAGATCGGAGTCGATGCGCTTGGCGATCGCGCGCGCGCGCACCACGCCGCCCACGTCGGGCGACACCACGATGAGGTTCTCGTAGTTGCGCTTCCACAGGTCGCCCAGGAGGATCGGCGTCGCGTAGATATTGTCGACGGGAATGTTGAAGAATCCCTGGATCTGGTCGGCGTGCAGATCCATCACCATCACGCGCTGCACGCCGACGGTCGTGAGCATGTCCGCCACGACCTTGGCCGTGATCGCGACGCGCGCCGAGCGCGGCCGGCGGTCCTGCCGCGCGTAACCGAAGTAGGGGATGGCCGCGGTGACGCGACCGGCCGACGCGCGCTTCAGCGCATCGACCATCACCATGATCTCCATCAGGTTGTCGTTCGTCGGCGCGCACGTCGACTGCAGCACGAAAACGTCCCGTCCGCGGACGTTCTCCAGGAGCTCGACCAGCACCTCGCCATCGGAGAAGCGGTCGACCACGCAGCGGCCGAGACTGATGTTGAGGTGCCGGCACACCGCTTCGGCGAGCTTCGGGTTCGCGTTCCCCGTGAAGATGCGCATGCGCTCGAATGCCATGATCGACGGGTGAACCCTTGCGATGAGGCGGAAGGCTGCGAGTCTATCCGAAAACGTCGCAGGGATCCGCGCTGCGGCGATGCGACACGCGCAATGCGATGCGCGAGTGTGCCAATCGCGTCAAATGGCGACGTCGGGAGCGGTGGCTGGGGAGGTAGGGATCGAACCTACGAATGCCGGAATCAAAATCCGGTGCCTTACCACTTGGCGACTCCCCAGCGGAAATCATCGTCGCTACGGCCCGGCGTCACCGTCGGGCGTGCCGCGCGGCCGCCATTATCGCGCGAATCCGAGGAGCGGATGCCGGTCGAGCGTACGCGCGACGTGCGTGACTTCGCCGGATGACAGCGTGGCGGCAACGGCGGCACGCGCACGTTGCGCACCGTCATGCGATTCGAACGTGGCGAAAACGCATGCCCCCGAACCCGTCATCCGTGCATCAGGACTCACCGTGCGCAATGCCGCGAGCGCGGTGCGGACCGCCGGGTGTCTTGCGCAGGTGACGGCCGCGAGGTCGTTGCGCCCGTAAGCCTCGGAAAAGACGTCTATTTTCGTCGACGGCGAATCGCGTGTCAATTCGTCTGCCGCGAAGACGCTGCCGCTCGCCACGTGCGCGTTGGGCTGTACGAGCAGCACCCAACGGGTCGGCAGCGTCACCGCCGTGAGCACCTCGCCGATGCCACGCGCGAGCGCGGGGCGGCCTCCCACGAAGAAGGGCACGTCGGCGCCCAGCGGCATCGCCACCTCCGCGAGGCGCGCCCGTGGCCAGTCGAGCCCCCACAGTCGATTGAGCGCAAGGAGCACGCTCGCGGCATCCGAACTGCCACCACCCAATCCCGCCCCGAGGGGAATGCGCTTGACGAGTTCGATCGACACCCCCGCCGCGACGCGCGCCGCCGCCTGCAGCGCACGTGCCGCGCGGATCGCAAGATCGTCCTCCGCGTCCACGCCGGGCACGCTGCCACGGCGCAGGACGACGCCGTCGTCGCGACGCGTGAGCGTGATCGTGTCAGCGAGATCGATGAGTGCGAAGAGCGATTCCAGCGTGTGATAGCCGTCGGCACGCCGCCCGGTGACGTGCAGGAAGAGGTTGACCTTGGCGGGCGCCGATACCGTGAGCCGGGGCGTCACGACGGCGTGCTCCACCCGTCGACGACGATGCGCACCTCGATGGGCTCGGTGTCGGGATAGCGCATCTGGAGGCGCGCCGGTCGGCCCGCGGCGTCGTCGCGATACGCATAGACGATCTCCCACCCCCGTTCGCGCAGCGTACTCGCCCGCCCCAGCGCATCGCGCTCGACAAGGGCCTGCGGTGCCGCACTCGGGACGCCCTGCACCCAGGAGGCGAGCCCGGCGATGGGGATGGCGATGCCCAGCACGGCCTCGGTCAGCGTGTCCCACGACGCATAGCGCGCCACCGGCTCACCGGGGCGCTCGACGCGGATCCCCGAGGGATCGCCCACCATGCGCGCGACGACCTGACCCAAGGGTGTTGCGATGTCGAAGGTGTCGCCCTCGGGCGTGTGCCGCCAGTTGAAGTGCACCGCCACGCCTTCGGCGCCGCGGCGCGCCGACATGCGCCCCTCGGCACGGAATGCCGTATCGGGTTTCGCGTGCGGACGGTCGACGGGTGCGGGGGGCGTGCTCGCGCAGCCGGCAAGGGCGAGTGCGACGCAGGTGGCGAGCGCCAGTCGCCGCGCGTTGCCCGTCACCGGGCGAGACGGCGCACGGTCTCGAGGAGCACGGGGTTGTCAGGGGTCGTGCGCAACTGCGACTGCCAGACCTCCTGCGCGCGATCATGCTGTCCCGCCGCCCACAGCACTTCGCCCAGATGCGCCGCGATCTCGGGGTCGGGACGCTCCTTCAATGCGCGCCTCAGATACCTCTCGGCTTCGTCGTAGCGCCCGAGCTTGAAGAGCGCCCATCCCATGCTGTCCAGAATGAAGGGATCATCCGGGGCGAGCTTGTGCGCGCGCTCGATGAGGGCGAATCCCTCGGTGATGCGCGACGTGCGGTCGACGAGCGTATACCCGAGGCCGTTGAGCGCCTGCGGGTCGTCGGGCTTGAGCGCGACGACCTTGCGCAGTCCCGCCTCGGCCGCTTCGATACGGCCGAGCTTCTCGGCGACCATCGCCGTGTCGTAGAGGAGGTCGACGTTGTCGGGGTGCTCCTTGTTCGCCTGCTCGAGCACGGCGTAGGCCCCGTCGAGATCGTTCGCATCACGCAACAGCTGCGCCTCGGCCTGGCGCACCTGCACGCGCTGTTCGATGGTGACCGCCGGCAGGTCCGAAAGATAGCGGCGCGCGTCACCGACCTTCCCCATCTTGCCCATGATGAACGCGACGCGAAGTTGCGCGAGCCAGTTGCGCTCGCCCTCGGGCACCGCCTTGTAGCGCTGGATCGCCTCGTCGTAGCGACCCTCCTCCTCGGCCACCTGCGCAAGAAAGAGCTCGATCGAGCCGTTGTCGGCGTACTTCGCGCGTTTCAACTCGGTCAGGATTGCCTCGGCGGTCGGCCAGTCCTTCATCTGCATCGAGATCACCGCGATGCCGTACTGCAGCTCGAGCGCGCCCGGATTGCGCGCGAGCAGGCGCTTCAACACCTCGCGCCCTTCCGCATAGCGTCGATGATCGACGTAGAGCTGGCCGAGCGCTGCTGCGGCGGCGCGCGCGTCGGGGTACGTCGCGGTGAACTTATCCAAGAAGGCGATCGCCTCGTCGGGCGCCTTGCGACCGATGAGCTCGGCCTTCACCATCGCGGCCCGCTCCCAGTCGGGCTTGAGCGCGAGCGCCCGATCGATCTCGTCGCGTGCAATCGCGTTCGACTGCCCCTCCGGCGCACCGGAAAAGGCGGCGATCGCGACGGCGTAGTGCGCCTCGGGCGACGTCGGATAGCCCTTGGCGACGTCGCGCACGAGTTCGTAGACCTGCCGCTTGTCGAGCCGGTCGCCGAGGTACGCGTTCATCTGCATGAAGAGCTCGCCCACGCCCGCGTCGGTCGCGGCCGCTTCGGCGAGCGCCTTGTCGAGGCGCGTCTTGAGCTCGGGGTCGTACATCGCGCCGTCGGCGCGTGACCGGCCGGCGGCGTACGCCGCGAGGATCTCACGCGGCCGCGGATCGTCGGCGTCCGCCGCCGCCCAGAGCCGCGCCGACTCCTGGGCGAGTCCACGCAGTCCCGCGCGCGATGCGAGATCGGTTGCGCGCGCCGCGAGGCGCGGATCGCGGGTGTCGCGCGCCGCCTCGAAGAATGCGCGCGCGGCGAGCGCGATCTCGCCGCGCTGCTCGGCGACGTTGCCGAGGATCACGCGGTAGAACACGTCCGCGCTGAGGCTGGATTGCGGACCGGCCGGTGTCCCGGACTGCGCACCCGGTGCCGCGGGCGCGTTCTCCGGTGTCGGTGCGGGAGCCGGGTCCTGCGCCGACGCCGGAGCGGCAAATGCCATCGCGACGACGATCGCCAGCGCCGGCATCGAGGCGGCGACGAATCGGCGGTCGGTCGGAGTGATACGGCGGATGGGCATGAAGACTCGCGAGCGGTGTGTAGGCAGCGGGCGGGGCGGCAATGGGGGCAGCGATGAACGTGCAGCCGACCGATGTTAGGCTATATCGAAGGGCGCCACAAACCCGACGCTTCGCATGCCCGAACTCCCGGAGGTGGAAACGACACGGCGTGGTATCGCGCCGCACACGATCGGCCGCCGTGTCTCGGCGCTTACTGTCTACGACCCCCGCCTGCGTTGGCCAGTTCCCGTCGACCTGCCGGATCGCGTTCGTGGCCGGCGAATCGACGCGATCGATCGCAGGAGTAAGTACCTACTCCTCAGATTTGGCGCGGACCGCATGCTCGTCCACCTGGGAATGACCGGGAGCCTGCGCATCTGGCACCCGCCGTTCCCGCCGCGCGGGAAGCACGACCACGTCGAACTCATCCTCGACGACGGGACCCTGGTGCGCTACCGGGACCCGCGCCGATTCGGCGCGATGCTGTGGCTTCCGGCGGCCGCGGGCGCGCACCCGCTCCTGGCCGCCCTGGGGCCCGAACCGTTCGACGCGGCCTTCGACGCGGACTACCTGTGGCGCGCGCTACGCTCGCGCCAGACGGCGATCAAGCTCGCCCTGATGGACAACCATGTCGTCGTCGGCGTGGGTAACATCTATGCGAGCGAGGCGCTCTTCCACGCCGGCATCCGTCCGACCATCCCCGCGCGAAGGTTGTCGCGCCGGCGCCTCGCCCGCCTGGTCGACGCAGTGCGATCGGTCCTCACCGAAGCGATCGCCAAGGGGGGCAGCACGCTGCGCGACTACGTCGACCCGGCAGGCGCGCCAGGGTACTTTCAACTCGCCTATTTCACGTACGGTCGGGAAGGCGAACCCTGCCGCGTGTGCGGGACGACGATTCGTATGCGCCGCCTGGGGGGGCGCGCGTCGTTCTACTGCCCGGCGTGCCAGACGTGATCTCGCGCCGCCGAAGCGGCATGCAGCGTCGGCCACCTCGCCCGCGTTTGCCGGCGCTCCCCGCCGCGGCGCGGCAGGCCGATTGCGAGCCCGCCAGCGCGCGTGGCGGCGCACCGCGGGAACCGCGGGCCACGTTGCCATAGGGCACGACTTGTGCTTCACAGCGTTGACGAGGGCAATCCGTCGCCCGTGCCCGCCGGCCGGTGGGCACCACGAGTGCGCCGGACGCCTTTTCGGGGGTGGTGCACGCCTCCGGCACCGGCGCCGGGACGCGCAAGGGAGAAATCATGATCGCTCCGCGTGACCTCGCGGCTCGCTTCGAAGCCTACGGCGACTGGCGGCGCCGTCTGACCGCCAGCGTAACGCGCCTGCACGAGTGGCTGCGCGAGCAGGATCTCGCCGACGCGCAGGTCGACGCCCGCGTGCAGCGCATCGTCGAGCGCCTGCAGCAGGACAAGCTCGTGGTGGCGTTCGTCGCCGAGTTCTCGCGCGGCAAGTCCGAACTCATCAACGCGATCTTCTTCGCCGATTTCGGAGCCCGCCTCCTGCCCTCCTCAGCGGGACGGACGACGATGTGCCCGACCGAGCTCCTGTACGACGCGTCCTGCCCGCCGTCGATTCGCCTGCTCCCGATCGAAACCCGGAGCAAGGACGGCACCGTCGCGGAGTTCAAGAACTACCCGGACGAGTGGATGAGCTACCCCCTCGACCTGTCGTCGGGCGAGAGGATGGGCGCCACGCTCGCCCGCGTCTCGCAGGTCAAGCGGGTACCCGTGGACCTCGCCCGGAGCTACGGGCTGTACGGCGACAGCAGCGGCGGCGACCTTGCAGCGACGCTCGATCGTCGCGACGAGGGTTTCGTCGACATCCCGTGCTGGCGCCACGCGATCATCAACTTTCCGCATCCGCTGCTGCAGCAGGGGCTCGTGATCCTCGACACGCCCGGACTCAACGCCATCGGCACCGAGCCCGAACTCACGCTCAACCTGCTGCCCAACGCGCACGCGATCCTCTTCATCCTCGCCGCCGACGCGGGCGTCACGAAGACCGACCTCGAGGTGTGGCACCAGCACCTGGCCGGCGACGACCCGGCCGCCCCGGGCCGCATCGTCATCCTGAACAAGGTCGACGGGCTCTGGGACGATCTCAAGTCCGACGCCGCGATCGACGCCGAGATCGAGCGGCAGGTGCAGGCGTCGGCGCAGCTCCTCGGCGTGTCGCCTTCGCAGGTCTACGCCGCGTCGGCGCAAAAGGCGCTGCTTGCAAAGGTCAACGGGGACGACGCTCTCCTCGCGCGCAGCCGGCTCCCGCTCCTCGAGGCGGCACTGTCGAACAAGCTCATCCCCGCGAAACGCGACATCGTGGGTGCGGCCGCCACGACCGACGTCCACGCCCTTGGCGACATGGTACGCAGCGTCCTCGACGCGCGGGCGGTGGGGCTGCGCGACCAGTTGCAGGAGCTCGTCGCGCTGCGCGGGAAGAATCAGGACGTCGTCGGTCACATGATGGACCGGGTGCACGGCGAGAAGGAGAGCTTCGAGCGCGGCCTCGCCCGCTACACCGCGCTGCGCAACGTGTTCACGCAGCAGACGAACGAACTGCTCGACACCATCGGCCTCGAGGCGCTGCGTAGCAACGCCGGTGACACGCGCCGCGAGATCGAGGCGAGCCCGTTCACGCGTGGCGTGCGCAATGCCATGGGCGAGTTCTTCCGCAAGATCCACGGCGACTTCGCGACGGCCGCGCGTCGGGCGGGAGAGATCCACGACATGATGCGCGCCATGTATGTGCGCTTCGCGAAGGAGCACGGTGTGGAGACGTTCAGCCCGCCGTCGTTCTCGGTGCTCAAGTACCAAAAGGAGATCGAGCGGCTCGAGCGCGCGTACAACACGCACTTCAACACGTTGTGGAACATGGTGAGCAAGGCCAAGTTCGCCCTGATGCGACGCTTCTTCGAGACGATCGCCTCCCGCGTGCGGCACGTCTACGTCGTCGCCAACCGCGACGTCGAGGCATGGCTCAAGGCCGTGATGTCGCCGCTCGAAACGCACGTTCGCGAGCACCACGTCCAGCTCCGGCGCCGGCTCGACAGCATCCGCCGGATCCACCGCGCAAGCGACGAACTCGAAGAGCGCATCGGCGAGCTCGACCAGCAGTGCGCCGCGGCGGACGCGCAGATCCTCGCCCTGACGGCAAGGCTCGCCGATATCGATTTCATCATCGAAGCGACTGATTCCCTGCCGATCGCGGCAAATGCCTGAATCGAGTGACGCCATCTGACGACACCCGGCGTCGGTGACGGGGGGGATGGGGAAATTTCAGGACCGGCAAGTCGCTGATTTTCGGGGTCACCCCCTGGAAAATTGTTCAATCGCGGCCTGTTCGCGGAACTCGCGCATTGCCAACCATGTCCTATAATTCGCTTCATCGATCGAAGCTTCTTTCCGCTCGCCCACTTCCTGCCCGGCACGACCGGCATCCCTCTATGCGATTGCGATCTCTCCTGGGCGCCCTCGGTGCGGCCCTATCCTTTTGTGCCGCGCACCTGGCTGTAGCGGCCGTCCCCTTGAACGATCAGGCGATCGCGGTCGAGTTCTATCACGCGCAGCTCGATCACTATTTCATCAGCGCCGACGCCGGCGAGATCAGCGATCTCGACACCGGAAAGCATCCCGGGTGGACGCGGACGGGGTATCGCTTCGCGGTGATCAAGCCCGGCAGCACGTATCCCGGCACCGTTCCGATGTGCCGGTTCTACAGCCCAAGGCTCGACACGCACTTCTACTCCGCGAACGCCCAGGAATGTGCGGACGTCAAGGTCAAGTTCCCGGATACCTGGCAGCTCGAATCCGACGCGGTCTTCCGCGCCTTTCCGGTCGACCCCAACACGGGTGCCTGTCCGGCCGGCACGTCCGCCACGTACCGCCTGTACAACAAGCGCGCCGACGCCAATCACCGCTACACCAACCAGATCTCGGCGTTCGTGTACATGGTCGCCAAGGGATACCAGCCGGAAGGCGATGGCGACCCCACGCTGCCCGTCGTCTTCTGCACCCCGGAAGGAAGTGACGCGGTTCCGGCGCCGTCGGCTTCGGCACCCAGTTGCACCGTGACGGCGAGCACGCAGACGCCGGCACTCGGCAGCACGCTCGCCCTTGGTTCGGCGTGCACGAACAATCCCACGGCATTCCTGTGGACCAACTGCGTCAGCACGAATGCAAAGTGCAGCGTGAGCCGCTCGTCGGCCGGCATCGTCCCCTACACGCTCTATTCCGCGAACGACAAGGGACCCGGGGCCCCGGAGACGATCAACGTCACCTGGGGCGGCACGACGCAACCCCCGCCGACCAATCCGAACGACCCCCCGCCGGTGTGCAACCTGTACGCGACCGAGATGAACCCCATCATCGGCACGCAGATCCGGCTCACGGCCTCGTGCACGGGCAACCCGACGTCGATCGTCTGGGGCGGCACCTCGGCCTGCGGCAACGGCGTGTACTGCCAGGCGTACTCGGCAACGCCGGGTGAGATCACGTACTCCGTCTACGGCGTCAATGCGGCAGGGGCAGGCAGCGCCGCCACGGTCACCGTCAACTGGAAGGACAACGTGACGCCGACGGTTCCCGTGTGCAGCCTGTCTTCCAGCAACAGCTCGCCGTCGGTAGGAACGTCGATCACGCTCAGCGCGTTCTGCACGAACA
>WBZO01007403.1_pt1 | contig 10193 bp, 12 predicted proteins | sample 5204261 | NCBI WGS metagenome assembly WBZO01 (sample SAMN12412400, study PRJNA552823) | activated sludge metagenome | isolation source: activated sludge from anammox sidestream of wastewater treatment plant... | place: USA: North Carolina | collected 2017-09
AGCGATTCGGGTTCGAGGTCGAGCTGCTGCCGGTGGACGAGTTCGGACGCGTGACGCCGGACGAGGTCGCCGCGGCGGTGCGCCCGGACACCGCGCTCGTGTCCGTGGCCTATGCGAACAACGAGGTCGGGACGGTACAGCCGATCCCGGAGATCGCCCGTGCGGTGAAGCAGCGGGCGCAGGCGCTCGGGCGGCGCGTCCCGTTCCACACGGATGCCGTGCAGGTGCCGAACTCCCACGCGCTGGACGTGGAGTCGCTCGGAGTCGACCTGCTGTCGCTCTCCGGCCACAAGTTCGGTGGCCCGAAGGGCACCGGGCTGCTCTATCTGCGCCGCGGCGTCCCGTTCCTCGAACTGCTCTCGGGCGGTGGCCAGGAACGCCAGCGGCGCTCCGGCACGGAGAATGTCCCCGGCGTCGCCGGCATGGCGACGGCGCTGCGCCTCGCCCAGTCCGAGCGCGAGGCGTTCGTCGCGCGCACCTCGATGCTGCGTGACCGGCTGCTGACGGCGATCCGGCGGGCCTGCCCGGACGCGCGGCTGAACGGCCACCCTACGGAACGCCTGCCGCACCACCTCCACGTCTGCTTCTCCGACTTGGAGGGTGAGGCGCTGGTGAACGAACTCGACGCGCTCGGCATCGCCTGCTCGGCGGGTGCCGCGTGTACCTCGGCGACGTGGGAGCCCTCCCACGTCCTCCTGGCGATGGGCGTACCGCTGGACCTCGCGATCGGCTCGCTGCGGATGTCGCTCTGGCCCGCGCTCACCGAGGCGCAGATCGACTACGTCGCCGCGCAGCTGCCCGGGGCGGTGCAGCGCGTCCGCGCGGCGGCGCTGCCCGCGATCTAGGGCCTGCCGAGCCCTTTCGCCTGCTCGATTCCGCCCGCCCGGGGCAGCCCCAGGCAGCCTCACGCCGCATCCAAGAATTTGCCTACGCAGTGCAACAGATCGCTTTACATATCCGTTGTGGAGGGGTACCGTCTACACAGTTGATCCATTGAGCCGACGAAATGGAAGCAACGGTGCCCGACTCCCCGTTCGATGAATACCTCGACCTGGTGGAGGCTGCCCGCGAGTTGGGCATCCACCCGCAGAGCCTGCGCCGCCTGATCAAACAGGGACGTGTCCCCGCGACCCTGTTCGCGGGCAAGTACCTGATCGAGCGCGACAAACTGGACATGTTCAAGTCCAGTTATGACCCGCGTCCCGGCCGCAAGCCGATCCGCCGCCTCCTGTAGGCAGCACGGAGTCCTGTGATGACGTTCCGCGCCGACACCGTCCCCCGTTAGGTCCGAGGTCCGCCCTCGCCTTCACGCGCACCATCCGGTCTGCGGATGTGGCACCGTGCCCGCATCCGCGTGCGTGAAGTGAGTCTCCGTTGACCCCTCGTTCTCTGTTCGGGCCACCCATCCCGCGTGACCCCACTGTGTCGCCTCGCGCGGCACGCCTTGCCTTCTTCGGGCGCTTCGCCGATGAACTGCTGTACGGCGCGACCGACGTCCTCATGCCGACGCTCCGCGCCACCTTCGGCCTGACCTACACGCAGGTCGGCCTGCTCCACCTTGCGCTCCAGTACGTCGCCGCCGTCGTGGAACCGGTCTCGGCGCTGCTCATCGATGTCTGGGAGCGCCGCTGGCTGCTCGCGTGGGGAGCGGCGGGCATCGGCCTTGCCGTGATGCTGGTGGGCCTCGCGCCGGCGTTCGCCGTGCTCCTCGTGGCATTCGGCGTGTACGGGCTCGCCTCCGGGCCGCTCGCCCACACCGCGGACGTGGTGCTGGTGGCAGGCGCACCCGAGCGCGCCCGGCCGCGCCTTCGCCCGCGCGACCGCGCTCGACACGACCGGCGCGCTGCTCGGCCCGGCCCTCGTCGCCGCGTGGCTCTGGTTCGGCTTCGACTGGCGCTGGCTGCTCGTCGCGCTCGGCCTCGGCGGCATCGCCTACGGCGCGGCGCTCGCGACGACGCGCTTTCCCGCGCCCTCGCCCGAGGCGCCTGAGGACGCCGATGCGCCCGAGGGCGAGGCGACGGGCGGCCTCATGGCGCGGCTCGCCGCCAACCTGCGCGCCGTCGCCGGGGACCGCGCGGCGCGCGTCTGGCTGCTGTTCCTGTTCGTCCACGGCGTGGTGGAGGCGCCGATGGTGTTCCGCGCGATCTGGCTGGTGGACCGCGGCGGCATGACGCAGGTGATGGTGGGCGTGTACGTCCTCTTCGAGACGGGCGTCGCCCTCCTCGGGGTGCTGGCGCTCGACCGCTGGCTCGGCCGTGCCACGCCGCGGCGGGTGATGATCGTCGCGGCAGTGGGGCTGCTGCTGCTCTACCCGGCGTGGTACCTGGTGCCGGGCATGTGGGCGCGGTTCGTCGTGGGGGCGCCGCTCGGCTTCCTGTTCGCCGTGTTCTGGCCGATCGCCCGGAGCCAGTCGCTGACGACCGCCTCGGGCCGTCCGGGGGCGGTGACGGCGGTGAGCGCTGTGATGGAGCTCGTGCCGGTCGCGCTGCTGCTGGCGCTGGCGGCGGAGGTGGTCGGCCTCACGGCCGCGCTCCTCGGCGCGCAGGTCGCCGGCACCGCCGTGCTGCTGCTGGTGACGTGGCGCTGGCTGCCCGCGGTCGCCGCGCGCGAGACGGCCGAGGGCTAGGCGGGCGGCTCGATGGAGATGTCCGGCGCGTTGAGGTCGGTCATGTCCATCTCCAGCCGCAGGATCTCCTGTCCGGCGCCGTTCTGGCCCACGATCACCATTCGCAGCGGGGTGCCGAGCGCCTCTGCGAACCAGAGGTCAGCCACGAACGTCGCGTCCGGGCCGGCTTCCGGGGGCAGGACCTCCTGGTCGGACTGGAAGACCTCGCGGAACTGCTCCGGGGTCATGGTGTAGCGGCGTGCCTCGTGCCCGTTCACGCGCTCCATCGTGTGCGTGAGCGTGCCGAGGCGTGCCGTGAGGTCGTCCAGCGAATAGTCGTCGCTCGCGCGGAAGATGGCGGACGGGCGGTACTCGAACTCAGCGACGAGCGGGCTGGCAGCGTCCGTCGCGGCACTCTCGCGCCACGGCCCGTCGCCCTCGCGCGTCCACATGCGGTCGCCCACGCGCACGCTCTCCATCGCCAGGCTGAGGTCGCCGAGGGCGAACGTGGTGGTGCTCTGCTCGCGGTCGGGTGCGAGTGCGGCGCCGGTGAGCGTCAGGCCGAACTTCTGGCCGGGTTGCAGCAGTCCCGGCGGGATATTCGCGGCGTCCAGCCCCTCCGGGTCGAGCGTGACCGTGACGTTGAACCGGTAGCCGGTGAGGTCATCGAGGTTCGTGACGCGGAAGCCGGACGCCGCTGCGGTCGCCTCCGGTGTCGCCTCGCTGCCCGAGCCGCCGCTGCATGCCGCGGCCAGGAGGGCGGCCATCAGCGCGACCAGGGTCGCAGCGTGCCGGCGCGGGGTGGCTGAACGCATCGTCGCGAATCCTTCGGTCTGACCGCCTGCACTCAGAACGGTACCCCGGTGCGGGACGTTCGGTGAACCCCGCTAGTCGAACTCGGAGCGCGGCTCCCCATCGCGGTGGAAGTAGGCGAGCGTCCGGTCAAGGTCGGCGCGGCTCACGTGTCCGGCGTTGTGCAGGAACGTGAGCATGACCTCCAGGCTCAGGATCGCGTGGAGCCGCACGCCGATCGCGTCCAGGCGCGGCGCCGCGCCCTGCTCGCGGTCGATCAGCACCACGGCGTTCGTGACGTGCAGGCCCGCGTCGCGCAGTCCCACCACGGTTTCGACGAGCGAGCCGCCGCCGGCGGCCAGGTCGTCCACCACGAGGACGCGCTGCCCGGGCCGGTAGATGCCCTCCACGTGCGGGGAGACGACCTCGTCCGGGTCGCGCGGCGGGCGCAGGTACAGGAGGGGCTTCTCCATCTGGAGCGCGAGCGCCGTGGCGATGTGCAGGCCGCCGATCGGCACGCCGGCGATGGCGTCGAACGGTTGCACGGTGGGCTTGCGCAGCACCATCCCCATCTCGAGCTCGTCCTCGATGAGGCGCACCGTGCGCTTCAGCGCGTCCGGCCGGGAGATGAGCAGCTTCGCGTTTACGTACACCGGCGAGTTGCGCACGGTGCGGCCGAGGCTGAAGTCGCCGAACTGGATCGCGCCCAGCCGCCAGAGCATCTCCGCGAGCCACAGCCGGCCCTGCGCGTCATCCGGCTGCGTCATCTTCGGCCTCCCACTGCGAGCGCGTCAGGGTTCACCAGGTGCTCCGGGCGCGCCCCGGAGAGCCCTGCCAGCAGCCCGTCCACCGCCAGATGCGCCATCCGCACCCGCGTCTCCTCTGTCGCGCTGCCGAGGTGCGGCGCGATCACGAGGTGCGGCGCAGACAGCAGCGGGTCGTCGGTTGGGAGCGGCTCGGGCGTGGTCACGTCCAGCCCCGCGCCAGCGATCACGCCTTCGCGGAGCGCCGCCGCCAGCGCCGGCTGGTCCACCACACCGCCTCGGGCGGTGTTTACGAAGATGGCGTGGCGCTGCATCCGCGCGAAGAACGAGGCGTCACAGATCCCCGCGGTCTCCGGCGTGAGCGGCGTGTGCATCGAGACGTAGTCGGCCTGCGCCAGCAGATCGTCCAGCGAGACGTACTCGCCTGGGAAGTCCGGCTGCGGGCGACGGCCGTGGTACAGCACGCGCATCTCGAACGCGCGGGCGCGACGCGCGACCGCCGCGCCGATGCGCCCCGGCCCCACGATGCCGAGCGTGGCGCCGGTGACGCGGTGCCCCAGCAGCCAGGTGGGGTTCCACGGCCCCCAGCCGCCCTCGCGGACGGCGCGCTCGCCCTCCGGCAGCCGTCGCGCGGCGGCCAGCAGGAGCGCCCACGTCATGTCCGCGGTCGCGTCCGTGAGGACGCCGGGCGTGTTGGTCACCAGCACCCCGCGTGCGGTGCAGGCGGGGACATCGATGTTGTCGTAGCCCACGGCCATGTTCGCGACGACGCGCACGCGCGGGCAGGCGTCCAGCAGCGCGCCGTCCACGCGGTCGGTGAGCATCGTCAGCAGCCCATCGGCCTCGGCGGCGCGGGCGGCGAGATCCGCGGCCGGGGGCGGCGTCTCCGGCTGCCAGAGGTCGACCGTGGCGGCCTCGCGGATGCGGGCGATCGGGCTGCCCGCCGCCTCGCCGCCGGGCAGCACCCGCGCGACGAAGGCGCGCGGGGTGCTCACGAGGCGAGTCCGGGGAGTGGACAGGGGCGGCGGTGCATGAGGGCGATTGTACCCGTCCCGCCCGGTGCGGTCGGGATCACCACGCAATCGCGCGGTCCGGCATCACCAGCGGCACGGGGATGCCGCTGCCCATCGTCTCCGTGCGGCCCTCCAGGTAGTACCACCCGGTCAACGAGCAGGTGACTGCATCCAGTTCGTCGTGGGAGATACGGCGTCGAGGTAGCCCGCGCACGCCTGCGCGCTTCAGTCCCCTGCGGAGGCCATCCACGCCGGCGCCCTTGCGCGGGATGCCGATGATGTCCTGCGTCATGCCGGGGTAGACCTCCACGACCTCGAACCCCTCGGCGGTCAGGTGTTCGCGAAGGGCGATGCCGCGCAGCGTCATCTTCACCATGGAGGGGAGGAGCGCCGGAAAGGGGCGGTAGCCCTCTGCGGCGGCGATGCGGTCGACCTGCCGCATGATGCCGAAGCGGGCGCACTCGCAGGCGGGGTCGGCGCAGTCGCGCCCCTCCGGCAACACCAGCGGCGCGTCGATGGCGACGAGGCGAGGACGGTGAGCCTCCACGAGTGCGAGAATCTGATCGTCAGTCCGAACCGTCGCCAGGGTGTGGCAACGGTAGGTGGCGTCCATCAGCGCAATGCCGGTCGTGTAACGCGGCCCGCTGCGCAGGTCGATGCCGAGGATGAGCGGTGGCGGTACACTCGACATACCAGTTAATCCCGAGCAAGATACTCAAATATTCGGACGGCCTTGCGCCCGTCCGTGGTGGGAGGATAGATGGCTGAGCAGCGCCCCGGCGAGCCGTTCAAGCGGATCGACGTGCACGAGGCGAAGACGATGATCGACGCTGGCGGTGTGCAGGTGATCGACACCCGCGAACCGCACGAGCACGCCGAAGGTCACGTGCCCGGCTCGCTTCGCATCCAGCACATGGCCGTCCTGGCGCAGGCGGACAAGCTGGCGAAGGACCGCCCGATCCTGTTCATCTGCAAGTCCGGTGGCCGATCCGCCGTGGCGGCGGAGTTCGCCGCCGCGCTCGGCATGACCGACCTGTACAACGTGGACGGCGGGCATGACGCCTGGGCTGCCGCCGGCTACCCGATGGACACCGGCGACTAACCTCGCTGCGCTCTGATGACGCGACGGCCCCGCTTCGGCGGGGCCGTTCCGTTTCCTCCGTCCCATCCGTCCCGGGACGTTGGCCCCTCCGGATCAGGATCGGTCCCGCACGATGATGCAACCGCAGCCGAGGGAGGCATCAGATGGCGACGGAAGCGGTGATTGCCGGGGTGGTGCTGGGCACGCTGGGCACCCTGTTCGCGTTCTTCCTGGGGATCTCGTCCGCGCGCATCGAGCAGCAGCGCGAGCACGAGGCGGGCCACGGCGCGTCCCATTAGGGCGCGCCCCGCGCCGGTCAGGTGGCCGGCACGTCCTGCCGCCGGCCTTCGAGCAGCGCGCTGATCGCGCCGAGCAGTTCGCGCGTGTCGAACGGCTTCTCCAGGTAGCGCACCCGGTCGCGGATGATCAGCGCGCTGTTTCGGTCGCCCTCGATGTCGCCGGTAACGATCAGCATCCGCTCCGCGAGGCGCGGCCACCGCTGCCTGATGACCTCGTAGAGCGCGGCACCGCCCATCTCGGGCATGCGCATGTCCGCGATCACGAGGTCGAACTCGCCGACCTCCAGCCGGCGCACCGCCTCGGTGCCGTTCGCCGCCACCGCGACGTCGTAGCCGGCGGAGACGAGGATCTCCTGCGTCAGCGCGCGGATCGGCGCTTCGTCGTCCACCACCAGGATGCGGGTGCCCGGGACCGCGGGCGCGATGCCGCCCGGCTCCGAGGGCTGGCGTGCCACCGGTAGTTCCATGACGACCTGGGTCCCTCCGCCGGGGGCCGCTTCGACCCACGTCCGGCCTCCGTGCCGGGTGACGACGCCGTACACGATAGCGAGCCCCATGCCCTGCCCGGAACCCACCTCGCGCGTGGTGTAGAACGGCTCGAAGACGCGCCCGCGGACCTCCTCCGGGATGCCCGGGCCGTTGTCCGTGACCGTGACGTACACGCGGTCCTCGGTCGCGGAGGTCGTGATCGTGACCTCGCCGCCGCGTGGCTGGAGCGCCTGCTGTGCGTTGCTGAGCAGGTGCAGGAACACGTCCTCGAACTGCGCCTCGTCGCCCACCACGTCCGGGACGTGGCCGAAGCGCGGCACCACGCGGATGTCGTCCATCTCCAGCGCGTACCGGCGGATGTCCACCACGCGCCGGATGACCCGCTCCAGGTCCAGCGGCTGCCGTTCGGCCGGCCGCTGTCGCGCGAACGAGAGCAGGTTCCGCACGATCCGCGATGCCCGCTCCGCCTCCGACTCGATCGTCGCGATCGCCTCGTCGCGCTCCATTCCGTCCAGCGACGACAGGATCTGCGAGTAGCCGAGGATCGAGGTGAGCGGGTTGTTCAGCTCGTGCGCCACACCCGCGACCAGGTCGGAGAGCACGGCGAGCCGTGGCGCGTGGTCGGTCGCCGGCGTCGGCGGCGTGACCGAGGCAGATGGGGCAGGCGAGGCCGGCGGCTCGGTGGCCTGCTCCGCGACCCGCACCGCGGGGCGTTCGAGGACGGCTGTGGGCTGCGGTACCGGCGCGGGCGTGGCGAGGCGCGCGCCGAGCGGCCGCAGGATCGCCTCGGCGTGGACGCCGTCCACGGGCGCGAAGCCGCGAGGGGCGTGCGTGAACAGCGCCGCCGCGCCGACCACCCGCTCGCGCGCGTACAGCGGCACGAGCATCTTCGACCGCATGCCGAAGGCGACGAGACGGTCGAGCGGCGACCGGCCCCCCGCGGAGGCGTCGTTGGTGAGCGAGGGCTCGCCGTCCACGCGCAGACGTGCCTCCTCCGCGCTGAGTGGCGACCATGCTGTCCCCGGCGCGACGCCGGCCATGGGCGAGGGGTAGACCGCGACCGCCTCCGCGCGGGGTACGCCGTCCGAGGTGAACCGGATGACCGCAGCCCAGTCGAACACCACGGCGGACCGTACGGCCTGCAGCACGGCGCGTGCGGCATCTGCCTCGCCGGCCACCTCGCGCAGTGCCTCGTGCGCGTCGATCTGCGCCTGGAGTGCCGGCGCGGCGTCCGGCGCAGCCGCATCGCGGTTGGCGGGGGCTTCGAGGCGGATGAAGGCGAAGGTGGAGTCACCGCCGCGGCTAGCGGTCGCGTCCACCTCGACCGGTGTGGGGGTGAACGTGAACCGAAGCCGCGCACGCCATTCAACGCCGCGGCCGATGGCGTCTCGGGCGGCTTCCAGCGCGGCGGCATCGCTCCCCGCGACGAGCGAGGCGAGCGAGCGCCCGGTCAGGGCGTCCGGACGGGGGGCGCCGATGAGCAGGCACGCCGCGCCGTCCGCGGCGACGACCTGCAGGTCATCGTCGACGACAAGCCAGCCTGCCTCCCCGGTGGCCCCTCGCCCCTGGGGGTGGTCGGTCATGGTGTCGGCCGCGCGAGATCGACCGCCTGGGGTGCGGTCTCCGCCTGGTCGCGCTGGCCGCGCTCCGTTCCTCTCGCCTCGATCATCGGAAGCGATCAAGGCGAGCCGTACCCTGACACACGCCCCGGGGTGTCGCAATCCTGAGATGCGCCCTCAGCAGTTTCGGACTATCCACAGGCCGCGGGAGGGGCCCCGGGCGTCAGTTCCGGCGGTCCGGGTTCGCCCAGCGCTGCGCGACCACCGCGGCCGCCTGCTGGTGCGTTGCTGCCACCATGGAGCCCAGGAGGTCGGAGGCGCGCTCCAGCCGTTTCCGCACGTCCAGCGTTTCCAGCAACCGCTGGAGTTCGCGCGGCTGCACCAGGCCCTGCGCGGCGCCGCCGATGGCGTCCGCCAGCGCGCCGGGCGCCTCCGGTGTGTCGATGCGGCGGTGGTACTCGTTCGCGATGGTGTGGCGGAGGCGCTGCAGCCGCTCGAAGCGGGCGCGCGTGTCCGCCAGCAACATCTCGGTGACCTCCGCCGCCTCGTCCACGGGGTACTCCACGTCCGCGCTCAGGTACGGGCGATCGTGGTGCAGCGTGGTGATGCGGAAGCGCCGGACGCCGCGCAGGGTGAGCGAGAGCCGTCCGCCCGAGGCCGGCTGCACGGTGACGATGCGCGCCGTGGTGCCGGTGTGGAACGGCGTCGCTTCGCCGCCGACCTCGGCGCCCTCGCGGATGAGGGCGATGCCGAACGGCTCCCCGTGTTCCAGGCATTCCGCCACCAGCGTGCGGTAGCGCTCCTCGAACACCGTCAGCGTGAGCGGCATGCCGGGGAACAGCACCGTCGACTGGAGCGGGAACAGCCGGAGGAACGTCACGAGGTCGCCACCCGCCACGCGATCACCACGACCGCCGCGACGAGCGCCCACAGTGCCCCTCGGAGCGCGCCGCCCGCCGAGGCCGGTGCGGCCCGGCGGTCGCCCTCGGTCGCGCCGTTCCAGCCGGCGTCGATCAGGACGGCGGCCGCGCGGTCGCGGTCGGCGAGCGGAACGCTGAGCGGGTAGACGAACGCGAGCGGCGGCGCGCCAATCCCGACGAGCGGCGATCGGCCGGGGAGGGCGAGCGCGGCGTCGTCGAGTTCCACGACCGCCTCGATGCCGGCGGCCTCGAGCGCGTCCCGCCAGCGCTCGGCGAGCGCGGCGTCGCGCACCACGGTCAGGCGCACGAGGGCGACCTCATCTGTTCCCTGCATACAGGAATGGTACAGGCTGTGTGCCGGGGCCGTTCCGTTACGCCGGCTGGAGCGCCCGCACCCGCACCGAGGCGAGGCCGCCGGCCTGCCCCTGCAGCGACCACAGCGCCATCACGGCGCCGCCGTCGTAGTAGTGCGGGACGTACACCGTGCCCGGCGCCACGCCGTCATCGATCCGCGCGGCGATGCGCACGGTCACGCCGTTGCCGGCGAGTTCGATGGTGTCACCGGCGCGGATGCCCGCCGCCTCGGCGTCGCGCGGGTTCACCCACGCGGACTCCTCGCGGTGGAGCTTGTCCGCCTCCTCGGAGCGCATCGAAGCGCCCTCCCAGGAGGT
>WBZO01007405.1_pt1 | contig 10190 bp, 9 predicted proteins | sample 5204261 | NCBI WGS metagenome assembly WBZO01 (sample SAMN12412400, study PRJNA552823) | activated sludge metagenome | isolation source: activated sludge from anammox sidestream of wastewater treatment plant... | place: USA: North Carolina | collected 2017-09
CCAGCTGGCCTATTTGCGCTGGAGTACGCGCCATAACGCCCGCGTCAGCCGCCGAATCCTGGCGGATTCCGGAGCCACCCGCGACGATCTCGTCCGCCTCTACGATATCGATCCGGCCAAAATCGAAGTCGTGTACCCTGGAGCCGATCCGGAGATCCGGCGAGAAGATGATCCGGAGCGTGTCAGCGCGGCCTGCGCCAAATACGGGATCCGCCCGCCGTACCTTATTTACCTGGGGACGCTCCAGCCGCGCAAGAACCTCGTCCGGCTGGTCGAGGCGTTCGCCGCCGGCGAGTTGCATGCCAAGGGATATACCCTCGTATTGGCCGGGAAAGTGGGCTGGCTTTCGCAACCGCTTCTCGACGTGATCAGCCGCTTCCCTTCGGCGATAGGCGGTCATATCTGGGTGATCGGCTATGTCGATGAGGCGGACAAAGCCGCGCTCCTGTCCGGCGCGACGGCGCTGGCGTTCCCCTCGCTCTATGAAGGATTCGGCTTCCCGGTGCTGGAGGCGCAGGCTTGCGGCACGCCCGTCATGTGTGCCGATAGTAGCTCGCTGCCGGAAGTGGCGGGGGAGGGGGCGCTGCTGGTCGATCCGCTGGACGAGGAGGCCATCACCGAGGCGATGGGCCGGGTTACCCTTGACGCAGAGCTTCGCGACGACCTGGTTCGCGCCGGATACGCCAACCTGGAGCGCTTCTCCTGGTCGGAGAGCGCCGCGCAGGTCTTGACGATTCTGGAAGCCGCGGCAGACGAGCAAGGAGAACACGCTTATGCAACAATATGAAATCACCCAACCCGGCCAACTCCTTGCCGGCGATGGCCGTTTGGCCCAGGTCGGCTGGTCGCGCCAACCGTTCCTCGATTGCAACCTCGAGCGGGCGCGTTTCTATCCGTTGGGCTTGTTTCAGCGCTTCCGTATGAAGCGTTGGGATTATTATGCCGTCTTCACGCCGCGCCGTTTCTTCTCGGCGACGATCGCCGACCTCGGCTATGCGGCCAATATCTTCGCCTACACGCTCGACTTCGCCACGGGCGACCTGCACGAGGAAGGGCTGGTCGTGCCGCTCAGTCGCGGCGTGACGATCGAGCGCAATAGCCCGCAGGGCGAGGCTTCCTACTCAGGCGACAAGGCGTCGTTCCGCTTTGTGGCCGGGCCGGGCGAGCGCCACATTCACGTCGATTGGCCCGGCTTTCATGACGGCCGCGGCATCCGCGCCGACATTCGTCTGGCGGCCCCTTCGGATCACGAATCGATGACGATCGTCATTCCGATCGGCGCGCGTCGCTTCTACTACAACACGAAGATCAACTGCCTTCCGGCGACGGGTTTCATCCGGTATGGCGATGATACGGAGGAGCTTGATCCGGGCAGCAGCCTCGGCCAGCTGGATTGGGGCAGGGGCGTGTGGGAATACAGCAGCTACTGGAACTGGGCCAGCGCGTCGGGCTTCCTGCCGGACGGCCGGACGATCGGGCTAAACCTCGGCCGCGGCTTCGGCGACCTGAGCCGGGCGACAGAGAACGCCGTCATCCTCGATGGACGTCTGCACAAGCTGGGCGTCGTCGCCTTTGATTACGCCAGCGGCGACTATATGCGGCCGTGGCACTTCACGGACGACGCCGGGCGGCTTGACCTGACCTTTACCCCGTTCAAGGATCGCACCGCGACGACCAACCTGGGCATTATCTTCAGCCAGGTGCATCAGATGTTCGGGCGCTACGCGGGACGGGCAGTGCTCGATGACGGTCAATCCGTGGAGATTCACGATCTGGTCGGCTTTGCCGAAGAGCATCGGGCGCGATGGTGAGTCGATATTTATTGCCTGTCCGGCAATTGTTGTTATAATATATCAATCAGAATTTCTGATATATCTGATTATCAAATCTAGGTGCGACATGGATCTCACAATACAGGTGCGTCAGCGAGGCGGCCTGACACTGCCGGCCGACTTGCGCGAAAAGTATGGCATTGAACCCGGCGATACATTCCGTATCATCGATCTGGATGGAGTGTTTGTGTTGACGCCGATGGTGCCGATGGTGCCTGAACTCGCCCGGGAAATTGAGCGGCTACGGATTGAGGCGGGACTGGACACGGCTGAGCTTTTGCAAGCCTTACGTGAGGAGCGCGTCAAGTATGCCGCTGGTGGTGACCAATAGTTCGCCCAGGCTGCGCATTTTCGTCGATGCGGATGTCCTGTTTGCCGGCTCGGCTTCGCCTACTGAACACGGCGCCAGCCTGACCATCCTGCGGATGGCGGAAATTACGCTGATAGATGCGTTTACGTCTGAGCAAGTGATTGCCGAAGTTGAGCGCAACCTCAGCGCTAAACTCCCTGCCGCACTGACTACGTTTCGCCTGTTGGTCGACCGCTGCCTGACTATCGTGCCCAACCCAACAACCGAAGAGGTGGAATTACTTCGAGGAGCAGCCGATCTATCAGATCTGCCGATCCTTATCGCAGCTTCCAAGAACGAATGCCCTTGGTTAGTTACATTCAACACCCGTCACTACCAGCCGGGCCTGGCTGAGGTGACAGTGTTGAAGCCAGGTGAATTTGTGCAGCGCGTGCGGTACTTACTGTCGACCCTTAATTTCTGATATTAAGAGGCTTCTGATGATGATTCGCCTTCGCGAGCGATGACGCGACGGATCCGGTCGCCAATCTCGTTCATTGTTTCTTCGCTCACCCGTTCCTCGTCCGATGCACCCAGATAGCCGAACACTCGTGGTTTAAAGCATGAAAAAACCCCCTGAGATTCATCTCAGGGGGTTTCAAGTGGTACTCGTTAGGCGTATTCCTCAACCGGAATACAGACGCAGAACAGATTCCTGTCACCGTAGACGTTGTCGATCCGGCTGGAGTAGGGCCAGACCTTGCGGTCGCGCACCCAGTGAGCCGGGTAGGCGGCCTGCTCGCGGCTGTAGGGCCGGTCCCAATCCTCGGCCAGCACGACTTCGGCCGTGTGGGGCGCGTGCTTCAGCGGATTGTTCTCGCGGTCCATCTCGCCGTCCTCGATGGCCTGAATCTCCTTGCGGATGATGATCATGGCGTCGATGAAGCGATCCAGCTCCTCCTTGGACTCGCTCTCCGTCGGCTCGATCATCAGCGTGCCCGGTACCGGGAACGACATCGTCGGTGCGTGGAAGCCGAAGTCCATCAGCCGCTTGGTGATGTCCTCGGCCGTGACGCCGGACGTGTCCTTCAGCGGGCGCGGGTCGACGATGCACTCGTGGGCGACGCGATTGTTTATTCCCCGATAGAGCACCGGGTAGTAAGGCTCCAGCTTCTCGGCGATGTAGTTGGCGTTCAGGATGGCGACCTGAGTCGACACGCGCAGCCCCCATTCGCCCAGCATGGCGATGTAGGCGTAGGGGATCGGCAGGATCGAGGCGCTGCCCCAGGGAGCGGCCGAGACCGTGCCCAGCGACTGGTCTCCGCCGACGCCGGGCACAACCGGGTGGCTGGGCAGGAAAGGCACCAGATGCTCGGCGACGCAGATCGGGCCCATGCCGGGGCCGCCGCCGCCGTGAGGAATGGCGAACGTCTTGTGCAGATTCAGATGAATCACGTCCGGCCCGAATTCGCCCGGCTGGCAGATGGCGACCAGAGCGTTCATGTTCGCGCCATCCATGTAGACCTGCCCGCCGTTGTCGTGGACGATCTTGCAGATCTCCTTGATCGGCTCTTCATATACGCCATGGGTCGACGGATAGGTGATCATCAGCGCCGCCAGGGTGTGGCGATGCTGCTCCGCCTTGGCTAACAGGTCGTCGACGTTGACATTGCCGTTATCGTCGGTGGCGACCACGACGACTTCCATGCCGGCCATGACCGCGCTGGCGGGGTTGGTGCCGTGGGCGCTGGCGGGGATGAGGCAGACGTTGCGGTTGCCGACGCCATGCGCGGCCTGGTAGGCTCGAATGGTCATCATGCCCGTGTATTCGCCCTGGGCGCCGGAGTTGGGCTGCAGCGAACAACCGGCGAAACCGGTGATCTCCGATAGCCAGGACTCCAGATTGTGGAACAATTCCTGATATCCTTGGGCCTGGTCGCGCGGCACAAACGGATGGAGCGCGGCGAAGCCCGGCAGGGTGATGGACAGCATCTCGGCCGCGGCGTTCAGCTTCATCGTGCACGAGCCGAGCGGGATCATGGAGTGCACCAGCGAGATGTCGCGGTTTTCCAGTCGCTTGATATAGCGCATCATCTCTGTCTCCGACAGGTAACTGTTGAAGACAGGGTGCGTCATGAAATCGCTCCGGCGGGCCAGAACGTCGTCATATTCGAGATTCACGCCGTCGGCCAGCTGGCCGATGTTGATCTCGTCTTCTTCCGCGCCGAAGACGGCGAACAGCGCTTCCAGATCGCCCATCGTCACCGTTTCATCGAGCGACAGGCCGACCGAGCCGTCGTCGTAGTAGCGCAGGTTGATCTCGGCGGATAGCGCCGCGCCGCGCAGTTCGATATCCCGGCGACGGCCGCCGCTGATCCGGAGCGTGTCGAAGACCGGGCTTTCGTTGACCGTGTAGCCCAGTTGCCGCAGGCCGGCGGCCATCACTTCGGTCAGCAGCCGCACGCGGGTGGCGATGCGCTTCAACCCCACGGGGCCATGATAGACGGCATACATCGAGGCCATGACCGCCAGCAGAACCTGCGCGGTGCAGATATTGCTGGTGGCCTTCTCGCGCCGGATGTGCTGCTCGCGGGTGGTCAGCGTCAGCCGGTAGCCCTTCTTGCCGGTAGCGTCGATAGATACGCCGGCCAGGCGTCCGGGCATGATGCGCTTGTATTCGTCCTTGGTGGCGAAGAAAGCCGCGTGCGGGCCGCCATAGCCCATGGGGACGCCGAAGCGCTGGCTGTTGCCCAGGGCCACGTCCGCGCCCCATTCGCCCGGAGGCGTCAGCAGCGTCAGCGCCAGCAGGTCGGTGGCCGCCACAACGAGCGCTCCGGCCGCGTGGGCCTTCTCGGCGAAGGCGCGGTAGTCATGGATATCGCCGCTGGTGGCCGGATATTGCACCAGGACGCCGAACGTCGGCTCGGCGAAGTCGTAGGTCGCGTAGTCGCCGACGACGACCTTGATGCCAAACGGCACGGCGCGGGTCTCGACGACGGCGATGGTTTGCGGGTGCACCTCATCGGACACGAAGAACACATCGGCCGTCGAGTTGCGCGGGCGCGCCCGCAGGCAGAGCGTCATCGCCTCGGCCGCGGCCGTGCCTTCGTCCAGCAGCGAGGCGTTGGCGATCTCCATGCCCGTCAGATCGCAGACCATGGTCTGGAAGTTGATCAGCGCTTCCAGGCGGCCCTGCGAAATCTCCGGCTGGTAGGGGGTGTAGGCGGTGTACCAGCCCGGGTTCTCCAGTATATTGCGCTGGACGACGGCCGGGGTGATGGTGCCGTAGTACCCCATGCCGATGAACGAACGATAGACCTTGTTTTTGCCGGCCAGATGACGCAGCTCGTCCAGGATGGCCGATTCGGTGCGCGGCGGATCCATGGCCAGAAGGCTGTCCATGCGAATGCTGGCCGGGATGGCCTGGTCCACCAATTCATCGAGCGAATTGAGGCCGAGCGTGCCCAGCATCGCGGTCACGTCGTGGCTCCGCGGGCCGATGTGGCGCTTGACGAAACGATCTGCCGGCAACAGCAGATCGCGATTGGTTACAGGGTGCACCCCGTTGCCGTTGGGCGCTTCGATTAGATCTTTCCAGTGGGCGTGAGACGAAGTGGATGACATAGGGTAATCCTCCGGGGAAGCGACGAATCAGGAATGGCGATGGGGCAGACGGCGCAAGCAGGGGGCCATCGCCATTCGTGGACTCGTTATTAATGCTCGCGGGTCGCCAGATAAGCCTCGTAGGCGGCGGCATCCATCAGCGCTTCAACCTGCGATGGATCGCTCATGCGAACGCGAACCAGCCAAACGCCGAACGGATCGGTATTGATGGATTCGGGGGCGTCGACGGCCGCGTCGTTGGCGGCGATCACTTCCCCGCTGACCGGCATCGCAATGTCGGAGGCGGCCTTCACCGATTCGACGACGCCAAACGTGTCACCGGCCTCGATCGTGTCGCCGACGCTCGGCAGTTCCAGATAAACGATGTCGGACAGCGCGTCCTGGGCATAATCACTGATGCCGATGACGGCTTCGTCACCTTCGATGCGGACCCATTCGTCGGTCTTGGCATAGCGCAGTTCGGGTAAAATTTTCAGGCTCATGAGATATCTCCTTCGGGTTGATAGTATGGGATTTCGGATAAAACAGGTGATAACAAACGAGGACACCGACCGATCGCCCCCCAACGGGGTCGTTCTCGCCGGCGCCCTCTGTCATTGACCTGAGAGATTCACGGAGTATATGGCCGATACCCTCTCCGTTTGCCCCTTCGGTGGCGGTTGCCTTTGGGTGCGAACTGCCGCGCTCGCATGGGTTATGAGCTAACCACGCAACCTGGCGCTTTCCAGAAGAAACCCGACCGCACAGTCCTCTTTACCTGAGAGATTCACAGGCGAATTTTGCCGCCCGCTTGCCCCTTCGGCGATCCCCTGTCGGGGATGCTCTCCTATGCGGCCGATGCATCCTATAATGTTTGCAACAACTGCCGGTATTTTAATCTTTGGGGTGGGAAGCGTCAAGCGTCGAATGTCAGACGTCCGTGTGAATCGCCCGCCGGCACTCCCATTAGATTACGCAACGCGTTACAATCATGCTCGATGATCAATGGTTCTACCATCACGACCAACGGCGTCCTGCGCCCAACCCAGATCGAAGTCGACCTCGATCGCCTGACCGCCAACTATCAAGCGATCGCCGCTCATGTGGCTCCGGCGACCGTCATGCCTATCCTGAAGGCCAACGCCTATGGCCACGGGCTGGTGGAGATTGGCCGCCATATGCAATCGCTTGGCGCACCCTACCTCGGCGTGGCTTTTCTGGAGGAGGGTATTTTGTTGCGCGAGATGGGCGTGACGACGCCGATCCTCGTCCTCGGCGGCATCATCGGCAATCAGGTGCCGCTCTTTCTGGCGCACGACCTGACCCTGACGGCGTCGTCTGTGGAGAAGCTGGGCCAGATCGAAGAGGCGGCGCGAGCGATGGGCGTCGTGGCCAAAGTGCACCTCAAGATCGACACCGGCATGGAGCGCATCGGCGTGCATTATTACAACGCGGCGAATCTGCTGGAGGCGGCGCTGGCCGGCGACCATTTCCGGGTCGAGGGTATCTTCTCCCACTTCGCCCAGTCGGACGCGCCCGACCCCGCTTACACGCGCCTTCAGCTTGAGCGGTTCAACACGGCGCTCGACTTCTACAGAACCCGCGGGTTGCCGATGCCGCCGTTATGCCATATAGCGAATTCGGCGGCCATCACCCGCTTCCCGGCCAGCCATATGGACATGGTGCGGGCGGGGCTCCTGCTCTATGGCGTCTATCCTGTACCGGGAGCGCCGCGCGTGGTGGACGTCCGGCCCGCCCTCAGCTGGAAGTCGCGCGTCGTCTACTTCAAGGTCGTTAAGCCGGAGCACCCGGTCAGCTATGGCTCGACGTGGCAGACCGACCATATGGTCCGCGTCGTCACCGTGCCGGTCGGCTACGGGGATGGTTATTTTCGCAGCATGAGCGGTCGGGCCGAGGTCATTATTCGAGGCAAGCGCTACCCGATCATCGGTCGCGTGTGCATGGATCAATTCATGGTCAATATCGAATGGGAGACGGCCTACAACGGCGACGAAGTCATCCTGATCGGCGAGTCGGACAATGGCACGGCGATCGGCGTCGAGGAGTTGGCCGATTGGGCGGGCACGATCCCATGGGAGATATTGACCAACATCAACACCCGCGTCCCGCGCATTTATCGTCAGGCGTCGCGCCCCCCGATGGACGCTCGCCTTGACGTTTCACCGGGATTATGGGTAAATTCACATCAATCACATTCGTGAGAAGATAGATTATTATGGACGCAACGCTTACATTACAAGAAGGTATGTTATTCACGGCCACTCCCCCCAGTGGCGCCGTCGTTAATATCGAAGGAAGCCCGATGGAGGGCCAGCCAAGACGTGGGGCCAGCCCCATGGAACTGTTGATGCTCAGTCTGGCCGGTTGTACGGCGATGGACGTCATCTCCATCCTGCGCAAGAAGCGCCAGAACGTGACCGGCTTCCAGATTCGTATCCACGGGGATCGTGCCGACTCCCACCCCAAAGTCTTCACCGATTTCGAGCTGGAATACATCGTGCGCGGCGTTGGAATCGATCCGCAGGCCGTGGAGCGGTCGATTCAATTGTCTGTCGAGAACTACTGCTCCGTCCACGCGATGCTCGAAAAAGCGGCGCATATCACAACGAAATACACCATCATCGAAGAGTAGTCGCTCCGCTTCCCCCTGTTGGGGGCTTTTCAGTTGTTATCAACCCAATAAGGTCCGACAGCCGGGCGGATACAGACATCACTCGCGAATACCTCCCTTGCTCGCCGGCCTGTCGGGTATCCTGGAGATGATCAAGATGAGTCTGCTCACACTGCTCGAGGAACAAGAGACTGAAATCGTGGATGAGGCGGCGCTTTCGCTGGAGCGCCTGCGCTTGCCGCGCTACCAGGAGGCCGGCCATGCCCTGAGCCGCGACCGCCTGGCGGAGCTATATCGGTTGGTACTGGAGAGCATTTCCAGCCGTAATCTGGTGCCCATCATGGATCATATGGCGCAGGTGGCTCGCGAGCGCTTCCATGCCGGCTACTCCATCCGCGAGGTCCAGATCGCCATCAACGTCCTGGAAGAGGGCATCTGGAACCGGATCGTTAGCCAGTCGCCGCCGGAGGAACTGGCCGAGTCCCTGGGCCTGGTCAGCACCGTTCTCGGCGCGGCCAAGGATTCATTGGCGCGCGCCTATGTCTCGCTGGCCAGCCAGACCAAGGCCCCGTCGCTGGATTTGTCGGCCTTGTTTGAGGGCTTCACCGGCGGCTGATGGCCGCGGGCCGGCGTCACAGCGTCGCCGCGCGCCAGGCGATGCTCGCCAGCAGCAGCAAAAAGACGGCGACGACGCCGTAGGCCACCGGCGAACGAATCCCGACCGTCCGCGCCAGGTACTCCAGGCGCGGCGGCAACAACAGTAGAATCAGGGCCAGGAACGCGAGCAATGCCCACCAGACAGCCCCGGCGGCCGGTATGATCGCCTGCGCCTGGACCGCGAAGAGCGCCAGCATGGCGGCCGTGGCCAGCAGCCCGAACAGACCGGCGATCCAGTAGCCGGGGCGATTCGGCTCGATAGTTGGCTCCACGTTGAAGGCGAAGACCAGCACGTAGACCAGCGAGAAGGCCAGCCAGGCCCCCGGCCCAAAGACGAAGTATGAGGCGGAGCCGCCTTCGCCCATCTGCTTTGTATCTACCTGGGAGGCGGACGTGAAGAACCCCAGTTGCCAGGCCAATACCAGACTGATCACGAAGGCGAAGGCCAGCGCCAGCGCCGTGCGCCGGCCTCGGGTGAGCCATTCGGCCGATCCCTGCGGCGTCGCTTTCAGCCGCCGGAACAGGTATACGCCGATGACGAACAGAACGAACACGCCCCCCACGAGCAGCGCGTTCCAGCCGCCGGGCGAGCGAAATCGGGCGACAAGCCGGGGGGACACGAGCTGGATGATGATGAGCGTGGCGGCGTCGGCCAGCACGGCGAATAAACCGGAATAGAGCGATTGACGTTGGGTCATATAGCACGCCATTATATCAGAGTGGCGGGCGCCTGGTATGATCGTGACGATCGCCGGCGCCGCGCGAACCTCGGCTCCCGTCCCGGCGGTTGACAGCCTGATCACAGACCTTATAATTCCCTCAAGAGTCCGGATCGTTCGATACGAGTAGATGCGCCGGCCCGCCCTGGCGCGTGCCGGTTCTTGACAAGCCGCGGGCGCAGCGGGTCACGCGCTTGAGAACCGCATGACGCCCTCTATGTAACGGTTTAGAGTAAGTAATGGAAGAGGATCAAACGACAGACACACAGGCCGGTCAGCCGATCGACGAGTCGTATTGGGCGGCGTTATTCCAGCAAGAAACGTCGTTTGTTGCCGGAGACGGAGACGTGTCCGGCGCGCCTGAGCCTTCCTCGCCACCGAAACCGGAGCCGGCGGCCAGAGATTCGCGGCCGGCGAGCGACGACGGCGTCGCCTCCCGCCGGGACGCCGCGCCCGGC
>WBZO01005197.1_pt2 | contig 10186 bp, 9 predicted proteins | sample 5204261 | NCBI WGS metagenome assembly WBZO01 (sample SAMN12412400, study PRJNA552823) | activated sludge metagenome | isolation source: activated sludge from anammox sidestream of wastewater treatment plant... | place: USA: North Carolina | collected 2017-09
GGCGCGGGGCGTGCGCCGAGATCGAGCCGTTGTTGATGATGCGCCCGCCCCGTGGCGACTGCGCCTTCATGAGTCGGATGGCCTGCTGCGTGCACAGGAACACGCCGGTCAGGTTGACGTCGACGACGCTCTTCCATTGCTCGAACGTGATCTCGTCCATCTCGACGGCCGGCGCGTTGACTCCGGCGTTGTTGAAGAGCACGTCGAGGCGGCCGAAGCGTGCCTCGACTTCGGCGAAGAGGGCGGCAACGGCCTCGGGGTTCGCGACGTCGGTGGGTACGGCAAGCGCCGCATCGGGCGCCGCACCGGCGGCAGCGATCGCTTGCGCGAGCGGCTCGCGGCGCCGCCCGGCGAGTGCGACGCGATAGCCGTGCTGCAGGAGCGCGATGGCCACGGCGCGGCCGATGCCGCTGCCCGCGCCGGTGACGATGGCGGTCTTCATGGGGTTCCTTCCTCCCTGATCCACGTTGGGCGCGGTGGACCGCGCCACCGGCGACGTGCGCGCGGTGGCAACGACGCGACGCCGCGTGTCCACCGCAAGCGCCCCACTGCGATTGTAACCAGCCACGCGGGCGGCGCGCGTAGAATGCGCGCTTGCCCCAATGGCGGAGGCGCGCAGCGGATTCGATGGTGCCGCGAGCGTCCCGCCGTGATCCATTGAGCCTCAGTCACCGAAGCGTCCGCGACCCGGTCGCGAGCGCACGCGGATTCCGCCGTGTCTTCTCGGGCGTCGTCGTCGCGATGTTCCTCGCCGCGATCGACCAGACGATCCTCGCGAGCGCGCTGCCGAGCATCGCCAACGCGCTCGACGCAGTCACCGACCTGTCGTGGGTCGTGGTGGCGTATCTCCTTGCGGCGACCGTGGCCGCGCCGCTGTACGGTTACATCGGGGACCGCCTCGGTCGGCGCCGCGCGCTGCTCTTCGCGCTCGCGGTCTTCACCGGAGCGTCGGTGGGTTGTGCCCTGGCATCGAGCTTCGGCGCTCTCGTGATCCTGCGCGCGGCGCAGGGCCTCGGTGGCGGCGGGCTCATGACGCTGTCGCAGGCGCTGATCGGTGAGTACGTCGCGCCGCGCGAGCGCGGCCGCTACGCCGGATATTTCGCGACACTGTTCGCCACTGCGAGCACGCTGGGTCCGGTGCTCGGCGCCTACCTCACCGAGATCGTCTCGTGGCGCGCGATCTTCGTCATCAACATCCCGCTCGGGGTCGTGGCCGCGCTGCTCGCGCTGCGCTTGCCGCACGTGGCGCCAGCACGACAAGGTGGACGCTTCCGGCCCGATGCCGTCGGGGCGATTCTCTTTTGCGCTGCGACGGCATCGTTCCTCTTCGCGATTTCTTCCGGGGGGCACCGCTTCTCGTGGTTCTCCTGGCCGATGGGCGCCCTCGTCGGCGGCTCGGCGCTCGCCTTCGTCGTGCTGGCGTTCTGGGAGCGCAATCACCACGATCCGGTGATTCCCATCCACTTCCTGCGCGTCCCGGCGATCGCGCGCTCCGATGCCGTCGTCCTGTGCTTCGGCGCCTCGCTCTTTGCCACCATCGTCTATCTGCCGATCTTCCTGCAACTCGGGCGTGGCTTGGGCATCGGCGCCTCGGGTCTGCTGCTCCTCCCGATCACGCTATCGCAGGCGACTTCCGCCGCCGTCGTCGGGCACCTCGTGACGGTCACGGGCGAAGTGCGTCGCTTCCCGATCGTGGGCCTGTCGTTGGTCAGCGTCACGTTTGCCGCGCTGGCCTTCGCCGTGGCGCACGCGCCGACGTCCGTGATCCTCGCGCTCACCGTCCTCGTCGGAGTGGGACTGGGCATGGTGATGCCGCCCACCCAGGTCCAGGTGCAGACGGTCGCCGGCCGGCAGGCGCTCGGCGTGGCGACGGGTTCGATCTCGCTCGCGCGTGCGATCGGTGGCGCGATCGGTGTTGCGCTCGTCGGCGCCGTCCTGTTTGCGCTCGTCGACCGCGAGCAGGACGCCGCCGCCGCGCTGTTGCACGAGGCCCTGACCGGAGGTTCGGCCTTCATCGCCCGCATGAGCGCCGCCGAGCGGACCCTGCTCGTCGACGGCGTCAACGCCGCCTATCGCGTGGCGTTTGCGGTCCTCGCCTGCATTGCGGCCACCGGTGCACTTCTCGCGACGACGGTGCCGCGGCTCGATTGGGCGAAGGACGACCCCGACGTCGCACGACCCGGCTGACGTCGCGCCGTCGACCGGCGACGCCGCCCGGCAACGCGCCGCGAGCGTTGGTGCGCCGTGCTCGGCCTAGCGCGCGCTGACCCCACCTCCGCCGGTCGTCACGGTGATGGCGGCCGGATCGACGCGCGGGGCTTCGGGAGGCCGCCGTCCCGAGTTCACTTGCAGCGGCGCCATCGTCATTCCGGTGACCGTCGTGCCAATCGCAGGCTTGAGCTGCATCACGATCTCGTCGACGGTCGCCGTGGTGCCGCCGGTCGTCGCGGAGATGTAACCCACCGGATTGCAGTTGTCGAATTCGGCGACGATGAGATGCTGTCCCTGGCGGCGCAACTGCGCGCGTTCCGGGCTGTTGTCGTCGCTCAGGTCGAACGGCGGCTCGTAGTCGCGGTAGATCACCGCGTCGTTGCGATCGTAGATGACGTAGCAGGGCGCCGCGAGTGCCGGCACCGTCGCGACGGCGAGAAGGAGGGCAATGGGCAGGGTGTGGCGCATGGTCGAAGCTCCGGGGGCGCGCGGGCCACGCGCGCAATGCATGCGATCGTATGCCAGCTTGGCGCTCGCTGCCAACTCCGGCCGTGGAGCGGTGGCGCGCGCTACTGCCGCCGGCCGGTCAGGGGACGCACGTTACCCGGAAAACGGACCTCACCCGTGAGCCGATCGCCGTCGACGCGCGCGCGCACGCTGCGAATCGCGCCGTCGACGTCCTTGAACGTGAAGCCGATGGCGGGTCCCTCGGCGAAGGCACCGGCGAGCGCGCTCGTCGTCCCGCGAATCGTGATCGTGCCGCCGATGCGCTGGAAGTACTGCACGAACTCGACCTCCGCGACAAGGAAGCCGTCGTCGGTGAGCTTCCAGCGTCCGGCCACGCGCGCGGGGACGAGCCACAGGAAGGCCTCATTGCCGTCGATCGTCGCGACGTCATCGGGCTCCCACTCGCCCATGTCCCAACGGTACGACACGACGCGCGTACCGGGCCGGAGCGCGAGAAGCTGCGGGCGCAGTTGCTGGTTGAGATCGGGCAGCAGGTAGAGAGTCACCACCGAGGCGCGGCTGAAGTCCTCCTTGAAGATGTCACCGGTGATGATCGTGACCCGATCAGCCACGCCGGCACGCTGCGCATTGCGCCGGGCGAGCGCGGCGAGCTGCGGGTCGTATTCGATGCCTATCGCCGTCGCGCCGAAGTCACGCGCCGCCGCGATCGGAATGCGACCCTCGCCGGCGCCGAGGTCGTAGACCACGTCGTCGCGTCCGACCTTCGCCATCTCCAGCATGCGCCTGACCATGGCTTCGGGCGTGGGCAGCCACATCACGTCCTTGCCGGGTTGACGCAGGCGCGGCTCGTAGCGCTCGTCGCCGTACCTGGGAAACGCCTGGCCGCGGGCCAGCCCGGTCACGAGGACGACCCCACCCGCGAGCGTGCGCAGGGCGTGGCGGCGTCTCACCGCCCGCCCTCGCTTGCGAGCGCGGCAAACGCCGCGTCGACGACGTCGAGCGTGCGGTCGACGTCGGCGTCGCTGTGCGCGATCGAGACGTAGAACTTTTCGTTCGGATTGACGAGCAGGCCGCGGCGCAGCAGTTCGAGCGCCCAGCGCAGCCCCAAGTCCTTGTCCGCGGTCGTGAGGTCGATCCAGTTGCGCAGCGGTCGCCGCGCGGTGAAGCGGACGCCGAACACCGCATCCTCGCCGGGGGTCTGGACGGTGAAGCCGTGTCGCGTGCCGGCCGCGACGATCCCTTCGCGCAGGCGCCGGCCGGTCGCGGCGAGCCGCGGGTAGACACCCGGTGCACCGAGGACGTCGAGCGCGGCGCAGCCCGCGGCGGCACAGATCGGATTGCCGTTGAGCGTGTGCGTGGCCCACACGACGCGCTCGCGCGGCTGGTGCCGGGCATCGAGCGTCGCCATCACGTCGTGGCGGCCGGCGATCACGGCGAGAGGCAGGCCACCGCTGACCGCCTTGCCGTAGGTCGCAACGTCGGGGACGACGCCGTACTTCTCCTGCGCGCCACCCCAGGCGATGCGAAAGCCGGTGACGATCTCGTCGAACACGAGCACGATGCCGTGCTTGGCCGTGACCGCGCGCAGCGCGGCGAGGAAGCCGGGTTCGGGCAGGAGGACACGCTGCAGTGGCTCGACGATGACCGCCGCCAGTTCGTGCGCGTGCTGCTCGATCAATTCCACCGCCCGCGTGGCATCGTTGAACGGCGCCACGAGCACCGTGTCTCCGGTCGCCGCAGGGACACCGATCGAGTCCGGCGCGGCGCGCGGATACGGCGACGCCGCGGCGGGAACGGTGCCCCACAGGCCGTAGTCGTGCATGCCGTGCCAGGCGCCTTCGAACTTCAGCACCTTCTCGCGTCCGGTGAAAGCGCGCGCCATGCGTAGCGCATAGAAGGTCGCCTCGGTGCCCGACCCCGTGTAATGCACGGCGTCGGCGCAGGGCACCGCGTCGACGAGGCGCTGTGCGAGCTCGATCTCGGCCTCGTTCAGGAAATAGTAGGTCGTCCCCTTCGGCAACTGCTCGGCGACGGCGCGGGTGATCGCGGGATGGCCGTGACCCAGGAGCACGGGCCCCGAACCCAGGTGATAGTCGATGTACTCGCGACCGGCAACGTCCCACACGTGGCTGCCTTCGCCACGGGCGACGACGACGTTGAGCTCGGGCGGCAGCACGAACAGACCCAGACCGCCCCCGGCGAGGACACGACCGGCGGTGGCAAGAAGGGCAGCCTGGCGCTGCGCTGGGGTGGCGTTCATCGCGTTGGATCCTGGCGTGGCGTCCACGTTACGACGTGTGGACAGTGGTCGGAAGGCAATGCCGTCGCGGCATCGACCTCGAGCGCGGCACCGGCAGCATCGTAATTCACGATGTCGAGGTCGAGCGCCGCCGCGGTGAGCCGCGCCTTGAGCGAAGCGCTGATGAGCACGTGGTCGATGCCATTGTGCGCGAGGTTGCCGCGCGCACCGGTGAGCGTGCAACGTGGCGCCTTGCCCTGGCCGGTGGCCGACCGCGGCCGGGCGCGCCACAGGACCGCGCCGGGTGGCTCCCCGTCGTTGAGTTCGGGAAACATGGCACGGGTGCGCGTCGGACAGCGCAGCAGCGCCTTGCCGCCGTCGCGCGCGATCGTGCAGGTGCCAAGCGGTGCGGAGGCCGCCGTTCCGTCCAGGCGCGTGCGATACGTCGCGGAATCGGCGACGGGCTCGCGCAGCAGCAGGCGGTTGAAATCACCCAGCACCGCAAAGTCGCGAGCGGCCTGCGCGTCGATCCATGCTTCGAGGGCGGGCAACTGGTAGCGCAGGATCGCGCAGTCGGTCACGATGGCGTCGTATCGGGCGGGCGCGAGCGACGCGTCGCGCGGCGTCGTCGGGATGTCGAGATCACGGCTGCGACAACCCGCCTTCAAGTGCACCACGAGGGCGCGCACGGGCTTGCCGCCGACCTGCACCGTGAACGCAAGACCCGGGCGCAGCGGCCGGTTCGCAAACCCGCTCGCCGCGAGCGTGGTGACGGCGCGCACGTCGCGCACGACGGCCGGTTCGCGCCAGGCCACGGCCACGTGCTGGGCGATGGCCGGGGTCCCTGCGCGTTCGCGGGTGGTCGTCACCGACCAGTGCTCCGGCAGGATCGCTCGCACGGCAGCGGCGTCGAAGACCTCCTGCAGCGCAACGACGCGCACCCCGGTCGCGTCGAGTCGCACGAACATCGCGCGCAGCGCGTCGATCTTGCGCGCGTACGCGGCAGGGTCGGCAAGATCCGCCGAGTCGCGGCAGCGATGCGTCACCGGGTAGCGCGCCGCGCGCGGCCAGTCGTCGTGCTCGCTCGCGCAGCGCTCGCGGGGGAAGGCCATGCCGTTGTGCACGTCGCAGTACGGCAGGCCCACGAGGTCGGCACGCGCCGCGGGTGTCGATGCCGCCGGGTTCGTGGGCCAGCCATGCCGGCGGCAGGCTTCCACCCACCGGCCGTGCGTCGTCGCATCCATGAGCCAGCCGACGTTCCACGTCGCCACACGCAACGGCTCCATGGCGCCAGGCGCCGCCCCGGCCCATGCCACACCGGCCGCGCCGAGCAGGAGGCAAAGCACGCCAGACGAGGCAAGGCGCATGAGGGGGCGCAAGGCGGGAGGGCAAAGAACCGGTGCGATGCCCGCCATCATACAAACCGGCCGCAACCCGGGCGCACCGCCGCAACCGAACGCGAACCGCCAGTGCGCGCCGGCCGCGCCGCCCCGGGGGGCTATCGCGCGCTGCTGGCGTCGTAGACGACGCTGAACGGGCGAGGCAGCGCGGGAAGCTCGGTGACCACGCGCACGCGCACGAACGACGAGAGCGCGCGAAACGCGTTACGCAGCGAACGCGCGCCCTCCGCCTTTTGCTGGCGGCGGCCGAAGCGGGTTCGCCAGGTCGGCGCACGCAGGTCGACGACGACGCCGAAGGACAACTCGGCCAGGCGCGCGTGTCGCGTCATGTAATCGCCGAAGACGGCGAGTGCCGCAACCGACAGCGGATTGTGCGCGTCGTCCTCGTTGATTTCCCTCGCGAGGGCGCAGGCAGCCTCGACCAGTTGCCGGGCGCGCGGGCGCGGCAACGGCTCGACGATGCGCGCCTGCGCGATGGCCACGAACTCGGCGGTGAGTCCGTATCCGGCCTGACCCTCTCCCGGGGGTTCGAGCGCGCCGTGCGCGACGAGCGCTTCGACGAGCGCGGCACCCTGTGCCGGGTCCAGCGCGAAGTCGTGGTACAGATGGGTATCGCTGATCCGCGCCCGCTCGGGGGCGAGGCCTACGACGCGGGTGAGGGCGCGCGCACTGGCGGCGCGCAAATGGGTGGGCTCGAGCCCGTAGTACAGGCGGTCGGCGACGAGCGTGCGCTGGTTCACGCGATGACCTCGGCAGGCATGACGACAGGAAGGCGCTGCGACCGGCCACCGCATGGGATGGCCGGCCTGCGCGCGATATGACAGGAGCATACCATCGGATCTCGTCGACCGGGTACGATGCAGCGTCGCGGCCGCGCTCGCAGCAGCCCATGTCGCTTTTTTTCCATCCCCAGGATCGCCGTCGCATGAGGCACACCGTACGCCGCGGCGGCGCGCACACGTAGGCAATCGCATGGCGTCGTCGATCGAGGTGTCGGAGGAGGAGGGGGTTCGCTACCTCCATTTCGGCTCGCGCTGGATCCAGGGCGCGATGCGCATCGCGCGCCCGTTCGGACTCGAACTCGAGTACACGCGGCACATGATGTTTCCGCTGCTCTTGCAGCCGGACACGTGGCCGCGCCGTGTCCTCGTGATCGGTCTCGGCGCGGCCTCGTTCACGCGCTTCTTGCATCGGCACCGCCCACGCGCCGCGCAGACCGTGGTCGAGATCGCGCCGGCGGTGATCGATGTGGCGCGCCAGCACTTCCGGCTGCCACCGGAGGGGCCGCGGCTCACCATCACGATTGGCGACGGCCACGACTACCTCACCGCCTGTGGGCGGGACTTCGATCTCATCCTCGTCGACGGCTTCGATGCGCGCGGCCGCTCCGGCACGCTCGACACGTTGCCGTTCTACTGCCAGGCGCAGGCGCGCCTCGGCGCCGGGGGCCTCCTCGCGGCCAATCTCCTTACCCGCAACCACGGCCATCGGGGTTCGCTCGATCGGCTGCGGGCGGCATTCGATGGCCGCGCCGCTGCGCTGCCGCGGTGCCCGAGCGGCAACGTCGTGCTCGTCGCGGCGGTCGGCCCGCGCATCGGGATCGAGGCGCGCGACCTCCTGGCCCGCGCGCGTGCATGCAAGCGCGCGACGGGCCTCGACCTCGTGCCCGTGGCGCGAGCCGTCGTCGGGCAGGATGCGAGCTTTCACCTGTAGTCGGCACGCGCGCACGAGCGGGCGTGCCGGCCCGGCCGGCTTGACGCGCCGGGGCGACGCGTGCCCAATACACGATTCGCACCGACCGGAGACTGACCATGCCCATCCGTTCCCTGCGCAGCATCGTCGCCGACCAGGTTCCGGTCACCGCACGCAAGTCGCTCACCGTCCGCGAAGCCGCGCGCACGATGAAGGCGAGCAACATCGGCGCGCTCATGGTCGTCGATGGCACGCGGCTCGTCGGGATCTTCACCGAGCGCGATGCGTTGTTCCGGGTGCTCGCCGAAGGTCGCGATCCTGGCACGACCGAACTTTCCGAGGTGATGACGACGCAACCGTCGACGATCCATCCCGACGCGCCGTTCATCGACGCGCTGCGTACGATGCATCGTGGGCGTTTTCGACACCTGCCCGTGGTCGAATTCGATCGACCCCTCGGCCTCGTCTCGGTGCGTGACGCGCTCGACGACGACCTTGCCGACCTGCGCATCGCGCTCCAGCAGCACGAAGACGCGCCGTACTGACCTCGCTTCGTTGCGCGGCGTCGCCGCCGTAGGGCGGCACGGTGTTTCGCCGCACGCGCGTCCGTGCGGCGGCAGACGCCATGTTCCGCATGGCATAATGCCGCGCTCCACACGCGCCGTCGCGCGTGTCGTTCCGACCTACTGCCCATGGCCGTGACCGCTCGTTTTCGCACTCGTCGCCGCTTGCTCGCGTCCACCGCGATCGGTGCGGCCGCCATCGCCGGCGGCTGCAAGATCAACTCGATCAATTCGTTCCCTTCGCATCCGGCGAAGGTGCGGGTGATGAACCTCATGCCGGACGTGGCTGCAATCGATCTCGCGATCAACGACACGCTGGCGTTTACCGGGATCGCCTTCGAGAGCATCAGCGGCTACCAGGAGTACGACAATCGGACCACGTCGTTCGCGGTGATGGTGTCGGGTACGTCGACGACGCTTGCGACCTTCAGTTTTCCGCTCGCTGGCGACCAGCCGTACACCGTCGTGGTGTACGGCGCGTTGGCGGCACCCGAGCTCACGATGGTGGCCGAGATCGGCAACTCGCCGACCAACGGCAACATCCAGCTCACGATCTTCAATGCCGCGGCCAATGCCGGCGGCGTCGACGTCTACGTGACGCCGCCCGGCACCGACATTGCCAACGTCGGCCCGAACTTCTTCGCCGTGGCGTACGGCGGAACCACGACGGCGGTCCAGTTCCAGCCCGGAACGTATCAGGTGCGCGTGACGAGCCAGGGGACGAAGACCGTCATCTACGACTCGGGGGGCAGCGCGCTCACGCCCAACGTCGCCTTGTCGTTCATCACTTATTCGCGTGGCAGCGGCACGCTCGTCAACGCGCAGGTGCTCCAGGCGAACGGGCCAGTGAGCCCGCTCGATACGATCTTCGCGCGCATCCGGGCGTTCAATGCGACGCCCGACGTGGCGCAGGTGAACCAGTTCATCGGGCCGCTCGCGGTCAACAGCAACGTCAACTTCGCCAGCGCGTCGCCGTACACGCAGGGCCCGCAGGGCCCGACGACGTTGAGCTTCGAGTCGAGCGCGGTACCCGGTGCCGCGCTTGCGGCGCTGCCCGCAACGCTCACGCCGGGGACGGACGCATCGACGTTCATCGCCGGTCCAATGGGCAATCAGCAGGCGTTCCTGCTCCAGGATCTCAACGTCGCGCCGGCGCCGGGATCGACGCGGCTGCGCTTCGTGAACGCGTCGTGGAACTCGGGCGCCGTGAACGCAGCGATCAACGGCACGCCGCTCGCGACCAACGTCGCGTATGGGACCGCGTCGGGTTACACCTCGCTTCCTGCAACGACGGGAACGGTGGTCTTCACCGACGCCGCATCGGGTGCGGTCCTCGCCACGCAGGAGAACGTCGTCATCACCGCGTTCCAGACGCTATCGGTCTACCTCGTGGGCGCCGTCGGCGGTCTCGCGATCGTCGTCGTCCAGGATTACTGATTTGCGAGCCGGGCGGTCGTGGCGGCGCCACGACGCCCGACGCGGCGGCAACATCAAGCGCGTGCGCCGCGCGCAAGCTCGCCGTCGAGCCAGGCCGTGAGTTGCGCCGCGGACATCGCCCCCGAAATGCGCGCGCTCTCGACGCCGTTGCGAAAGAGCACCAGCGTGGGGATGCT
>WBZO01006388.1_pt1 | contig 10181 bp, 8 predicted proteins | sample 5204261 | NCBI WGS metagenome assembly WBZO01 (sample SAMN12412400, study PRJNA552823) | activated sludge metagenome | isolation source: activated sludge from anammox sidestream of wastewater treatment plant... | place: USA: North Carolina | collected 2017-09
TCTTTAGCCATTATCATAACAAGTTTGGAGATGATGATAAATTCAACTTGTTCGTCAATGCAATTACGACTACGATGGATCCGCACACGGAATTTTTTCCGCCTGTGGACAAACGCTATTTTGATGAAGAAATGAGCGGCAGGTTTTTTGGCATCGGTGCTTCACTAACTTCCAATGACGACGGAAATATCAAAATCAACAGCATTATCACCGGCAGCCCTGCCTGGAAATCAGGTGAACTGCAGGTGGGAGATATCGTGATGAAAGTAGGACAGGGTAAAGATGAACCTACTGACCTGACCGGATATGACATCACTGATGCCGTAAAGTTAATCCGGGGAAAAAAAGGTACCGAGGTGCGTCTGACTGTAAAAAAACAAGATGGCACCATCAAGACAGTTTCAATAATCCGGGATGAAATCGTCCAGGATTTTACATTTGCCAGAAGTGCAATAGTAAAAAGCGGTGATGAAAAAATCGGTTATATTTTTCTTCCTGAATTTTATGCTGACTTTGAACATCCGAACGGCAACCGTTGCTCTGTGGATGTTGCCAAAGAAGTAGTGAAACTGAAAGAACAGAATGTGGATGGCATTGTAATTGATCTTCGCAATAACGGCGGAGGATCATTGTATGATGTGGTGCAGATGGCCGGCCTTTTTGTAGATGACGGGCCGATTGTTCAGGTAAAAGACCGCTACAACAGGGCAAGTGTACTCAGGGATAAAGATAAAGGCGTATTATATTCCGGGCCACTGGCTGTCATGGTAAATGAACTCAGTGCTTCGGCCTCTGAAATATTTGCTGCTGCTATACAGGATTACAACCGCGGTGTAATTATCGGCAGCACATCAACCTATGGCAAAGGAACCGTTCAAAGAAATATAGGATTAAATGATGACGGTATTTTTTCATTATCCGGACCGGACCTGGGCACCATTAAGCTTACTATTCAAAAATTTTATCGTATCAACGGGGGATCCACCCAATTAAGGGGAGTCAGGTCAGACATTGTGCTGCCCGACAATCTTGAATACCTGAAAGTAAGAGAAAAAGATGATCCTGATGCTTTGAAATGGGATGAAATAGCAAAGGCAAATTATACGGTATGGAACCCGGGTTACGAATTAAAAACAATTGAACAACTGAGCAACAAACGGCTTGAAAACGATCCGCAGTTTAAACTGATACAGGAAAAATCAGAATGGCTTGCAAAAGAAAATAATAAAACTTATTCATTGCAGTTAAGCAGGTATCGTAAAGAACAGCAACGGATTACTGACACTGTTAAACAGATGGATTCACTGTTGAAACTCAAAGATTCTCTGAATGTATCTGCTCTTCCCGGTGAAGCTACCCGCTGGGCCAACGATAAAGACAAGCAACAGCAATTTGATCAATGGCTAAAAGGCCTGCGTACGGACATTTATCTTGACCAGGCTGTAAAAGTTATGGATGATATGATCGGACAGCAGAACCTTGCTAAAACAAAACAGGGAGAAGGAACCAAAAAGTCCTTTTAATTATATCAAATGCATTTTCTCAGGGCCGGCTCTTATTTTTTAAGATATCTTTCTTTTACAATATTTTGATGATGGAGGGCATGCCCGATCAGGATATAACCCATTCCCAACACATAATTGGAATGATTGCTGGCAATCCCTGAATTTTCCAATTGTTCTGCATCAAAAGAACCAAACATGTATTCGGCAGATTTGCGTACCGCCCTGAATTCTTCTATAAGATCGTTCCAGATTCTTGATGCTGCTTTGGAATTTGCAGCAAAAAGATCTTCATCAAATTTTGGCAGGGGGGTGCTGTCTTTCCTGGCAAAAGTAAGCGCCCTGTATATAAAAACACGTTCTGCATCAATGATGTGCTGCAAAACTTCTTTGGTCGTCCATTTTCCTTCGGCATAACGATAATCATATTTTGATGAAGGAATGTTTTCAAAAAAATGAATGATAGAATGGCTTTCTTTCCGGAATGCTTCCATCAGGTCATTTTCAGTAACCAGGTTGATGTAATTGTGATAAAATTCAGGAACTCTTGATAGATCAGGCTTTGCCATTATTGGTTGGTTTTAATTTGCACCGAAAGGTAAATCGTTTTAATAAAAAAAACCTCTGCGCCGGCAGAGGTTTTTTACGAATGACGGAAGTATTTTTTCAGAATGCTTTTTTCCCGGCAGGTTTTAAGTTTCTTTCACCTTTTAAGGTTGAGGCCAGTTTAACTGCTTCATAGGCATTTACAATGCCGCCGGTAACGCTAAGTTCATTAAGGGAGACTTCTTCACCTGTACCGGGGTCTTTTACTTTGCCGGTTGGCTTGTATGTTGATTTATCGATCACCATTTTCACCTGCTGGGCACTGAGGTCAGGAAAATATTCAAGAATCAAAGCTGCAACTCCGGCTACTACAGGTGAAGCCATGCTGGTTCCTTGCAGATTTTGATAATTATTTCCTGTCGGTACAGTAGAATATATTTTTTTACCCGGTGCAAAAACATCAACCTCCTTTTTTCCATAGTTGGAAAATTCCGCCACGAGTCCATCACCTAATGACTCACCGCTTGCACCAACTGTGATCCAGTTGTCAGCTTGTTTCCCGCCACTTAGAAAAACCGGTGTCGGGAAATTCCATGTAGTGTCCACATCTTTTGCATCATTACCAGCCGCATGAACCAATAACACTCCCTTACTTTCTGCATACTTCACTGCGTCATCTACCCATTTCTTTTCAGGAGAAAAACTTTTTCCAAAACTCATGTTTATTACCTGTGCCCCGTTATCTACTGCATAGCGAATGGCCAGGGCAATATCTTTGTCATGCTCGTCGCCATCAGGCACTGCTCTTACCATCATAATTTTTACGTTATCGGCAATACCATTTATTCCGATGCCATTGGTACGGTCGGCGCCGATTATTCCGGTAACATGAGTACCGTGTAATGCAGACTTGGGACTTACCATCACATTGTTGTTTCCATAATACCTGTCATTAATATCCGAATAATTGTCTTTTACAATTTCACCCCTGAAATCTTTTGGAGGATTTTCAAGCGCCTCTGATTTTTTCACTTCGCTGCTTACATAATCAGAAAATTCCTGGATGAAATCCTGGTTATTTGTTTCCATGGCATCATTTCCCTGGAACAAAGGAAGTAAAACCATTTTTGCCCTTTTTACTTCAGGATTATTTGAGTTAAGTGTATCCAGGTCCTTGCCTGTATATTTATCTTTTCCCAATGCTTTTGAGATGATGCTGTCGCTTTTCCTGGCGGCCCTGTATGCATTTTTCAGAAAAATCAATTCCAGGCCGTTTGTTACATTATCACCCTGAAGGCTTGCTTCTGCTTTCTTCCACATGATGTACTGGTATTTATCATCATTGGAAAGCTTAGAAGTGTCCACAGTTTTTCCGCCCCATTTATCTTTAAATTCATGATACACTCTTGCCCCTTCGTAAGAATCTTCTTCTACATTCCTGCCATCTTTGTTTCCCAGGAAATTCCATCCATACACGTCATCTACATAGCCATTGTGGTCGTCATCAATGCCATTGCCGGGAATTTCGCCGGGGTTACGCCATAAAACCGATTTCAGATCTTCGTGTGTCGTATCCACACCTGAATCAATTACAGCTACAACTACTGTTTTACTTTTTATTTTTTTGGATTTGAGGAAATCATAAGCTTTATCAATGCTGATCCCCGGGTAACCATTGCTGGCTTCATCCAACAGGTACCAACCATTAGGTACTTTTTCTTTGACTGATGTTTGGGCATGGGATACGAAAAAGGAAGCGGCCGATAAAATTATCAGCCAAAAAAATTTCCTGGAAAAATCTTTCATGATTAATTATTTGTTTACAAATTTTCGAAAGCTGTAAAAATACTCATTACCGTCCACACTTTTTAGAACGATATTAATTATAACTCACCTATGACGGGTGTATTTTACAGGCGGTTGTTTTTCCGGATATACCGGTAAGCTTTTAAGGTTTTGTTAATAGGGATTCTGTCAGATGTCAAATTTTATTCCCTGGGCCAGTGGTAGCTGCTCGCTGTAGTTGATTGTATTGGTTTGCCTTCTCATGTATGATTTCCAGGCATCACTGCCGCTCTCTCGGCCAGCGCCGGTTTCTTTTTCACCTCCAAACGCACCGCCGATCTCGGCGCCCGATGTACCGATATTGATATTTGCGATTCCGCAATCACTGCCGGCAACGGATAAAAATCTTTCTGCCTCTCTCAGATTCAGTGTCATGATCGCCGAGGAAAGCCCCTGGGGCACGCCATTGTGAATAGCAATAGCCTCATCAAGTGTTTTATATTTCAATAAATAAAGAATAGGAGCGAAGGTCTCCTGCTGCACGATTTTAGCGTCGGGCTTAACTTCTGCTATGCAGGGTTTTACATAACAGCCGCTTTCATAACCTTTACCTTTCAATACGCCACCTTCTACAATAAATTTTCCTCCTTCTTTTTTACATTCTTCAATAGCTGCGGTGTATTTATTTACAGCATCAGTATCGATCAGTGGCCCCACCAGGTTCTTTTCATCCAAAGGATTTCCTATTGTAAGCTTTTTGTAGGCAGCAACCAGCCTTTCTTTCACTGCCCCGTAAACATCTTCATGAACAATAAGTCTCCTTGTGGTTGTGCAGCGCTGACCTGCCGTTCCAACCGCCCCGAAAAGTGCACCACGAATGGCGATATCCAGATCGGCATCTTTAGATATAATGATCGCATTATTGCCTCCTAATTCCAGAAGCGATCTTCCTAATCTTGCTGCTACTGCTGTGCCCACTTCTTTTCCCATCCTCACAGATCCTGTAGCAGATATTAAAGCAATCCCCGGGTCTTTTGTCATCCATTCTCCGACAGTTTTATCACCGCTGATGATACAACTCACACCTTCCGGTACTTTATTTTTTTCAAACACTTCGGCAATGATATGCTGGCAGGCTAAAGCGCATAAAGAAGTTTTTTCCGAAGGCTTCCAGACACAAACATCTCCGCAAACCCATGCGATCATGGTATTCCAGCTCCAGACGGATACAGGAAAATTAAAAGCAGTAATAAGGCCCACAACTCCCAATGGATGCCATTGCTCATACATGCGATGCCCCGGTCTTTCACTATGCATTGTCAGCCCATAAAGTTGCCTGGACAGTCCAACGGCAAAATCGCTGATATCGATCATTTCCTGCACTTCTCCATAACCTTCCTGCAAACTTTTTCCCATTTCATAAGAAACCAGTCTTCCCAGTATTTCTTTTTTCTTACGCAATGCTTCTCCTACCTGCCTTACTATTTCTCCACGATGGGGCGCCGGCACCAATCGCCATTCGTTAAAAGCTTTTGCAGCAGTCTCCATTACTTTATCATAACCTGATTTATCCGTAGAAATAAATGAGGCGATCTCTTTGCCGTCAACCGGAGAAAAAGATATATTGGTTCCGCCCTTTGATTTTATCCATTTGCTACCGGTGCTTGTACCTGAGTTTTGCGGTTGAATTTGTAATTCTTTCAGAAAATCCATTGGTATAATTCTTTTTGCAAAGTTAAGCATCGGAATACATTCTTGCCATCATTATATTTTTTAAGTGCAGTTCAATTTTTACTGTAAGTCAAAAATGCTGAAGGAATGAAAGTGATAGTAAATTATTGATAAAGAATTTTATTTTAAAAAAGTCGCTTCCCGGTTGTTTTCTTCCGTTTCAAAAATGAATGAGAGTCCTGTACTGAAATCCAATTCTGCTATGAACTCAGTACATTGCCACTCTTCAGTTCAAAAACGCATGCTGGGTAATACCTCAGCCGGCGCCTGGAAAATTCAGTTGGATGAAATAACAAATGTGTACTTTGTCCAAAAGCTTTCAGGTGCTGACATTTTCTGGCGATTACCCTGTGAGATATTACCATTACCCCCTTCGCGGCGAAAGCCACCACCTCCACCTCTGCGCCCGCCGGAACTTCCATAAGAAGAATTTCCAAACTCAGAACCTGCACCGGGGGTCATTTCCATTCCATTAATTTTCCAGCCCACTGAAATTTTCTTTTGATTCAGCGCTGCCAGATCATCATCCAACATCTTTAATGGAATTAAATATTCAATATGCATGACATCCGAAGAATCCCATGTAAATGCTACCTGGGCTGAATTTGCCTTCCTTAGACCCTGCCGGACCGGTTCTTCATCGGAAAAACCAAAAAGTCTCATATAGATCAGGTTCAAAGCCATTTCACTCCGGATGGTCTTCATATTCTGCTTTGATGCTGAACGCTTTTCCATATCGGTGCCTGCAGAAGAATTGTCTTCATCGGAATTGATTTCTGAATTCCCTGTTGCAGATCCGTCAGCATCCCTTTTCACAGGGAATTCAATACCACGGTGTTCTTTTTTCTTTCCTTTCAGGTCTATGTACAGGTTCATCCCCAGGCGCATCATTTTCATTTGTGTTCTGAAATCGGGAATCGTCACTGCCAAAAACAGGTCGTCTGCATCATTGTCAATTGCGTAACTGATACCGGTTTCTTTGTCTGTTTCAAATTTATTCTGTGGCCACTCTGAGACGGAACCGTCGAGAATATGCCTGATAATAACACTATCTTCTGGAATCTTTATATGCGATGAAGCATTATTTGAAAAGCTGTTCAAAGACAATACGCTGCAGAAGACTACAGAGAGAATAATATGAAATTTCATGATAATACACAATTAATACTTTTGTTTGACGCATTATCATGACCCTTGCTTTCTCAGTATTGTTCGTTTTTATTGGGAAAATCTTTTGATTTTACGTCTTTAATGTATTGTTGAATAGCCCCTGGCCATTACAGTCACTCCCGGCACCGATCCCGATTGTAGGAATCTTTAATTCTTCCGTTACATCTTTTGCTAAAGTTGCCGGTATTTTTTCCAGGACAACTGCAAAGCACCCGGCTCTTTCGATCAGTCTTGCATCTACCATCAGCTTGTTTGCTTCAGCTTCTTCTTTTGCCCTGACTGCATAGGTGCCAAACTTATAAATGGATTGTGGTGTTAAGCCAAGGTGCCCCATTACCGGTATGCCTGCAGATACAATTCTTTTAATGGATTCCACTACTTCATCACCGCCTTCAAGCTTTATGGCATGTGCTCCTGTCTCTTTCATGACCCGTATTGCGGATGCCAGGGCAATTTCAGAGTTGGACTGATAAGAACCGAAAGGAAGATCTACCACTACCAAGCATCTGTCAATGCCGCGAATTACTGATTGTGCATGATAGATCATGTGCTCCAGTGTGATCGGCAAAGTGGTTTCATGGCCTGCCATTACATTAGAAGCGGAATCACCGACCAAGATGACATCAATCCCTGCATGATCAAAGATCTTTCCAAATGAATAGTCGTACGCAGTGATCATCGAAATTTTTTCTCCAGACGCTTTCATATTTTGCAGCGTATGCGTGGTTACTTTTTTTACTTCTTTACTTGTAGCCATAATTAAAATATGTTTAAGAGATCATCTGTAAAGGCAAATATTTAATTATTTAAAACAAAAAGTCTTTGAAAAAATCAGGCTTGTGTTTTTTTCATGTTCAGCTCTTCATACAGGGAATGGATCAACCCGTCTGCCAGCCCGATCTTCGGCACATAGATCTCACCTGCATCCGTCCAGCGCATAACATTAATGTAGATAAGGAGCGCCGGCACTATTACATCCGCCCGGTCTTCACGAAACTGATACAGCGCAATCCTTTCCTGCACAGTGAGGCTGTTGAACTCCTTATAGTAATCACGTAATAAATCCAGGGTTAAAGGCTTTCCTTCTTTTCTTTTTGACATGGAAAATATCTTGTTGATATTTCCTCCCGTTCCAATGACCGTTACCTGATGGTATCCTTTTGTTTTCTTACGCAGAAAATCCCTCATTTGTTCCCACATATTATCAGAAACCTGGTTTTTCAGCAGGCGTATCGTACCAATATTGAATGATTCTTTAAATATAAGTTTTCCATCGCTGAAAAAAGTCAGTTCTGTGCTCCCGCCGCCCACATCCGTATAAAGGTAAGATTCATTACTGTTCATGTTTTCGGCAATATGGTTTTGATAAATGAAAGATGCTTCATCCGGTCCGCTGATGATCCGGATAGAAATACCGGTGCTTTCTTTTATTTTTTTTAAGATCACATCTGAATTTACCGCATCTCTCATAGCGGAAGTTGCACAGGCTTTCAGATGTGCTACTTCATATACATCCAGCAGGAGGCGGTATGCTTTGATCGTTTTGATGAGTTTCTCTGCTTTGGCTGAAGATATTTCCCCTTTATCAAAAACATCAAACCCGAGCCTCAGTGGCACACGCACTAAAATAACTTTAATGAATTCGGTAATTCCCCGGGGCCCTGGAATTACATCAGAAATCAACAATCGTGCTGCATTACTTCCAATATCAATCGCTGCGAGTCTCACTTGTTATCAATGATTTTTTGTAGAGATAATTATATGTTTCCACCTGTGACCGTACCTTCTTTTTTGAAGAACTTACATATTCGTTGTTCAATTCATTATCCAGCCACCGGGCTTTTACATTGTCGTGCATTTGAATATCCAAAATATCGATCAATTCATTTTTTATTGTCTCTTCAAATACGGGACAGGTCACTTCAACCCTGTGATCAAGATTTCTGACCATCCAGTCTGCAGAAGATATAAATACTTTTTCACGGCCTTTGTTTTTAAACACCCAGACCCGGGCATGTTCGAGGTATTCATCAACAATGCTGATGGCAAAAACAGGCCGTACAAATTTTTGATTTTGTGTCATCATGCAGCATATCCCGCGGATGATCAGTTTAATTTCAACACCTGCTTTAGCTGCTTCATATAATTTCAGGATGAGTGCATCATCTGAGAGGGAATTCATTTTTAATATGATCCCTGCTCTGTTCTTTTTCTTACGGGCATGTTTTATCTCTGCATCAATCAGCCGGAGCAACTCTTTCCGTGCATACCACGGGCTCGGAATCAATGTGGAACATTCCCTCAGTAAGAAACCATTTTTAGGAGTGCTGATAAAACCAAAAATGCGGTTTGCATCCGCCATAATTTTCTGATTGGATGTAAGAAGAAAATGATCTGCATATACTTTTGCGGTTTTTTCATTCAGGTTACCGGTTCCTACAAAACCATACAATATATTCTGTTCTTTCAGCTTTTTCCGGATGACGCAGATCTTTGCATGCACCTTCATATTCTGTATGCCGATCAGTACCCTGACGCCCTCTTCTTCCAGGCGTTCCTTCCAGTCAAGATTGGCCTCTTCATCAAAACGTGCAGTCAGTTCCAGCATCACGGTAACCAGTTTCCCGTTGCGGACGGCATTGATCAATGCATTGATAATTTTTGATTGTTGCGCCAGGCGGTAACAGGTGATCTTAATGGATACCACATCAGGGTCAAAAGCTGCTTCCCGGAGCAGGTCAATTACAGGATTGAACGAATGATAGGGAACGCTCAGCAGTACATCTCTTGCTGTTATCACATCTGTAATCCTGCGTCCGGCAAGTAAAGGATGATCAAAAGGTTTTTTCCGGTGCTTTTTCTCTTTAAACATTTCTTCAGGAAAATCCATGAAATGACGGAAATTATGAATTCTTCCACCCGGTATCAGGTTATCCTTTTTGGTCAGGTTCAGTTTTTGGATCAGGAATTCCAGCATTCCGGGATCCATCTCCCTGTCGTAAACGAAACGCACCGGCTTGCCTTTTTTCCTGTTCTTAATTCCTTTTTCGATCTTTTGTATCAGCGACGTTGATATATCATTATCGAAATCTATTTCGGCATCTCTTGTAACTTTAAAAATATGCGCTTTGTATTGATCATACCCGAAATAAGAAAAAATATCCGGCAGGCTGAAGCGGATCACATCTTCCAGCAGCATGATATGTTGCTGACCGGGAGGAGAGGGTAGCCGCAGAAAACGGCTCAGGTACCTGTCCGGCACTTCAATCAATGCATATTTCCTTTTCCACGCATTTTCGTTCTTCCACATAACCACTGCGAGATAGATCGATTTGTCCCTCAGGTTAGGCAGCGCCGGTATGTTTTCGATCATCAGGGGAATAATGTTCGGGCTTACTTCCTCATCATAATATTTGCGGACAAATCCCTGTTGCTCCGTGTTAAGAT
>WBZO01007406.1_pt1 | contig 10180 bp, 9 predicted proteins | sample 5204261 | NCBI WGS metagenome assembly WBZO01 (sample SAMN12412400, study PRJNA552823) | activated sludge metagenome | isolation source: activated sludge from anammox sidestream of wastewater treatment plant... | place: USA: North Carolina | collected 2017-09
ACCCGGCGATGGTGGCGGCGAACAGCGGACCGTCCCCCTGGAACCGGTGGCCCAGGGCATCGCGCAGCGCATCCAGGGCCGCCTCGCGATCGGTGCCCACCGAGGCGAACAGGTTGACCGCCATGGTGGGCACGGGTCGACCGGATTCAGTGGCGATCCGTGTCAGGGTGGGCGCGCCGGCCTCGATCACCTCGACCGACGCCTGGCTCGGGTACCACGCCTCGGCGAGGCGTGCGGCACGACTGATGGCGGCCTCCGAGCGCCCGCCGATCCAGATGGGCGGGCGAGGCGAGGACACCGGCTTGGGGTAGATGTCGATCGCTTCGAAGCGCACGAACTCGCCCTCGAAGGATGCGGACTCCTGGGTCCACAGCGCGTCGAGCACGCGGATGTACTCGTCCATCATCCGGCCCCGGTTGCCATGGATGGAGAAGGTGTCGAACTCCCGGACGGCGATGGAGCCATGCGCCCCCAGGTTCTGGCCCTTGTCCTCCTGGCGCCCTCGCAGGGCGCCCACGCCCACGCCCACGACCAGCCTCCCGTCGGAGAGCACATCGAGGGACGACGTCTCCTTGGCCAGCCACACGGGCTGGCGGAACGGCAGCACGTACACACCCGCGATGAGGCGTGCGCGCTCGGTGCGGGCAGCCAGGAACGCCAGCGTGGTGTGTGCCTCGAACACGGTCCGGTCGTCGCCCATGACCGAGTGGGCGTGGCCGCACGGGCTGACCGTGGAGTCGGAGAGCAGGTGGTCCTGCACCGAGATGTCCATGTCCAGCTCGTCGGCGAGGTCGGCGACCGCGAGCAGGGCATCACGCGTGGCGATGCACCATGAGTGGGGGAGTCGGACCGCAAAGCGCACCTGGCCGGGCATGGCATCCTCCTGGGCGGCCAGGGGCCGCGATGTATCCTGTCCTCGCGGGAGTGTATCCAACTCCGGGAGGGATGTTTCCCATCACCCATGGCCGCCGGGTGACGCGGTGGCGCCAGCCGCAGGGGAGGCAGCGCGATGCTCATCCAGCAGTCCTTCGAGGTGGCGGCGCCCATCGACCGCGTGTGGGCCGCGTTCCTGGACGTCCCAGGTGTTGCGCCCTGTCTGCCCGGGGCGCAGCTCACGGAGGCCCTGGGCGATGACCGCTATCGCGGACGGGTCACGGTCAGGCTCGGCCCGATGTCCTTCTCGTTCGAGGGCGAGGCGAGCGTGACCGCCGACGCGACGACGCGGACCGGCGTGATCGACGGCAAGGGCACCGATCGCAAGGGTGGCAGCCGGGGGTCGGTGCGGGTCCGGTACGCTCTGGCGGTGGCGGATGCGCGGCAGGATGCGGACCCAGGGGTGACTGCCCTAGCGCACCCGATCACCCGCGTGACGCTCGATGCCGACCTGGCGCTCGCGGGGCCGGCCGCGCAGTTCGGGCGGACCGGCCTGATCGAGGAGGTCTCCCGACGACTGCTGGGCGAGTTCGCGCGATGCCTCGAGGCGCGTCTCGCGGCGGCCACGCCCGAGGAGGCGGCGGCCATCCGGGCCGCGGACGTGGGCGCCGGCTCGCTGCTCATGGGCGCCATGACCGAGCGACTCAAGCGAGGGCTCCGGGGCGGCTGATGACGCTCCTGCTGGCATTCGTCGCGTGTGTCGGCGCGGGGGCGTTCGGGTCGATGGTGGGTCTCGGGGGCGGCATCATCATCATCCCGGTGCTGTCCCAGGTCCTGGGCTATGACATCAAGGCGACCATCGCCGCCAGCCTCATCGGCATCATCGCAGGCTCCATCGGGGCATCCCCCCGCTTCCTCGCCGCCGGAGTCATCGATCGGCGAGTCGCGGTCACGCTGCTCATCGCGACGGTCGCGGGTGGCCTCACCGGCGGCCTGACCGCGAGCCACCTCGACGAGCGGGCCCTGGCCTTCCTGTTCGCGACGCTCCTGCTGCTCGTCGCGATCCACATGGGCCTGGAGCTCCGACGACCGTCGGGCCAGGGTGCGGACGCGGCGCCGGCTCCCGATGTCGCCGCGACGGCCGGCCGACGGTCCGGTTCCTCGTTCGACACGCACTATCGGGAGCCACGGACCGGTGAGGTCACCCACTATCGGGTGCGGCGTCTTGGCCCGGCGCTTGGCACCTCGTTCGTGGCGGGCAACATCTCGGGCCTCCTGGGCGTGGGGGGCGGCATCATCAACGTGCCCACCCTGACCACCCTCATGGGCATCCCGCTCCGGGTGGCGACCGCGACCAGCACCCTCATGGTGGGTGCGACGGCCGTGAGCAGCGCCCTGGTGAACCTCACGGGCGGGCGGCTGGACCCGCTGCTCGCTGCGCCGGTCGTGCTGGGCGTGCTCATCGGGTCACGCCTGGGCGCGCACGCCTCGCTGGCGGCGCCGGTGCATGCCCTGCGCATGATGTTCGTGGTCGTCGCGCTGCTGTTCGCGGGTCAGATGTACCTGCGCCTCGCGTGACGCGCGCCCGTGCCCCGAGGCACCTCACGCAGCGCGTGCTCCATGGGGGCACGCTCGTGGGTGGTGTGTGCCTCGCGCTGGGGTTGGCGCTGGAGGTCGCTGGGCGTCCGAGCGTCACGGGGTCCCTGCTCGACCTCCCGGCCATCATGTCGGGCGTCCTGCGGCTCGACCCGTGGGCCTGGTGCGCCCTGGGGGTATGGGTGGTCATCGTCACACCGGTCCTGGCGCTCGTCACCACCGCGCTCGAGTTCCGGGGCATCGGCGACCGAGGCGCGGTCGTGGCCACGACCGTCGTCCTGGCCCTCCTCGCCGCCAGCCTGGTGGTGGGGATGGCGCGCGCCACGTGACGTGCCTCGCTCGGGGGACGCGATGACCGCTCGTGAGGCGCTGGCCCCGCCCGTTGAGGCCCATGGCATCGAGCGGGTGGGCTACCTCGACTGCGACGGTCGACCGCCCTTCAAGCTCGCGCTCCAGGTGGTGGGCGATCGCTGGTACCTGGTGGCGGGCCACCTGTGGCACCGGGGATGGTCGGTCATCGACGTCACCGACCCAGCTGAGCCACGCCTGGTGCGCTTCGTCCCGGGCCCGCCGGACACGTGGACCGCGCAGGTCCAGGTGGCCGATGGCCTGCTGCTGGCGGGCCTGTCGCGCGTCCCGGAGCGGTTCGGTGGCCGACCGGACGCGCTGTTCGAGGAGTGCGCGGTCGTGTTCGACGTCCGTGACCCGACCGACCCCCGGGAGCTGTCCCGGATCCGGCTGGGCGGCACGGGCGCCCACCGCAGCTGGTGGTCGGGTGGCTCCACCGCCTGGCTGGCCGCGAATGCGTCCGGCTTTCGGAACTACATCCTGGTGGGGGTGGACCTGACCGACCCGGAGCACCCCCGGGAGGTGACCCGCTGGTGGCTGCGGGGTCAGCGCGAGGACGAGCCGGACCCGGGCCCAGAGGCGGGCGTCTCGCTCCACGGCCCGGCCTATGTCGTGGGCGACCGCGCGTACCTGGCCTATGGTGGCGCGGGGATGGTCACCCTCGACCTGTCAGACCCCCGGCATCCCGCCAGTCTGTCCCGCTGGTCCGTGTCGCCCCCGTTCCGCGGTGGCCTGTTCGGAGCCGGGGTGCACACCGCCCGGCCCCTGCCGTCCCGCGGCCTTGCGGTGGTCCACGGGGAGGCGGGTCCCGAGGGGTGCGCCGGCCCGCCCGACTTCGCGGGCCTGGTGGACATCAGCGACGCGCGCCAACCGCGCTTGGTGGCGCAGTTCCCGAGACCCGTGCCGTCACCTGGCCTGTCCTATCGCACGTACTGCGACAAGGGCGGCCGGTTCGGCCCCCACGACTCCCACCTCCCCCAGGGCAGCCCCTGGCTGGAGGACCGCGACGACCGGGTGTACCTCACGTGGTTCAACGCGGGTCTCCGGGTCTATGACATCGCCGACCCTCGCGAGCCGCGGGAGGTGGCCAGCTTCGTGCCGGCCGACCCCACACGGCGGTACGGCCCGCTGCCGACGAGTCGGCTGGTCACCCAATCGGAGGTGGTCCTGGTGGACGCGCGAGGCGTGATCTACCTGACCGACAAGAACGCGGGGCTGACGCTGCTGCGCTGCACCGTGTAGCGCGAGCGCCCGTCAGGCTCCGAGCAGGGGCCGGAGCCGCTCGCCGACCAGCTCGATGGTCCGCGCGGCCACCGCCGCGGGCATGCCCCCGGGCGCCGGCCGCAGCTGGACCTGGTCGATGCCCAGGTCGGTGTACGCCGCCAGCTCCGACGCCACCATCTCGGGCGTGCCCACGAGGCACATCCCCGTGGCTGCCCGACGCACCGCCCCCATGTCGCCCGCGGGCGCCGCGGCCAGGTCGTCCGCGCCCTTGAACATCCGGAGCGCGGCGTACTTGCGGAGGAGGCGCTCGATGGCCTGCCCGCCCTCGGCCCAGGCCTGCTCGGGGTCCTGGGCGAGCACCACGATCCGGTTCACGGACACGCGGCCCGGCCCACGACCGTTCGCGACGAGCGCCGTCCGGTAGCGCTCGACCTGCGTGCGCACGAGCCCGATGCCGAAGTGGGTGCCGGCCATGTACCCGTCGCCCAGGTCAGCGGCCCGGACCGCCGAGCGACCGATCTTGCCGCCGACCCAGATGGGAGGGCCACCGGCCTGGATGGGTCGCGGCCCGATGGCGCCCTCGAAGCGGACGTGGTCGCCGCTGAACGAGGCTTCGCCGGCCCACAGGGCGCGGAGCGCCACCAGCTGCTCGTCCACGCGCGCGGCGACGTGGCTCGGGTCGATGCCGAACTGCTTCCACGTGGGCGCCGCGCCGAGGCCCACGCCCAGCTCCAGGCGGCCGTCGGAGATCTGGTCGAGCACGATCGTGTCGTAGGCCAGCTTGAGGGTGTCCCACACCGGCAACAGCAGGACCCCGGTGCCCAGGCGCATGGAGGTGACCTGGGACAGCGCGGCCAGGACCAGCAGCGGGTCCGGGGCGTGCTGGAACCCGCCGCCTCCCCGGGGGTAGCTCTCGCCTGCCCACACGGAGGTGAACCCGGCGGCCTCGGCACGCTCGAGCAGCGGTCGCCATGTGGCCAGGTGCTGGGCCAGGGTGGTGGTCTCGGTGGCGAGGTCCAGGAACACACCGAGCTCGAGGCGTGCCATCTCAGCTCCCTTCGTGACGCGTGGGGTCGGCAGCGCGCAGGGCCGCGCGTACCGATGATGGGGTGATGGGCGTGCGGGTGATGTCGATGCCCGTGTCCGCCAGCGCGTCGCACACGGCGTTCGCGATGGCCGCCGCGACACCGGTCGCGCCCGCCTCGCCGGCGCCCTTGAGCCCGAAGGGCGTGGTCGTGGAGGGCGTCGAGAGGTGGTCGATGGACAGCTCGGGGACCTCGGGGGCCCCGGGCACGAGGTAGTCCATGAGGCTCGTGACCAGGGGCTGCCCGTCGGGGTCGTGGAGCAGCTGCTCGTACAGGGCGCCGCCGATGCCCTGTGCCACGCCACCCATGATCTGGCCATCCACGACCTGCGGGTTGAGCAGCGGTCCCGCGTCATGGACGGCGAGATACGCGAGGAGGCGCACCACCCCCGTGTCACGGTCCACGTCCACCACGCAGGCATGGCTGGAGTTGGCGTACGTGAGACAGATGTTGAGCTTGCCGCGGGCATCGGGTCGATGGTCCACGCCCGGCGGGTCGTACGAGCCCATGGCCTCCAGGCCCGGCTCGAGGTCGGGGGGCAGGTCGAAGGTCCGGAAGTAGGCCACGTGGGCGATGTCGGCGAGGCTGACGGCGCGCTCCGGGCTGCCGACCACCGATGCCTGCCCCTCGAGCAGCTCGATGTCCGTCGGGCTGGCCTCCAGGAGATGACCCGCGATGGCCCGCACCTTGTCCAGCAGGCGGCCCGCCGCGAGACGCACGGCTCCCGCGGCCACCACCGTGGAGCGGCTCCCGAACGAGCCCAGGCCATAGGGCGTCAGGTCGGTGTCACCCAGGCGCACCTCCACCTGCTCGCGGGGCACGCCCAGCAGCTGTGACGCGAGGGTGGCGAGCATGGTCTCGGTGCCCTGGCCCATGGGCCCGAGGCCGCTCGTCACGACCACGCTGCCATCCGGCTCGACCCGCAGGGTGCTGGTCTCCTGCTGCGCCCACAGGCCGCTGGTGGCGCGGTAGTTGGGTGCGACCCCCTCCACGTAGCTGGCGTACCCGACGCCGATGGAGCCGCGCACAGAGGGGGCCAGGCGCGCCCGCGTCTCGGTCGCCCAGGCCACCGCCCGGTCGAACGCGGCGAGGTGGCTCCCGGAGTCGATCCTGCGGCCATTGGGTGTCTCGTAGGGCAGGTCCTCGGGGCGGATGAGGTGGCGACGACGCAGCTCCACGGGGTCCTGCCCGGTCTCGCGCGCCACCCGCTCCAGGAGGCGCTCGAGCGCGAACACCATCTCGGGCGTGCCGAACCCCCGGTACGCCCCGGAGGGCGTCTTGTTGGTGACCACGCACGTGAGGCGTGCCTGCGAGCGCGGGAAGCGGTAGGGCCCCGTGACGCTCCCCGCGGACACGAACGCGGGCGCCACCCCGGGGGGCAGGATCTCACCCGAGCCCACGTCGCACACCAGGTCGCAGCGGACCGCCACGATGTCGCCCCGGTCGTCCACGGCGGCCTCCATGAGATGCCGCTGCTCCCGGGCGTGGCTGGCCGCGAGGAGATGCTCCCGGCGGTCCTCGATCCAGCGGACGGGTCGTCGCAGGCGCCAGGCGAGCGCCGGCACGACGACCTCCTCGGGATACACGTGGAGCTTGCCGCCGAAGCCGCCGCCCACGTCGCCCGCCACGACCCGGATGCGATGCTCGGGCAGCCCCAGGGTGCGTGCCAGGACCGTCCGCACCACGTGCGGCACCTGGGTGGAGGTCCACACCAGAAGCCGGCCGCGCTCCACGGTCGCCACCACGCCCCGCGTCTCCATGGGCATCGCGGTGTGGCGCTGCATCGCGTACGTGCCCGAGATGACCCGGTGGCTCGCGAACACCTCGTCCAGCGCCGGGTCGGACGGGGCCGTGGCCACCACTCGGTCGTCGGGCCAGTCGTCGTAGAGCAGCGGGGCGTCCGGTGCCAGGGCGGCATCCATGTCCGCCACGACAGGCAACTCCTCGAGGTCCGGCTCCACGAGCTCCGCGGCATCCTCGGCCAGATAGCGGTCGTCGGCGACCACGACCGCGATCGGGGCGCCCACATAGCGCACCCGCTCGACGCACAGCGCACGCTGGTGCACCGGCCGCGTCCGCTCGCGCAGGTCGGGGAACGGGTGCACCTCGGCGAGGTCCGCGCCGGTCATGACCGCGACCACCCCCGGTGCGGTGCGCGCGGCGTCCACGCCCACGCCGCGGATGCGGGCATGGGCGAGCGGGCTGCGCACGAACGCCGCCTCGACCATGCCCGGCAGGCGCACGTCGGCGACGAACGACCCCTGGCCCGTGAGCAGGCGGGCGTCCTCCCGGCGCGGTCGCGGGTCGCTGACCAGGTCGGGGCCAGGCATCGGCCGCGCGGTCACGAGGCCGCCTCGCGACCCCAAGCGGCCCGCACCGCGGCGCAGATGTTCTGGTACCCCGTGCAGCGGCACAGGTTGCCCGACAGCAGCTCCCGGATGTCCTCGTCGGTGGGGTGCTCCGCGGGGTCGGCCGCGGTGAGCGTCATGAGGAACCCGGGCGTGCAGAAGCCGCACTGGAGCGCGTGGGCGTCCCGGAACGCCGCCTGGAGGGGGGAGAGACTGCCGTCAGCCGGTGAGATGCCCTCCACGGTCGTCACGTCATGGCCGTCCGCGCTCACCGCGAGCGTGAGGCAGGAGCGCACCGGCTGGCCGTCCAGGAGCACCGTGCAGGCGCCGCACACCCCGTGCTCGCAGCCCACGTGGGTCCCCGTGAGCGAGAGGTCGTCCCGCAACAGGTCCGAGAGCAGCCGTCGGACGGGCACCCGGCGCCGGACCGCCGTGCCGTTCACGCGCAGCTCGATGTCCAGGTGCTCCACGGGCTCCGGCAGGGCGACGCTGGCCGGGCCGCTCACGCCGCCGACCTCGACGCCGGGGCGTCACCACCGCCCAGGTCCGACACCGCCTGTGCCACCAGCGCCCGCAGCCCGTCCCGGCGCCAGGCGGCGTCGGCATGGATGTCATCCATCGGTTCCACCTCCTCGGCGGCGATGGTCGCCACCTCCTGTGCCGGCGCACCCCCAGCGAGGGCCGCCTCCGCGCCCGTGAGTCGGACCGGGGTCCAGCCGACCCCGAAGCCCACCAGTCGGACGCCCGGGTCGTCGTCCGTGGGAGCGCGCCGCGCCCCCACCACGCCGGCGAGCGCGAAGTCGCCGTGACGTCGGGCCAGTTCGCGGACCGTGCCCTGCGTCCATGCGAGCGGGATGCGCACCGCGGTCAGCAGCTCGCCGGTGGCGAGACACGTGGTCCACGGGCCCAGGAACAGGTCCGAGGCGGGCACCACCCGCGTGCCGCTGACGCTCGCCACGTCCACGAGGGCGTCGAGCGCGAGCGCGAGGGCCGGCAGCTCCGCCGCCGCGTCCGCATGCGCGAGCGAGCCACCCATCGTGCCCCGGGTCCGGATCTGGACATGACCCACGTGCCGCAGCGCGGCCCGCAGCACCGGCAGCCGGGTCGCGAGGTCCTGGTCCAGCTCCAGGACCCGCTGACGGGTCATGGCGCCGATGCGCAGCGTGTCGGCCGCCCACTCGACGCCGGTCAGTCCCGGGATGCGCTCGAGGTCCACCAGCACCCCGGGTCGCGCGAGCCGGAAGTTGAGCATGGGCAGCAGGCTCTGGCCGCCCGCCAGGGGCTTGGCCTCGTCGCCGAGGGCCGTGAGGGCGAGCAGCGCCTCGTCGAGCGTGGCGGGGCGAAGGTAGCGGAACGGCGGCGGTTTCATGCACGCACCATCATCGGGCAGTCGCATCGCCGCGGGCGCGGCCCGCACGACGCGCGGTCGCGGCACCCGCGGTCAGCTCCAGGACATGGAGGCCCCCGCCCAGCCGGTCGGTGACCCAGATGAGGCCGTCCTCGCCCACCGTCACGTCATTCAGCTGACAGGACGGCTGTCCGGGCGGCGGGTCCGGCACGTACCACGCGATCTCGACCGGTGCCGTCGCGTCCGAGACGTCATAGACCCGCAGCCCGCCACTGAAATAGGTCAGGTAGAGGGTGTCGCCGTCGATGAGCGAGCCGGGCTTGGGCTCGTGGACGTTGTGCGGCCCGAACCTCCCGCCACGCGCACAGAAGTCACCCTCGGGCACGGGCAGCTCGCTGATGACCGACGGACGCGTGGCGTCGCCGATGTCGACGAGCCGCGCGTTGGGCGTGACGCCCACGCAGCCATCCGCGATGCGCTCCTCGGTGGTCACGGCGATGGCGCGACCGGGGAGGGGGCACAGGGTGTGGGTGGCGCGCGCCGTGTCGTGACCCAGGTCCAGGCGGCCGACCATGGCGGGGCTCGCTGGGTCGCGGACGTCCAGGATGACGGCCCCCTTGTCCCACCACCCGCAGTAGGCCAGGCCGTCACGCACGATCGCGTGATGGAGTCGCACGCGCCAGGTCTCGTCGAAGTCACGCGGCTCGCCGTCGCGTTGGCCCGGGTGCCACCATCGACCCACCTCGCGCGGTCGGGATGGGTCCGACAGGTCGAGGATCACGAGGAGCTGGTCGAGGTACCCCGCATCGCTCGCGGTGACGTACGCGAGGGGCCCGTCCCACCAGGTCATCCGATGGACGCCCTTGCCAGCCACCTCCCAGCGCGCGACCTCGCGGGGTCGTGTGGGGTCGCTGATGTCGTGGATCACCAGGCCAGCCTCGTGCGGCCCGGCCCGACGCGGGATGACCTCCCGGTTGGTGAGCAGGATGTCACCCTGGACCTGGGTCTTGTGCGCGTGGGTGTCCGGCGCGGCGGGGATGCGGGTCACGAAGCGCGGGGCGCTGGGCTCCCGGACGTCCAGGATGCTGGTGCCCCACTCGCCCATGTGGCCCACGAAGGCGTGACCGGCATGGAGCTGGATGTGCATCCCATCGCCGGGGCCACCCAGGTCGGACCAGCCGACCCGTCGGATGTTCCAGGCCTCAGCCATGGGGCCACCCCGCGCTCCCGGCCTGTGATGTCGCCCGCAGGTCCTCCAGCGGCGTCGCGGCGCGCGCGAGGGCGTCCGCGAGCCAGGGCCGGAGCGGCTCGCTGGCCGTCTGCCCGGTCACGTCCACGACCGTGACGCGCTCCTCGGT
>WBZO01007409.1_pt1 | contig 10177 bp, 6 predicted proteins | sample 5204261 | NCBI WGS metagenome assembly WBZO01 (sample SAMN12412400, study PRJNA552823) | activated sludge metagenome | isolation source: activated sludge from anammox sidestream of wastewater treatment plant... | place: USA: North Carolina | collected 2017-09
GGGCTCGCGCTCGCCTACGTCCGCGTCGAGGTGCCCGCCGACGCGGAGCTCGACGTTGGCGGCCGCCGAGCGGTTGTAGTGGAGGGCGAGTTGATCGCGATGGCCGAAGACGTGATCGAAGCGCAGGCCACCTTGGTTGGCGTGATTTTTCACCTTCTGCGTGGTGAGGAAGAGATTGGGGCCGGCGTTGGCACGGGGATAGAAGTCCATGATGCGCGCGGACATCGGGCTGATGGCCTGGATGGGAATCCGGTTGTTGGGGAACGGCTCGCCGGTGAAGTAATTGATGAGCGGGACGGGCTGGCCGGTCTGGGGGTCGCGCAGCTCGGAGAAGTCGCCCTGGCGCTGTCTGTCGCTCGGGACGGTGGCGTTGCGGGTGACGCCCTGGCGGTTGCGGAAGCCCTCATAGTAGCCGAACAGGAAGTCCTTGTTGGGGCGGAGCGGCCCGCCGAGGGTGGCGCCGAACTGGTTCTGCTTGAGGGGCTCGACATCGGATGCGAAGAAGTTGCGGGCGTCGAGGGCGTCGTTGCGAAGGAATTCATAGATGGCGCCGTGCACAGCGTTGCCGCCGGAGCGTGTAACGACGGTAGTGGTGGCGCCGCCAGTGCCGCCGTACTCGGGCGGGGCGGTGAGGGCGAGGATGCGGAATTCGTGGATGGCGTCGACGGGGGTCTTGAGGGCGAAGCCGCCGTCGACACGATTCAGGTTGGAAACGCCGTCGAGCAGGTAGTTGTTGGCTTCGGGCCGCTGGCCGTTGACGGCGTAGGCCTGTCCGGCGCGCAGCGAGCCGCCGGCTTCGGCGAGTCCGGCGGTCATCGGAGCGACGCCGGGCTGGAGGAGGCCCAGTTGGGTGAAGTTGCGGCCGTTGAGGGGGAGATCGACGAGTTCCCTTCCCGTGACGACGTTGCCGATGGCGTTCGAGCCGATGTCGAGCTGATCGGCCGCGGCGGTGACATTCACGGTGCTCGAGTGACCCGCGAGTTGCAGTTGAACGTCGATGCGGACGCTCCTGCTGACGTTGAGGGAGATGGCTTCGCGCAGGAATGGAGCCATTCGAGGCGCGCTGACGGAAAGGTCGTAGTCGCCGGCGGGCAGCGCGAGGGAGAAGCCGCCGGCGGGGCCGGTGGACTGTGAGCGGGTGAAGCCGGTGTGGCGGTTGGTGGCCACGACGCTGGCGGCGACGACGATGGCGCCGGAAGGGTCGGCGACCTGGCCTTCGAGCACGGCACGCGTGTCCTGAGCGGCGAGCATGGCAGAGAAAAGAGAAGTGGCGAACAGCGTTTTCAACGGATGCCCCTCCGTGGTCTTGAATGGAGGTTATCCGGTGCGGGCCGATTGGACAATATGCTGAAACTACTAATGGATTGAGTCCAGCGGATGTGCTGGTCGGGCGAAATACTCCGCGAGCCGGGCGGTTTACGCATAGGGGTATGAGGGGACAGGAAAGATGGAAGTGGTGAAGCGCGGCAGCCGCGGGACGGCGGCCCTGATGGCGCAGATGCTGTTGAATTGCCGGCTGCGGGAACTGGGCGACAGGAACGGCAAGCCGGTGGAAGTGCTGGCGGAGGACGGGGTGTTCGGGGAGAAGTCGGAGCGGGCGCTGCGCGACTTTTTCGAGCGGGGGCTGCGGGTCTCAAGACCGCCGCTGATCGACGCGGGCGTGTGGCGAGGTCTGGGGCTGCAACTGGAGATCGACCACCGGGTGCCGCTCATCGGGCAGAAGCAGAGCGGGCTCTGCTGGCAGGCGGCGGCGGAGATGGTGCTGGGCGGGCGCGTGACAGTTGGACCCGGACTCGCGGCGAGGAGTCCGCGCGGCGCGCTGCAGCCGGATATGGAGAATCTGAAGCGGTTCGCGGAGTCCTACCGCTGGCGGGCGTTGCCGCCAACGACGAACGTAAGGGTGTTCGCGGAGTTACTCCGGCGGCGGCCGATCTGGTTGGCGGGCCAGGGCACGGCCGCGAGCGGGCGGCAGTTGGGCCATGCGGTGGTGGTGAGCGGCATGTGGAGCGACGGCGATCCGACAGGCACGACGACGCTGCTGCGTTTTCACGACCCCTATCCGGGGCCGGTTGGGCGGATTTACAGCGTGGCGTTCTTCAGCGCGGCGGGAGTGCAACTGCCGGGAAGGATCTGGTTCCGGCCGCAGGCGATGCTGCTGCCCAATTGAGGCGGGGGAGGGCGGCGCGCCGGCCGCTCGCGGCTGGCGTGAGGCCTGGCGGCCCGTCAGATGCCGAGGCGGAGGCGGCGGGCGAGTTCGCCGTTGGTCTGGCAGGTGGTTGGCTGGTGGCCTTTCAGCGGCATGATTTTTTCATGGATGGCGTCGAGGAACCAGGCGGGTTGGGGGAAGAACGAGGCTTCGAGTTCGGCGGCGGGGGTGATCCAGTTGCGGCTGCCGAGGACAACGGGCGGAGCGTCGAGCTCGTCGAAGGCAAGTTGAGTGAGGTTGGCGGCGACGCTCTGCATGATGCCGCCGCGCTCGACGGCGTCGCTCGCGAGCAGGACCTTGCCGGTCTTCTTCACGGATTCGACGAGGGGCGCGTAATCGAGCGGGCAGGCGGAGCGGAGGTCGATGATCTCGGCGGCGAGGCCGTGGCGATCCAGCAGCAGGTTGGCGGCGGCGACGGCGGTGTAGAGGGCGGGGCCGAAGGTGACGATGGTGAGGTCCTTGCCGGTCCGTTTGACGGAGGGTTCAGAGAGGGGGATCTCATAATAGCCTTCGGGAACGCCCGAATCGACGAACATTTCGGGGTAGTCGTAGACCTTCTGGCTTTCGAAGAAGACGACCGGATCGGAGCCGGCGAGCGCCGAGTTCAGCATGCCCTTGGCGTCGTAGGGCGTCACGGGGTAGACAACCTTGAGGCCGGGAATGTGATAGACGAGCGCGGTCCAATCCTGCGAGTGCTGCGCGCCGTACTTGGCTCCGACGGAGATGCGGAGGACGACGGGCATGACGAGTTGAGCGGCGGACATGGCCTGCCACTTGGAGAGCTGGTTGAAGATTTCGTCGCCGGCGCGCCCCATGAAGTCGGCGTACATGAGTTCGGCGACGACGCGGCCGCCTTCGAGAGCGTAGCCGACGGCAGCGCCGACGACGGCGGCCTCGGAGATGGGCGAGTTGAAGAGGCGGTGATAGGGGAGCGCCTCGGTGAGGCCGCGGTAAACGGCGAAGGCTCCGCCCCAATCGCGGTTCTCCTCGCCGAAAGCGATCATGGTGGGATCGGTGGAGAAGCCGTGCAGGAGGGCTTCGAAGAGCGCGTCGCGCACGTTGAAGGCCTTCATGCGGGGGACGGGCTTGCCGGCGTGGAGCGGCGTGCGGAGTTTGGTTTCGATCTGCCGGACGCGCGAGTTCCGGGCGAGGTCCTGAGTGAATCCCGGTGTGGGGCCTGAGGGCGGCGTGAGCCGGCGGTTGGAGAACATGACCTCGCCGGGGAGCTCGGAGGTGACGGCGATGCGCGGCGCTGCTTCGAGGCTGGTCGCGAGTTTGAACATCTCGAAGACGACGGCTTCCGCGGCGGCGCGGGCGCCATCGAGGTCGTTGGCGGAGAGGGCGCCGCCGTCGATCATGCGCTGGCGGAAGGCGAGCAGGGAGTCAGCCTGCTGCCAGCGCTCGATCTCTTCCTTGGAGCGGTAGCTGGAGGCGTCCGAGGGCGAGTGGCCGCTGATGCGATAGGTGACTGTGTCGAGGAGGACGGGACCGCGGCCTGCGGCGATGACCTGTTTCTTGCGGCGGAAAGCGTCGATGACGGAGAGCGGATCGTAGCCGTTGACGCGCTCGGCGTGCATCTGATCGGGGTTGACGCCGGCGCCGATGCGAGCGATGAACTCGACGCCCATGGTTTCGCCGAGGGGTTGGCCGCCCATGCCGTAGTGGTTGTTCATGCAGTTGAAGATGATGGGGAGGCCGCCGCCGAGCGAGGGGTCCCAGAGCTTGCGGTACTGGTCCATGGCGGAGAACGTGATGCCTTCCCAGACCGGGCCGCAACCGAAGGAGGCGTCGCCGATGTTGGCGACGACGATGCCGGGCTTGCGGTTCACGCGTTTGAAGAGCGCGGCGCCGGGGGCGATCGAGCCGGAGCCGCCGACGATGGCGTTGTTGGGGTAGATGCCGAAGGGCGCGAAGAAGGCGTGCATCGAGCCGCCGAGTCCGCGGTTGAAGCCGGTTTCGCGGGCGAAGATCTCGCTGTAGGCGCCGAAGAGGAGGAACCTGACGGCGAGTTCTTTCACAGTGCCGGCATGCGTGTGTTCGAGGGGGGCGAGGATGGCTCCGTCGAGGTAGGCGCGCATGATGTCGAGCAGCGCGGCGTCGTCGAGGCAGCGAATGGCGGAGAAGCCCTTGGCGAGGATTTCGCCGTGGCTGCGGTGGGAGCCGTAGATGTGGTCGTCGGGGGTGAGGGTGAAGGCCATGCCGACAGCGGCGGCTTCCTGGCCGATGGAGAGATGCGCGGGGCCGAGGTGCTCGTATTCGACGCCTTTGTAGACGCGCTTGGTCTTGATCTCGTTGAGGATGGTTTCGAACTCGCGGATGGCGGCCATGTCGCGCCAGATGTCGAGGAAGTCCTGGCGGGAGTGGACCTGAAGCTCCTCGGCGACGGTCCGGTTGTAGACGTTGACGTCGATGGGGTCGAACTGGATGGCGCCAGTCGCGAGGAGTTTTTCGGGTTCGAGGGGGATTGACTTAGGCATGTTGATCAGAGAGTTCCATCAGGCGGCTTCGAGGATGGCGAGTTTGAGCGCTTCCGAGACGGTCGGGTGCGGGAAGACGACGGCCTCGATGTCGCGAGCCGTCAACTCCAATTCGATCATGGCCGCGGCGGCGACGATGAATTCGCTGGAGAGATCGCCGAGCGCGTGGACTCCGAGGATTTCGCCGTAGCGCGCGCCGACCAATGCCTTGATGACGCCGGAGGACGACTCGTTCTCGACGATGAAGCGGCCGGCGACGCCCATGGGGAGGAGCGCTTTTTTGTACTCGATGCCGAGGGTCTGGAGTTCGGTTTCGGTTTTGCCGACGCTGGCGGCTTCCGGATGCGTATAGATGACCGAGGGGATGGCGTCGTAGCGGATGCGATCCGGCTTGCCGAACATGTTGTTGACAGCGACGATGCCTTCGCGCGTGGCGGCGTGGGCGAGCAGACGGCGGCCGGTGACGTCGCCGCAGGCCCAGATGCCGGGGACATTGGTTTTGCCGCGGTCGCAGACGCGGATGCCTTTGCGGTCGAAGTCGACGCCGGCCGCGGCGAGGCCGAGACCATCGACGACGGGGGCGCGGCCGGTGGCGTTGACGATGCAGGCGGCGGTGAGGGAGGCGGGCGCGCCCGCATGTTCATAGTGGAGCGTGGAGCCGTCGATGGAGGCCGCCCTGGAGGAAGTTTTGAAGACGATGCCCTGTTTCCGGAGGGATTGCAACAGACGGGCGGAGATGTCGTGGTCGGCGCCGGCGGCGATTTGCGGCAGCATTTCGAGCACCGTGACCTGCGCGCCGGCGGCGGCGAAGAAGCCGGCGAACTCAAGCCCGATGTAGCCGCCGCCGATGATGGCGACGGCCTCGGGCATGCGCGTCAGGCCGAGGACGCCGGTGGAGTCGAGGACGGCCGGCGAGTCGATGCCGGGAACCGGGGGAACGGCGGGGCGGGAACCGGTGGCGATGAGGATGTTCTTCGCGGGCCAGGTCTGGCCATTCACGCTGACCGAGTTCCGCGAGGCGAGCGTGGCAGCGCCGCGGATGAGTTCGACCCCGGCGCGCGTGAGGAGGGCGTCGACGCCGCGGGTGAGCGTTGTGACGATCTGGTTCTTGCGTTTGACGACAGTCTCGAGGTTTAGGCGCGGCGCGCCGATTTCGACGCCGAAGGCGGAGGCGCCGCGGCACTCGGCGAAGAGGCGGGCGGAGCGAAGGAGCGCCTTGGTGGGGATGCAGCCGACATTGAGACAGGCGCCGCCGACGGCCTCCCGCTCGACGATGGCGACTTTCGCGCCGAGCATGGCGGCGTGGGCGGCGGCTTCGTAGCCGCCGGGTCCGGCGCCGATGACGATGAGATCGTGCATGCGAATCAGAACTCCAATCCGGCGATGGCTTCGATCATTTCGATCCGCTCGCGGCAGGCGCGGAGGAAGCGGGCGCCGGGCGCGCCGTCGATGACCTGATGGTCGCAGGTGAGCGACAGGCCGATGCGGTCGACGAAGACGATTTCGCCGCCGCGGCGGGCGGGCTTGAGCTCGATCGTGTTGACGCCGAGGATCGCGACCTGAGGCGGATTGAGGATGGGAGAAAAGGACTCGATGCCGTAGACGCCGAGGTTGCTGACGGTGAAGGTGCCGCCGGCCAGGTCGTCCGGCGAGATGGAGCCGTCGAGAGCCTGGCGGGTGAGGTCCTTGACGCGGAGCGCGAGATTGGGGAGAGTGAGGCTCTGCGCGGCTTTGACCACGGGCACGAGCAGGCCGCGGGGCGTATCGCAGGCGAAGCCGATGTTGACGGCGGCGTGGCGGCGGATGCGGCCGCCGCTGAACTCGACGTTGATTTCAGGCGTGAGGGCGAGGGCCTGGACGGCGCAGAACATCACGAGTTCGTTGATGTTGATGTCAGGCAGGGCCCGGGAATGCGCGTGGGCCTTGATGCGGGCCCGGAGGGCGAGCAGGCCGGTGGCGTCGGCCGAGGAGTTCATCGTGTACTGCGCGGTAACGGCGAGGGACTCCCGGAGGCGGCGGGCGGTGCGCTCGCGGACCGTGGACATCTTTTCGGGCGGCGGGCCGAGGCCGGATGCGCGCGCGAGGCCAGGGATTTCAGCCTGGAGTTCGAAGCCTTCATCGAGCATGCGGCGGGCGAGCGGCGTGGGGCGGGGTGAGGAGTAGTAGAGGCCGCGCAGGTCGGATTCGAGGACGCGGCCCCGCGGGCCGGAGCCGGCGGCATGCTCGGGGTGGAAGCCGTGTTCGGCGGCGAAGCGGCGGGCGCGGGGCGAGAACGCTCCACCCGCCGGCGGCCGCGGCTCAGAGGCGGCCGGGAGTGGCGCGGGGGCGGAGAGCGGCTGAGTTGCGGGAGGCGGCGTCGAGGCGGCGGAGGGGGAGGGCCTGAAGGGCTCGATGCTTTCTCCGGGCGAGCCCACGACGCAGACATTGGTGAAGACGGGAACCAGGTCGCCGGCGGTGAAGAACGTGGCGAGCAGCGTTCCGGCAACGGGCGAGGTGAGGTCGAAGGTGGCTTTATCGGTCTCGATTTCGGCGAGGAGGTCGCCTTCGGCGACGGTATCGCCGTCCAGTTTGTTCCAGCGCGCGAGGAGGCAGTCCTCAACCGTGTTGCCGAGTTTCGGCATTTCAATCGGAGTCGCCATTCGATTTTCCTGAGTCTAGCGGAGTTCCTCGAGCAGTTTCCAGCCCGACTCGACGAACTGGCAGAGCGTGCGCTGCGTGACGCCGTAGGAGATGAACTCCGATGGCGACATGCCGCCGGGATCGTAAGCCTTGATGAACTCGGGCATTGTGGAGAGGCGGTGGATCACATCGGCGGGCACTTCGCGGCCGATCCGTTCCTCCCGCGGATGATCCCTGGCGACGAACCACTGTTGAGGCGCGGGCGCGATGGACATGACGAGTTCGGCGCCGGCCAGTTCGGTGAGGTGATAATCGCCGCGCAGCGCGGCGACGAGCAGCACGGCCTCATAGCCGCGTTCGCGGTAGATCCGGTAGGCGCGTTTGGTGACGGCGAGACCGGCCTGGCGGATGTCCGATTCGCTGACGCCGGCGCGGTTGTCCTGAGCGATTTCGCGCAGGTAGTCGTCGAGACGGCCGATCATGATCACCGCGAAACATCTGCCCGGCTCGATGCCGGCGGCGAGGGCGCGCACGCGGCCGGCGCGGCAGCGTTCGGCGATCGCGATGACCTGCGGGACGGTGAAGCTGACGGTGGCCGTCGCCGTGATGCCCATGGCGACGCAGTCTTCAAGCACGTCGAGGCCGGCGGCGACAGCGGGGAGTTTGACGGCGATGTTGGGTGCGATGGCGTGGAAGCGGCGGGCCATGGCGAGCATTGCGCCGCGGTCGCCCGCGCGGGAGGGGTTGACCTGCGCGCAGACGTAGCCCATGCGGCCGCCGGTGCGCTGGTAGTGAGGCAGGAAGAGCGCGGCGGCGTGAGAGACGACGTGGCGGATGAGTTCTTCGGCTTTCGGCTCGCCGCTGAGGCCGGCTTGCCGGACGGCTTCGAGGGCGGCGGCCCAGGCATCGCGGTTCCGGGCCAGAGTGAGGCTGGAGAGGAAGGGATTGGTGGTGACGCCGATGGCGCCGCGCTCCAAACCCGATTGGAGTTCGAGCGGGTCGGCCGAATCGTGCCACCATTCGGTCCTGGTATTCTCGAGGACCCACTGCAGGTAAGTGCCGGCGCTCATCGTGAACTCCTCAGGGGCGCTTGATTTCGACCTTGCCCATATCCTCGATGAAGGTGGCGATGGCGGAATGATCGAGGTCGCCGCGGCCGTTGTTCATGAGGGCGATGAGCGCCTGCTGAGCAAGGCTGGTGAACGGGAGGCTGAGCTTCAGCGACTCAGCCGCGAGCAGGGCGTTGCGCAGATCCTTCTGGTGGAGGCGGATCCGGAAGCCGGGCTTGAAGTTGCGACTGATGATCATGGGCGCCTTGGCGTTCAGCACGGTGCTGCCGGCCAGTCCGCCCTTGACGGCGTTGAAGACGACTTCGGGATCGAGGCCGGCCTTGGTGGCGAGCGCGAGCGCTTCGGCGACGGCGGCGATGTTCACGGCGACGATGATCTGGTTGGCGAGTTTGGTGACGTTGCCGGCTCCGACGGGGCCGGTGAGCGTGGCGGAGGACCCCATGCACTGGAACAGCGGCAGAACCTTGTCGAAGACCTCCCGGTCGCCGCCGGCCATGATGGCGAGGGTTCCGTCGATGGCCTTGGGTTCGCCGCCGCTGACCGGCGCGTCGAGAAACCCGACGCCCTTGGCGGCGCACGCCGCGGCGACTCGTTGGGCAGCGAGCGGGCTGATGGAACTCATGTCGACGACGATCGAGCCCGCGGCGGCTCCCGCCAGCACGCCGTTGGGTCCCGTCACCGCAGCCTCGACTTCGGGACCATCCGGCAGCATCGTGATGGTGACTTCCGACCGCGCGGCGACATCGGCGGCCGATTGGCCCTTCGCCGCGCCGGCGGCGGCGATTTCATCCACGGCGGCTGCGACGATGTCGAACACCACCAACTGGTGGCCAGCCTGGATGAGGTTGCGCGACATGGGTTTCCCCATGATTCCGAGACCGACGAATCCAACTTTCAAGGGAGGCTCCTTCCACCGATATCTTATCGGCCCGCGAACGGCTGCGGGCGCGGCGGGAGAGAGCGCCGCCCATGCGCCCGGCTTATGGGCATATAATGCGAGGCAAAGGGAGGGGCTTGTTAAGCAATGTCAGCCAGCCCATTGGCGCTCGCCAGCGATGCAGCGGCATCGGCTCAGCGTGTCGTCAACGATTTCAGCATTCAAGTCGCCACTGCGAACGGCAGCGGCAGCCAGACCGCCAACACGGTGTTGATGCGGGCCATCTTCCAGATGGGCGTACCCGTCTCGGGCAAGAATCTGTTCCCGTCGAACATCTCGGGGTTGCCTACGTGGTTCACGATTCGCGCCAGCCACAAGGGATTCATCGGCCGGAAGAAGGAGTACGACTTCCTGGTCGCGATGAATCCTGAGACTGCGCGCGAGGACGTGGAGAAACTGCAGCCCGGCGGCGCAGCGGTGTATGACGAGCCGCTCGGGCTGGACAAGATCCGCGCGGACGTCGCCCTGTATCCAGTGCCGTTCGATAAGCTCGTGGGGCCCGTCTGCCCGGAGGCGAAGCTCCGCAAACTAGTGCGGAACATGATCTACGACGGCGTCGTGGCGCACCTGCTCGGGTGTCCCGGCCGCGATCACCCGACCGACCTCGAGGCAGTACACGCGGTCGCTGATGCCCATGATCAGCGGCATGTCGTGCTCGATGACGAGCATCGCGGCTCCGAGCTCGCGCCGGATCTCCTTGACGAGGGGGCCGAAGGCCTCGGTCTCGCGCTGCGCGACTCCGGCGGTGGGCTCGTCGAGGCACAGCACCCGCGCGTCGAGGGCGAGGAGGCCGGCCAGCTCGACGATCCGCCGGGTGCCCGTGGAGAGGTCCGCGATCCGGGCGTCGGCGTAGCGGCCCAGGCCGAGG
>WBZO01007411.1_pt1 | contig 10172 bp, 8 predicted proteins | sample 5204261 | NCBI WGS metagenome assembly WBZO01 (sample SAMN12412400, study PRJNA552823) | activated sludge metagenome | isolation source: activated sludge from anammox sidestream of wastewater treatment plant... | place: USA: North Carolina | collected 2017-09
TCTGGCCCTCGCTCGGCGGCCCCAACAAGGCAGGAGAGGGCGTGATCGTCGGCGTGATCGACACCGGCATCTGGCCCGAGCATCCCTCGTTCAAGGATCCCGGCATCACGAAGCCGGCCGGCTCGTGGGGCTGCGAGTTCGGCGACGGCTCCGCGGCGATGGGGCCCACGTTCACGTGCAACGACAAGCTGATCGGCGCCTACGCGAAGACGGACACGTATCTGGCGCTCAACGATCCGGAGCCCGACGAGTTCTGCACGGCCACGGCCTGCTCGGCCCGTGACGCCGACGGTCACGGCACCCACACGTCATCGACTGCGGCCGGCTCACCGGTCGCGCACGCGACGCTGCTCGGCGTCGACCGCGGCGCTGTCAGCGGCATGGCACCGGGCGCCCACGTGATCATGTACCGCGTCTGCCTGGTGCAGGGCTGCTACAGCTCCGACTCCGTTGCAGCAGTGGAACAGGCGATCGAGGACGGTGTCGACGTGATCAACTTCTCCATCTCGGGCGGCGCCAGCCCCTACAGCGACCCGGTGGAGCTCGCGTTCCTCGACGCCTACGAGGCCGGCATCATCGTCAACGCCTCCGCCGGCAACGAGGGTCCCGGGGCGGGTACCGCGAACCACGCCGGCCCCTGGGTCAACACCGTGGCCGCCTCCACCTCGCCGCGCAGCTTCCTCTCGACCCTGCAGCTGACGGCAAGCGGCGGCGCCACGCTCGGCCTGTCGGGGGTCACCGTGACCTCGGGCATCAGCACGCCCACGAGCGTCGTCGCCAACGTTGCCGATCCGCTGTGCCTGAACCCGGCCGCTCCGGGGACGTTCGTCGGCAAGGTGGTCGTCTGCAAGCGCGGCACCAACGCGCGTGTCGACAAGGGCTACAACGTGCTGCAGGGTGGCGCGGCGGGGATGATCCTCTACAACCCGGCCGTGCAGCAGCTCAACTCGGACAGCCACTGGCTGCCCGCGATCCACATCGAGGGCCCGGACACGGGCAGCGGTAACGCCGCCAAGCTGCTCGCGTTCCTGTCCGCGAACACCGGCGTCAAGGCCACCTGGGTGACCGGCACGGCCACGCCCGCACAGGCGGACGTGGTGGCGTCGTTCTCCTCACGTGGCCCGTTGGGCGACTTCATCAAGCCCGACGTGACCGCGCCCGGCGTGCAGATTCTCGCTGGCATGACCCCGCAGCACCTCGCCTCGGACACGGCGCTCGGCCCGCAGGGCCAGCTGTTCCAGGCGATCGCCGGCACGTCCATGTCGAGCCCGCACGCGGCAGGCGTGGCGGCGCTCGTCAAGGCCGCGCATCCGAGCTGGACGCCCGGTCAGGTCAAGTCGGCGCTGATGACCTCCGCCGTGCAGCAGGGGGTCGTCAAGGAGGACGGAGTCACGCCGAGTGACCCGTTCGATCGTGGCGCCGGCTCGATCCGGGCCGACCGTGCCGTCGACCCGCTCGTGACGTTCGACGAGTCGGCCGCGGACTTCGCCGCCGCCTCGGCCGACCCGCTCACGCGCATCAACCTGAACATCCCTAGCATCAACGCTCCCACCATGCCGGGCTCGATCTCGACCTCGCGCACGATGGTGAACGTCAGCGGCCGCCAGCTGCTCATGCGGGCGACCACGACCGCCCCCGCGGGCGGGAGCATCCGCGTCTCGCCGTCGGTGTTCACGATCGCCCCGGGACGCTCGCAGACGATCGACGTGCAGATCGACGGGCGCAACCTGGCCAAGGACCAGCAGTACTTCGGTCAGATCACCCTGGCGCCGTTCTCGGGGCCGGGCAACCCGGTCGTGCTGCCCGTCGCCTTCTACGCGAAGCAGGGCGGCGCGGTCTCGCTCAGCCACGTCTGCGATCCGCTCGAGTTCCGTCGCGGCGGCTCGACCTCGTGCACGGTGACGGCGACGAACCGCTCCTTCTCGACCGCCAACGTCGACGTGCGCGTGACCGGCGCCCTGTGGCCCTTCCTCAGCGTGGGTAACGTGACGCCGCCGGCGACGAAGGAGCTCACCGGAGTGGTGCGCTGGTCGGGCTCCCTGACGCCCGCCGAGCCGGCCGACATCCACATCGCGGACGGCACCGGCACCACGCCCACCGGCTACCTGCCGTTGTCCCTCTTCGGCATCGCGCCGATCGGTGGTGTCGGGGACGAGACGGCGGTGAACTTCAACGTGCCGGCGTTCACCTACGCCGGCGTCAGCTACACGAAGATCGGCCTGGTCTCGAACGGCTACGTCGTCGTCGGTGGGGTGACCAGCGCCGCCGACATCGACTTCGTCAACCAGGACCTGCCGGACGCGAACCCGCCCAACAACGTGCTGGCGCCGTTCTGGACCGACCTCAACCCCGGAGCGGGCGGCGCGCTTCGCATCGGCACGCTCACCGACGGGGTCGATTCCTGGCTCGTGGTCGACTACACCGCCGTCAAGGAATACTCGACCGCCAGGACGGTGTCGTTCCAGATCTGGATCGGCATCAACGGCACCGAGGACATCAGCTACGCCTACGGCCCCGTCGGCGGCAACGGCGACGGCGGCTTCCTCACGGTGGGCGCCGAGAACGAGCACGGCAACCGCGGCGCCAACCGCTACTTCGACGGCACGGGCACGCTGCCCACGAACGGGACGGAGTTGAGAGTGACCTCCGACCCGCCGGCAGCGGGTGGATCGGTGACCTTCGGCTACGACGTCAGCGGGCGCCTACCCGGCATCTACCCGCTGACGGCGAACATGACCTCCGACCTGACGCCTGGCACGACGCAGGTGGTGCAGCGCGTGAGGATCACGCGCTAGAGCCGCCCGGACCCACGACGGGCTCGCAGGCATGTAAGGGGAGGAGCCGCCGCGAGGCGGCTCCTCCCCGTCGGCTCGGCCCTCGTCAGTACGCGACGGCGCCGCGGCCGCTGTCGGCGGCGTGCTTCTGCTCGTCGGCGCGGTAGCTGGAGCGGACGAGCGGGCCGGCGAAGACCGAGCCGAAGCCGAGCTGCTCGCCCTGCTCGCGCAGCCAGCGGAACTCGTCCGGGTGCACCCAGCGGTCGATGGGGGCGTGCTTGCCCGAGGGCTGGAGGTACTGGCCGATCGTGACGACGTCGACGCCGGCGTCGCGCAGGTCGCCCATCGTCTCCACGATCTCGTCGTTCGACTCGCCGAGCCCGGCGATGATGCCGGACTTCGTCAGCACGGGATAGTCGGCGACCTCCTTCGCGCGCACGAGCAGGCGGATGGCGCCGTCGTAGCTCGCCTTCGCGCCGCGCATGCGCCGGTGCAGTCGCCGTACCGTCTCGATGTTGTGGCTGAACACCTCGGGGTGGGCGCCGAGCACGGTTGCGAGCGCCTCCTCCTCCTTGCCGAGGAAGTCGGGGGTGAGAAGCTCGACCGAGCAGCCGGGCAGCCTCGCGTGGAGGGCGCGGGTGACGGCGGCGAACTGACCCGCGCCTCTGTCGTCGACGTCGTCGCGGTCGACGGAGGTGACGACGACGTGCCTGAGCTCCATCTGTGCGGCCGCCTGCGCGAGCCGCAGCGGCTCGAGCGGGTCGGGCGCATGCTCCGGCCTGCCGGAGGTGACGTAGCAGTAGCGGCAGGCGCGGGTGCAGGTGTCGCCGAGGATCTGGAACGTCGCCGTGCCTTTGCCCCAGCATTCGGCGATGTTGGGGCAGCGGGCCTCCTCGCAGACCGTGTTCAGGCTCGCCCCGTGGATCAGCTTCCTGACGTCGAAGTAGCGGCCGTCCGGGCTCGGCGCCCGCACCTTCATCCACTCGGGGCGGCGGGGCCGCTCGGCGACGGGGAGCGACGTCTTCATGCGACTCATCATACGGGCGGGGTGTAGCCCGCCCGTATGTCGCCGGCGCGCCTCACAGTCCGAGTCTCGCGTGCACCGGCTGCGCCCAGAGGCCGGCGCCGTCGGCGGGGAGCTCGTCCAGCTCCAGCCCGAAGACGTCGGCCAGCGCCGTGCGTGCGGCGGGCTTCACCTCGGCGACGCTGACCGGATGGCCGAGCTCACGAGCCATGGTCGTGAACTCGGCGTCGTCGAGGCCGCAGGCGGTGATCCACTCCGTGAAGGGCGCGGGGTCGAGATCGACGTTGAGCGCATAGCCGTGCGTCGTCACCCAGCGCGTGACGCGAACGCCGATCGAGGCGATCTTGCGCGGCCCGCGCGGCCCGGACGGTGGCATCCAGACACCGGTCAGCCCCTCGATCGTGGTCGCCTCGAGCCCGAACGCCGCCATCGTCTGCACGAGTGCCCGCTCCAGCTCGCGCACGTACCGCTTCACGTCCTTGCCGTGCAGGGTGAGGTCGAGGATCGGGTAGCAGACGAGCTGCCCGGGGGCGTGGTAGGTCGACTTGCCGCCGCGATCCGTCTCGACGAGATCGACGTCGGCTCCGGCCGGGAGATGCAACTCCTTCTCCTGCTCGGTGCGACGTCCGATCGTGACCACGGCTGGATGCTCGAGCAGGACGATCGTCGCCGGGATCGCACCCTGCGAGACGGCTGCGGCGAGCGAGCGCTGCAGCTCGAGCGCCTCACCGTAGGGCACGAGGCCGGCGTCGAGCAGATACGCGCCGCTCGTCAGCCCTGCTCCTCCCAGCTCTCGAGTCGCGCCCGTAGGTCGTGCAGGAAGCTGCCGCTGTAGGCGCCGTCGACGAGCCGGTGGTCGTAGGTGAGGGTGATGTTCATGATCGGGCGGATGGCGATCACGTCCTGGCCCAGCTCGTCCTGCACCACCCAGGGGCGCTTCACGAGCGCGTAGGTGCCCAGGATGCCGACCTGCGGCTGGCTGATGATCGGCGTGCCGTGGAAGGTGCCGTACCCGCCAGGGTTCGTGATCGTGAAGGTGCCGCCCTGCACGTCGTCGGGCAGGAGCTTCTTCGTACGGGCGCGCTGGGCCAGGTCGGCGATCGAGCGTGCTAGCCCGAGCAGGTTCAGGTCCTGCGCATTCCTGACGACGGGCACGATCAGGCCCTTGCCCTCGTCGAGCGCGACGGCGATGCCGAGGTTCACCCACGATCGTGTCACGATCGCCTCGCCGCGCACCTCGGCGTTGATCCATGGGTAGTCGCGCAGCGTCTCCACCGTCGCCTTGGCGACGAAGGCCAGGTAGGTCGGGTTGACGCCGTAGGCCGACTCGTACTCCTGTTTCAGCTGGGCTCTCACTGCCACCACCTTCGACATGTCCACCTCGATCGCGCTCGTCACGTGCGCCGAGGTGTCGAGCGAGCGGCGCATGTGCTCCATCACGCCGCGACGCATCGCTGTCATCGGCTCCTCGACCTCGCCGGGCAGCGTGGGTCGCAGGGGCCCGGCGACCGGCGCAGGCGCTGCGACCGGGGGCGGCGCAGCCGGGACGGTCGGTGTGGCGGCGGGCGGAGCAGGAGCGGGCGTCGGCGCCGTAGCCGGCGTTGCCGCCGCTGGAGCAGGGGCGGTCGGCGGCACGGTAGCGGCGCCCGCCTCGATGTAGGCGAGGATGTCCTTCTTCGTCACCCGCCCGCCGGTGCCGCTGCCGGGCACCGTGCCGGGGTCGATGCCGTGCTCCGCGGCGATCCTCGCCACCACCGGCGAGACGAACGTGCGCCCGTTCCCGCCGGCGGGCGCTGCGGCCGGGGCAGATCGTGGCTCAGAGGCACCGACAACTGCTGCGGGCGCTGTCGGCTCGGCCGGCACGGCCGCGGCCGCCTCCGCCATCACGACGGGCGCGGCCGCCTCGGGCTCGCCGACGGCCGCCCCGGCGGGGGCGATGACCGCGAGCAGCGTCCCCACCTCGACCGTCTCTCCCTCGGCGACGAGAACCCGCGCCACGACCCCTTCCCCGGGGCTCGGCACCTCCGTGTCAACCTTGTCGGTCGAGATCTCGAGCAGCGGCTCGTCCTGGGCGACCGCCTCGCCCGGCTGCTTCAGCCAGCGTGTGATCGTCCCCTCGGACACGGAGACGCCCATCTGGGGCATCACGACGTCGATCTCGGTTCCTGTAGCCACTGTCGTCTCCTCGTTCGGGGGCGCGGCGTGCCTCGCCCTTCAGTACGCCGCGAGCTCACGGAGCCCGGCGACAACGTCGTCGACCTGCGGGATGTATGCCGTCTCGAGCGGGGGCGAGAACGGCGCCGGCGAGTCGGGTGCGGCAATTCGCTTCAGCGGCGCGTCGAGGTGCTCGAACGCCTCTTCCGCGATCGTCGCCGCGATCTCCGCACCGAAGCCACCGGTGCGTGTGTCCTCGTGCAGCACGAGCACCTTGGAAGTACGGCGGACGCTGTCGAGCACGGCCGCGCGATCCCACGGGATCAGGGTGCGCAGATCGAGGATCTCGACGCCGATCCCCTCCTCGTCGAGCCGTGCGGCGGCCTCGCCTGCGGTGTGCACCATCGCGCCCCAGGTGACGACGGTGACGTCGTCGCCGGCGCGGTGCGTCCGTGCCTCTCCGAAGGGGATGGTGAAACGCTCGTCCGGCACGTCGCCCTTGATGCGCCGGTACAGGTGCTTGTGCTCGAAGTAGAGCACGGGATTGGGGTCGGCGATGGCGCTCGCGAGCAGTCCCTTCGCGTCGTGCGGCGTGGCGGGGCAGACGATCTTCAGGCCGGGGACGTGGGCGAACGAGCTCTCGGGGTTCTGCGAGTGGAAGGGCCCACCGGAGAAGCCGCCTCCGGACGGTAGGCGCAGCACGATCGGTATCGGCGTGCCGGCACGATAGTGCTGCTTCGCGGCCACGGTGACCAGCTGGTCCCAGGCGCAGGAGACGAAATCGGCGAACTGCATCTCGGCGACGGGCCGCAGGCCCATCAGCGCGGCGCCGGTGGCGCCGCCCACGATCGCCGTCTCGGAAAGGGGCATGTCGAGCACGCGCCAGGGACCGAACTCCTCCTGGAAGCCCTGAGTCACCTTGAACGCCCCCCCGTAGACGCCTACGTCCTCGCCCAGCACGAAGACGCGCTGGTCGTGGCGCATCTCCTGTCGGAGCGTGTCGCTGATCGCCTGCAGGTAGGTCTTCTCGGGCATGGCGCTACTTGTGGTGGGGTGTCTCGAGCTCCTCGGGCTCGGCGAAGACGCCGTGCAGGAGCGTGGCCGGGTCAGGTAGCGGGGAAGCCTCTGCGCGCTCGAGCGCCTCGTGGAGCTGACGCTTGATCGCCGAGGTGATCTCGTCCTCCTCCTCGTCCGTCAGCGCCGCGTTGTCGCGCAACCAGGTGCGGTAGCGTGCGATCGGGTCACGCCGCTCCCACTCCTCGAACATCTCGCGTGGGACGTAGAAGGCGTCGTCGTGCACCGCGTGCCCCTCCATGCGCAGGGTGACCGACTCGATCAGTGTGGGTCCTCCGCCGTCGCGTGCCTGCTCGATCGCCCGCTTCGCCTCGCGGTAGACGGCGAGCACGTCGGTGCCGTCCACGACCACTCCGTCGAAGCCGTAGCCCCGCGCCCGGTCGGCGAGGTGCTCGACCGCGTACTCGAGGTGGTGCGGGGTCGAGTATGCCCACTGGTTGTTGTCGATCACGAACACGACCGGTAGCCGACGTACGCCCGCGAGGTTCATGCCCTCGTGCGCGTCGCCGCGGTTCGCCGCCCCCTCCCCGCACCAGGCGACGGCGGCGCGCTTCTCCTCGCGGATGCGGAAGGCGAGCGCCATGCCGACAGCGACCGGCAGCATCGCGGGGAGGTGGCTGACCATGGCGTGCAGGCCGAGTCGAGCATCGCCGATGTGGACGTTGCCGTCGCGCCCCTGTGTGGGCCCGTCCGCGCGACCCATGTACTGCGCGAAGATGCGCCAGGGCTCGACGCCGTGGGTGATGTGCACGCCCATGTCGCGTTGCAGCGGGCAGCCGACGTCGTCGGCGCCCATGGCCGTCGCGACGCCGACGGCCGAGGCCTCGTTGCCACGCCCGGTGTAGAAGGAGCCGGGGATCTTGCCCTGTTTGTAGAGGATGTGCCCACGCTCCTCGACGCCGCGCGTGAGCAGGAGGTTGCGGTAGATGTCGAGGAGGTCCTCGCGGTCGAGGCCGACGTCGTGCACTTCCTGGAGCGAGCCGACGGGCTCCGCTTCCCTCACAGCCATGGAGCTCCCTTGGAGGCGGTGGACGATGCCACTCTACCGTGCAGGTGTGACGTGGCCGGTGGCCGTTACAGTGATCGCGATGACGGCGCCGAAGCGCAACTGGATCCAGCAGGAGCGCCGCAACACGCTCGGTCACTGGGTCGCGTTCTGCCCCTCGTGCGGGCACTCGCAGCGCTACTTCGAAGAGTCGGAGGGCGACGTGCCGTCCAGCTGTCCGCAGTGCGGCGCAGAGCTCCTCGGCCGCTGCCCTGCGTGCGATGCCCGCTTCGCCTCCGCCTTCCAGGTGGAGTGCGAGGAGTGCGGCGCGCCGCTGCGCCACCCGGATCTCTTCGGCGGCGCCATTCGCAAGCCGGGTCGGTAGGGGAAACCGCAGCTCGCAAGGCGTGCCTACCCCATGTCGCCACACGTGCGACAGGCGTACCGTGCGGGCAGCAGCACATCCGGCGCATCTTCGACAAGCTGCACCTCACCCCGGAAGAAGGCGCCCACCGCCGCGTGCCCGCCTACCTGCGCGCGGCCTAGAACATGGTGCCGACGATCTGCGAGAAGCGGATCAGCGTCACCGTGTCCTCCTCGCTCACCTCGCGGTTGTAGAGCTGGCCCAACCAGTGGGCGAGCTCGTCTGCTCGACGGATCTCCGGGTTGTCGTGCTCGATCTCGCGTGGCGAAAGGTCGCCGAGACGCTTGACGTCGACCTTGTCGATGACGGCGTCGAAGATCTTCTCGCGCTGCCCGTAGCGGGTGCCCACGAGGACGGTCACGATCATGCCCTTCTTGTACTTGGGCGACTTGTCGCCGAGGCGGATGGTGGCCGTCTTGCGGCCCGTGCGCAGCTGGTCGGCGACGATCGGCGAGTAGAAGTTGAGAGCGAACGTCGGCATGCCGCGACCACTATAGAGGGTCGAGAGGAGAGGCTCCAGCCAGTCCCCAGACCTCAGTCTGTGAGGCTGAGATCATGGTGTCTCGACGCTCCCACGGTATGCTAGAGTCGTGCTGGCACTCCACATAGGTGAGTGCCAGAAGAGAATCACAGTATCCGTATTCCAGACGAACAGGGAGGCATCTGCGCATGAACCTGCAGCCCCTTGGTGACCGTCTCATCGTCGAGGTCCTCGACGAGGAGGAGACGACCGTGAGCGGCATCGTGCTGCCCGACACCGCGAAGGAGAAGCCGCAGCGCGGCAAGGTGCTCGCGGTCGGCCCGGGCCCGCGTGACGAGGACGGCGAGTACGTCAAGATGGACGTGGAGGAGGGTGACGAGGTCATCTTCTCCAAGTACGGCGGCACCGAGATCAAGATCGGCGTCGACGAGGTGCTCATCCTGCGCGAGTCGGACGTGCTGGCGAAGGTCGTCGGCGACCGCGCCGCAGTCTAGGCCCGTCCATGGACGGGGCGGGCCCTGCCTCGCCCCGAGCGAACGAGAACGCAAGGAGAAAGAGGAGACCAATGGCTCACAAGGAGCTCAAGTTCAACGAGGATGCGCGCCGCTCGCTCGAGCGCGGCGTCAACATCCTCGCCGACGCCGTCAAGGTGACGCTCGGCCCGAAGGGCCGCTACGTCGTGCTGGACAAGAAGTTCGGCGCCCCCACGATCACGAACGACGGCGTCACCATCGCCCGTGAGATCGACGTCGAGGACCCGTTCGAGAACCAGGGCGCACAGCTCGTACGCGAGGTCGCCACGGCGACCAACGACGTCGCCGGTGACGGCACCACGACGGCGACCGTGCTCGCCCAGGCGATCGTGCGCGAAGGCCTCAAGAACGTCGCCGCCGGCGCCAACCCGATGGGCCTCAAGCGCGGCGTCGAGAAGGCCGTCGAGGCCATCGTGGAGGACCTCAAGAAGCAGTCGGTCGAGGTCGCCGGCAAGGAGGACATCGCCCGCGTCGCCACCATCTCGTCGCGCGAGCGCGAGATCGGCGACGTCATCGCCGACGCGATCGAGAAGGTCGGCAAGGACGGCGTCGTCAACGTCGAGGAGGGCCAGACCTTCGGTCTCGACCTCGAGTTCACCGAGGGTATGCAGTTCGACAAGGGCTACCTGTCCCCGTACATGATCACCGACGCCGACCGCATGGAGGCGGTGCTCGACGATCCGTACATCCTGATCGCGAACCAGAAGATCGGCGCCGTCAAGG
>WBZO01007412.1_pt1 | contig 10170 bp, 11 predicted proteins | sample 5204261 | NCBI WGS metagenome assembly WBZO01 (sample SAMN12412400, study PRJNA552823) | activated sludge metagenome | isolation source: activated sludge from anammox sidestream of wastewater treatment plant... | place: USA: North Carolina | collected 2017-09
CGTACCCCCAGCTCGAGCCAGTCGAGAACCCCCGCGCCGGAGAGCGCAAGCGGGGGTAGGGGACGGGAGGCGCGGGATATGGGACATGGCCCCGTTTCCCGTAGTGGGTTGACAGCGCCACACTGTCCGGTTGGCAGCCGGCCCCTTGTCCTGTCATCCTGAGCGCGCACGCGAAGGATCTCCCCCCGGCTGGATACAGCGGCGTGGGGGAGATGTTTCGCTGCCGGGCGCCCTCTGGGCGGAACATGACAGAGGGAAGGGGACGCTGCCAACCGGACAGTATGGCGCTGACAGACTACTGAGTAGTCGACCGCAGTGATTGTGTCAGGGTGGCAGCCGGCCCCTTGGCCTGTCATCCTGAGCGCGCACGCGAAGGATCTCCCCCGGCTGGATGCAGCGGCGTGGGGGAGATGTTTCGCTGCGGCTCAACATGACAGCGGGAAGGGGACGTTGCCAACCGAACAGTATGGCGCTGACGATCCAGTAGGGGCGGGCGCCGCAGCGCGGTTGGCCGGCGAACACCCGGGTGCCCTCTGAGCGGCGCGCCTGCCCGGCGTGAGAGCAGCCGAACGGCGAATCGCCGCGGCCTCCGGTGGTCGTGGATCGGCGGCGGGAGGGCGGCCATCCAGAGGGTACCCGACGCCGGATGTATTCAGCGTGTTCGCGTGGCGCCCTCCCCTACGCGAGGCCCTCGCGTCCCGCATCCCGCATCCCGGACACAAAAAGGCGGCCGGACTGGGGAAGAGTCCGGCCACGGGGAAAGGGATGGGGTGGGAGGAGTGAGATTCAGTGCTGGCGGCCGAAGAGCTTTCGGCCGGTGCGCCTGGTTGGCTTGATCATCTCGCTCTGGCGAGCCTCGACCAGCACATCCAGAACCATCGGGTTATTCATGATCGACATCGCGTGTGCTCCTGCTTCTTCGCAGCGCGCCGGTTCCGGCGCCGGTCGAGCCGCCCCGTTGCGGCTTCCGAGGCGGCGTTGCCGCGCGCCTCATCGACTGTGATCACACTATAGCGGGCGCCGGACGCGGACGCGCCGACGATTCGGCCTGTTTCCACCCTGTCCAAAAGTGCAGGTGTTGGATCGCAAGATGGCCGGTGGGACGGGGAGAATCGCTCCTCAGCGACAGTAGCGCTCGGCGAGCCGAACGACCTCGGCCCGTTCGTCCGGGCCGAACCAGGGTGGGTTGCCGGCCACCGCGTTGTCACGCAGGTGCTCGACGCTGGCCGTCGCCGGGATTGCGACCGTCACTCTCGGGTCGCTCAACGCCCACTTCAACAGCACCTGCGGCCAGGTCCGGCAGCCGAAGCGAGCGAACGGCGCCAATGCGGCGGCCGGCGGGGCGTTGCGCAACAGTCCGCCCTCGCCGAACGGCCGCATGACGATCACCCCCAACCCGCGCTCGGCGGCCAGCGGCAGGACGAGCCGCTCGGCCGCGCGCTCGAACGGGTTGAGCGGAATCTGGACGGTGTCCAGATCCTCGGCGCCGAGGACATCGGCCAGCGCGCCGAACGCCTCCGGCTGGTAGTGCGTCACACCGAAGGCAGCGATCTCCCCCGCGGCCTTCATCCGCTGGAAGACCGGCAGCAGCTCGCGCCAGCGGACGAGGTTGTGGACCTGATAAACATCGACGCGGCCCTCGAAGTAATGCAGGGCGTGGTCGATCTGGGCATGCCCCTCCCGCTCGTCCCACGACCAGACCTTTGTGGCGACGATCGCCCGCTCTCGCCGGCCGGTCAGCGCCGCGCCGAGAACCCGCTCGGCCTCGCCGTACATCGGCGACGAGTCGAAGAAGCGCACGGATAGATCGAGCGCCTCGCTGACCACCGCACGGCGGGCGGCCTGCTCCTGCTTGCCGTAGACGTCGAACGTCCTCCAGGTGCCCATTCCGATCACCGGGACGCGAAGACCGCTATGCCCGAGCTCGCGCCACTCCATTAGCGATCCTCCTCGTTGCCGAGCAGCAAGCCGGCCAGCTCGCCGAGGTCGCGGACGCGTATATCCGGCTCGAACCCGAGCGGGTCGAGCGGCAGCCCATGGCGGTCGACCCAGCAGACCGTCAGACCGGCCGCCTTAGCGCCGGCCACGTCGAAGCCGTTGGTAGTAACGAACAGCACCTCATTCGCGCGGGCCAGGAAGCGGTCGGCGGCGGTCGCGTAGAGATATCGCTCGGGCTTGAACACCTGGACCAGCTCGCTGGTCAGGACGGCGTCGAAGACGTGCGTCAGGCCGTTTCGCGCGATGAGCGGATCGAGCATGTCACGCGTCGCGTTGGACAGGATGGCGATCCGGTCGCCGGAGCGGTCGAACCGCTCGAGCGCCGGAAGCACGTCGGGGAAGGTCGGCAGCTCAAGCCAGGCACGCATCAGCTTGCCGCGTTGCGGCGGGCCGATCGCCAGCCCCAATGCCGTCGTCGTATAGTCGAGCGCGTCCGAGGTGATCTGGCCCCAATCGCTATAACGGTCGAGCACGGTGCGGAAGACGGCGTACTCAAGCTGCTTGACGCGCCACAACCGGGAGAACGCGGCGGCGTCGGGCGCGACGTCGGCGCAGACACGCTCCAGGGCGCCGAGATCGAACAGCGTGCCATAGGCATCGAAGACGATTGCCTCAAATCCCCCGAACCGCGTCGATGTCATTCTGACCGAATCCTGTCCCTCGAAGGGCGATCCCGCGATATCTCGACACGCGATCTACTGATCCCCCGACGCACCCATGCAACGATGGCAGCACGCCCGTGCGAATTTCTACCGAAGGTCTAGCGCATTTGCCGAAGTTATGCTATCCTCGGGCCTACGTCAGCTGACCAGCCACAGGTGGTAGAGTCCGAATCTCCTGGCCGACCCCGAGGCGCACGGTTCTCAGGTGACGAACAGCTATTGGGATGTCGTCACCGAGACGACATGTGCCGAGGAGAAGGCAACCGCATGGACCAGTATTCCGACATCACGCTGAAGTGCCGTGACTGCGGAAACGACTTCGTGTTTACCGCTGGCGAGCAGCAGTTCTACGCGGAGAAGGGCTTCACTAACAAGCCCAGCCGCTGCCCATCCTGCCGCGCCGCCTACAAGTCAAGCCGCGACTCGTCGCTGAGCTACAGCTCGGGCGGCGGCTCGTACGGCGGCGGTGGTTCGTACGGCGGCGGCTCGCGCGGCGAGCGCCAGATGTACCCGGCCGTCTGCGACGAGTGCGGCCGCGAGACGATGGTGCCGTTCCAGCCGAGTGGCAACAAGCCCGTCTACTGCTCCGACTGCTTCGCCAACCGGCGGCAGCAGTCCTCCTACTCGCGCTACTAACCGCGAACGGGCAGTCAACAGTCAGATCAACGGGGCCGGATTACCGGCCCCGTTTCCATTCGCCCGACCCGGAGGCTGCGTGTGCGCACCGACTACTACAAGCTCGTCCGCGATCGTATCCCCGAGATCATCGAACGCGAGGGGTTGGTGTGCGCGGTGACCACCCTCGACGACGACACTTTCCGCGACGCACTGAGAGCGAAACTGGTGGAAGAGGCCAGCGAGGCTGCCGAGGCGACAGCCGATGCGCTCGTTACCGAAGTCGCTGACCTCTACGAGGTAATCGACGCGCTCCTGGCCATTGAGGGCGTCGATCCGGAGGATGTCCGCGCCATCCAGGCCCTGCGACGCCGCGACCGGGGCAGTTTCAACCAGCGGATCCTGCTTCACTGGACGGATGAGCCATCAGCGGTCAGATGATCGCTCAGGCACGCGGCGGCTTGGCCGGTGTCGGCGTCACCCCGGCACAGTGATCCTCGAAGCGCGCCAGGATGAACAACAGCGACGAGAGCCGGTTGATATAGGCCAGCAGCTGCTCGTTGTCGACCTCGCCTTCGTGGGCCAGGCGTACCGCCAGCCGCTCGGCCCGGCGCACCACCGTCCGCGCGACATCGAGGACCGCGCCCCCCTGCGAATCGCCCGGGAGGATGAAGTGTGGCGGCAGCGGCACGTCCGCCTCCAGCGCGTCCGTCTCGGCCTCGATGCGGGCGACATGATCGGCGGTGATGTGATAGCGCTTCTGCTGCATGTCGGGGGCGAACGCCAGCTCGGCCATCATCAGGTAGAGGTCCCGCTGGACGTCGATCAGGATCGACTGGGTACGCTCCGAGCCGGCCAGCGAGCGAGCGAAGCCAATCACTGACGTCGCCTCGTCGATCGTGCCGAACGTCTCTGGCCGGGCGGCGTATTTCGGGACGCGCCCGCCGAGCAGGTCGGTATAGCCTTTGTCTCCGCCACGGGTATAGAACGGCACGTGATCCTCCGTCCATCGTCACGAGTCATGCGGCAACCGTACCGGCGGTGGGCGCGCCGTGCAACAGGGCCGAAAAAGGGGGAGAGCCCGCCAGGTGCGCAGCTGGCGGGCTCTCTGGGGTCCGATCCCGATTACACGCGGGACCGACGTGTGGGGGTAGGGGGTGGTTGGTTGTCAGCGTTACCGAACGCTGAACATACTATCCACCCTGATGCTGAACCGTGCATGACCCGAACCTGAAATCTGGCTGAAATATTCTGGCGGCGATGGAGAACCGCTGGCCGCTCCGTATACTTGCCAGAATGACGCTCTTGCCGACATCCGGCAGACGCCCGCGAGACAGCCGATCCGAGCAGAGACGACGACACATGAATGCACCCGAACGTCCCTACGAGCGGCCTGCTGGCGACCAGCCCGCGGCGGTTCCGCCCCAGCCCGTCCAGCATCCTCCGGCGGCGCGGCAGTCGCCGAAGGGTCCCGTCAAGGCGATCGTCACCTTCGTCGCGCTCAGCGTGCTGCTCTTCACCTTCTCCGGCGGGATGCTCTTCCAGCGCTTTGTCGTCGACCCGCCTCGCAGCGGGGCGAGCGCGGCGACGACTGGCCAGACCGCCGGCCCGGAGACCATCAACCAGGCCTGGGAGCTGATTCACGACAAGTACGTGGACCAGAAGGCGGTCGACGGCAACCAGATGACCGAGGCGGCAATCACGGCAATGCTCGGGACGCTGCACGACGAGGGCCACACGCGTTACCTCACTGCCGAGGAGAGCCAGGCGCAGACCGAATCACTCTCCGGGGAATACGTCGGCGTCGGCATCCAGGTCGAGCAACGCAACGAGGGTATCGTCGTCGTCGCGCCGATCGACGGCTCGCCGGCGATGGAGGCTGGCATTCGCCCCGGAGACGTGCTGATCTCGGTCGATGGGCAGGACATCACCAACCGCACGGTCGATGACGTCGTCAAGATCATCCGCGGGCCGGAAGGATCCAAGGTGACGCTCGAGTTCCGCCGCGATGGCGAGACGAACCCGCTCAGCTTCACCTTGACCCGGCGCAAGATCGAGGTATCGCCCGTCGCCTGGGTGATGCTGGACGACAACATCGCGCTGATCCGGCTCTCACAGTTCTCGATCGGGGCTGGCGACGACATCATCAAGGCACTTGGCGAGGCGAAGGACCAGGGCGCTCAGCGGGTAATCCTCGACCTGCGCAACAACCCCGGCGGCTACATCAACGAGGCGATCAAGGTCGCTTCGGCCTTCGTCCCCGAGGGCTCGACAATCTTCGTCAGCCAGTTCCGCGACGGCACCCGCGAGGAGCATAAGGCCGAGGCACAGGCCGCCAATATCGGCGACCTGCCGCTGATCGTCCTGATCAACGAGGGCTCGGCGTCGTCGTCGGAGATCGTCTCCGGCGCGATCAAGGCCAACACGCCAAACGCGACGCTGATCGGCGAGACGACGTTCGGCACCGGGACCGTCCTCAGCAGCTTCGACCTGGACAACGGCGGGACGATCCTGCTCGGCACCGAGCTGTGGCTGACGCCGGACGGCAAGCTGATTCGCGACCACGGCATCCGGCCGGACGTGCTGGTCGGGCTGCGCGACGGGCAGTTCCCGTTCATCCCGGTCGATAACGCCGGGCCATTGCCGGCCGACCTGAACGATTATCAGCTCGAATGGGCAATCAACGTTCTCCAGAATACAGGCGCGGCGGTCCCCTAGCCGATCGCTGACCGGCCCGCCCGCGCCAGAACGGCGCGAACCATGCGGAACCAGAGCCATCTCCCAACCGGCCCACGTGTCGCGGCACTTGTCGCGGCCGCGGCCGGCGCGCTCGTGGCCGGCGTGTGGGCCGGCCTCTACCAGCTCGGGGTCTCGACCTACCCGCCCTTCGACCTCGCCGATCTGGTGATCCGAGAATCCCCCGGCGGTCTCGCGACATGGGCGATCGAGACGTTCGGCCACGCCGCCCAGCGGCTGCTATTGGCCAGCGGCGTCGTGCTCTTCGTCGCTGCCTGGCCGCTCGTCGTGCTCGCGCTTGGCAGGATCTGCGTCCGATCGGGGCTGGTCGCGGCCGCCGCCACGCTCGTGGCGGGGCTGGCGCTGGCATGGCGGGACGGCGCCGGGTACGGACGGCTCGCCTGGCTCATCGTCGCGCTCGGCCTGCCGGCCGCGCTCGGCGGGTTGCTGCTCGACCGCTGGCTGGCTGACCTCGCCGCCATGCACGCCGAGCAGGCGCTGGCGGAGAACGAAGGCTGGCTCGACCAGCCGGGCGACTACGGCCGGCGCGAGCTGCTGCGCCGGGTGGCGACGCTGACCCTCGGGCTCGGCGTTGGCGGCGCAGCCTTCGGCCGCGCGCTAGGCTGGCTAGTCCGGCCCGAGCCACCGACCGGCGCGGGCGAGGCGCTGGCGGCGCTCGAAGCCGCGCCGGGCACGCCAGTCGGAGCGCCGGCCGCCGAGACCACGCCAGTCCCCGGCAACTTTCCGGCGGCTGATGGAACGCCGCCGCGTTACACAACCAACGCGGACTTCTACACGGTGGATATCTCCACCCGCGACCCGAACATCGAGGAGGAAGGCTGGTCGCTGACCGTCAAGGGGCTGGTCGAGCGTGAGGTCGTCCTCACCTGGCAGGACCTTCTGGCGATGCCGGCCATCGAGCAGGACGGCACGCTGCTGTGCATTTCCTTCACCTACGATAGCGGACTCATCTCGACGACCCGCTGGACTGGCGTGCCGTTGCGCGACGTCCTCCAGCGAGCCGGCGTCCGCGACGGTGTCGTCGACCTGGTCTGCCGCGGCGCGGGCGGATACTCCGACTCGATCCCGCTGGCCAAGGCGCTCGACCCGCGCGCGCTGCTCGCCTACGGCATGAACGGGACGGCGCTGCCGCGCAGCCACGGCTTCCCCTGCCGCCTCTACGTTCCCAATCTCTACGGCGAGAAGAACGTCAAGTGGCTCCAGGAGATCGAGCTGGTGTCCTACGACTACCGCGGATATTGGCAGGAGCGCGGCTGGACCGACGACGCGACGATCCAGGTGCTCTCGACGATCGAGACGCCGCGCGGCGCCGTCCGTCCCGACGCGGACGGCATCGTCCCGCTGGGCGGCATCGCCTTCGCCGGCTCGCGCGGCATCCGGCTCGTCGAGGTACGGATCGACGACGGCGACTGGCAGCCGGTTGAGCTGGAGCCGTATCAGCCGGAGCTGGTCTGGCAGCGTTGGCGCTACGACTGGAGGCCGGCGACCGGTCGCTACAGTGTGACCGTCCGCGCGACCGACGGCGACGGCGCGCTCCAGGTCGCGGCCGAGACCGACCCGCACCCGGACGGCATGACCGGCTACCAGACGGTCCGGCTAGAGGTCGCCTGACCCGGCTCGCGCCAGCGAGCCCGGCGTGTCGTCAACAGCCGGGTGACGAGCGCCTCGTATTCCTTCGCCCGTCCACGCTGCCGCTTCGGCTCGTCCCAGTGGACGCCCTTCTCGTAGTTACAGGCGGCGTGGGTCAGCCCGAGGTTGAGCAGGTCGTTCCCCCCGCCGGCCCGCCGCGGCACGATGTGCTCGATCGTCGCGCCCTCGCCGGTCCGTGCGTCGAAGCGCAGCGGACCGTTGCAGATCAGGCACTTGCCGATCCAGTCGCCATCGACAAGGCGGAAGGTACGGTCGGTCTCGGCGACGGCACGCATGATCTCGACGCGGGAGGGCATCGGCAGGGACGCTCCAGGCTTCCGTGATAGGCTAGCGATGCGCCGCGCCCGCGGGGGCTGACGCGGCCTCGATTCAATCACGAAACGCAGGATGTGGACGATGACTGACACCAGCGGGCCGCTCGACGGCATTCGCGTGCTGGATCTCTCGCGGGTGCTGGCCGGACCGTATTGCACGATGGTCCTGGGCGACCTCGGCGCCGACGTGATCAAGGTCGAGCAGCCAGGCAAGGGGGACGACACCCGCGCCTGGGGGCCACCCTGGGCCGGCGGTGAGGCAGCCTACTTTCTGTCGGTCAATCGCAACAAGCGCGGCATCACGCTCGACATCAAGAGCGAGCAGGGCAAGCAGATCATCCGCGACCTGGCCCGCGAGAGCGATGTCGTCGTCGAAAACTTCAAGCGCGGCACGTTCGAGCGGCTGGGGCTTGGCTTCGAGGACCTGCGTAAGGACAACCCCGGCCTGATCTGGGCCAACGTCAGCGGCTATGGCCCGACCGGCCCGCTCGCCGACAAGCCGGGGTACGACTTCATCGCTCAGGGTGAGGCCGGCATCATGGCGATCACCGGCGAGCCGGACGGCGAGCCGATGAAGGTCGGCGTCGCGATCGTCGACATCACCACCGGGCTGTTCGCGGCCATCGGCGTGCTGGCGGCGCTGCAGGCCCGCCAGGCAACCGGGACCGGCCAGCGCGTGGACGCTTCACTCTTCACCTCGGCGGTCGCCTGGCTGGCGAACGTCGGCCAGAACTACCTCGTCTCCGGCAAGCCGGCCAAGCGCTACGGCAATGCCCACGCCAACATCGTCCCCTACCAGACCTTCCGCGCCCGCGACCAGTACATGACGCTCGGCGTCGGCAACGACCGCCAGTTCCAGGCGCTCTGCGCCATCCTGGGTCGGCCCGAGCTTGGCAGCGATGAGCGCTACGCGACGAACGCCGCCCGCGTCGCCAACCGCGAGGAATTGGTCGCGATCCTCCAGGAGCGCCTGCTGACGAAGGACGCCGACGAGTGGATCGCCGCCTGCGACGCGGCCAATATCCCCAGCGGCAAGATCAACACGATCGAGCAGGTCTTCACCCACCCGCAGACAATGGCTCGCGATATGCTGGTTGAGATCGAGCACCCGACGGCCGGGCTGCTGAAGCTGGCCGGTATCCCCTTCGCGATGTCGGAGACACCAGCCAAGGTTCGGCTGGCCCCGCCAACCCTCGGCCAGCACACCGACGAGGTGCTGCGCGAACGCCTCGGCTACGACCATGACACGATCGAGCAACTACGGAGAGACGGGATCGTCTGATGACCAGCGCCGAGGAGCCGACCCAGCAGCCCGATGAATCAGCCGCCGAGGAGCCAACTGCCACGCCACCGGCCCCGTCGGCATCGCGCGAGGCAGTCCTCGAGAGCATCGGCATCGACCTGCTGAACGCCGGGATTGTGATGCCGGCCGCCGCGTTCGTCGCCGCCGTTCGACAGGCGGCCGGCTACCGCGTGAACCCGCGCGAAATCGCCGTCGCGCTGGCCCAACTCCGCCAGGCGGGGCGCGAGATCGATCCGGACGCGGTGGCGACGCTGCTAACGGCCACGCGCGGCGAGCGCTCCCAGCGCCAGCAACGCCACGCCGACGACTGGCGAGCGCTCGGCGCGACCATGTCGCTGAAGGGGCTCGATGGCAGCCCCGAGGGACAGCGAGCGCTGATCGGCGCGGCCCGCGCCATCGCGGGTCCGCGCGCGACCGACGTCCTGCTGCTACAGGTTGCCCTGGCACTCGGCACGCTCAACGCGCCGTTCGACGCCGCGACGATCGGCGGTGTCGCCAAGCGCCTCGCCCGCAGCGCTCCCGACCTGGAGCCGTCCGACATGCCAGCGCTCGTCCGCCGCGAGCTGGGCGCGCTCCGCCGCGCCCAGCGCCCCCACGCTGCTCGTCAGTCCTCGGTCGGCTCTCGCCGCCGTGCCGCCAACCCAGGCGCTCGCAAGCTCAAGCCCGGCCAGCGCCGCGGCGCCGGTCTCAAGCGGCAACTGAAGCGCGGGACGCGGGATGGGGGATGAGAGACGGGGACGAGGGATGTCGGGGCGTATTGCATACGCCCGACTAGACCCACGCTTTGTTGGCGCGGGACACCGGACGTGGCGGATGCCGGTCGGCAGCGCCAGCAGTCCAACCGGGCGTATGCAAACGCCCCGACAGCCCC
>WBZO01007413.1_pt1 | contig 10170 bp, 6 predicted proteins | sample 5204261 | NCBI WGS metagenome assembly WBZO01 (sample SAMN12412400, study PRJNA552823) | activated sludge metagenome | isolation source: activated sludge from anammox sidestream of wastewater treatment plant... | place: USA: North Carolina | collected 2017-09
GTCGATCGCCGCCCTCATTCTTGTCGTCGGCGCCCGGTTCGTCGTCGGCCGGCTTCAGAGGCGGATGCGTGTCGCGGGTCTCTCCCGCGCGCTCTTCCCGCCGGCCGTCTGGCTCGCATGCGGCGCGGGGCTCTCCTTCGGCATCGGCGTCCCCTATTTCGTCTGCTCCGCGTTCGTCGTCATAGTGGTCTGGCTCTTCTTGAGCCGCAGCCTGATCTCGCTCGGGGTGCGCTTGCGTTCCATCTTTGGCCCTGCCCCCTCGGGACGCGGTGACGAAGGCCTCACACTCCTCTGGGTCTGCGCCGCGGCCGGAAACGTTCTCCAGAGCCTCGACATGCGCACCGAGACCGTGGCCGTGTTGTGGGCCGCCGTATTGCTGATCCTCTGGCGCGTGCTTTGCGCCGGGCGCCGGGGCGGGGCGCCGGACGAAGACGCCGCCCGGCGTTTCCTCCTCGGGTTCATTCCCGCGCTGGCCGCGGCCGCCGTCCTCGGCTGGGCGAACCTCGCCATCTTCTCGTCCACGATCGTCATGATGGTTGGCGTGGGGATCGTGCTCGCCGAGGGGGTCGCCGTTTCGCGCCGGTACTTCGACGAGCGCGCCGGATCGAGCCGGCGCGCGCTCTCCATCATGTTAGCGCGGGAGGTGATCAGCCCCGCCAACGTCTTCATCGCGGCGCTCTACGCCGGGCTCGCGGGGTACGCGGTCTACCTCGCGGGCCGGCCGCTCCTCCGGTTCATCTTCGACATGAAGATCTCCTACAGGAACATCACGGTCCACATGGTCAGCGTCCCCCTGATAATAGCGGGGTATTTTGCAGCCCGTACGCTCGTCCTCATCGCGGCGGATCTGATCACCGCCCTGCGCGGCGACGGCGCCGCGGCGACCGAAGGGGAGATCGTCTCCCTCCAGGTGTTGAGCCGCTACATGATATGGTTCATATTCCTGATGATCGCCCTCTCCCTCCTCGGTTTTACGATAGGGAACCTCGCCATAGTAGCCGGCGGACTCTCGGTGGGGATCGGTTTCGGCATGCAGCAGATCATCAACAACCTCGTGAGCGGCCTCATCCTGCTGCTCGGGCGAGAGATACAACCCGGCGACATGATCGAGCGCGACGGGAACTTCGCCAGGGTCGAACGCGTGACGCTCAGAAACACCTATCTACACACGTACGCGGGGAAGGCGATCATCGTCCCGAATTCGGAGTTCGTGAACAAGAGTTTCTCAAATTGGACCTATCGCGACCCGCGTATCCGCGGGCATATCTCCGTGAAGGTGCCGGCCTCCGTCGAGAGCCGCGCGGTCGAGGAGATCCTCCTGCGGGTCGCAAAAGCTCACCCGTCGGTCCTCAAGTTCCCCGTGCCGTCGGTGCGTCTGGAGGGCATTGGGCAGGCGGGGCTGGAGTTCGCGCTCAGGGTCTGGGTCGCGCATCCCCGTGACTGGAAGGTAATTTCCGACCTGAGGCACGAGGTCTTCCGGGCGCTCAGGGAAAAAGGGATCGCTCCTGTGTAGGGGAAAGGCGCCCCGGGGGGCTGCGGGGCTCATCTCTTCGAGCCGCCGCCCGGCCTTCCTTGCCTTTAGGACGGGTTTCCGCCCGGGGTGTTTCGGCGCGCCTCCGCGCGCTCCCGTATGAGGGCCTCGAGTTTTTCCACGTACACCGTGATGCACCGCTCCTTTTCCTCAAGGAGGGAGTGCATCTCGCCGAGGGAGCGCTCGATCTGGGCGAACTCATCGCGCCCGTCAGTCCGGAGGTGGGAGGGGTTGAGCTTCCCCTGGCTGATATTGACCATGAACCCCATGAGGCGCCGGATCTTCGGCGTTAGCTGATGCTTGGCGATCCAGCCCAGCGACACGCTGAGCATGGCCACGAGGAGGAGGATGAACATGAACTGCCAGCGGATCCGCTGTGTCCCCTCTCCTATGGTCTGCGAGGCCCGCATCGCCGGGGCCAAGGCCTCTTTCACCGGCAATACGAGGCCGAGGCTCCAAGCGGGGGTCCGCAGGGGGGCGTAGGCGACGAGCTTCTGCTCCCCCGAGAGCGTCACACGTTCGACCCCCGATTTTTGTGCCGTCATCTCCCTTAGCAAGGCGGCGACATCCGAGCGCGGCGTCATTCCGAGTGCCGTCGGCGGCGGGATGTCGGGTTTCTCCCGCGCCCCCCCCTGCGCGCCGTTCGCCTTGAACATCTCCGCGAGTAGCGTTTTCTGCGTCTCCTCCCACGCCAGGTCGGCGATTCCACGGGGCGGGAGGACGATCGGCACCCCCTTGGAGTCTATAAGGAACGCGTACCCCGACTCCCTGACCCCGATATCCAGGACTTTTTGACGGATAGCCGAGAGGAGGATATCGATCCCTATCGAGCCGATGAACTTGTCGCCATCGTAGAGGGGGGCGATGCAGCTCGTGATCCATACTCTCTTGTACGGGTCGAGATACGGCTGGAGCCAGAGTACATCGCGCCCAGGGTTGTTGGAAGGGTTGAGCAGGCGGACGTAGACACGCTCGCTCTCGTCGAGGTCGGGGAGGGCGGGATTCCTCGCGATCATCGCCTTCAGGTCGTACGGCGGCCAGACGTTTGCCGCGCCGTTGTTCATGACGATCCAGACGAGGTCCAGTGTGTCGGGGTATTTCCTGGCGAGGGAGACGAAGGCCGGTTCGATGAGCTTCGCCGCGTGCAGGGACTCGGAGATCTCGGCGGCGAGCTTCTCGTCGGAGGTGGAGCGCGCGACAGCGCTCTTCCGGACGTACGCGGTGGTCGGAAACCTCCCGTCGAAATCCCCGTACATCCCCCATTCTGAATGCACGTAGCCGTAACCGGGCAGCCCCGGATGGGGTTTGTCCGGATAGAGATCGTCCCGGTAACTGTCTGAAAAGCGTTTCGGATGGGCCCTGACGAAGTCGTAACCGGTGTGGAGACCGATGACGTCTTCCTGATAAGCCCTGAAGACACGGTCGATGCCGCGCGCGCCCACCTCCGCGAGCTGCGCCAGGTTGGCTCGCTCGGCGTCCATGAGCGTCCGCATCCCCACGTCCATTGCATTGTCGCGGATGCCGTTGATGCAATATGCCGCGACCGCCCCGAGAATGAGGAGCGGGACGAGGGAGACGAAAGCCAGCATCAAGGTGATCTTCGTTACAAGCTTCATGACTCTCCCTGCCGGCGGCACCGGGAGATGCCGTGCAGAGTGGCGGCTGTTTCTCGCCGAGGGCCGCGGCACGGATCGTTTCCCCGAAAAACAGTATATTCCGCCATACATGATTTGTAAAGTAAATATCGGTGATGATTCGGTGATGATTCGGTGATGATTCGGTGATAATTATGCGATGGTCGCTCATTCCGCACTTGCAGCGACCGGGGATATTCATAATGTGTCGGTCAAAGGCGACAGTGTCCTGCGAAGGGTGCGCCGCGGAGTCGGCATAGTCGCGCCCCCCGATCGAGGGTGAGTCCTTGCCGAAGGGGCGGTTTCCCCTGCCGCAGGCCGCCCGCTTGTGGCAGAATAGCGTGTGCGGAACGGGGTGGAAGGGATGGATACCATGGCGGGAATGCGGCGGCCGGTGTTGACGGGGATTCTCGCGGCGGCCGCGATGTATGGCGCGGTTACACGCTGCGCCGGGGCGGGGCCGCTCCCCGCGGAGGTGGCGTGGGGCGCCGATTTCCAAACGCTCTGTTTCAAGGGCGGATCAGGGCAGATCTGTTACCCGGAGGAGATGTTCCGCGGCGAGTTTCCGCCTCCCGGGTCGCCGCCGGAGTATCACTTTGCGTCAGAGTGGCCGTATGTCTCCATGCTCGCGCGCTGGTCCGTCTCGACGAAAGGATGGCCGGAGAAATACCGCCCGGACGCGATCGACCTCGCGATGATGTACGCCTGTGACGCCCAGATCTACGCGTATATCTTTCCCGACTCGATTCTGGCTTCGGGTTTCACTCGCCCGCCCGGCTTTCTCAAGGAGGCGGAGAACTCCAGGTACGATCTAGCCGGGGCGCTGCGGGGGAAGGAGGCCGAGTACGAGGTGACGGCCAAGGGTGGGTTCGGGGCCGCCGACTATACGATAAGGACGACGATGCGGATCGGCGTGAGCGCGGACGGGAAGACCGTCTTCTACCACGACCGCTCCTCCCGCATCAGCGCTCACTTGAAGGAGCGCGACTTTCTCTATGCCGGGCGGGACGCCGGCGACCGGCTTGTCTTCGAGGCGAGGATGCAGTGCGAGTGCGCCCCGGCGATATTCTTCAAGGGCGAGACGATGCGCAGGGTGGAGGCGAACGGTTGCTATTTCGTCAAGCGTCTGCACGAGGATCTCGGCAAGACGCCGACGCGTGAGCAGATCGAGAACTACTTCGCGGCCGTGCGCGCAGGAAGGCCGACGTACGAGGCGTATATTCGGAATCGGGGCTGTCCGCCGAAAGGGACGAAGTGACGCCCGGCGCGCGGACAGGTGCCTGCGCGGGCCATGGCGCCCTCTAAGCCCTATCGGGTAGTCCGGCCGCGGCTGCGCTTCAGCCGCGCATTTCATTCCGCCGTAGTTCCGGTGACCTTGACCTGCCCCCCGAAAACTGGACAGTATTTAGTGAGAGTCTTCCCGGGTAAGATAGGGGGTCACGGGAGGGCTGGGGATGAAGAGGGGGAGGTTCAGCGAGGAGCAGATCATCGGGATCCTAAAGGAGGCCGAGGCGGGGATCGGGCTGGCGGAGCTGACGCGGAAGTACGGGGTGAGCGAAGGGACGGTCTACCGGTGGAAGGCGAGGTTCGGCGGCTTGGAGGTGAACGAGGCTAGGCGTTTGAAGCGGCTTGAGGAGGAGAACCGGCGGCTGAAGCACATCGTAGCGGACCTGACGCTTGATAATCAGGTGCTGAAGGCGGTGATCGCAAAAACTTCTAGAGCCCAAGGCGAGGCGGGAAGCGATCGGGTACGTGATCGGGCGCTTTGGGCTGAGCGTGAGAAGGGCATGCGAGGTCATCGGGCTGACGAGGACGAGTTTCGGATACCGGGAGCGCGTGAAGGCAGATGAGGAGGGTCTTCGGCGGCGGCTGAGGGAGTCGGCGCAGGTTCGGAGGCGTTTCGGCTGCCGACGGTTGCAGGTGATGCTGAGGCGGGGGGCTACATCTGTACGGCAGCTTGACCGTGCTGAAAAGGAAAGGGACACCTGCCGGCGTCCAGACAGGTGTCCCAATCGGCTTGGTAGCGGGGGCTGGATTTGAACCAGCGACCTTCAGGTTATGAGCCTGACGGTAATATGACGCATCATATTGCGGCGCTGATTGTTCGATATTTCCGATGTGCCTGTGTGGGTCGATGTGTGGGATTCCGTGCCCGATTAGGGTCACATCATTGCATCCTATTCCAAGTTGATGCAGACGCAGGCCTCCCCTGCCTCTTCTCCGACAATCTCTTCCTTGTATCAATCCAGCGTTTTCCTGGGGTCTTTTATCCCTGAAGGGGACGGCCCTAATTCACCGAGATGTACGCGACATCCAAGGCAAACGCGTCCTGAACCCCGTTAACTTTCGCCCCCGTGTCCACAAGCCCGACGATGGCCTGGTAGTTGCCCGCGACGCCCGACGGGATCGTCATGTTAAGAATGGTCTCATTGTATTCATAGGGCAGGAAGAGAACCCCACGCGCGATGGGGCTTACTCCAGGGACGAGGACGTTGCCGAACTTGATCGAGTAGGCGCCCGCCGGGCCGAGGATGACCGCATATGCGTCGAATGGCCTGTCCATGACCGGCAGTACGGATACGTCCAGGGTGAAGGGATCTCCCGCTGACACGACGGCCTGGCTCGCTACGACACGGACGATTGGTCTGGGGGTCGGGGTCGGTATCGGTGTCGGAGTCTGCGTGGGGGTCGGGGTCGGTGGGAGGACTGTCCCCTCGATCCTGAACGGCATCCCCTGAGGCATATAGGATTCCGGATCCACGATGTTTTTCCAGCCAGAGACGGAGGGATCATAATATCTTCCGTCCCCGGTCCACTTCTGGCCGAGAATGGTAATCGGCGGAACGTACGGCCCCTCTAATCCGCTTGATCCGCCGACCATCCAGTCGAGCCAGTAGGTGCCGGAGGCGAGCGTGGTGTCCACCGCGGCGGTGATCGTCATCACCGGCAGGGTGGAATTCGTGAGGTCGGTATCCCTCGCGCGGTAGATGTTCGAGAACGCCGTCGCGGTCATCCGGTTCGTGGTGAGGTTCCCCCAGATGACGGACGAGCCGGCATCGCCCTGGCGGCCGTTCCATATTTGGAGATGGACGGCGCTCAGGGTCGAGTGTCAGCGGTCGGTTAAAACCAGCCACGGAGGAACGGTTCAAAACCAGCCACTTTGAAGGAGATGTGCGCCCTGTAGAATACCCCGCACGGAAAGGGGGATCTGCAGATGGCGAACCTGATCAAAGTGGCCACAACTCATTCGATCACAGCGCGCTACAACCGTGGATGGTCACAGCGACGCATCGCACGGGAGCTCGGGCTCAACCGGGAGACGGTAGGGCGCTACATCCGGCTTGAGATCGAGCGCGCCTCAAAACCGGCCATTCCGACCGCCGGGTCCCCCGCTTCAAAACCAGCCATTTCGACCGCCGGGTCCGGGGTGTCCCCACCGCCAAAACCGGCCATTCCGACCGCCGGCAGGGAGAGCCGGTGCCGGCCGTTCCACGAGTCGATAACGCACGCGCTCGAGGCGGGCCTGACCGCCCAGAGGATCTACCAGGACCTCGTGGTGGAGCACGGCTTCACGGGTTCCTACGAGTCGGTGAAGCGCTACGCGCGGCACCTGCGCGTGGTCCATCCCGGACGGGTGTACCGCGTGGAGTGCCTTCCCGGTGAGGAGGCGCAGGTGGACTTCGGGCTCGGCGCACCGACCCTCGCCGCCACCGGCAAGTATCGCCGCCCGTACCTGTTCGTGATGACGCTGAAATACTCGGGCTGCGCCGGCGCGGTGCTGCGGGCGGTGGGGGTAGCGCCCCCGCCGACGATACGGGAACTATAGCGTACTCTCCGATACCCTTGGAATATAGTACCAACAACTTTTTGTGTCTCCGTAACTCGTTCGTAATCAATATAGTCGTGTTTTGAACTGTAGAAGATGGGTTATAGTTTGTCTACGGGCAATGTGCTGTATTCAGGCATGCTATATTCCAATATTTTGGAATTACCATTGCCGATAATCAGTTTCTCGGTGTCACTATTCGCGCAAGCACTACTGCATAATCCTTGCGTCCTGTGCAGTATCTCTTGGTACACCAATGCACCACTAGGAGAGAATATGTTGAGTTGAGTTAAGTAGCTTGGAGCCTTTGCATGACCTAATACAACAAGATAGGGTTCGTTCTCTTTATTGAATCTTACAGCTAGACCCTGGGGCCCATAATAAGACCACGAAGTACTTAGCTTGTATCGAAAGAGATCTTTGCCATTAAGATCCAATACATGGACATTCCAGCTAAAAAATCCTTCTCCTACTAGAATATTTGGACTATCGGGCCAATTAACTATATCGAAGCGGCGAACTTCGTATCCTGGTGTAAATTGCCTTAATAGTCTTCCATCAGCATTAAATATCATGAATTCACCATGACGAGTAAGGGCGATCAATATTGGGCATGGAAGTCGAGAATCACTGATTATCTTAATATCTGAAATCCAGGCTTTAGATATTTTGCCAGCTATATTCCCATGATGATCTAACTTATAAAGACCGGTGCGATCTGCTACGTAAAACTCAATTCTATTGTCGCCATCTAAATCCCCTGAAATCATTCTGAAGGGGGGCAGTCTGGAATCTGGCTGAAATGACCAGAGTGTATTGCCCTTATCATCAAGAAGACCGACTTCACCATAGCCACCGCCACCTTTCATGATCTGGAAGCTGCCATCTCTATGTATGTCAACCAAACTAGGGTTTAAACCAAATGAGATAGTCCGGCCATCTTTATCTCGAAAAGAATACGTGTTTATCACGCGGTAATTACCACAAGATAATACTATAAGCAATTCCTGTCCTAAGATTGCAATCCTGTTGCCAAGTGGTTGACCATAGTTGGCTGTTTGAATATGTCTAACCCCACCAATGATACAAGCATTATGAATCTCCTTCTTATGAAACAGTTCAGAATTTAGTACTACTCCAGGTTTGTGAGAAAATAGAAATAGCGCACATAAAAGAGTACACAACGACCTGGGCGTATGTAATTTTCTTGTCACTTTAAACCTCCGGATTTAATCTAGTGGTGTTCGGAAATACCTTGATGCAATGCGATTGCACTGCGGGCGAAGCAAAGCGATCCCAACTCATTGGGAGACAGGAGATTGCTGCATCACCTAGCTCCCCGCCATGACACAACTTGGGAAGCAAGTATCAAGACACGATTCTAGATAGTTTAATCGTAATAAGAGGGACACTTGCATGCTTCTGCTTGATTACTCTCATAAGAAATGCCGCCTAAAGTATCCACCGCTCCGTAGAAGATTTCGGCTAGTACATAGCAATTCCCTTTTATGTACTTTTCAAACAAATTGTCCGCTGGTAAATCATCGCATATGCTCATAGCATCATCATGGAACTGATTATCGCATTTTTCCTTTCCATCTGGATCTCCACGATGACATTGTTCATAGCAATGATCGTGAGCTTCACATGCTGTACTAAAAAATGTATCTTGGATTACAAAATCTCCGACAACACCAGGACCGCACGCGAGACCGCTGGGATCTACCATATTTACCGCATTATTTTTAACATAGCAGTAAAGATTAGGACCATCCTTGTAATTTGTCGGATCTGTTTGAATAAATCTCCCCACCGCCGGTAAGTAGTACCTCGCCCTGTAGTAGTACAGGCTCGACTCGCCATCCCACTGCCTACCGGTAAAGGCGTATGCATTTCCATGCGACGATCCTGACAGGGTGAATGCCCCATAAACATCGTACTCGTAGCTTGTAGCGGTCGCCCCGGAGGAATCCGTCAGATTCCTCACCGACCCCAGCGCATCGAAGTGGTAGTAGTATTTAGAGCCGTCGCTTGTGACCATCACCAGCGGCTCGTCTATCCCCACCCCGAAGACGTACTTACGTGCGAGCGTTGTCCCTTCCCATTCCTCGACGATCTGGTCCCCGGAGTGGATGTACTTCGTGGTGCTGCCGCTGATCGTCTTTTGGATCCGTTTCCCAAACGGATCGTAGGCATAGCTGATGCTCTGCCCCACGCCGGTGAGCCGGTTGTCGAGGTCGTAGGCGTAGCTCTGTGACCCGTCGCTCGTGAGGTTCCCTCGAAGGTCGGATGTGTAGGTTGATCCACCCACAGCGGTGTACTCGTTCAGCTCGTTGTGCGTGTAGGATACCGTCCCCCCGTTCACCACGCTCGTCCTGTTCCCCACATCGCTCAGGTTGTACGTCTTGTCGCTGTACGGATGACCGCTTGGGTAGTCCACTTGCGTGAGCTGGTAGATGTCGTCGTATGTGTACGCATGCGTGCCAGCCGTGGTAACCATCGTCGCGCGGTTCCCCGCCTTGTCGTGCGTGTAGGTGAACGATGATATGTCTCCCTGATTCTGCTTAGTATTATACAGCGCCGTTACCCAGTCCGCGTCATTGTAGTTGTAGGTGGCATACGTCCCGTTCAGGTAGTCCAGCCGCGTCCGTCGGAGTTCATCGTTCGTGTATTGAGCGAGCACGTTCCCGTTCTGGTCTTTCACTTGATATATCCGCTCAAGATCGTCGTACGTGTACTCGATGTACGAGCTGTCCGTGTACGTCAGCTTCGTCCTGCTCCCCATCTTGTTGTACTCGTGCTGCACGACCTTGCTGTCCGGATAGGTGATGCTCAAGAGATTGTTGGCGTCATCGTAGGCATAGCTTGTCGTTTCGTCATTCGTGTCCGTGACTGATGTCATTCGCCCGAGATCGTCGTAGATGTACTCCACTTCGCTGTCGTCTGGGTATATCTTCCCGGTCTGCCGGTTCAGGAGATCGTACTCGAACGAGATCACGTCACCCGACCGCAGGGTCTTCGTGAGCATGTTCCCCGCGTTGTCATAGGTGAACGACTCCGTCCGCTCACGATCAGTCTGATAAGCGTACTTTGTCTGCCTCAGCTTTCCTACAGCGTCGTAGGTGTAGTGCGTGACGTGCTCATCGGCATCCGTGAGCGTCTTGAGCTGCCCAGCAGGA
>WBZO01007414.1_pt1 | contig 10169 bp, 10 predicted proteins | sample 5204261 | NCBI WGS metagenome assembly WBZO01 (sample SAMN12412400, study PRJNA552823) | activated sludge metagenome | isolation source: activated sludge from anammox sidestream of wastewater treatment plant... | place: USA: North Carolina | collected 2017-09
TCGGACAGGTTATCCTCCAGTCGCCGGTCTGGGGTCTGACCGTCCCGACCGGGTCGTTCGTGAACATCGCCATCCGGGCGGAGTAAGGGCGAGGATGGATACGACCGCGTGGCACCTGACGTTCATCGTCGTGTCGGCCGTTACGGCTGGGTTCGCGTTGCTGATGCAGCGGCGGCTGCGGACGAGCTACCCGGACGATGACTCGAAGCAGATGCGCTCGATGCTGGGATTCCTGCGCGGCGTCGCGATGCTCGCGATGGTGATCGTCGTCCTCGCGGCAGCAAACCTGCTGCGCGTAACACTGACCTGAGCCGCGAGATGGTCGAGGAGACGCCTGGAAGTCATAACGAAATGCGCGTACGAACAGGGCAAAACCTCCTGCGCGCCAGCGCGTGGGCTTCCGGAGCGGTCAATACCTTGTGATATAGTACACACGGTTCCGCGGGGCCGCGAGAACGCGGATTTGGGTGGAAAGGACGTGGTGACAGTTGCTCACCAACTATGCGGTCATCGGGCTGTTGTTCTTCGCCGCCGCCCTCATGGGGACAGCCCTGCTGATGGTTGGCCGGCTGATTCGCCCGGTCCGCCCAAACCCAACCAAGGAGCTACCGTACGAGTCCGGCGTCCCGGGCGTCGCCCCGCCGCGCATGCGCTACACCCCACGCTTCTATGTCGTGGCGATGCTCTTCGTCGTCTTTGACATCGAGGCGATCTTCCTCTTCCCGTGGGCAGTTGCGTTCGATGCGCTCGGCCTCTACGGCTATATCCAGGCCATCATCTTCATCGGCCTCCTGCTCGCCGGCCTCGCCTACGAGTGGAAGAAGGGAGCGCTCGAATGGGTCTAATCGACGACAAGTTCGAGAAGAACGTCCTGACGACCTCGGTCGACTGGCTGTTCAACTGGGGGCGACGCTCCTCGTTATGGTGGTTGCAGTTCGGCCTGGCCTGCTGCGCGATCGAGATGATCTCGGCGTCGATGCCGCGCTTCGACCTGTCGGAACGCTTCGGCATGCTCTACCGGGCTACGCCGCGTCAGGCAGACCTGATGTTCGTCGCCGGCACGGTGACGAAGAAGATGGCGCCGACCGTCCGCACCCTCTACGACCAGATGGCCGACCCCAAGTGGGTGATCTCGATGGGCTCGTGCGCCAACGTCGGCGGCCCGTTCGACACCTATGCCGTCGTTCAGGGGGTGGATCAGGTCATTCCGGTTGACGTATACGTCCCGGGCTGCCCGCCGCTGCCGGAGGGCCTCTACTACGGCGTCCTCGAGCTTCAGAACAAGGTCATCAAGTACGACACCATCGCCAAGAAGCACGGCGTCGGAGCGGCTGAAGTCGAGCGCGAGCAAGACCGGTTCGCCGCCCGCGCGGCGATCACCGGCACCGACGCGGCGATCGTCAGCACCAACACCGGCCTGAGCGAGCGGCGGCCGACGACCGGTCTGCGCCGCGACTGATCTGACGGTTCTCCCGCCTGCGGGATTGGCCCTGGGCACGGCCGAGGAGGCAAGTAGACGATGTCCCAGAATCCAGCTTCGGATGCCGGCACGCCGCCAGACGCGCAGGAGACCATCCAGCTTCCGGCGCTCGATACCCAGGTGGCGGCCGAGCTCGCTCCGGTAATCGAGCCGGCCCACGATCAGACCGGTGTCCAGGAGATCAACCCCGTCTGGGTCCACAGTGGCTACTGGGGACCGCTGGACGAGGCGCAACACCCCGCGATCATCGCGCTGCGCGCCCAGTTTGGCGACGCGATCGGCGAGGTCACCGTCTTCCGCGACGAGGTGACCGTCCGCGTGGTCGCCGAGAGCCTGCCGGAGATCTGTGCCTTCCTGCGCGACGCGCCGGACCTCAAGTACCAGATGCTCTCCGACCTCACCGCGGTCGACATGCTGAACCTGCGCGAGGAACCGCGCTTCGACGTCGTCGTCACGCTCTACTCGATTCCCCGTCGCTGGCGGCTGCGGCTGAAGGCGGGCGTCCGCGAAGATCAGCCCTGCCCGACGCTGACAACGGTCTACGCCGCGGCCGGCTGGCTCGAGCGCGAGTGTTACGACATGTTCGGCATCGTCTTCGCCGGCCACCCCGACCTGCGCCGGATGCTGCTGGCTGAGGACTGGGACGAGGGACATCCGCTGCGGAAGGACTACCCGATCCGCGGCTACAAGCAGTACGTCCAGCCCGGCTTCACGGGGGCGCCGCGCATTCGCGAGACCTCGATGGAGGGCGACTAGACAGATGATGCAGGAAACCGCCGCTACCGGCACGATGCAGATCGAGTCCGAGCGTCAGATCGGCGCCAACCGGCGCGAGATGGTCCTCAACATGGGACCGCAGCACCCGTCCACCCACGGCGTGCTGCGCGTCGTCGTCACCCTTGACGGGGAGACGGTCGTCGCGACCGACCCGATCATCGGCTACCTGCACCGGGGGGTCGAGAAGATCGGCGAGCATCGGCGCTACTCGCAGTTCACTCCATGGACCGATCGGACCGATTACGTCGCCGCGCCGCTGAACAACCTCGGCTACATCCTGGCTGTCGAAAAGCTGTGCGGGATCGCCGCGCCCGAGCGCGCTCAGTACTGGCGCGTCATCATGGCCGAGCTCAGCCGCATCGCCAGCCACCTCGTCTGGCTCGGCACCCACGCACTCGACATCGGCGCGCTATCGATGAGCCTCTACTGCTTCCGCGAGCGCGAGCTGATCCTCGACATCTTCGAGCGCTTCTGCGGCGCCCGGCTGACGACGAACATGATGGAGATCGGCGGCTTCTCGCGCGAGATCCCGGAAGGTCTGACCGATATGGTCGAGAACTTCCTCAAGATCTTCCCGGAGCACCAGCAGGAGTACTCCGATATCCTGACGCAGAACCCGATCTGGATCGCCCGTACCCGCGGCGTCGGCATCATCGAGCCGGAGGCAGCTATCTCCTACGGCCTGACCGGCGCCTGTCTGCGCGGCAGCGGCATCAACTACGACATCCGCAAGGCGCAGCCATATCTGATCTACGACCGGATCGACTTCGAGGTGCCGATCGGAACCCGCGGCGACGTCTACGACCGCTACCTCGTCCGCATGGAGGAGATGCGCCAGTCGCTGCGGATCGTCCGCCAGTGCCTCGATCAGATGCCGACCGATGGCCCGCTCATGCTCAACGAATCCAACTACGTCATCCCGCCGCACGCGACGGTCCTCCGCACTGCCGAGGACATGCAGCGCCACTTCGTCTGGGTCATCAAGGGGTTCGAGGCGCCCAAGGGCGAGGTCTACATGGCGATCGAGCAGTCCAAGGGCGAGCTCGGCTACTACATCTACTCGGACGGCTCGAACATGCCCTACCGGCTGCGGCTGCGGACGCCGGACTTCGTGAACCTGCAGGTGCTGCCGTATATGGCGCAGGGAGCGATGCTGGCCGACATGGTCGCGCTCATCGGGACGATCGACATCGTCCTGGGATCGGTCGACCGTTAGCCGACGTGCCGATCCGCGGCGCTCTTGCGCCGCGGCGGCAAAGCGGCGACACTCGGTGTAACGCGCCGGGGTGCAGTACACTCTGGGAGCCTCCGGGACCGGATCGTGGCCGGGTGCGTAAGGGGGCTCTCTCCGTGTGGTGGCGAGGCGGCGACGCCGAAGCGGCACGACATGGATGGGGCGGCAGGCCACGAAACCGGAACCAGCGCCGATGGGGTGGCGCTAGCCGGAGCATGGAGGGGGAAGCGTTTCGGACATGAGCGATCAACCGCTCTGGATCTCATTCGTCGTGGGGTTCGTCATCCTGAACGTCCTGCTGATCGGCATGGCGTACATGACGTGGGCCGAGCGCAAGTTCATGGCCTACATGCAGGACCGCGTCGGACCCAACCGCACCGGCCCGAACGGGTTGCTCCAGCCGATCGCTGACGCTGTCAAGCTGATCGGCAAAGAGGACCTGATCCCGAAGTTTGCCGACAAGCGCATCTTCGTCATCGCCCCGCTGGTGTCGTTCGTCACCGCGCCGCTGGCTGGCCTGGTGATCCCGTTCGGCAACCAGGCAACGATCTTCGGCCGCGAGATCAACCTCTACGCCGCCAACATCAACATCGCCGTCCTCTACGTCCTGGCGCTCAGCTCGATCGGCGTCTACGGCATCATCCTCGGCGGCTACGCGTCGGCCAACCGCTACTCGCTGCTCGGCGCGCTGCGATCGGCGGCGCAGGTCGTCTCATACGAGATCGTCCTCGGCCTGTCGCTCGTCGGCGTCTTCATCATCGCTGGCTCGCTCTCGCTGGTGGATATTCTCAACCAGCAGCGTGAGACGCTCGACCTGTTCGGCACCGGACTGCGCATCCCCAACTGGTTCATCTTCTACCAGCCACTCGCCTTCGTTATCTTTCTGATCGCCGCGGTCGCCGAGACGAACCGCCTGCCGTTCGACCTCCCGGAGGCCGAGACCGAGCTGATCTCCGGCTTCCACACCGAGTACTCCGGCTTCCGCTTCTCGTTCTACTTCCTGGCCGAGTACATCAGCATGATCGTCATCTCGCTGTTCGCCGCGACGCTATTCCTTGGCGGGACCGACGGGCCGATCGCCGACGGCTTCTGGTGGCTGATCCTGAAGGCGCTGATCTTCCTGTTCTTCTACATCTGGCTGCGGACGACGCTGCCGCGCTTCCGCTACGATCAGCTGATGGGGATCGCCTGGAAGGTGCTGCTGCCGCTGGCGCTGCTGAACATCGTCATCACCGGGTTCGTTCGGCTCGCCTTCAACAACCAGCTCTAGGGGGACGCGTGACACGGCTCAGGGACACACGGGGGTGGAGGTCAGATGGCGCCTGAGGTGCTCGTATTCGACATCCTGGCGGTGATCGCGATTATCGCTGGCATCGGGGTCGTCGTCTCGCGCAATCCGGTGCATAGCGCCGTCGCGCTGGTCGTCACGTTCATCAACCTGGCCGGCATCTACGTCATGCTGCGCGCCGAATTCCTCGCCGCGGTGCAGGTTATCGTCTACACCGGCGCGATCCTCGTGCTCGTGCTGTTCGTCATCATGCTCGTCGATATGGACGATCTGCCGGAGTTCCACGGCGGGGAACCAATCCAGCGTGCCGCCGCCGTCCTGATCGGGTTGATCCTGCTCGGCGAGGTCGCCGCCGCGGTACTGACCCGCACCGTCGTCGGCCAGCCGGGCCCGTGGAACGAGGAGACGGTCGCCGCGGCCGGCGGCAACGTCCAGGTTCTCGGCCAGTTCCTCTACTCGGGCTACGTGCTGCCGATTCAGATCGTCGCGGTCGTGCTGCTGGTCGGGACGATCGGCGCACTCGTGATGGCCCGACCGGACGAGATGGGGGTCCGCGCCCGCGCCCGCCAGACCGGAACCATCTCGCTCGCGCACTCCCGTGGGGCGGACATCGTCGCGCTGCCGCCCGGAGCCGCCGCGCCGGCCGCGCGGGTCATCCGGCGCGAGGACATGCGCGACGGGCTGGTGATGGTGACATCCGCCGACGCCTACACCGATCATCCCGCCTGGGCTGGCGGCGATGTCGCGCTGGTCGGCTCCGCCGAGGTGCTCCAGGAAGAGAGCGAGTTCCCGGCCGGGGCCGGTATCGGCAGTGAGGAGAATCGCTGATGCACGAGCTCACCGCCACCCACTTCCTGCTCTTGAGCGCGGCGCTGTTCATCATCGGAACGATGGGCGTGCTGACCCGGCGGAACGTGCTGGTCATCTTCATGAGCGTCGAGCTGATGGTCAACGCGGTCAATGTGTCGTTCGTCGGCTTCGCCTGGGAACAGAACTCGATGATCGGCCAGACGTTCGCGCTGTTCGTCATCGCGGTCGCGGCGGCCGAGGCCGTGCTTGGGCTCGGCATCGTCATGGCGCTCTCGCGCCGGGCGGACACGGTCGACGTTGGTGAGGTGCGCGAGCTGCGCGACTAGCGCGGCGCGCATACGGGGTTCGCCTGGCGCGCGGGAGCGTCGGGTTCGGGGCAGCAGGGGGCTGTCCCTCGTAGGGGAGAGAGCCAGTCGATGAAGGATCTGCTCTTTTTGATCCCGTTGCTGCCACTCGCGGCGGCGGTGATCAACTTCCTGTTCGGGCGCTGGTATCTCCGCGACCTGGCGGGACCGATCGCGACGGTTGCGGTCATTGGCTCGTGGGTCGTCAGCCTGCTCGTCTTCATCGACCAGCTTGGCTCGGATACGCCGCTGTCCCAGCACCTCTACACCTGGATCCCGGCTGGCGATTTCCAGATTCCGGTTACGCTGCACGTCGACCACCTGACGGCGGTCATGCTGATGGTCGTCACGACGGTTGGCGCGCTCGTTCATGTCTACGCCAACGGCTATATGGCCGGCGACACCGGCTTCTATCGCTTCTTCGCGTACCTCCCGTTCTTCGTCTTCTCGATGCTGATGCTGGTCCTCGCCGACAACTATCTACTGCTCTTCTTCTTCTGGGAGGGCGTCGGCCTCTGCTCGTACCTGCTGATCGGCTACTACTTCAAGCGCACCTCGGCGACGCAGGCGGCCAAGAAGGCGTTCATCGTCAACCGCGTCGGCGACGTCGGCTTCGGCATCGGCATCATGCTGATCTTCGTGAAGACCGGCTCGCTGGTCTTCAGCGAGGTGTTCGCGCAGGTCGGCTCGCTGGCCGGCTCGACGATCACGCTGATCGGCATCCTGCTCTTCATCGGCGCGACTGGTAAGTCCGCGCAGCTCCCGCTGTTCGTCTGGTTGCCGGACGCGATGGAGGGCCCGACGCCGGTCTCGGCCCTGATCCATGCCGCGACGATGGTCACAGCCGGCATCTACATGGTCGCCCGCTCGTTCCCGATCTACGTCGCGACCGACGATGCGCGGCTGCTGATCGCGATCGTCGGCGCGGTGACGGCGTTCATGGCCGGCACCATCGCCGTCACTCAGTTCGACATCAAGCGCGTGATCGCCTACTCGACCGTCTCGCAGCTCGGCTACATGGCCTTCGCGCTCGGCGTCGGCGCCTGGGTGCCGGCCATCTTCCACCTCGTCACCCACGCGTTCTTCAAGGGTCTGCTCTTCCTCGGCTCCGGCTCGGTCATCCACGGGATGCACGAAGAGCAGGACATGCGCCGGATGGGCGGCCTGAAGAAGTACATGCCGGTGACCTACTGGACGTTCCTGATCGCCGCGGCGGCGAACGCCGGCCTGGTCCCGCTGGCCGGCTTCTGGAGCAAGGACGAGATTATCGTCGGCGCCTGGGTCGACCGCGACTACATCATCATGCTCATCGGCCTGATCGCGGCGTTCTTCACCTCGCTCTACATGTTCCGCGTCATCTTCATGACCTTCCACGGCAAGGAGCGCTTCGACCCGCAGGTCGTCCATCCGCACGAATCGCCACGGATCATGACGATCCCGCTGATCCTGCTGGCGATTCCAGCAGCACTGATCGGGTTCATCGGCTTCCCGCCGGAGAACGGCTGGATCCATGGCTTCCTGGAGCCGAACTTCACCGCCAGCGGCGCTCACGAAGCGATGATCGCCTCGCTCAACGCCGTCGAGGGCGCTACCGAACACCACGTCTCGCTGGCAACGACGCTGACGTTGGGCGGAATCTCGACGCTGATCGCATTGGCCGGTCTCGGCATCGCCTACATGGCCTACATCAAGCGCGCGCCAGCGTTCGACCCGAGCGTCTGGGCGGCGCGGCTGGGCGGCCTGTACACGTTCATCTCGCGCAAGTGGATGTTCGACGAGCTGTACGAAGCGGTCATCATTCACCCGCTCTACATGATCTCGGTCTTCCTCTGGAGAGTCGTCGACGCCGGGATCATCGACGGCGCGGTCAACGGGGTTGCCGGCGTCGTCGGGTTCACCTCCGGACGGCTACGGCGGGTTCAGACCGGCTTCGTCGCCAACTACGCGCTAGCGATCGCGCTCGGCGCTGTGGTCATCATCGGCGCGTACTTCGTCTTCGCCAGCAACCTGTTCTCGTGACGAGGATGGCCAGTGTGGGAACGATCGAATTGGAACGGGAGATACCGGAGATGACGCCGACAATCGCGTTCCCGCAGGCAGCTCGGGTGGAGGGGGCGACAACCCGTGAGTGACTTCCCAATCCTTAGCCTGATCACGTACCTGCCGCTGCTCGGCGCGCTCGTGATCTTCTTCTGGGCCAATGCGTCGCCGGACACGACTCGCAAGATCGCGCTGATCGCCGCGGCCGGATCGTTCGTCGCATCTCTCGTCATGCTGGCGAGCTTCGACTCGAACAAGTCCGGCATGCAGATGACCGAGCACATGAGTTGGCTGCCGAGCGTCGGCATCAACTACGACATGGGCGTCGATGGCATCTCGGTTCTGCTGGTCGTGCTCACCACGCTGCTCAGCCTGATCGCGGTGATCTGGTCATTCGGCCCGATTCAGACGCGCGTCCGCGAGTATTTCATCGCGTTGCTGCTGCTTGAGTTGGGCATGATCGGCGTCTTCGTCGCGCTCGATCTGTTCCTGTTCTACATCTTCTTCGAGCTCTCGCTGATCCCGATGGCGCTGCTGATCGGCGTCTGGGGCAGCTCGAACCGCGTCTACGCCGCGATCAAGTTCTTCCTGTACACGCTGGCCGGCTCACTCCTGATGCTGGTCGGTATCGTCGCCACCTACCAGGCCTACTTCGAGCAGACGGGTATCCGGACGCTCAACATCCTCGAGCTCGCCCAGGGCAACTACGGCCACACCTTCCAGATGTGGACCTTCGCGGCATTCTTCATCGCCTTTGCGATCAAGGTTCCGATGTGGCCGTTCCACACCTGGCTTCCGGACGCCCACGTCGAGGCGCCGACGGCTGGGTCGGTCCTGCTGGCCGGCGTGCTGCTGAAGATCGGTGGGTACGGGCTCATCCGCTTCAACCTGTCGCTGTTCGAGGACGCCGCCCGCGACTGGGCGCCCTGGATCATGATCCTGTCGGTCATCGCGATCATCTACGGCGCGCTGGTGGCATTGCCCCAGCCGGACATGAAGAAGCTGATCGCCTATTCCTCGGTCAGCCACATGGGGTTCGTCACGCTCGGCATCTTCTCGTTCACGATGCAGGGCATGTATGGCGCGATGATCGTCATGCTCTCGCACGGGCTGGTTACCAGCGGGCTGTTCATGTGCGTCGGCGTCGTCTACGACCGCGCGCACACTCGCCTGATCAGCGCCTTCGGCGGGCTGGCATCACGTATGCCGCTCTACGCCTCGATCTTCGGCGTGCTGATGTTCGCCTCGATCGGGCTGCCGGGGCTGTCGAACTTCGTCGGCGAGTATCTCGCCATGCAGGGCGCCTTCCGCGAGTACTACTGGGCGGGCGCGATCGCAATGTTCGTCGTCATCCTGGCGGCCTGGTACATGATGTGGCTGTACCAGCGCGTCGTCTTCATGCGCCAGCCGGAGGACATGCCCGACCCGCACGACAACGAGCTGACGCCCGAAGAGGTGGCGATGCTCGAGCGCGCGGGCCTCTGGCACGGTCATGGTGACGCCCACGGCCTGCCGGCTGTCTCGGGCGGCTCTGGCGCGGACACGCACACGGCCGAGCATGGCCGGATCGCGTGGCCCGATCTGGACACACGCGAGCTGACCTCGCTGGTGCCGCTGATGATCCTGTCGATCGTCCTCGGCGTCTGGCCGGGGCCGTTCATGAACATCATGCAGAGGGCGCTGGAAGCCGCCCTGCAAGCATTCGGAAGCATTGGGGTCTAGGGGCGGGATGCGCGGCCGCCCGGCGACCAGGCCGGGCGGCGACGGCGAGTAAATCCAACAGGGGGACACGTGGAGACGGTTACGCAGCTCTTCCCGCACATCAACCCGGATGTGACGCTGATCATCCCGCAGCTGATCGTGCTCGGCACGGCGCTGCTGCTGCTGCTGGGCGACCTCCTGCTGGACCGCTCCCGGCATGGAGTGCTGACCTGGTTGACGCTGGTCGGCTTCGGCGCGGCGCTGGTGGCGAACTTCTTCTACATCGGCGTCAACCGGACGACGTTCAACGGCATGTTCCGGGCGGATGATGTCAGCGTCTTCGTCAACCTGATCGCGCTGACTGGCGCGATCCTGTCGGTCATGATCTCGGCCAGCTATCTGGAGCAGAACGTCGAAGCCGGCGGCATGCCGCTGCCGGAGTATTACGTGCTGCTCGCCTTCTCGACGCTGGGAGCGATGGTCGTCGGCGCGGCT
>WBZO01007416.1_pt1 | contig 10169 bp, 6 predicted proteins | sample 5204261 | NCBI WGS metagenome assembly WBZO01 (sample SAMN12412400, study PRJNA552823) | activated sludge metagenome | isolation source: activated sludge from anammox sidestream of wastewater treatment plant... | place: USA: North Carolina | collected 2017-09
GAAATACTCGAACACGCGCACCGTGCATCTTCTCTTACCCATCGGCATCTCCGCTCACGAATGGCGTGCGGCTTTTATTGCTTGATGTCAGCCTCTTTGATGAAGGGATCAAGTCCGTCAGAATCATACCGTAACACCATAGAAGAAACCTTGAGTATTTACAGTAAAATGCCATATTCACAAGAGCTTTCTCATTTCTCCAATATCCTTTCGGGCACAATCGCCGACCTCCAGGAAGATGTTATCCGCTCAAGTGGTTATGTTATTCACACCCTTGAAGCAGCCATCTGGTGTCTGCTAAGCACCGGTTCCTACGAGGAGGCTGTCCTGAAAGCGGTGAACCTTGGCGAGGACACCGACACAACCGGGATTGTCACCGGCGGTCTTGCAGGCATTACCTATGGAGTTAATGCGATACCGGAAGAATGGATAAATACAATAGTCAGAAAAGATGATATTGCCCAGCTTTTCAAAAAGTATCTGTCTCTTCTTGAGTCGAAGGGTTAGGGTGATTGCAGATGAAGTGTTACGAATACTCGTGTAGTTATTGCAATTACTTTATAGAAACAAGTGGGCCGTGGCCTTACTTTGGAAAGAGCAGCAGAAAGCTCTGCTGTGAAGGCTATACGGGCAAAATCTCGGATCCTGTCCAAGGCTTGCTTGCGAAGATCTATTGCCCGGTCTGCGACAAGGAGAAAGAATACATGATTGTTGAATACAAGACACCCCTCCAAACAGTTGACGATATATGGCTCAAGGGTATTCCCCACAAAACCAGGATGAACTGCCACAAGTGCAAAAGCCCTGTTTTTCTGACACTACCCGAAGGGTCGGTCAAATGCCCGCGGTGTGGAAAAGGTGTGTTTGAACCTTTTGAGCCGATAGAAGACCTGACATCTTTCAATCCTGTTCCTCCTCCCAAGAATCCTTTAGTGGTAAAACAAGACGGAAAATCTATCTCTGTGCCCAAGCCAACCGTTGTAATAGACTCATCAGAGCATATGGGCTACACATTCGGCAGGTTTACAAACTGGTTTGCCGGGACTGTCCGCAAGAGGCTGCCCACAGGCGACTACACGTTGCTCGGCATGGAAAACGAAATCACTATAGAAAGAAAAACTCTTCCCGATCTGGTAAACTCCATCATACAGGAAAGAGGCAACTTCATATCAAGGTGCGAGAAACTTGCCACATTCAACAAGAAGTGTTTTATCATTGAAGGCTCATTGAGCGAACTAAAGACACCCTACAGAGAATCACATGCACACCCCAACGCCGTCCTCGGTAGCCTCATAGCAGCTCAGGAAAGATGGGATATCCCTGTGCATTTTCTTGACAATTTCCTGCTTGCAGAAGAGTTTGTCGCCAGCATGTTGAGCAAGTACCATGCTTATCGATGGCTTGAAAGAAACGGCTATAAACGGTGCCTCATTGAAGGTGACATATGAAGCATATCAATGCCGGAAAACAACGCAAATTTATTTACAGATCCTGGCATTAGTATCTTACAATGGAAGAAAAAATAAAAAATATTTTTTCACTGACATAATGCTGGCAGTTCCCCCTGATATAATCTTGTTATGAAAAAAGAAATATAAAAAATGGAGGGGTAATTATGGCGAGGTATTATTTTCTGAAAAAGTATTTTCTTTTGTTTTGTCTTCTATCTCTTTGTTCATGTGCAACTATTCCACCTTTAAGCTTCAGTGTACCCAATGTCGGCAAATCTACCCAGAAGATTGACGCAGAACTCAAGTCTTTAACCGTTAGTCTTGCAAGGCCTGACGAGGCAACAGGGGATATCGATGTTGCAGGAGCAGAAGATCAGGTCATGAACATGTGGAAAACGGCACTACAGGAAGCGCTTGATGCTATGATTATATTTGATGATGACTCCACGAACAGGGCTTCTTTGTCTGTCAAGGTGCTTAAGCTTGATGCACCGGCCTTCGGCCACAACATGACTACCGAGGCATCTGCTAAATACGACATAGTTAATAGGTCAAACGGGGATATCGTTTTTACAACAACAATAAACTCTGAAGGGGTATGCCCCTTCAATTATGCATTTCTCGGTTTTGTACGTGCAAGAGAATCTGTCAACCGTGCCGTTCAGAACAATATTCTGCAATTCCTTCAGGCGCTTGAGTCGGTGGATATGACCAAACCCATGTTCCCGGCAGAACGATGAAAACGACCATTAGGTTTATATCAATATTGGCCATCACAGTTACCTTATACACCCTTTACGGCTGTATGCGCAATATCTCGCCTGACAGTTATGCGGTAGGTTCGGTGGGTCAGGTCAACAGGGCAGTGCGTGGAAAGGTTATAAGCGCGCGCTTGGTAAACATACTTGGATCACAATCAGGGGTTGGAGCCACTGCAGGTGCTGCAGCCGGAGGTGTTGCAGGTTCGGCTATCGGAGGGGCAGCAAGGGAAAACATAATAGGGGCGATCGGCGGTGCTGTTGTGGGCGGTATTATCGGGAGTATGGCAGAAGAAGGCGCAACTCAACAACAGGGCATGGAATATGTCGTTGAGACAGAAAACGGTTCCCTAATTACTGTTGTCCAGGGGACTGACCCATGCCTGAATATCGGTGATAAGGTCATTGTTATCTATGGCCAGCGGTCAAGGGTGATAGCGGACATTAGATGATGATTTTTCTTGAACATTTTGCTTCATGGAGTTAGAGTTTTTGTATACGGGATAATGGGGAGGTAATCGGAAGGACAAATTAGAATGTAGCATTGAGGATTTAGAAGGCAGAATTATAAGTTAATGAATCGTCATCGAAGTTTTAATTTTGAACAAATATTGTAATATGATGCGTGCTGACTGAAATGATTAGTATTAAGCGTCAAGGGTTTGCTATTTATAATGAATGCAAAGGGACAAAATGGTTGTGAGAATTTCTGTTGACAGGAAAAAATCGGGCTTTGTGGGGGCTTGAGAATGAAAAAACTGATAATTCAAGACTTGACCATAGAATGTTTTTCAAGGTATTTTTTTAAGATACGTTGGTGTATATTGAAGTGAACAAACATAATAATATTTTAGATCATATAAATAACATTGCTTTCGGTAATTTGGACTTTATGAGGATACCATTTCCACAGGAACCTATATGGGCAGAGACTTTAAAATTGTTCTATTTTATAAAACATTCTGATGAACTATTAGACGAAAACTTTATTCAAAGTAAGCTGAATTTCAATTCATCAGAAACACGAAAGCGATACAGCAGAGCAATATTGACTCGTTTTCAGAGACTTGATAAAAAAGTACTTGATGGGTTTATATGCTTAATTCAACTGAAAATAAACACAGAACTGCTTGAACAGATTTGGCGTATTTTGTTTTGCGCAACAGAACCATTAATTGCAAAAGTTTATCTTGAAGCTATCTGGCCACGAGAACCAGGTTCTTCAATCCAGCGAGACCATATAAAAAGTTATATTCAGACTACCTTTACTCAGCAAAGCGACAAGTTAAATCAAAGGATCCTGAACTGCCTTCAGCACGCTGGATACGTTATAGCCCATGGCAAGAAAGACCTTATAGTGGTTGGATTTGGCAATCTCGAAGATGCCTTGATTCTTTCAACTCACCTTCTGCTGGCACAGAATCCAAGGACCATTAAATTAACAGAGATTGAAACATCAAACTTCTGGCGTTTTCTTGGATATAGAAAATTTGATCATGTTCGTATAGGTTTTCGACGGGCAGAAGCCAAGGGGCTTATCATGCGGTATGCTATGGTCGATCACCTTGAACAGATTACCACCAGATACACATGGAATGAACTTCTTGATAAGGTAGTCGCTCAGCATGAAAGCTGAAGAATTTGTATCTCGACTTACACAAATGAAACTTGGTCCTGTCCCCAAGCGCCCCGTCTTTATCTGGACAGGAATGAAATCTAAACTGGAAGGATTAATTGAGGGTTTAGAAGCCCATTACGCAGATATGGTGCAGACCATGCTTCCAAGAAACGATGCGCTGGTTGACCACCGCACATTCATCCAGAATCACCTCAATGAAATCTGTCGAGATTACCAGAAAAACAGGCAAGAGCCATCTGTCTTGATAATCGAAAATTCGATACTGTTGGCACGATATTCGTGTGACCTGTCAGTATTATTTAAATCAGCCGTTAGTCCGCGGTCAGCCGCAGTACTGATTTTTCCACAGGAATCAGGAAGGGATTTTCCTCCCAGGACCGAGGCCTGGGTTAAGAGAAACACAACAAATATAATGAAACAGCTCGCAAAACAGCTTGGTGATGCTGACTGCATTGTTGATGTTATAGGAGGAGTTTGATGCCAGCACGAAGACCTTTGGGTGAAATAATCGAGAGGGTTCCGGCCATCAAGAATGGGAAGGAACAGGATTACCTGGATACCACCATCTATCTTGAAACATCTATAGAACCTGGCAATCGTGAAGAGACAGTGAGGCTCTACTACTTTGCCAATACTTTAAAGACGGCATTCGAAGAGATTCTTCTTTCTTTTGCTGAGCCGATGGGGCGCGGATTTTGGCTCACCGCTGAATATGGCGTCGGAAAATCTCATTTCCTGTCAACCTTGGCTTGTCTCTTGGCCGACAACTCAGATGCCGTATGGAACTCCGTCCATGAAGGGGATATTCGAAATTACCGGTTCAAATTCGAAAGGCGTCGTCTTTTTCCAGTGGTAGCGGGATTAAGAGGAAAGACGGCTATTAACATGAATCGCCCCATCACGCTTCTCGACCAGCTTGAGAAAGAAATCGATGAGGCTGTTACAAAACTTGGGTTAGACAAAAAGATCAACATTACTCCGGTTGCCGAAACGATCAACCTCTTCGATGGTTTCAATGGTTCCTTGCAGGGTACCATCAACAGTTTTATTCAGCAGAGGAGCGGGCAGAAGGCTGGAGATCTTCAAAGAAACCATCCTGATAGATTTGCTGATTTTGTTCGATGCTTTTTCAAAGAGAATAACATCCCCTTCGAACCAAAGGTGAGTGTCAACGACAGGCTCCTCTATCTTTACAAACAAATAGTGGACGCTAAAACAGGCTACAACGGACTTCTCTTCATCATCGATGAGTATGAATCGTGGCTTTCACAGCGGCAGATTACCTCGCCAGAGGGTATGTTCGACTCCAGCGTTATCCAGGCTCTCACAGAAATCCTTCCAAAGCAGTATGGATGCGAGATATTCACCGTGATTGCTTCGCAAACGGACATCCCTGCTCAGCTCGCTGGGAGGCTGAAGCCACTTCCATTGCTCGCCGGTTCCGGGGCGGAAAGAGATTACCATGTGATATGTGCATACAGGGTGCGGCGCTACAAACCGGATACGGAGAAGGAGGCCAAGCTATACTACCATGACTTTTATAACGAATTTGCCTTCTATAAGAATGAAACTGAAGAGACATTCCTCGACACCTTCCCTTTTCATCCGCTTTCCTACGAAACAGTTAGGAGATTCACAAGCAGCGTGCAAGACATGCCGGGAGTGCGCCTTGGGCTGAATATTTTTTATGATGTGATGAAGTCACAGGATATCATGACCCTGAATACGCCGGTTACAATGAATTGTGTTCACGAATACAGTCCCAGTCTCCAGAACGCCCTTGCCAGTCCTCGTTTCGGCGATTCCCAGAAAAAATTCAGGGATGCCTTGGCGCAGCTTCCCAGGGTTTTTGACGATGAAGAAGATGTTTTCATTGCGAGAGCCATTCTTACAATTCTCTATATGCAGTTCGTAATCTCAGGTGAACAGGCGATTCCCATGACAGCTTCCGAACTCGCTGATGCGACGCTTACCTTTACAGGTCCCATTACCGGGGAGCAACGGGTAGAGATGCTCCTCGGAGAGATGGCAGTACGAATTCCTCAACTGGAATATGATGCCTCGAAAAGGGATCGGGGGGCACGGTTTATACCAAAAGAGATGGGACCGACACCACAGCAGTTGTTGGAAGTGATCAAAGAAGACTACAGAACTCGGTCCCTGGAGATCAAGGAATGCTGGGAGGGGTTGCTCGTCGCATCACCCACGGAAACGAGGGGGCTACCGGCGCTCTTTAATGGATATGCCTTTGATAAGTCTTCGAGGATCAGTGTCGATGCCCACCAGTTGAGCTACGAAGGCGAGGCCTTGCTCACCCGGAACTGGAGGCCCGACCTCGGAGTGGTCATAACTGACCCATACACACATTTTCGCCTTGTTTATGTGCTCAATAAAGGAGCATCGATAACGGGCAGCCTGCTTGACTCCAGAAGTGTTGTGGTAGAAGCTGCAGAGCTTAGCGAAAAAGTGAAAGACATGGTGATCACCTATCTCGCAGCAAAACAACTCATGAAAGACTATGGGCCCGATAAACAGAAGGGACCTGATGCTATGCAGATCAGAGCCTTTGCCGAAACGACCCATGCCGATGCCCTTGCCGACATTCTTCGCTACCAACTCGAACCCTTCCAGAAAGGTACGGCACATACGAAGGACGGCCTCAACCTGGACCTACTTGTCGCCATGACAAAGCCGACTCCGGATCAGCGCCACGCTGCACTCATACGGCCAACCCTTGAGAATGCGTATAAGGAATTTTCAAACGTTTTTGAAACCGTTAAGATCGAGAAGGTCATATCCCCAGCAGACTCCAAGAACCTTTTCACTGGTTTGGTCCAGTCAGATGTTAGTGCAAAGGCCGTGAGAAGCACCCTCGAACAGAAGGCAGTCGGCCTCGGATTGGCGACCGCCGAAGACCCGAAGAAACTCAATCCGAAGTACTCCCGTTTCTTCCAGCTTCTCGATGATCGCCTTCAAAAATCACCTGCGATCATAATCTGGAATTTGCTCAAGGAGATGGCGTACCCTCCGTACGGGATACCGCCTCAGCTATGCATGACACTTCTCCTTATCTATGTGCGCTCCAGAGTTGTCCCATCCCAAGTGGAAATACAGTTAAACCCTCAACATAACGTCGTCACCCAAAACGGTCAGCGTCTCAAATCAAACAGAATTACAAGGGCCGGTGTTGTGGATGTTAAATACCAGTCAGATATGGAGAAACACGTCGAGAGTCTTGTCGTTGTATCAGGGCCGGACTGGAATAATGTCCAGCCCTTTGCCAAGCTCATATGGGAGGATGCAAAACCGGCCAGCAACCCCCACGACATCGACATCCAGGTCAGCACTTTTCTTTCCCATATGGCGAAGCAGGCGCCTGCCATCCATAGCATGACTGTTAATCTCAAGGCCCTTTCTGACAGTACAGGCGATCCCCTCGCGAAGGAGGATGTAGATTTGCTGCAAAAAGTGGAAGAACTCTTCACTTCTGAAGACCTGGATGTTTTTGATGCGAAACGGCGTGCATTTGCACCGGATATCGCCGAGTTTAAGAAAGAATTTGATAGGGTTTATGCCCTTCGTCACATAGCAGGTCTTTCCACCCAGGTTATCGCAATGCTGAGCCAGCTCAAAGGCGCAGATGTGGGCACTGATCAGAACCTGTCATTGGAGAGAGACCTTCTCCTGCCAAGATACAGGCTGACCTCACTCATCGGCAACCCAAGCGGAGTGGCATCGCTTCTGAATGAGACTGAAAAATTCCTGCAGCATCTCCACGCTGCAGAGGAGGTACAGGCAAAGCGCAATCAGGAGACACTGGAAAAGATCAAGACACAACTGGATGAAACAGAAGCACTGTTACTGGGCCTTGGCAAGCTGAATCAGATTCTGACTATTGGGCCTCCTCAGGGTCACGATCTTGCTGACGCTTATGATAAGCTTTGCAAGATTGTTGATCGTGAACTCTCCGGTGAATCAACGGAGCATCATAAACTTTCATACGTGCCGCCTGAGGATGAAGCAGCGAAGCTTCGAAAGACAACCCAGGGGATTTTGTCAAACAGGCTCAATGTCTTGCGGGGTCAGCTGGAGAAGGTGATACAGGAACGTAATAAGGACGATGTAAAAACCCTCCTGGACCTGCTGCAGCTCAATAAACTTAATGACGTGGCGGCCAATCTCACGCCCGCGGTTATCGAGACCATACAGAAGATACTTGATGATGCGAACACCCAGGTTATAAAGACCAGAGTCATTGATCGTATCACAAGCGATTTCTCAGTCCTTGCCCAAAGCGATATCGACAGATTTCTCGCCCAGTTGCGGAGCCTCCTGGAGCGAGAGTTTGCAGAACAGAAGAAGGAGGGGAAGAAAATCCTCCTCAGTTTTAAATAGGATTGGCAGATATGACAGAACGAAAACACGATGACCTGAACCAATTCGTCAGACAGCACGGTAAACCCTACAACCCCGAATCGGACGAGTACGAAAAACTCCCCTACGATAAACCAGTGGTTGCGGGCAAAAATACGCCCATCTACAATGCCCACTCCTACCATACGAAAGTCCCTTACCAGGGGATAATCCCCTTCATAGAGCATTATACTGAACCAGGAGACCTCATACTCGATCCCTTCTGCGGCACAGGCATGACGGGTGTAGCAGCCCTTCTGGCTCCGTCTGGTTCTCGCTATGTCATATTAAACGACCTCTCACCGGCAGCAGTGCACATCGCCAGAAACTACTGCACGCCCTGCAATGTCGACGAACTGAAAAAGGAATTTGAGCGGATAAAAGAAGCGGTGAAAGAGGAGTTCAGCTGGCTCTACGAAACCTATCATGAGGACCCAGAGACCGGTGAAAAGATACCGGCGACAATTCAATATACGATCTGGAGCGATGTATATCGCTGTGCACCCAAGAAACGGGACCTCAAGAGACATCCTGTTAGCCCTGATGGCTGTGGCTGTGAAATCATCCTCTGGGATGTGGCTGTTGACAGCAAATCAGGGCAGGTAAAGGATACATTCATGTGTCCTCAATGCGGTGAAACATGGAAAAAGACAGAATTGCCCCTTGTTCGATCCATACCCGTGATAACAAACTATGTTTACATCGATCCCAAAAATAACAAGCCCCGTAGAGCCGAGCACCGTGTAACCGATTTTGAACTCGACCGATTACGGGAGATAGAGAACAAAGAAATCCCATATTGGTATCCCACCGATGCCTTCGATAACACCCGGGAGATGTGGAGGGGCGTTCACAGGGATCAAGGTATAACCAGGGCATGCGACTTCTACACGAAGAGGAATTTGTGGGCATTGGCAAGGTTGTGGGAGAATATCGGTTCGGTAGTATCTTCTCGGGTTAAGGAGAAGCTTCAATTTGGTCTTACTGCAATAATAGGCGTGGCATCAAAGCGAAATCGTTGGCCACAGTTCGCAGTACTCTCTGGCAATTTATATATGCCGGCAATTTCAATCGAAATGAATGTGATTGAACAGATTGAGAGGAGAATCAAGGTATTAACTGAATCAGAGAGAGAAAAGTCAAAAAGTAAAGACTGTAATGCGTCATTTATTTCAAAGCAAACAGCAACAGACCTTGATGGCATTTTCAAAGATTCTATTGACTATATCTTCACCGACCCTCCCTTCGGCTCCAATATCTTTTATAGTGATTGCTCCTTCCTCTGGGAATCATGGCTTCAAGAATTCACCGATGATTCCCTTGAGGCGGTGTGGAACAAGAGCCGTAAGCCGTCCGAGGGAGGAAAGACGCTTGAGGATTATAAGCGGCTCATGGCCGAGTCCTTTCGGGAGATGTACCGGGTCCTCAAACCGAACAGATGGGCAACTGTCGTGTTCTCGAACTCCGACGACCGCGTCTGGGAGGCGATTCAAGACGCGGCCCACGAGGCAGGTTTTGTAATCTACGGTGGGCGGGAGTTCGACAAGGTGCAGAGAAGTTTCAAGGGCATCAAGGGCGAGAAAGGCCAGGAAAAAGTCATCTCCAAAGACGTCCTGCTCAACCTGCACAAGCCAAAGGTACCCCAGGTCAGAAACAGCGAATTGAAACGAATCGATGATGTCGAGGGCTTTATCCTTCACCAGATAAAGATGTATTTTCAATACCTCTCTCCTGAAGCACCTGCCAGCGAGCGAACGGTGGAGGCTATAACGCGGGCGGTGCAGCGCAGGGTTCTTGAGGAAGGTTGTTCTATGCAGGGTTTCAGCGCAGGTTTCGTGTCGGACGTGCTCCATCAGGCAGGCATGAAGCGCTCTCTGGTAGAGCATGAAGGAGCATGGTACCCGGCAA
>WBZO01007417.1_pt1 | contig 10169 bp, 8 predicted proteins | sample 5204261 | NCBI WGS metagenome assembly WBZO01 (sample SAMN12412400, study PRJNA552823) | activated sludge metagenome | isolation source: activated sludge from anammox sidestream of wastewater treatment plant... | place: USA: North Carolina | collected 2017-09
ACGTATATCGGCGCGATGCAGGTGTTCGACGCCTACGAGGCAACGTACATCTCCTGTCCGGTCGATGAGTTCGGTCTTTGCACCGATGCGCTGGCTGAGATTCTGCGCACGACGAACCCGGTGCCGAAGCTCCTGTACACCATTCCCACCTTCCAGAATCCCACTGGTCATTCGATGACCCTCGAGCGACGCCGCGAGCTCCTGGAGTTGACCGAAGCGTATGGTGTTATCGTGGTCGAAGATGACCCCTACGGCGAGATCTACTTTTCGTCAGAGGCGCCCGCCCCGGCGCTGCGTTCACTGTCCGATCGGGTGGTATATCTGGGATCGTTCTCCAAGACGATCGCTCCGGCGCTGCGTGTGGGCTGGACGATCGCTCCGGCTGACCTGATTCCCCTCCTGATCATCGCCAAAGAGGGGGCGGATATCCACTCGAACCGAATCGAGACGCGCATCGTCTATCACACGGCCACCGACTTTCTTGACGACCACGTCGGCAGAATCCGGGGGTATTACCGCGATCGGCGCGACTTGCTCTTCGATTCGCTGACCACGCACATGCCGGATCAAATCACCTTCCGGCGTCCGCAGGGGGGCTTTTTCGTGTGGTGCGATCTGCCGCCGGGGACGTCCGCGGAAGAGTTGCTCGAGTTTGCCGCGTCGTTTGGCGTCGCGTTCCTGCCCGGTTCCTGGTTCTATCCCGGCTATGCAGGTCCGGTGGAAGGGATGCGGCTCAGTTACTCTTCCCTGCCAATCGAACGCATTCCCGAGGGAGCAAAGCGACTTGCCGCGGCGACGGAGGCTTTTCTGTCTGGAAAGCGCTGATCAGTAGACGATCTGACTGCGCACCGGATAACCCGCCAGACGCTTGCGACCCTCCAGCGCCGCCAGCTCGATGAGCACTTCGATCCCCTCCAGCGTCGCTCCCAGATGCTCGACCAGATTGATGGCGGCGCTGATCGTGCCGCCGGTGGCCAGAAGGTCGTCGACGATGATGACCCGTTCGCCGGGCACAATGGCGTCCTGGTGGATTTCGACAGTGTTTTGGCCATATTCGAGCGCGTAATCGGCGGCGAGCGTTTCGGCTGGGAGTTTGCCGGCTTTGCGGACGGGGACAATTCCGGCACCCAGCTGATAGGCGATCGGTGCGCCAAAAATGAATCCGCGACTCTCAATGCACACGACGTGATCGATCTTGTCGTATGGCGCTGCCATCAGATTGACGGCTTCCTGGAAGGCCGCGGAATCAGCGAGGAGTGGCGTGATATCGCGAAACAGGATGCCCTCGGTCGGGAAATTGGGAATATCGCGAATCAGGCTTTTGAGATGGGCGATCGTCTCAGATGCGGATTTCTGGTTCACGTGGAAGCTCCGTGGCATAACTGGATGGACCCGGAAGGTTGCCGGTGACCACCGGGAATGCTACCTTGCACAGTCGGCTGAGGTGGCCAGCCGTGGGCACAGAACGGTCAGGCACAAGGGTTCCCTATGAGATTTTCGCGACGACGCATGCTGCGCATGGCTGGCTCGGTGATTTTGCCAGCCCTGACCGCGGTGAACCGAATCGGGCAGGTGTTTGCCCAGAGTGATGTGGAACCAGCGGATTTCGAGACGCTGACGGTTGTCGCCGGCGGACTGGATAGCCGCCCGGTGGAGTATCAGCTGCCGGGCAATCCGGAAAATGCGGACGTGTTCATGATCGCCCGTATGCATTTGCCGACCGGTGCGCTGCGAGTGGTGAGTGTCCCGCGCGATCTGTATCTGGAAATCCCCGGATTCGGTTACGACAAGATCACCCGTTCCTTTGATTTCGGTTCCAAGGCGGGAACCGGCAAGTTCAGCGACGGTGCGGAGGTCATTAAATCAACCGTACTGGCCAACTTCGGCGTCGCGGTCGATGCGGTGGTCATGGCCACCTTTGATTCCTTCGCCGCTGTCGTCGATCAGTTTGGCGGCGTCGATGTCGAGAACCCCTACGATCTCTATGATGCGGAGTTCCCGACAATCGATCACGGTATCGAGGAGATTTTCTATCCGGCCGGCCCCACGCATCTGGATGGAGCGAATGCCCTCAAGTTCGTGCGAACACGGCATCAGGATGGCGATGGCGGGCGAATCATGCGTCAGCAGTTGGTACTGATCTCTTTGTTGAACAAAGCGACGAGCGAGCAGTATGTCTCTCAGTTGCCTGATCTGGTCAATGAGTACCGACGCTCGGTCCGCAATGATCTGGGTGCTGCCCGGCGTTTGACGCTGGCGCTGGCCGCGCCGAATTTTTCGGCGGCGACCGTGGAGTTTACCGATCTGCTGCCCTACGTCTATTCGGACTACACGGCGCAGGGAATGTGGGTGTATTCGGGCGACTGGTCGCAGATTCCAACGGTTGTGCAGGATTTTCTGGCAGGAGCAACGGCGTAGATGTTTACAAGCGGGGTCGATTCGGCAATCGAAGCGCGAGAATCCGGGATCAATGTTGTCGACTACCTGCAGCGGCGGGGCTATGTGCAGGATGTCTCCGATGAAGCCGCACTGCGCAAGGCGTTCGATGACGACATCGTGACGGCCTATATCGGCTTTGATCCGACCGCCAGATCGCTCCATATCGGTAACCAGCTGGGAATCATGCTGCTGGCCGTCTTGCAGCGGTTTGGACATCAGCCGGTGGCGCTTGGCGGCGCCGGGACTGCGATGGTCGGCGACCCAAGCGGGCGGACGTCGGTACGCGACGTGCTCAGCGAAGAACAGATTCGCCAGAATATGAAGTCGATCCTGCCGCAATTCGATCGCTTTCTCGATTTCAAGGGTGACCGATTCGGCAGCAACCCGGCTGCGTTACTGATGAACAATGCCGACTGGCTGCTGAGACTCAACTACATCGAGTTCCTGCGAGATATTGGTCGTCACTTTTCCGTCAACGAAATGCTGGCGGCCGAAACGTACAAAGTGCGAGTCGAGTCGGGTGCCGGGCTGAATTTTGTCGAGTTCAATTACCGAATCGTGCAGGCGTACGACTTCCTCCATCTGTATAGAACGACAGGCTGCCGACTGCAAATGGGCGGGTCTGATCAGTGGGGGAACATTGTGGCTGGCGTCGACCTCATCCGGCGCGTCGAGGGCGTTCAGGCGTTTGCGCTGGTCAGTCCGCTGATTACTGCGGCCAGTGGGGAAAAGCTGGGTAAGTCGGCCGGAAACTCGGTCTGGCTGGAGTCGAGCATGACGTCGGCCTATGACTACTACCAGTACTGGGTCAATGTCGACGATGCCGATGTCGAGCGACTCCTGAAGCTCTTCACGTTTGTCCCCGACGACGAAATCGCGAGTCTGACGTCGGTGACCGGTGACGCGCTGCGAGAAGCAAAACGTGTGCTGGCGGTACAGGTGACCACCCTGGCTCACGGTGCCCGAGCGGCTCAGGAGGCCGACACTTCGGCGCAGGCTCTCTTTGGCAGCGACTCGCTGGACGCGATGCTGGCAGACCCGAATGTACCAACGGCCACCCTGTCGAAGGAAGCTCTGAAATCCGGACTGACGATTGCCGAAGCGTTCATCGAAGCGGGATTGGCCACGTCACGTGGTGATGCTCGCCGGTTGGCGTCTCAGGGAGGACTCTCCATCGACGGGGAGCGGATCGACGATGTCGATGCTGCATTCCAAGCCGTCGATCGCCCGCAACTCTTCCGGGTGGGCAAGAAACGATTCAGGAAAGTGGTCACCGAGTCGTAACCGACGCATCCCGCCGGAAGCAGTGTGTGGTGTGCCCGCCTGGCTGCGAGAATGTCAAGCCTGTCTCAATGACGGCGTGAATCTGCCCGTCAGAAAGGTGGCGGCAGCGCCGGCCAGCATCAGCACCGCGATGACGATGGCCACACGTTCCACGCCGATCACGTCGGCCAGAATACCGGCCATCAGAGTCGGCAGCAGCGCGCCAATATTCTGCATAAGCGACTGAGTGGCGATCACCTTGCCGTGTGTTCCTCTAGGAGCGCGGAGCAGAGTCGTAGTGCGCGCGGCTACTCCAACAACCGACGAAGAAAAGCCCGCCGGCACCGAAAAGAGCATTACCATCAGGGCCAGTGGCGCGATGCGTACGGCGTCGGCCAGTGCATCGAGCGGAAGTTGCAGCGTGTCGACAAGGAAGCGATAGATGTCGGACATAAATCCAAACGCCGCCACACAGCCAGCGAAAACGATCAACCCCGCGGTGGCCAGCAGCCGAAGTTCGATGTGACGAGCCAGAAACGTCGCCATCCGCAACCCGGCGATGACGCCAACTGCGGCCGGAGCGAAAACAAAAACGGTGTTTTCCGAGGAACTGTCCAGAATGTTGGTCAGATAAATCGGGGCGATGACGACCAGCGCACTGAGACCGATACCGACGATGATGTCCACCAGCGTTACCCGGAAGAGGATGTGATCGCCAAGCAATGTGCGGGCCCCTGAGAGGAGCGCCTGTTCGATACCGGCGTCTGCCATGCGGGCCTGACTGGTGGTGGCATGTCCCGTGACCGGCGGCAACTGAATGACCAGCAGGGCCGCAGTCAGGAAGAGCGCCGCGCAGATGGCGAAGAGGTATTCCGGACCGGCTGTCTTGAGCAGCACTGGAGCCAGAATGACCAATCCGACAGCCTGAGCGATGACCAGGGCCAGATTCGAAAGCGCCTGAGCCTCAGTGAGCCGCTCCTTGGGTACGAGCGCCGGGAGTGTGGAGCCTTCCGCCGGCGCGTAGAACTGGTGAATTGTCCAGACACCCAGCGCGGTGGCGAAGATTCCAGCGATCGATGGCAACTGAAAGGCCAGCGAAATCACAAAGAGAAAGCGCAGGATATTCAGCGCGACCATCAGTGGGCGCCTTGGCACCGCATCGACCGCCACGCCGGCGGGCAGGCCGAATAAGATTGCCGGCAACACCGCGCAGATAACAAAGACTGAGTTGTAAAAAGACGAGCCTGCTGTGTCGACGACCAGTACCAGCAGGGCATACATCATGGCGCCCTGAGCAATCTGGACCAGCAGTCTGGAGGTCCAGAACGCCTGGAAGTGCGGATTCGTGAAGAGCGAGGGCGGCGGGCTGTCGAGCGGGGCTGATTTTTCAGGGGGTTCTGTGGGAACTTCCCTGGGAAGGGATCTGGCCATGACGATTGGGCCGGTTGTTTCCGGAATCGTCTTCAGAGGTTTTTGTACCACGCTCGATTCAGGCGGTGGTGTCGAAGTCGTGGTCGATCGCTTGCGCCTGGGGCGATCACCCGGCGCTGAGGTGCTCATGATGTCACCCGCCAGAGTTGGGTCCGGAGACCACAATCACCGGCAGCGCATCTCGAAAATCATCGACAGGCGGCCAGATGTCGATCAATGACAGAGAGAGGAGCACGATTGCCGCGGTGAGCAACGCCAGCGCGGCAATCGGGGCGGCGAGCCCCGTGGCGGTCATGTGCCTGCGAATCCCAAAGCGATCGATGCTGACCAGGATAAAGAGCAGCCAGGCGACTGCCAGCAGGATGCCACCGGCGCGCTGAATACCGAGAATCTCCAACTCTTTCCAGAGCAGAATGGCCAGGTTGGCGATGAGCAGCAACCCCCCTGCTATCAGCGCCAGGGCCACGATCCCCCACACGGAGTGCGCACTTCGTTCTGACGGGAGCATTGTCCCCGGTCGGCGCTGGTGTGGCCATGCTCCTTCGACTGCCGTCTGCACGGCTTCCAGGGTAAAGACCATCACCACTGATGCGGCGATCAGCATCCACAATACATGGTTGTCTGTATGAAGCGCGTCGGGCATTGGCTGTCACAGCTGCAAATCGAGCCGGGCGGCAGTGACCGCTGGCAGCCGCCCAGCGTAGCACATGCGTCAGTTTTTCCAGACCGTGTCGAAGATGCGTAGCCAGTTGTCGAAGGCAATCGAACGAAGCGCCGATTCGTCATATCCGCGCCGAGTCAATTCGTCGAAAAGGAGCGGCAGACCTGCCGCATCCTTCAGGTCCCCGGGCATGGTGGCCCCATCGAAATCTGAACCGAGGGCGACTTTGTCCACGCCGATTCGCTGGCAGAGATAGTCGATGTGGTCGGCAAGAGTGGCCACCGACGTCTTCTGCGGATCGCGGTCACCTTCCGGATTCAGGAAACCGACATGGAAATTCGCGCCGACGATGCCGTTCGAATCACGGATGGCGTCGAGTTGCCGGTCGGTGAGATTTCTGGTCGATGGACAGATGGCATGGACCGCTGAGTGCGTACAGACCAGCGGGTGCTGGGAGTGTTTGGCCACATCCCAGAATCCCGCTTCGTTGAGATGGGACATGTCGATCACGATGCCCAGCTCGTCGCAAGCCGAAACCAGCGCTTTGCCCGCGTCGGTCAGTCCGGGGCCGGTGTCCGGACTGCCTGGAAACCGGAAAGGAACACCATGGGCAAATGCGTTCGAACGTGACCAGACCAGACCAATCGATCGAATCCCGGCCAGGTAAAAAGCCTCCAGCGTACTCAGATCAGCCGCCAGAGGTTCGGCTCCTTCCAGATGCAGCTCTATCGAAAACACCCCGTCGTGGAGATTTCTTCGGATGTCGCTCGCCGCACGAACAATGCCGACTTTCCCACCACTCTGGGCCTCAACACGGGCGAGTGTGGTCAGCGCCTGCAGGGCATAGTGTTCGGAATCACCGAGTGGAATCTGAGGAAAAACTCGGCCCTTGCTGCCATCGGAAATCGTGTCCGGGTCAGGCAGCTGAGCGTCGTCCCCCGTTTCCGGCGGATCCGGGACCCAGACGGCGAAAAATCCGCCCGCCAGCCCCCCTTCAACTGCTCTGGGGAGATCGACGTGTCCTTCCGCTGATCGCTCAAAAAAGGACCGACCCGATTCACCGATCAACATGACCGTGTCGTTGTGGCCATCGAAAACCGGAAATGCTGCCATCGTTTCCCCAATCGTGCTGTTTTTGACGCCGCCGAGTCGCCACAGGGGGCGACTGTCGCTATCATGCACCAAAAGCCGTTTTGTGCACTGCGCAGGGGCCAGGCGACCCCACGATGGTGTACGTCGAAAGGATCGCAGAGAAATGACCGAGGCAACATCTCCGACTGGCGGGCTCCTGGCAGGCAAGACATTCCTGGTCATGGGGGTGGCCAACAAGTGGAGCATCGCCTATGCGATCGGCGAGGCGCTGGCCAACGCCGGGGCGACGCTTGCCCTCAGCTATCTGGACGATCGCATGGTGCGAGACTGCGAGGCGCTGATTGCCAACGCGCCCGGCAGCAAACTCTACAAAGGCAATGTGGCCTCGGATGAGGATCTCGATGCGCTGGCAGCCGGTTTGCAGGCAGACTTTGGGGTCATTCACGGCTTTGTGCACAGCGTGGGTTTTGCGCCGCCGGATGAGCTGAAAAACCCCTTCCGAGAAACAAGTCGTTCCGGTTTCGCCACAGCGATGGACATCAGTGTCTACTCGTTGATCGGCACCTCACAGCGGGTGGCCCCGCTGATGACAGAGGGCGGGTCGATTATTACCCTGACCTATCTGGGCGCCGATCGCGCCTTCCCCCAGTACAACGTGATGGGCGTGGCCAAAGCGGCCCTGGAAGCATCGGTGCGTTATCTGGCTTTCGATCTGGGTCGGGACGGCATTCGGGTCAACGCGATTTCGGCCGGTCCGATCAAGACTGCCGCCGCCCGCGGGATTCCTGGCCTGACCGACATGGTCAAGTACTTTCAGCAGGTTGCCCCGATCGGGGCGCCGTTTGGAGCCAGGCAGGTTGCCGACACCGCGCTTTTCCTGGCGAGCGATCTCTCCAGCGCCATCAGCGGCGAGACGATTTTCGTGGACAATGGATTCCATGCCGTGGGGATGATGCCGCTCGATCGCGATTAGCTGGCCGGCGAGGCACCCGATTACCCGGGAATGTCATTCTCCCCGGGGGGTCACGGTTCGCCGCTGTATCGAGATCATCGTCGATCGAAGACCCAGCGGCCGCTAAGCATGGTGGCGAGCGGCCGGACCTCGCGCAAAGCGTCGAGGGGCAATGTCAGCGGGTCGGATTCGAGCAGAACCAGGTCGGCGAGTTTGCCTGGCTCCAGTGATCCGGTGCGCTTTTCCCGGCCGGTGACATACGCTCCGCCGATGGTGTATGCGCGAAGTGCTTCACGCGCGGTGATGCGCTCGCTGGTCCCAAGCACCCGCCCGGTTACTGTTTTTCTGGTGGTGGCGGCGTACATCCCTATCCAGGGGTTGTAGTCGGAGACATGCGAGTCGGACGAACCGGCGAGCAACACCCCATTGTCCAGATAGGTCCGCATCGGCATGACGGTCGAGGCTCGTTCCTCTCCGAGGGAAACGACGAAACTCTCGCCGAGATTGGTGATGAACGGATTGGAGACCACAGCCGGGATATGGTGCCTGGCCATCAGCTTCAGTGTGCGGGCAGTCGGAAAATAGGCGTGATGGACGCGGTGCCGAAGGAGCGGTTGCGGGTTCCTGGTCTGGGCTGCGGCGTAGGCCTCGACGACGACCTGCTGAGCTTCGTCGCCGCAGGTGTGGGTGTCGATCGAAAATCCGAGATCGTGGACCCAGCCGATCAATTGGGGAAGCTCGACAGGATCGACCACCCATTGGCCGCGATTGTGGGGATCGTTGAGATAGGGTGCGAACATCCGGGCGGTCCGGTCACCGACGCCTCCATCCGGCATGAATTTGATTCCCTCCAGACGGAGCAGATCGTCACCGAATCCGCCACGCAATCCGAGATCGCGGAAGCGGTCCTTGAGCCCCGACTCGAGACTCGCTGCTCCGAAACCCCAGGCGGCAAGGAGCATATCGGTGCGCACGGTCAACTGCCGCTGACGGGCTGCCTGCTGATAAGCGCGCGTTTCCGATGGTGTCAACCCTGGTTCGGCAACTCCCGTCAAACCCACGGTGTTATAGGCTCGGCAGGCGGTGGCGATCGCCGCGATTTCCGCGTTTTCGTCGACCGCAGGGATGTGATCGGTGATCAGCGATTTGGCCCGATCTCGGAAAAGTCCGGTGGGTTCACCAGCATCGTCCCTGTCGAACGATCCGCTGTAGGCAACATCGGCGGGCGGATCGGGCGACTCCCTGCTGATACCGGCGCGACGCATCGCTTCCGAGTTCGCCACCAGTTTGTTCCAGACACGGTGGATGACGACCGGATGTCCATGACTGACGGGATCAAGATCGCTGCGATTGGGATGGCGATGTTCGGCCAAAAGACTCTCATCCCAGCCGCGACCGACGACCCAGGTGCCCGGCGAGGCGTTGCGGGCGGCCATGTCGATGCGTGAAGTAATGTCGGCGATGGATCGGCAGTCATAGAGTTGAACCTGTTGCAACATACGCCCGGTGGACAGCAGGTGGTTGTGGGCGTCGATGAGCCCCGGAATGATCGTCATGCCAGGAAGGTGCTCCTCCGTGGTCGAGGGGCCGGCGATCGAGCGTATTTCGTCATCACTGCCGACTCCGACGATGCGCCCGTTGCTGATCGCGATGGCTGTCGCTGTCAGATCGGTGGCGTTCATGGTGTGGACTGTGGCGCCGGTCAGGATGAGATCGGGTCCCTGCGGAAGAACGGGCATCGCAGCTCCTTTTCGTTCAGTGATCGCGGACGACGTGATCATCGGGCCATCCGCCTGTCCCGATCAATGGAACAAAAGCAACGGCGCCGAGGTCTGTTTCCTGGTAGCGTCGGCCATTGCGTTCGATAACCACCAGGTGCTGAGATCGTTCCGGTCCAACCGGCAAAACCATTCTGCCGCCATCTTCGCGAAGCTGCGCCAACAGAGGCTGTGGAACCACTGGTGCGCCGGCGGTAACGATAATGGCATCCCACGGCGCCAGTTCGGGCAATCCCAGGCTGCCGTCGCCCTGCCGAATTTCGACATTTTCATAGCCCAGTTCGGCGAGGAGGGCAGCGGCGGAATCGGCGAGTTCGGGGATGCGCTCGATGCTGACCACCTCTCGGGACAAAACGGAGAGAACCGCCGCCTGATAGCCCGATCCGGTGCCAATTTCGAGAACACGCTCACTGCCGGTGAGGTGGAGCGCTGCCGTCATCGCGGCGACGACGTAGGGTTGTGAAATCGTCTGACCGTGCGAGAGGGGCAGAGCGTGATTTTCCCAGGCTCGATCGCGCTGATCCGGGTCGACGAATCTGTCTCGAGGCACCGT
>WBZO01007418.1_pt1 | contig 10167 bp, 8 predicted proteins | sample 5204261 | NCBI WGS metagenome assembly WBZO01 (sample SAMN12412400, study PRJNA552823) | activated sludge metagenome | isolation source: activated sludge from anammox sidestream of wastewater treatment plant... | place: USA: North Carolina | collected 2017-09
GCGACGCGCATCGCGATGCGCTTCTTTACCAACGTTTACACCTGCCGAACGACGGTTAACGCGCGGCGCGCGCAACCTGCGGGCGTGCCGGGACGGTTTCCGGCCAGCCGGGCAGCCGCCCGGCCGATTCGACGAGCATCCGGGCGAAGGCCCGAACGAAGGAGTACACGATGAAGAAAGCACGAATCGCCGCCATCGCCGCCGCCGCAGGCGTCGCTGTCGCCGTTCCGTTCCTCGCCGCGGCGCAGGGCGCGCCGGGCGGTGACGCACCGGGCCTGCGCGCCGGGGGCTTCCACTACCACTACGCGCACGCGCGTCACGGCGGCTTCGGCGAGTGGGCGACGATGGGCGGCGCGTTCCTGCGCGGGCTCGATCTCACCGACGCGCAGCGCGACAGGATCTTTGCCGTGCGGCACGCCAACGAGCCGGCGATGCGCGAGCAGGGCAAGATCCTGCACGCCACGCGGGCCGAACTGTCGAAGCTCGCGCTGTCGAACGACTACGACGAAGCGAAGGCAAAGGCGCTCACCGATCGCAGCGCGCAGGCGATGAGCACGATGGCGCAACTGCGGGCGCGCGGCATGAACGAGATCTTCCGCGTGCTCACCCCCGAGCAGCAGGCGAAGGTGATCGAGCGCCAGGCGCGCTGGGAACAGCGTGGCCAGCGTGGCCCGCGCTTCTTCGGCCCCGGCGGCGAGGGTCGCCGCGGTGCTCCGGCGCCTGCCGGCGCGGCGGGCGCCGCGCGCAGCTAGGCCGACAACGGTGCGGCGTCCGGACGGGCGCCGCACCGCTGCGAAACGCGACAGCCATCGGGCAGCCGTCGAAAGCAGCCACGCGCGTTCCGGTACAGTGCCGCATGGCGCTCAAGGCAGGCATCTACAAGGCGGAGCTGTCGGTGGCCGATATCGACCGCGGTCACTATGCCGACTACCCGCTGACGATCGCGAAGCACCCGTCGGAAACCGAAGAGCGGATGATGATCCGCGTCCTGGCGTTCGCGCTGCGCGCCGACCAGGCGCTCTCGTTCGGCCGCGGGCTATCCACCGAAGACGATCCAGACCTGCTGCGCACCGACCTCACCGGTGCGATCGACAGCTGGATCGACGTCGGCTGGCCCGACGAGCGACGGGTGCGGCGCGCCTGCTCGCGGGCGCGCGAAGTGCTGGTCGTGACCTACGGCGGCGCCAAAGCCGGGGTCTGGTGGCGGCAGGTCGCGCCGGCGCTCGCGCGCTGCGAGAACCTCGAAGCGATCGAGGTGCCCGACGATGCGGCGAGCGCGCTCGCCGCGCTGGCGCGGCGCACGATGCGGCTGCACTGCTCGATCCAGGACGGCCAGGTGCTCTTCGGCTCCGAAGACGGCCAGGTCGCTTTCGAGCCGGTTGCGCTGCGGGCGCGCGCCTGAAGCCTGCGCACCCGAACCGGGGGCGGCCGGGGTGGGGCCGCGGCGCGCGTAAGATCGCGCCATGATCATCGATGCCGCCGCCAGCGAAGCCGAGCGCGTTGCGCTCGCCGATGCCGATTTCGATCGTCTCGATCGCCTGCTCGCAGGGCTCGACGACGACGACGCGATGATCGTCGAGGAGCTCGACGGTTTTCTCGCCGCGCTCGCCTGCGCGCCCGAACCGATCGGCGCCGACGACTATCTTCCGGAGGTCTTCGGCCTCGGGCGCGCCGGCATCGAAGCGCCGCCCGGCAACGCCGGGCCCGGCGAACTGGTGTCGCTCGTGCGGCGCCACGCACGGGCCGTGGCCGCGGCGCTCGACGCGGGCGAGTTCGCGCCGGTGCTGGCCTACGACGAACGGGGCGCGCCCGACGGCAGCGCCTGGGCCGTGGGCTTCCTGCGTGCGGTCGAGATGATGCCGGAAAGCTGGGAAGCGATGCTCGCCGAGAAGGAATTCGGCGACGCGCTCGACGCGATCGAGGCGCTGGCCGCCACGCTCGACGACGAGCCCGGCACACGGCCGATGCCGCGGCGCGAACGCGAGGCGCTGATCGACACGATGATCGCCGACCTCGGCGACATTCACGAGTTCTTCCGGCCCTATCGGCAGGCGGGCACGACGCCGCAGGCGCTGCGCGTGGCCACGGTGCGTCGCGAACAACCCAAGGTGGGCCGCAACGAGCCCTGCCCCTGCGGCAGCGGCCGAAAGTACAAGGTCTGCTGCGGGCGCGGGCCGCGGGTCGAGGTCAACTGATTGCGCTGCTGTTGATCACCAGCACCAGCGCGCCCAGCACGACCGACACGAACAACGCGGTTCCGAGCACCGAGCCCGCGAAGGCCAGCCATTCGCGCCAGTCGAAGTGCGGCGCGGGGTCGAGCTCGGGAACCGGATCGGTGACGAGGTTGCGGGACATCTGCGCCTGCTCCTGTGCGGCCGCGGCATCGCGCCGCGTCGGTGTCGATTTCACGCCCGCGGGCAGGTTGCGGCGCGGGCGCGAATCGGGCCGAAGCCGGCACGATTCGGGCATTTCGCCGACATGAGGGCCGCATCGGGGCCGCATTCCCCGGGCCCTGCAGGCCTTTGCGCTACATTGCGCGCATGAGCCGGCGCATCGCCATCGTCGAGGACGAACCCGCCATTCGCGAGAACCTGCGCGATGCGCTGGCTCGCCAGGGCTTCGAGGTGCAGGGCTTCGCCGAGCGGCGCGAGGCGCAGGCGGCGTTCGGATCGCGGCTGCCCGACATGGCGATCATCGACATCGGGCTGGGCGACGAGCCGGACGGCGGCTTCGAGCTGTGTCGCTGGTTGCGCGAGCGCGCTCCCGCGTTGCCGATCCTGATCCTGTCGGCGCGCGATTCCGAGATCGACATCGTCTCCGGGCTGCGACTGGGCGCCGACGACTACCTCACGAAGAACGTGAGCCTGCCGCACCTGCTGGCGCGCGTCACCGCGCTGTTTCGCCGTGTCGACGCGCTCGCTCAGCCGCAGGGAGCGGCCGAGCAGCTGGTGCGCGGCGCGCTGCGGCTCGACGTTCCGCGCTTCGAGGCCCACTGGCGCGACCATCCGATCGAACTGACGGTGACCGAGTTCTGGATGCTGCACGCGCTGGCGCGGCATCCGGGCCACGTGAAGGATCGCGACGCGCTGATGCGCGAAGCCAACCTGACGGTGGACGACCAGACGGTCACGTCCTACGTCAAGCGCATCCGGCGCAAGTTCGAGGCGGTCGATCCTGCCTTCGACGCGATCGAGACGGTCTACGGGCTGGGTTATCGCTTCGTCGAGCGCAATGGGGCAAGCGCGGCGTAGCGTGCGTCGCTGGCGCCTGCCGCTGGGCCTGCGGTTCACGCTCGCGCTGGCGATGCTGCCGATGCTCGCACTGCCGGTGATCGGCCTGCGTTTCGCCGAGGTGATGACCGAGCTCGCGCGCAACGAGCGGCTCGAGAACCAGGCGCAGGCGGCGCGCAACCTGGCGGCCACGCTGCACGAGCGCCGCGAGCTGTTCGAGGCCGCATCGCCCGGCCTCGACCGTCGTGCCGGCGTCGAGCCGCTTCCGGTCGAGTTGCTCGCCGACGTGATCGTGGACCAGCGCGCGGGCGAGTGGCTCGAAGTGCCCGGCCGCGCCCTGCCGATGCGCGCTCCCGACGGCACGGTCGCCTCGGTGCTGCGCGTGCGCCTCGCGGCGGCCCGTTCACAGGAGCAGCCGGGCAGGTTCTTCCTGCTGGTCGACGCCGACGACGAGCGCCTGGTCGTGCCGGAGATCCGCGACGGCGTCAGGCTCGCGGGCGACGAACTGCTGGTCGACTTCGGCCCCGAGCCGGCAGCCATGCAGACGCGGCGCGTGCAGCCGGTCGAGCGCCCGGGCGGCTGGATCGCGGAGATCGGCTTCGACACCGAGCCGGCGTTGCTGCGGGTGAGGATCATCGACGTCGACTACCTGGGCTCGCGCCGCATCGAGGGCCAGGCCGATTCCGGCCTGCTCGCGCCGGTGCGCCCGTTCGCCGCGGCCACGCGCCGGGATCGCCGGCCGGCGCTGTGGGCCGATGCGGTGCGCGGCCTGGCGCGCGCCAGCGGCCGCGTCTCGGTGTTCGATTCGAGCGGCGCGCTGCTGGCGCAGTCGGGCACCGTGTCCGCCGGACCGCCGCCGGCCGAAGACTGGCAGTCGCGCCTCGCGCGCCGGCTGCTGGCAGCCACGCTGAGCCTGCGCCCCGAGCGCTTCCTCGACGAGTCTCCCGCGGGCGGCACCCCGGCGATTCCTCCGCTCACCCGCGCGCTCTCCGGCGTGGCTGCCCAGCAGTCGGAGCGCATCGCGATCCAGGCGGGGCTGCCGGTCTGGATGCTCACGAGCGCGCAGCCGCTGTGGGTCGGCGACCGGGTCGTCGGCGCACTGGTGCTCGAGGAGAACACCGGCTCGCGCCTCGGCGTCGCGCGCACGGCGATCGAGCGCCTCGCGCTGCTCGCCGCGGCAGCGATGGCGGCCAGCGCGCTCGCGCTGCTGGCGGTCGGATCGGTGACCGTCGCGCGCGTCGTGCGCCTGCGCCGCCAGGCCGAGCAGGCGATCGATTCGCGCGGGCGCGTGGTGGGCGGCATCCGCGCGCCGCTGATCCACGACGAGATCGGCGCGCTCGCCGAGAGCCACGCGAACGTGCTCGAGCGGCTGCGCCAGCATCAGCAATACGTGGGCAACCTGCGCGCGCGCCTGGTCCACGAACTGCGCACGCCGATCATGGTGGTGCGCTCGTCGCTGGACAACCTGGCCGGCGAGTCGGACCCAGGCGATCGCGAGGCCTACCTCGGGCGCGCGCGCGACGGAGCGCAGCGGCTCGAGCGGATCGTCGCGAGCATGGGCGAGGCGTCGAGCCTGGAGGCGATGCTCGCGCAAAGCCGGCTCGAGACGGTGGACCTGGCCGCATTGCTGAACGCCTGCGCCGAGGGCTATCGCAGCGCGTTCGCGGCGCGCGAGTTCGTGCTCGACTGCGCCGCCGGTGCCGCGCCGTGCCCGGTGGTTCCCGAGGCGATCGTGCAGGCGCTCGACAAGCTCGTCGGCAACGCGACCGACTTCGCCTTGCCGGGCTCGCCGATCGTGCTGTCGCTGCGGCGCGACGACGATCCCGACGGGCCACGGCACGAGCGCTGGGTGTTCTCGGTGCGCAACGAGGGACCGCCGCTGCCGCGCGCGATGCGCGACAGCCTGTTCGACTCGATGGTGTCGATTCGCGAGCGCCGCGGCGCCGGTGAGGCGCACCTCGGCCTGGGGCTGTACCTGGTGCGGCTCGTGGCCGAGTTCCACGGTGGCCACGCCTTCGCTCGCGACATCGCCGGTGGCGTGGAGGTCGGTTTCACCGTCGCTTCGCCGACGCGGCCGGCCTGACCGGCGGGCGCGCGCGGCCGGCCACCCGTCGGTCCCCCCTGTGCCGCGCGGACCTGCAGATCTGTACTGCAGGGTGAAGCCGCTCCGCAACCCTCCACGACGAACCGGGCAAGTTGGTTTACGCACCCGTCGAACTGCTGGCGAAGACCGGGCACGATGCGCGCCTGCGCGAGGAGCGCTCGCTGCGCCAGTTGCTGCTGAAGTACGAGGCGATCCTCGAGAACGCCTCGATCGGCATCGCTTTCACCCGCGACCAGCGCTTCGAGCAGGTCAATCCGCGCTTCGAGCAGATGCTGGGCTGGCCGCGCGCAGCGCTGGTCGGCCAGCCGGGCCACGTCATCTGGCGCTCGCGCCAGGAGCACGCCGCGATCGGCGCCTTCGTCGGACCGCTGCTGGCACGCGGCCAGTCGGCCGACTTCGAGCACGAGATCGCGCGCCGCGACGGCGGCAGTTTCCTCGCGCGCATCCGCGCGAAGTCGGCCGACCCGACGCACCCGACGCGCGGCGGCACCATCTGGATCGTCGAGGACGTGACCGAGGAGCGGCGCGCGGTCGAAGCGCTGCGTCGCGCGCACGACGAACTGGAGATCCGCCTGCGGGAGACCACCGAGGCGCTGGCCGAGGCCAACGCGCGGCTGCGCGACGAGATCGCCGAGCGCGAGAGTGCCGAACGGCGCATCCGCCACCTCGCGCACCACGACGTGCTCACCGGACTGCCGAACCGGCGGCTGCTGCACAAGCGGCTCGAGCAGGCGGTGGTCTCGGCACGCGCGGGCGGGCGAAGCGCCGCGGTGATCCTGATCGACCTCGACCGCTTCAAGACGATCAACGACTCGCTCGGGCATGCGGTCGGCGACGCCCTGCTGCGCGCGGTGGCGTTGCGGCTGACCGACGCGCTCGGCGCGGCGGACACCGTCGCGCGCATCGGCGGCGACGAGTTCGTGGTGCTGCCGGGCGATGCGGCGGACGCCGACGAAGCGACCGCGGTGTCGGCCCGGCTGCTCGAACGCCTGTCGCAGCCGTACGAGATCACCGGCTACTCGTTGCGCGTGACGCCGTCGATCGGCATCAGCGTCTGTCCGCGCGACGGCGAAGACGCCGAGACGCTGCTCAGCCGCGCCGACGCGGCGATGTATCACGCCAAGGCCGAGGGGCGCCAGTGCGTGCGCTTCTTCACCGAGAAGGTGGAGCGTGCGTCGACGCAGGTGCTGCAACTCGAGAACGAACTGCACGCGGCAGTCTCGCGCGGAGAACTGGTGCTGCATTACCAGCCGCGCGTCGAGCTCTCGCGCCGCGGCTTCGTCGCGGTCGAGGCGCTGGTTCGCTGGCAGCACCCGCGGCGCGGCATGATCGGTCCGGCCGAGTTCATCCCGCTGGCCGAAGAGACCGGCCTCATCCATCCGATCGGCGAATGGGTGCTGCGCGAGGCCTGCCGGCAGCAGCGGCAGTGGCGCGAGCGCGGCTTCGTTCCCGGATCGATCGCGGTGAACCTGTCCGCGCAGCAGTTCCGCACCCCCGAGCTGGCCGGCACGGTGCGAAGGATCATCGAGGATGCGGGCGTCGACCCGCGCACGATCGAGATCGAGATTACCGAGTCGACGCTGATGCACGATGGCGGACAGGCGCTGTCCACGCTGCAGGCGCTCGCCGCGCTCGGCATCCGCATCTCGATCGACGATTTCGGCACCGGCTACTCCAGCCTGTCGTACCTCAGGCGCTTCCCGGTGCATCTGCTGAAGATCGACCGCTCGTTCGTGCGCGACCTGCCGGCCAGCGCCGACGATGCGACGATCGTGCGTGCGATCTCCGGGCTCGCGGCGAGCCTGGGACTGCGGGTCGTCGCCGAAGGGGTGGAGACCGAGGACCAGCTGCATTTCCTGCAGGGGATCGGCTGCGACGAGGGGCAGGGCTTCCTGTTCGCGCCGCCGATGCCGGCGGCCGAACTCGAACGCCGGTTCGCGCATCGCGGCGCAGTCGGCGAGGCCTGTTCCGGCTGAGGCCTGCGCGGGCGGCGCTCAGGCTGCGCCGCTTCGCTCGTCGTTCATCCGAGCCGCACCGGCACGAAGATGCGCAGGTCGCCGCGCTGCACCAGCAGCGCGAGCTGGCGCGCATCGCCGTCGACGAGGCTGCGAAGTTGCTCGATCGTGGCGACCGGCTTGCCGTTCACCGACAGGATCACGTCGCCGGGCTCGATGCCGGCCCGCTGGGCGGGGCCCGAGACGTCTTCGACCACCAGCCCCGCGTTCAGCCGCGTGGCCTGCCGCTCCTGCGGCGCCAGCGGGCGCACCGCGACGCCGAGCCGCCGCTCGCTGCGCTCGGGCGACGCGCGGGCCACCGTGCCGGTGCCGCCCGGCAACTCGGCGAGCACCGCGGTGAGGGTCTCGCGCTTGCCCTGGCGCACCACGTCGAGCGTCACGCGGTCGCCCGGCTTCGAGCGCCCGACCATCGCGGCGAGCTCGCCCGAGCGCTCGATGCGCTGGCCATCGAGCGCGAGCACCACGTCGCCCACGCGCAGCCCGGCCTTCTCGGCGGCGCTGCCCGGCGCCACGCCGGCCACCAGCGCCCCGTACGGACTGTCGAGCTTGAACGACTCGGCCAGGCCCTGGTTCAGCTCCTGCACGGTCACGCCGAGGCGCGCGTGCCGCACGCTGCCTGTGGCGAGGATCTGGTCCTTGACGCGCACCGCCACGTCGATCGGGATCGCGAAGGACAGGCCCTGGTAGCCGCCGGTGCGCGAATAGATCTGCGAATTGATGCCGACCACGCGGCCGCGCGCATCGAACAGCGGTCCGCCCGAGTTGCCCGGATTGACCGCGACGTCGGTCTGGATGAAAGGCACGTAGGTGTCGCCCGGCAGCGAGCGTCCCTTGGCGCTGACGATGCCGGAGGTCGCGCTCTGCTCGAAGCCGAACGGCGAGCCGATCGCCAGCACGTAGTCGCCGACGGCGAGTTGCGACGGGTCGCCGAGCTGCACCACGGGAAGGTCGCTCGCGGCGATGCGCAGCACCGCGACGTCGGTGGCCGGATCGACGCCGAGCACTTCGGCCTCGAACTCGCGGCGATCGGCCAGCTTCACCGACACGCTGCTCGCGTCGCGCACCACGTGCGCGTTGGTGAGGATCAGCCCGTCGCCGCTGACGATGAATCCCGATCCCTGGCCGTACATCGGCGCGTCGCCGCGCGGCGGCGGCGGAATCGGCAGCCCGCGGTAGAAGCGGAAGAACGGATCGTTGTCGAACTCGGGCGCGCGCTGGCGCGCTGCCCCGGCCGTGCCCTCGACCGTGATGCCGACCACCGCCGGCCCGAAGCGCTGGAAGATCGTCCGGTAATCGGGCGCACTGATCGGCGCGACCGGCGCCGCATCCGCGGCTGCGGCGGGTGCCGGCGCCGGACTCCGGGCCGGCGCGGAGGTTCGGGTGAACCAGTCGGCCGGGTTCAGGCTCCAGCCCCAGGCGGTGCCGGCGCTGGCCAGGCCGGCCGCGGCCAGAGCCGCAATCAGCGAGCGTCGATTCATCCGTGGAATTTCCCGCCTGCAAGGCGGGCAGCGTCCGTTTGCCGCACGATAGGGGGCCTGCCTTAGACCATTCTTAAGTCGTCGCATCGGCGACACGCGGCAGGTGCACCGCCACGCGCAGCCCCCCGAGCGCCGACTGGCCGAGCTCGATGCGGCCGTCGTGGCGCTCGACCACCGCCTTGACGATCGCCAGGCCGAGCCCGCTGCCCGCATCGCCGCCCGCGTTGCGGCCGTAGAAGCGATCGAAGACGCGCTCGCGCTCCTCCACCGGAATGCCCGGCCCGTCGTCGTCGACGCTCAGGCGCACCGCCTCGCCGTCGGCGGCCACTTCCACCTCGATCCGGCTGCCGCCGGGGGTGTGCCTGAGGGCGTTGTCGATCAGGTTGCGCACCAGGCTGTGCAGCGCTTTCTGGTCGCCGCGGACACTGGCCGGCGGGGCCGCCGCGAACCCGATCCGCGAGCCGCGGGCCTGCGCCAGCGGCAGCATTTCCGCGACCGCATCGCCGGCGATGCGCGCGAGATCGATGCTCGCCGCCGCGCCGGCGAGCGCCTCGGGCTCGCTGCGCGCCAGCGTCAGCAGCTGGTCGATCAGGTGGGCGGAACGGTCGATGCCCGCATTCAGCTCGGCCAGTGCCGCGCCGCGCGAAGCGTCGTCGCGCGCGCGGGCCACCAGTCCGGCCTGCAGCTTCAGCGCGGCGATCGGCGTGCGCAACTCGTGCGCGGCGTCGGCGACGAACGCGCGCTGTGCCGCGAAGGCGCGGCGCAGCCGCTCGAGCAGGCCGTTGAGCGAGCGCACCATCGGCTCGACCTCGGTCGGCAGCTGCTCCTCCGGCACCGGGTCGAGCCGTTGCGCGTCGCGCCGGCGCAGTTCGGCGGCGATCCGCTCGACCGGCCGCAGCGAATGCCCGACCAGCCACCAGATCGCCAGCGCCACCACCGGCGCGAAGATCAGCAGCGGCGTGAGGCTGCGCAGTGCGGCCGCGGCCGCGATGCGCTCGCGCACCTCGAACGGCTGGCCGACCTGTATCACGCGCCCGCCCGCCAGCGTGCTGTAGACGCGCCAGCGCTCGCCGTCGGCCACCACGTCGGCAAAGCCGAGCGTGGCGCGCTCGGGCAGGCGCGCGCGCGAGCGCGTGTGCGAGAGGTAGATCTTCGAGCCGTCGGCGCTCCAGATCTGCACCACGAAGTCGAACTGCTCGCGATCTTCGGGCGGACCGGGCGGCGGCAGCACCGCCCCCTGGTCGCGCAGCGACAGCGCCATCTGGCGCAGGTGGTAGTCGAACAGCTCGTGGCTCTCGCTCAGCACGTAGCGATAGCTGACCGTGCCGATGACGGCCTCG
>WBZO01007419.1_pt1 | contig 10167 bp, 7 predicted proteins | sample 5204261 | NCBI WGS metagenome assembly WBZO01 (sample SAMN12412400, study PRJNA552823) | activated sludge metagenome | isolation source: activated sludge from anammox sidestream of wastewater treatment plant... | place: USA: North Carolina | collected 2017-09
ATCTGCACGAGGAGATAACCCGCGGGCTTACCGGCCAGTCGTGGCACGTAGCCGTCGGGGCGCGACTGTCCTTGCGGCCCGTGACAACCGGTGCACGCCTTCGCCCGGGCTTCGATCGTGTCGGGAGCCGCGTGCACCGCGCCGCACGCGATGGCGAGCAGCGCCGCCACGAGCCGGCGCCAGCGCGTCGGTGTCGATCGCCGCACGCGCGGGCGAGGCTGCGGCGCGCTACGGGAGACGGGCATCGAGGCCCCGGCACCCGCGCGTCGGGGCACGACAAGGAGGAACGAAGGAAGACATGGAGACGGCGGTCGCGACAGTGCCGATCGTACCGCAGGTGTGGCGACCGCCCGTTCGTAGCGCGCCGACGATCTCCGCGGCCGGAAGCGTGCGCGGCGATCGCGCGACACGTACGCCCGGACGCAAGCGCGCGCACGCCACGCTCTCCGCTACCATGACGGCGAGCGCGACGGCGCGGCCCGCGCGCGGCACCCGCACCTGACGCGCGAACGCGCCACTCCCGCGATCGCCGATCGTTGAGAAAGGAACCTCGATGCAGCACGACCCCGGGCCGCGCCGCGGCCTCGCCACCCTTTGCATCCACGGCGGCGAAGCGATGGATGCGCAAGGCGCGCTCCACACGCCGCTGTACAACCATTCGACGTTCGGCTTTCCTTCGACGCAGGCGTTGCTCGACGTCGTCGAGGGTCGCACCGAAGGCAACCTCTACACGCGCTACGGCCTCAACCCGACACTTCGTGCCGTCGAACGCAAGCTGGCGCTGATCGAAGGCGGCGACGAGGCACTCGTCTTCGGCTCCGGGATGGCGGCGGCATCGGCGCTCTTCCTTGGCCAGTGCGCAAGCGGCGATCACCTCGTTTGCATCGGTGACGTCTACGGTGGCACGTTCGAGCTCCTGGCCCACAACCTGCCCAAGTTCGGGATCACGACGACGTTCCTCCTCGGTGACGAGATCGCGCAGCTCGGCGCCGCGCTCACCGCACGCACGCGCCTCGTGTTCTTCGAGACGCCGACCAATCCCAACCTGGAGGTGATCGACATCGCCGCGATCGCGGCGGTCGCCCGTGCCGCAGGCGCGCTCACGGTGGTCGACAACACGTTCGCCTCGCCGGTCAACCAGTCGCCACTCGCGCTCGGCGCCGACCTCGTCATGCACAGTGCGACGAAGTACCTGGGCGGGCACAGCGATCTCACCGGTGGGGTCGTGATCGGCGCGCGACCGCTCGTGCGCACGCTCGTGCCCTGGCGCAAGAACCTCGGCCAGGCGATGGCACCGGAGGTGGCCTTCCTCCTCCTGCGCAGCCTGCGCACGCTGACCGTGCGCGTGCGCCAGCAAAACGAGAATGCGCTGGCGGTGGCCGAGTTCCTCGCGACGCACGCCAAGGTGCGCAAGGTCAACTATCCGGGCCTTGCGAGCGCCCCCGGCCACGAACTGGCCGCGCGACAGATGCGCGGCTTCGGCGGGATGATGAGCTTCGTCTACGCGGGCGACGCCGCCGCGACCGCCGCAATGATCGACCGCTTGCGGCTCATCGCCATCGCCCCGAGCCTGGGCGGGGTCGAGACGCTCGCCACGCAGCCGATCACGACGACGCACCACGATCTCGAACCGGCGGAGCGCCAGCGGCGCGGCATCGTCGATGGTCTCGTGCGCCTGTCGATCGGGCTCGAGGATGCGCGCGATCTCATTGCCGACCTCGCGCAGGCGCTGCATTAGCCTGGCATCGCGCGTCGCCGCGGATCGCGCCGGGTGGCGAAGCTCCGGTGCACGACACCACGCGGCGGTCGCGTCGACCCGCCGCCCGCGGCTGCGGGGCAGCGATCAGGCTGCAGCCGGTGGTACGCTCGACGGTGTCGACGCCGCAGGCGCCGCCATCGCGGCGGCCCGACTCGCGAGATAGCGCTCGGTCCCGTCGCGCGCCATGGCCACCGAGCCGATCGCCTTGCCGGTTTTCGCGTCCACCGCGACGCCAAAGCTCATCTCCACGTAGAGCCGGCGCCCATCCTTGTGCAGGCCTCGCGTCACGCGCACCTCGGCGCCGCCCTTCGTCTTCCCCGTCTCCATCGCGCGATCGAACCCCGCCCAGTGGGCCGCGCGCAGGCGCTCGGGAATGATGAGGTCGAGATTCTGGCCGAGCGCCTCCGCCGCGCTGAAACCGAAGACCGCCGCCGCGCCGTCGTTCCACACGCGGATCGTCCCCTCACGGTCGGCGTAGATGACCGCGTCGGGCGTGCCCGCGACAAGCTCGGCCCAAGGCACGTTGTACGAGGGATCGGCGATGCTGCTCATGAGGGGCCTCCGGGAGTCACGGGTCAAGGGTAGGACGGGTGTGCGCGCAGGGACATGACTTCGGTCATGGTGCCACGGGTCGTCACCGGCCCCGACTACGTCGCGCGCGGCGCGCACCGGCGCGCCCTTCGATCTTGCCGCCGACCCGATCCGCCGCCACAATTCGTCGCCTGCGAGTGAGGACTAGAAATTTTCGGTGCGCTAGTCACGTCGGCGTGGGGGTTGCCCACGTTGGTGGATGGAGGGACGGCCGGCCTCCCGCTCGCAGACCTCTTCCCCTGCCACCCCAGATGTCGCCTGGAGCGTCACCCGGCGTCCGACGGCGCGCGGCGGGCAACGCGGTGCGCGCGCAGCGCCCTCTCGCCTCGACGTTCGACGACCCTGCGCATACGCCGCACGCGTTCCTCTCGGCCGGCGTAACGAGGAAAGGGACGGCGCGGTGCACCGCCTCGCGCTTGATCCGCGTGAGGGCTACTTGACGCGTTCGACGTCCGGCAGCGTAAAGGCCCGGGACCAGAACCTCTCGTCGCCGTCATAGATGCGCATGATCGGCGCCGGCTTCTTGCCCGCGGTCGGTATCCAGTTTGATTCCAGACCCTCCGGCGCCTTCGGGCCGAAGTAGATGTCGACGCTGCCGTCGGCGTTCTTCTTCATATTCCCGACATCGTAGGACGACAGGCCGACCCGCTCCTCACGGCTGTAGATGAACGCCCACGTCGCATAGTCGTAGACGATCAGCGACCAGAACTGCTTGACCGGCATGTCCGCCGGGACGCGCAGCTTGTAGAGCTGCCCCGCCTCGAGTGGCTTGCCCTCGTTGTCGGCGATCGCAAACAGGTAGACCGTCGCCGGAAGGGGATCGCCCGCTTTCAAGGCGGCGGGAATCTGCGCCAGCGTCGGAATCTTCGGGGCATAGAAGATACCGACGTGATACATGTCCGATCGCTCGGTGTAGCGCAGTGCGTCCGGCAGGTCCCAGTTCACGCTGCCTCGGGCGTCGGGCAGGAAGAAATAGGACCAGTGCCGGTCGGGCCAGAACAGGTTCTGCGACTGACGCTCGAAGACCCGGTCCTGCATGTAGAAATAGGCATCGACGACCGCCCGCTCCATCGCAGCCTTGTATTTCGCGGGAGGGTTGAACGGCTTGCCGGGCTCGATCCCGAGGCTCTGCAGCATCCCCATCATCGCCTTGTCGCGCGGCCGGACCGGCTCGTCGGCCAGGGCCGCGTGCAGGTCCTCGAAGTACCGGAAATCGTAGTACGGCAGCGTGTGCATCGGCTTGGCCCAGGTATCGACGAAGCGCGTGGGCTTCGGGTGGGCCGCGTCGGCCAGCGGATACATCGCGAGCTTCTGCGCGTAGGCGTGTGCGTCCTCGTTCGACATGCCCTGTTGCCGGATGGACCGGAAGGCGAAGTAGACCCGGTAGCTCGGCGAGCGCACGACGATATAGCCGGCCGGGATCTCACCCTGATAGCCCGGTGGCACGAGCAGGTAGCTTCCGCCCTTGCCCCTGTCGGAGCCCGACGGACCCACGCCCGCGATGGTCTCCTGCCACGCATCGACGATCTGGCCGTAGAGCACGCCCTTGCTCGAAGCGGGCGGCACGACGAGCACGACCGGCCCGTTCTTCAGGTTCGAAGTCGCCTCGATATAGGGCGTGCTGTTGTTGGCGGTCAGGAATTCATGCCGCGGCATCAGCGGCTTCGACATCGCGTTGATCACGTTGTCGCCGATGTCGAGTTCCGTGAGGTCGCGCTTGAGACCGTAGAGGGCGACGGCGGGCTGCGACCATACGACAGCCTCGAAGGCGCGCTGGTAAATGCGCTGCGCCTCGAGATCGGGGACGGAGGGCTTGGCGCCAGGTGCCGGCTGGCCGCCGACCGGTTGCGTCTGCGCCAGGGCAGGCGTGGAAAGCGCCGACGAGGCGACGAGCGTGGCCGCGAAGGCGACGGCATACAGATGGTGATTTCGGAATGACCACATGGTCGGATCCTCGGTTGCTTGATGGAGTTGTCGAAGCCCGGGGTCGGGCAGGAAACATCGAACTCATACGCTCGAAGGCCGCACGAAGCGCTGCCGTTGCGTCGAGCCTATTTCATCTCCTGGATGTCGCTCGGACGCCAACTCTTGTCGAACCAGGGCTCGAGCGGGCTGTACAGGCGCAGGATCGTGAACCACCCCCTGCCGGGGACGGTCTGCACCCAGTTGCTCTCCTTCCCTGGCGGCGGCTTCGGACCGAAGTACAGATCGACCGAACCATCCGCGTTGTGCTGGACCGCGCCCTGGCCCCCGGTCTTGGCGGGATAACCCGAACCGCCGCCGATGGCCGGGAAGCGCTGGTCGGTCTGCAGCAGGGAGCGTGTCTGGGAGTCGTACACCGTGACCGACCAGAAGTTCTTCTCGGGAATGCCCTTGGGCAGCGTGAGTCGGTAGGTCTTGGCGCCGTCGAGCCAGCGGCCTGCCGAGTCCTTGGCCGCAGCTGCGTACTGCGAACCCGCGCCGATCATCTTCTCGGCCATCGCCGGCGTGATGCCCGTCGCCTGGTAGTGGAAGAGCACCCGGCCGTCGAGTTGGCGTGCGCCGTCGATGAGGAAGTCGTAGCCGCCGAGGAAGCCGGTGTGCCAGCCCGAGCCGCCCTTACCGTAGAAATACGCGCCCTCCTCGCGCGGCGAGAAGGCGATCGCGCGGGCCGTCGCGTTGCCGACGGCGATGGCCTCGGTCAGGATCACCTTCCACCGATCATCAGGCTTGAAGGGCTTGCCTTTGACGATGCCGATGGCGGCCATCTGTCCGGTGATCTCGGGTCCGGCGACGCCGGCCGGCTCCGACTGCACCAGATCGTTCAGAAACTCCCAGTACTGATAGGTGTTCGGCGGGATGGTGTTGATCTGCAGCATCGAGCCGTTCTTGTTTGGAACGGGACCGTGTGGCTTGCCGGCTTCGCTCAAGGGATAGAGGCGTGCATGCTTGCGCAGACTCTCCAGCGCCGGCTTCACGCTGCCGTCGACCAGCATGTTGCGCAAGGGCATCCACAGGCCATAGGTGGGCGAGCGGACGACGAAATAGCCGTCCGGCACCTCGCCTCTGTAGTTGGGGGGTAGGAACAAATACTTGCCACCCTTGCCCTTGTCAGGGCCCACGAAACCGATATTGATGACGTAACGGAACCAGGCGTCGTCAACCAGGCCGAGCACATTCGGCGGCGCCTCGAACACGATGGGGCCGCCGCTGAGATCGATGTTGGTCCATGTCTGCGGCGTGACCGTGTTCGGGGTCAGGTACATGCCGGTGGAGTCCATCAACTGTTCCATCGTCAGGAACGTGTTGTCCGGCACGCCGATGTCGCGCGGCCCCTTGCGGGCGGCCCACATGCTGACGCCAGACAGCGTGTTCAGGTAGACCTCGACCGCGCGGGCGAAATCGAGGTTGTCGTAGACCTTATCGATCGTTGCCGCGTCGGGCATGCCGTTCGTGAAGCGCAGAGTGCCCAGGCGCGTCTCGACGCTGTCCGGCGTCGTGATCTGCGGCGGAATCGGCGTTGTCATCTTCATCGTCGGCGACTGCGCACCAGCGCCGGACGACAAGGAGCCGGCTGCCGTACAAGCTGACAAGAGGATGATGAGGGTTTTTCTGCTGCTCATGACGGTCCTCTACGTTGCTGTTGCGACATTGCCCATCGGCGGCGCGACTTCGCCCCTGATGCTGGTTTCGCACACCTTTACTTGACGGTCTCGATCGCCGGCGGCTGCCACGTGCCCTGCAACGCCGCCTCCTTCGGCCAATAGAGCCGCATGACGATGTACGCCGGACCGTCGGGCGCGGGCAGCCAGTTGGACTCGCGGTCCTTGCCGGGTGAATCCTTCTGGATGTACAGCGTCAGCGAACCATCCGCGTTCTTCTTCATCCCCGAGAGCATCGGCGAGTTGATCAGGTAACGGTGGATGGGGTTTTCGATCAGCAACTGCGTCTTGCCGTCGTACATGGTCACGGACCAGAAGGCGTTGACGGGTGGCAACCGGCCGGACGGGAACGTCAGCACGTAGCGGTGGGTGCCGGTATCGACCTTGTTGCCTTCGCCGTCCGTCACGAGCAAGGGATACATGGCTTCGGCTGCGTCGTTGCCGTAAATCCCGGCCATCGCGCCCGCGGCACGGCGCAGGAAGTCACCGGCCATGAACTGCCGATCGCCGAAGATCCCCGTGCTGACCGCCCAGCCGTTCTCGATCTTTCCCAGTGTCGGGACGGTCTGCTTGATCTTCGCGACTCCGCTCTCCACGCCTGCCTTCACCGCCGCTCGCTGATCCGGAGAAAGCGTGTCGAGGGCGAAGGGCTTGCCCGCTTCCACCCCGATCTTCGCAAAGCGGGCGCGCATGGGCGCTTCCACGGCGGCCGGACCGGTGGCCGGGCAGAACTGCAGGATGAAGTTCAGGTAGGTGAAGGGATTCTCGGCAGCCATCTGCTTGTCGAACTTCGGCCACTGGATCGCCGGGGCGGCCGATGGCGCGGGCTTGTGCTGGAACTTCGAGAGCGTCATGGCCCGATATCCGGCCTGAATCTTCTTCACGTTGCCGATATCCGCCGGATTGAAGAGTTGCGTGCGGATGATGGCCATCGAGAAATCGGTCTCGCTGTGGAATACCTTGGCGATTCCTTCCGGCGTGTCGCCCTTCCAGCCCGGGCCCGCGATCATGTAACACGCGGCGCCGTTGCCGGTGGCGCGGCTCCCGATGTAGCCATAGTTGAACGTGTACATGTCGACGAGCTGGATCGAGAAGTAACGGGACTTCTCGATCTTCGGGTTGCACAGCACGAACGGTTCCGCGCGCAGGTCCATGCCGAGGAACGAGTAGGGCGTATCGCTGTTGGGCGTGACGATCGTCGTGTCCTTGGGGGTGAAGACACGAGCTTCATTGGAGAGCTGGTTGATCGGCTTCTTGAACTGGGGGCCGGCCTTGTCGACGAAGAATTCGTAGAACGTGCCGTAGTTCATGACCATCGGGTAGCCGTAGACGAACGCTTCCTCGGCGATCGGCTGCATTTCCTTCGTGGCGTCCGGGTTCGCCGCCGTGCTTCCCGCCGCGGCCAGAGTCATGGTCGTCGCAGCGGTCGGTGGAGCCTGCATCGCGGTCGACGCGGCGTTGGCGGAATGGCCGCAGCCGGCCAACGCGGCGCATGCCGCGGCGATCAATGTGGTTTTCAATGAGTTCACGATAGTGCTCCTGCTCGATTGGGCGTAGGGATCCGGGCTGCTTTCGGTAAAGCCGGTGGGGCCATTTCCTTGTCGTCATTCCGGGGGCGCCCCCCGCCGTGTGCGGGCGGGTTCCGGAATCCAGCTTCGTTCGCGAGCGCGCTTTCGACCTCCCGGAAGGCGCCGCGCGCGACCGCGCCGTAGCGATCGATGGCGCGCGCCTGCTCCGCGGTGGCGGTCTCCACCTTCGCGCCGCGCCCCGCCCTCGCAGATCGGGTCGACACGCGGATCGCCGCCGAGGCGGGCCAGGGGTTGAGCTGCAGCACCGAGAGGCGCGGGCGGCAGAGGCGACCGTCGATGAGCGAGAGCGAGACCTCGGAGAGCAGCGCGGGCTTCGTGCCGAGCATGTCTGTACAAGTCGCCCGACAGGCTACAGGCCAAACGGAAGGTTGATGGTCGCGAAGATGGCATAGCCCTCGAGGCGGTGGTGTGCCCAGAACTCCCGGTACGCGCGCAGGTTCACGTACCCCGTTCGATCGCCCATCTTGAGCAGGTATCCGAGCTCCGGCCCCATCGACGCGACGCGCGACCTGAAGCCGCCGAGCTCCTGCTGGCGCAGCTTGCCGATGAACCCTTCGGTGGGATAGCTGTCGTCGGTGAGCTGGTAGTAGACATAGCCGGTGATGCCGAGCTGCCAGCTGTCGGACAGGAACCGCGAGACGGCCCAGTCGAGATGCGAATCGATGCCGTTACGGTAGTGAGTCTGCGGATCCTTTAGGTTGTAGGTCAGCCCCGCGACCGCAGAGAACTCGAAACCCGTCTTCTGGTCGAGGTAGGTGTAGCCGCCGCCGGCGTCGATCGCGCCGTGGCCGATGCCGATGTTCGACAGACGCTTCGCGTCGTAGGCGCCGAGCGGGATATCGCCGGTGAGATAGGCCATCCAGTTATCGTTACCCTTGTTCCACGACAACGTCGCGACGGGGTAGAGATCGGTGCCGCCGTTCGCCGAATCCGACACGGCCAGAGGATTCGCCGAAGGAAGCGACGCCAGAAGATTCGCCGATGTGCCGTTGGTTCCTGCGCCCCAGCTCAGGCCGATCATCGGCACGCCACCGAAGAGCCGGGTGTCCCAGGCGTAGGCGAGTTGCATGTTGATCAATCCGACGTGGGAATCGATCCCCGTCACCAAGGTCTCGCCTCGCGGAAAGGTCTTGGAACCGTCCGCGCTGCCGTCGTAGTAGTACGGCAGCAGCGTGACCGTCCAGCCCGGTGTCGGTGCGAGCGCGGCCATGCTCGCGTACTGCCCGGAGAGCCAGAAGGGAACGCCGCCTTCGTCGGCGCGAGCGTTGACCGTCACAACGACCGCCGCAAGGAGGCATGCGACAAGCCGCAGTCGCAGAAGTTGCCTCGGAGACATGGCCGCGACGCCGCTCGGCATGGTGGCTACTTCAGCTCTTCGATATCACCCGGCCGCCACGTCTTGTCGAACCAAGGCTCGAGCGGGCTGTAGAGCCTCAAGTACGTGAACCACCCTTTGCCGGGGACCGTCTGGAGCCAATTGGCTTCCTTGCCGGGCGGCGGCTTTGGTCCGAAATACACATCGACCGAACCATCGGGATTGATCTCGGCCTCTTTCTGGCCTTTCACCTTGGGATAGCCCGCGCCGGCGCCGATGGCCGGAAAGCGCTGGTCGGTCTGCAATAGCGAGCGGGTCTGCGTGTCGTAGACGGTGACCGACCAGAAACTCTTCTCGGGGATGCCCTTGGGCAGCGTGAGTCGGTAGGTCTTGGCGCCGTCGAGCCATCGGCCCTCCGAATCCCTGGCCGCCGCAGCATATTGCGAACCTGCGCCGATGACCTTTTCAGCCATCGCCGGTGTGATGCCCGTCGCCTGGTAGTGGAAGGCCACGCGGCCGTCGAGCTGGCGCGCGCCGTCGACGAGGAAATCGTAGCCGCCCTGGAAAGGCGAATACCAACCCGAGCCACCCTTGCCATAGTAGTACGCACTCTCGGCACGAGGTGAGAAGGCGATGGCGCGGGCCGAAGCATTGCCGACGGCCACCGCTTCGGTCAGGATCTTCTTCCAGCGTGCGTCTGGGTTGAAGGGCTTGCCCTTCACGATGCCGATGGCGGCCATCTGGCCGGTGATTTCCGGACCTATCACACCGGCAGGCTCCGACTGCACGAGGTCGTCGAGGAACTCCCAATACTGATAGGTGTTCGGCGGGATCGTGTTGATCTGCACCATCGAGCCGTCCCTGTTCGGGATGGGGCCGTGCTCCTTGCCGGCTTCGCTCAAGGGGTAGAGACGTGCGTACTTGCGCATGTTTTCCAGCGCCGGCTGGACGTTGCCGTCGACCGCGATGTTGCGCCACCCGCCCCACAGCCCGAAGGTGGGCGAATGGACGACGAAGTACCCGTCGGGCGCCGTACCCTTGTAGCCCGGCGGCAGGATCAGGTACTTGCCGCCCTTGCCCCTGTCAGGTCCGAGGAACCCCAAGTCGACCGCATAACGGAACCAGGCGTCGTCCAGCAGGCCCAGCACCCGCGGAGGGACCTCGAGCACGATCGGTCCGTGCGAAAGATCCACGTTCAACCAGGACTGCGGCGTGACCGTGTTCGGCGTGAGGTACATGCCGGTGGAGTCCATCATCTGCTCCATCGTGAGC
>WBZO01007420.1_pt1 | contig 10166 bp, 8 predicted proteins | sample 5204261 | NCBI WGS metagenome assembly WBZO01 (sample SAMN12412400, study PRJNA552823) | activated sludge metagenome | isolation source: activated sludge from anammox sidestream of wastewater treatment plant... | place: USA: North Carolina | collected 2017-09
GATCGCCCAGCCGCTGCTCCACGAAAGCCACGGAGTCGACCATCAGCGTGCGCAGCGCCTCCAGATGGCCGTGGACGTCGGCGATGGGGCCGAAGTGGGTGGGATAGATGACCGCCGCCTCGGCCGCTTCCAGCTTGTCAAGCGTCCTCAGCCAGGTCTCCAGCTGGAATTCGGGCGGCGGGGCGGGCAGGTCGACGACGTTGACGTGCGGCAGGCGCACCCCGGCGGCGTCGCCGGTGAAGGCGATGCGCCCGGCGTCGCCCTCGATGAGATAGGTGTGGTGGTGGGAGGCGTGGCCGGGGGTGTCGAGTGCGGTGAAGGCCAGCCCGTTGACGCGCACCACGTCGCCGTCATAGAGAGCCGTGATCCGTTCGGCCGGGGCGGGCAGGATTTCGCCCCAGAGCAGGTCCATCCGGTCGCCGTAGATGCGACTGGCGCTGGCCAGTAGCTTGCTGGGGTCGATGAGGTGCGGCGCGCCGACGTGATGGACATAGATTTGCGCGCCCTGTTGTGCCCACCAGCCGGCTGCCCCGGCATGATCGAGGTGGATGTGGGTCAGCAGGATGTGGCGGATATCGCCGGGCCGGTAGCCGTGGGTGGCCAAAGCGTCGACGATGGCCGTCAGGGTGGAGCCGGGACCGGTTTCGATCAGCACGGGTCCGTCGGGGCCGGTGAGCAGGTAGACGGCCGTTACTTGCGCCATGCCCTGGAACTGGGTGTCGAGGATTTGGATGTTCATAGTCCCTTTATCTTATCTTTATCCCGATCATGGGTGCAAACAATTTCCAAATAATTAGGAATCAGGAATTAGGAATCGAGAATCAGGAATGGGACGTGTTCACCTCCGGTTGCCAGAGCCAGGCGCCGTCGCGGTAGCGCCAGTAGCGCTCGCGATCGTGGCGGGCCATGAGGGCGGATTTGGCCGTATTGTAAAAACATCTCTTGGGAGTGACGAGTGTTAGGTGTTGAGTGACGAGTGTTAGGTGTTGAGTGACGAGTGTTGAGTGACGAGTGACGAGTGAAGAAGGGCCGCCGTGCGATGCGTCATTCCTAATTCGTAATTCGTAATTCGTAATTCCTGATTCGTCATTCCTGATTTGCTTCGTGGGCGGCTCGATGTTGCCCGTCATCCCGTCATGGAACAGGTCATCGAGCGCCCGATTGAGGCGTTTCAGGCGGCCGCGCGAGAGAACTTCGTGCGGGCCGGTGTACTCATTAGGCAGTTGCCAGGCCAGGTAGGTCGCTCCGGGGCGGCCGAATCGACCCTGGCGGTCGTGGAGGCGGAACAAGGCGTTGCCGCGCCGCCAGGCCATCTCCTGCTCGTCGGCCGACTGGACGCGCGGCCCGAGGGCGATGGCGCTCTTGCGGCCGACGGCGGCGCGGCGCTCATAATTGCGCTGGCTGTTGGCGCTCGCCCCGGAGATTTGACATAACGTCGAGCGGGCGATGGGACCGCGGGCGTGTTTCCGGCCGCTGAGCAGGTCGACGCGGCTGCGGCCGCTGTGGAACGCGGCGTAGAGATGGGCGCGGGCCTGGCCGATGGTGCCGGTGAGATGCGCCACGGGCACGGCCACGGGGCGCAAGGCCAGCCGGGGCACGCCCAATCCCGCCGCCACCCGCGCCGTCGACGCCAGCCGCAGCCATTGGCCGCCGGCGCGGTCGGTGTCGCGCCGCCAGAAGAGGCCGTCGCCGGCGGCCAGCAGATTGCCCAGCTGGCGACGGCCGCAGATGCGCGTGGTCTCGTCGCGGGTCAGCAGGCGGATGGCGTCGTCGAGGGCGACGCGGCCGCGCCCTTCGGCGTCGCGGTGGCGCAGCAGCAGCCAGACGCGCCCGGCGGCGGCCTTCTTCCTTCTTAATATGGCCATGGCCACATCGGGGTAGACCTTGACCGCCGGCCGGAGCGCGGAATCGGCCGGCTCGGGTTCGGGCGGTGCCGGTTCGGCGGGCGCGGGTTCGGGCTGGGGCAGGGGGAGCGGCAGCCATTCGGCCAGCGAACGCGGGCCGCTGGTCCTCTGGCCATAGGGATCGGCCGTTGGCGGGCGGCCGCCGGAAGTTGTTCCGTTTTGGCGGCGTAGCTCGGCTAATCTCTGCTGTGCGGCCCGGACGGCGGCCGATTGCTCTCCGGAAATTGGCAAAGCACGGCCATCCGCAGGCAGACCCTGCGTTTTCACCCGATCTCTTTTCCCAGGACCAGGAGAGCAACGGCGAGTGACGAGTTATGAGTGACGAATTACGAGTTCAGAAGAGCCTTCTTCGCTAGTCGATGGTCGAGGACGACCGTTTCGATGGTCGAGGACGACCGTTTCGATGGTCGAGGACGACCGTTTCGATGGTCGAGGACGGCCGTTCTTAACTCGTCACTCGTCATTCGTCACTCGTCACTACCATAATTGACATGCTCGGCCGCCTATGGTATGCTCGTACCTGGATAGAGTAGGCTTCCTTTGGAGACACAAAGTCCCCCTCCCCACTAAAGGGGCGCTGCTTCGGAAAATCGCCTCATGGCGATCGCCCACGACGTTGGCGGCGTCGACAGGCAGAAAGGAGGCCGTCGCAAATTACGGTGGTCCCGCTTTGGCGGGGCCACTTTTTTGATCACCGTCCGGTTCCGGCAGGCGCTCCGGCGAGGAGCAACATGAAACACACCCGCGAATCGCGCGTTTTTGCGATCCGCAGTAGATGACCGGTTCCGGCCGGCTATTCCAAATAGTGGCGCGCCGAGTTCGACTCATTGCGCCCGGCGATGGGTTCGACAGGATCTATCGCCATCGCCGCTCATTTCCCGGCAACCATATTCACCAGATGATCGTATTGTGAGGATCAGGTGATATAATCGCCAATGATTCACAGTATAATAGCACAAACAGGCTATGTCAAGATGATCTATAGCATATAGATTGATTAAATCGATCATCTACTGGTTAATATGGGCTATAAATAGCCTTGTTGGGCCTGTACAATTGTGTTCGCATCCTGTATACTTCCCATATCATGAACGAATCCACATGGGTATAGACCCATCGCCCGGCGCGCGAAGAGAACGCCGGGGCCGGGATTCGCACGATCCGTTACGCGACGGACCGCTTGCTAATCTATGAGCGTGTTGCGGGAGGACTGCCTTGGTCGAGAATTTGCTGGAAACTGACCTGAGTCGCTATAAACCCGATTGGGAGAAGCTGGGCGTGGTCGTGGCGCCGTTCACTATCGAGGCCGACCCGCGCTTCATGTACCTGTCCACCGAGACGCGGCGCGCCTTGTCGAAGGTGAGCTACATGGTCGAGGCGGGGCAGGGGGCGTCGGTCGTCGTCGGCGAAGTGGGCACGGGCAAGACGACGCTGGCCTCGTGGTTCCATAGCCGCTATGACCGGCGGCCGGACTTCGTGGCCGCGCGCGTCGACGAGCCGCCCAAGAAGAGCGGCCTGCTGTTGCTGCGCCGCATCGCGGCCGAGTTCGGCGTGCGGACGCGCCGGGCCACCGAGGACCAGCTCAACGAGTTGCGCGACTTCCTGACGGAGACGACCGCGCGGGGCGTGCTGCCGCTGGTCATCATCGACGAGGCCCACGAGCTGGAGCCGGAGCAGTTTAAGGAGCTGCGCCGCCTGCTGAACTTCCGCGACCCGCGCGGCGGCAAGGCGTATCAACTCATCTTGCTGGGCCGGCCGGAACTGGATATCAATTTGCGGCAGTCGAAGGATTTCAACGACCGCGTGGCCACCCGGTCGTCGCTCGACCCGCTGGCGCCCGATGATACGGCGGCGCTGATCGAGTATCGCTTGCTGGCCGCGGGGCGCGACGGCCGCCAGCCGCCGCTCTTCCTGCCCGATTCGATCTTGCCTATCTGGCGCGAGACGCGGGGCTATCCGCGCTCCATCTGCCTGCTGTGTTTGCATTTGTGCCTGGAGCTGCTGGTCACGGGCGAGCCGCATGTGGATGAGGCGTTTGTGGTGAAGTTCCTGGAGACGCATTCGGGATATAGGCAAGCAGAATAGAATTAAGAATTGAGAATTAAGAATTAGGAATGGAAGAAGAATCCGCAGATTGGAAAAGATCCTTTAATCTGCGTAATCTGTGGATGTATCGTGGTCGTTGGTTAGTCAATGGCTAAAGTTGACAAGGGCAAGGAACAGCCCAAAGACCGGAACCTGGAAGGGGAATCGCACGTCAGCACGCTGAAGGAGCTGCTGCGCGAGAAGCCTCGCCGCGGCCGCCCGCGCCGGATGGTGGCCCGGCAGAACGTCTATGTGGCTTTGTTGCCGATCCAGAAGGCGCAGATGGACGCGCTGGTCCCGCTGCTGCCGAACGCGCTGGGCCGGGCCGACTTGCCCGATTTGGCCGTGTCGGCGCTGACGGCGCGCATGGAGGCATTGCGGTCGGCCGTCAGCGGCCGCGAGCGCGAGATACCCGAAGGCGTCACCGACATGGAGTCGCTCTACCTGTTGTGGGACTTGCCGCTGCCCAGTCGCGAGACGACCGACAAATGGACGACCATCCGCCTGTCGCCGCAGCAGGTGCTGGAGCTGGGGCGCGTCCACGGCACGCTGGGCGCGGCGTTCGGGGCGGGGCGCAGCGAGGTATTCAGCCTGGGGCTGGCGCTGCTGGCCCAATTCCTGGAGCATAACCCGCTGCAGGAGAAGGAAATGGGGCTGAGCGACGTGCGGGAAATGATCTTCCGCGAGTGACGGCGGCTCCAAAACCGCCTCGAACGCCCCTGATCGCCGTGAATTAGTTATGAGTCACTCATAACTAAATAAACCAGATCATCTGTTCTCTTCGTATAGTCTGCCGTTCTTTCTCCCACGCTGGATAGGCAATCGAATACCGCTGAAGCGGCCCGCAGGCGGCCGCCGGCCGGCTTATACGGGTCTCTCGAGTCGTTTTAGGCGCTCTCTTCCTTATATATGGGGGCGGCGGGGGAGGGGGAAGGATCGAATGGGTGTTCGATGTGGTGTTCGGATTGAGTGACGAGTGACGAGCGACGAGTGAAGAGTTACGAATGGGGGATGGGCCGCGGCGCATGGGTCGATGTTTTGCGGGGTGGCGGGCGTCGCTGTTGTCTGGCCCATTGGAACGGAACGCGGATGACGCGGATGACGCGGATGACGCGGATTCAATTCGTAGCACGGTTCGTACGAAAGTTTCGCGTGCGATCGGTCTAACCGTCGTTTCCGTTATTCATCTGTTTGTCGAAGGATTGTTGGACCAGACTCATGATGTAGGGCAGTTCGTCTAGAGAAGAGAGATACACCTCAACGTCGCCGTTTCCCCAACGGCCGATGTGGGTGATATCCCGTGTCAACCCTCTAGGATCGTGGATCTCGTCATACCTCATATTAAGTGATAGTCGCAAGCGCTTTGCCTGGGGCACGACGTCAACAAAGTTCGTCTCGGCCTTATAAGCGATATATTGCTTCAGATAGGTCTCAGTCACACAGGGGTCAAGTGCCAGCGCCCTTTTGCGGAAAGCTTCGAAGAGGTCCCGGGTTATGCCACCGGCTAATTGAGGGTGATCGGCGATACTGTAGCCTTGTGTCTCGGCGGCTCTTCCCTGATATCCATCCAGAATTGTTTCGGACAAGCGGGGCGCGGGCCAGACATCGACCGCCAGCTGAGCGAGCCGCTCTGCTCGCGCTTTGATTGCGTCCTCGTCCCAGTTAGCAACAGAACCGAGCCCCTCATTGAGCCTGAGTGGGCTTTCCCGGAATCCGCCACGCATGTCTCGTTTTTCCGCGAACGGTCGGTCACTGTATTCAGAGTTATAGCCAGTCAAGGTCAGATTACCCAGAGTATGCAGCCAAGTCTCCTGGACCGTTTTCCAATCGGGGCCGAGCGCTTGCTGCCATGTCCGCGAGAGATTCTCATTTTGCGGCATGATGTGTTCGATGGTGTACTCGTCCACTGGCGCCCACTCCTTGCGGCCGTGATTCTCCATGCGGCGGAGCCAATAGGAGCGGCGGCTGCCCATATTATAGAGATCGCGTGTTTTGATCTCGCGCGCGAATTCGGCATCCAGCGGGAAGCGCCGATAGGACGGCATGGTCAGGAAATGGGCCTTGATGCTTTCGAGATAGCGGTCTTTCTTAAGCGCGCGGCGGAAGGTGGCGAACGTCTTGTTGAGAGAGTTAGTCGGTATCTGACAAATCGCGCGGCGAAAGACATAGGCTTCGATCAGACGTACGGTTTCAAGGAAGTCGCCATAACTCAAGATCCCGGCACGATAATCCGCATATAGTTCCAGGAGAAACGGATAGGCGACATCGACTTTCAGTTCGCGCAAGTTGGAAAAGGCGTCGGCCAAGGCTTTGTCCGGTTCGTGTCCGAGAGCGAAGGCGCAGTAATTCTCTGCAGCGGCGTGGATGTCGGCCACAAGCGAATCGATGCCGGTCGCAGCTATGTCCGATTGACGAGAATAAGCCTTGAAGCTTTCGTACACCTTGTTGATATTCGGGATCTCGTCCGTGCGCACGGTCAGGTAGTGGCGCATGAAGCTGTCGAAGTAGCTATTATAGGCTTCCTGGCCAAACTCAACTTCCATCGGCCGCCAATGGTCTTCATACAGGCGGGTTTGGTGCTCTGCGTCAAGGCCCATAAGAATGAAGTTGCGAATGAGATCCGCCTGAGTCAATTCGCGACCGGTCGAGTTCATGCTCTCAAAAATGAGTTGTGGGTTGTCCTGGTCTCGCGAAAGAGATATGTCGACGATGATGAGCTTGGCCAAGCCCTGACATAGCGCGGAGAAGTTACCCTTGAGTGCGTCGATCCTTTTCCGAAAGAATTCGAAATTCTGCGTGATTCTGATGGAGTGATCTTTTGGTAACGGCTTCTGATCGACAAGAGCCGTTAGCGTATCTTTGTCAGTTTGCGTCAGCAGGAGCTTGTAGCGTCGTTCGCCCGTTTCGAGAGGAATAGTCAAATAGTAATGGCGGATCTTCGCAGCAGAGAAACCGGTTACTGGTTCATCATCACCCACCGCGCGAGCCAGCGCCTCAAGGATGAGCGAGATCGTTGTTAGACGTTGTTGTCCATCGATAACCAGAAGCGGGTCCTGACTCGAGACCTGGTATAAGCCTCCCTCAATATAGACGATCGAACCGACGAAATGCGCGGCGACCTGATCGTTGGAGCCGGTGCGGATGATGTCATCCCAGAGCTGCCGGCATTCAGGCTCAGTCCATGAGTACGTTCTCTGATAGATGGGGATTCGAAACTGTTGTGCTTTGCGTAGAAAATCAAGGAGTTTTATTTCAGATGCTTTCATACTCTCAAGTCCAGGACTGGCACGGCGGCAGAGTAGCTGCCGGCGTAATGTTCTCTTATACAGTGTAGGACAGACGGCTTAAATTGTCACTTAAGCCGGGCGCGGGGTGGGGTTCTCGTGGAGAGGATCGAGTCTAATCTTTCGGATCAAAGATGCTCATTTGATACGGCCGATCGGGATCGCTGTCGACGCTTCGCGGGACAAGTCCTTCATCGAGCCCGCCGAGGTTAGTGATGGTGCGGGTAATCTCGGGTATACAATATGAGTCGAGTCCTTCGTTGATCTGCGGAGTACTGAACCGGAGTACTTGCCAGCCGGCGGCCGTTAGATTATTGTTGCGGACGTTATCCTCGGCAGCCTTCTCCGGGTTGGCGTGATAGGTGTCCCCATCTGTTTCAATGTCGATATTCTTTTGGACACAGTAGATGGCGAAATCGAGGATGTAATTCTCTCCCCCGGCAGTCAGGTATTCTTGCTGCTCGGCGGAAATACGTCTGCGCTTAAGCGCGGCCCATAAGCGGTTTTCCAGTGGGCTGCCATGATAGAGGTCATTGATTTCCATCGCGCTGACAAATTTCTCCCAGGTGCTGGGGATGAACAGGATGCGTCGTGCGCGACGACTGAAAATAGGTTTCGGCAGCTCTTGTAGCGGTCCAAGCGCTAATCGATAGTAACGCTTTTTGCTCTTCTCGCCTTTCGGCTCGTTGGGGAATAGATCGTGGCGGCCAACCTGCTGAATGTCGGTTACGTCGGCAAAGTAGCGGACTGAGTACTTTTCCTGTTCGAATATCTTGGTCTGGTAGAAAGCGAGGCGGCGTGGCGGCCAGCGATCTTTGATATACTTTGTCGCGCTATTTATCGGGATGCGATACCAATGCTCGTCACGGGCGAAGTGATAGTCCCGCTGGTCGTTGAGAATGGCCACGAGAAGTTCGCCGGGGATCCCGCCCTCGTCGGATTTGGTCTTAGCTCGCCTTGACAACTTGGGGCATCCTCTTTTCTGTTCGTAAAGCGGACGGGTTTTCAGCAACTATTCTCTATAGTATATCGTAAGGTCGGGTCGCCCACATACTCCCCCTGATAGTTGATTCCTGTGCCGCCCACTGATTTGCCTCGTTGAGAAACCCTGGTACCCTGGGAACCCTGTTCCTCTATATGTAAGTCTTCCCGAGAACGATTTCTTATTCTCGCGGCCCTGACGATCGAAAGAGTCGGCCGCGTTCTGAACTGTCACGGAGTTAGTAATGTCCGACGAAATCCTCTCCTACCTCGACATGTGCGGCCGCGAAGGGCTTAGCCTGCAGCGGGGCATGAACTTTCGCGCGGGGAACGGCTACTCGATCATCCTGATGTCGCAGCGGCCGAACGCGCCGTATCGCGATGTCATCAAGGATGATGGCCAGACGTTGATCTACGAGGGACACGACGAACCCAAGTCAGGCAACGTAGACCCCAAGGCGGTTGATCAGCCGGAGTTCACCCGTGGGGGTATGCTCACGGAGAACGGTAAATTTTCCCGGGCGGCAAGAGAGTTCAAGCAGAGGCAGGCGCCCCCGGAACGGGTACGGGTGTACGAGAAGATCCGTCCGGGCATCTGGTCGTACAATGGGCTGTTCCATTTAGTTGACGCATGGGTCGAGAGCGACGGCCGCCGGAACGTGTTCAAGTTTGAGCTACGAGCGGCGAGAGATGATAGCCATGAAGCCACGCCTGAGGACGTCGATCTAGAGATGACCCGCCTTATCCCATCGTCAGTGAAACTGGAAGTTTGGCAGCGGGATGGCGGCAAGTGCGTGATGTGCGGGGCCACGGATAATCTCCACTTCGACCATATCATCCCCTATTCCAAGGGCGGGACGTCGCTGCGGGCGGAAAATATCCAGTTGCTGTGCGCCCGGCATAATCTGGAGAAGCGGGATCGGATCGAGTAGGGTGGATGAGGAGTGAAAATCGCTTCGCATAGCCTATCATGAATAATAACACTGTCTAGCCTCGACAGATTGGTTACCCCCGCAGCACCTCGTCGCTTCTGAACTCGTCACTCAAAATAGGCCAAGTGACGGCGCGGGCGTGTCTAATCAAATATGAACGTTCGACAGGACGCCGTTTATAATAGGGTTGATGTCTACCGGGAGAAGAATTAGCCCAACCACCACGCTGGCCGAGACAGTCGCTTTCACCGAGGACGCCCTGGTCGTTGGTCTGTCGGACGGCCGCGAGATATCTGTGCCCTTGGAATGGTTCCCGCGTCTGCGCCAGGCGATGCCGGAGCAGCGCGAAAACTGGCGACTGATCGCGCGCGGCATCGGCATTCATTGGGAAGATATCGACGAAGATATCGCGGTTTCTACGCTGTTGAGAGGGTAGGCCAGATAGCAGGGCGGGCATGCGGGCCCGCTCCTACACGCGGCCGAACCACGCCAATTCCTCGGATAGCTTACTGTTACGAATATACTTCTCCTTTCGACCGATCGATTCCCCATTATCCCTGGAATTTCCGCTGCCGTCTCTGAACTCGCAACTCGTCACTCGTCACTCGCCACTCAAAATGGGCCAGGCAACGGCGACGGCGGCACGGGTTCAAACCCGTGGCTGCTATGCTAAACCGGTTAAAACCGGTTGCGCCGGCGGACCGGCTTCTGGAGACGTGTTTCAACGCGTTTCGTATGATAGCAGGAGGATTGATCCGCCTGTGAAGGCGACGAACGTCTGCGCTATGCTCTTCCCGGCCGCGAACAAACCGGGCCAAGCCCCTGCGGATCCTAATTCGTAATTCGTAATTCCTAATTCACCCAAGTTGCCACCTTGATTAGCAAAAAAGAGTCCATGAATTATCCTACTGGTTGTGGACACACCATTATCCTAAACCAGCCAGGAGTAATTCATGGACAGCGAGATCGTAGCCATTTAT
>WBZO01007421.1_pt1 | contig 10163 bp, 8 predicted proteins | sample 5204261 | NCBI WGS metagenome assembly WBZO01 (sample SAMN12412400, study PRJNA552823) | activated sludge metagenome | isolation source: activated sludge from anammox sidestream of wastewater treatment plant... | place: USA: North Carolina | collected 2017-09
CGGCCCGGGCCCAGGCGTCGCTGTCGCTCAGCCCGCGCAACGCTTCCCGGTCCTCTCCGGTCATGTGCCCGCGGAAGGCCAGCGCCTCGTGGTTGGCATGATAGTCGAGCTTGCCGCGGAATGCGGCGGGGGGCCGGGCCTCCTCGGCCAGGCGCTGGACCGCGCACTGCCAGCGGAGCTCCGCCTTGTATTCCTCGAGGTCGTGGAGCTGGTTGTCGGCCATCCAGCCGCGGAAGACGATCCGGCCGTCCTCCTGGCCGATCTGCTGCGCGGCCGAGGGGGGCAGGGTCGCGGCGCCGGCCTTCTGGGGAATGGTCCCTTCCACGCGGTACACGAAGGGGAACTCGGCAAGCGGCAGCCGGGCGAAGGCCTCGCCGTAGAACTCCTGGTCGGTGGCCGGGGGCACGCCCCACTTGACCATGCCCACGTAGAGCATCACCAGAAACGACAAGACCGTGATCGCCGAGTAACCCCAACCGGCCGCGCGGTCGGAGATCTTCTTGAGGTGCAGCTTCAACAGGTTCCCGCCGCCGAGAATGAAGGCGATCGACGCCAGCACGTCGAACCAGATCATGGTCACTTCGCCCCAGCTCTCCGTGTAGGGGCTGAAGTGGGCGGCGATGAGCACGAAGCCGGTCGCCGCGGTGATGGCGAGAGGAATGGTCCGTTTCATGCCGATCGGTCCCGGTTTTCCTCGGTCGACTTCCGAAGTCGCCGCGACTTCGCAAGTCTCTGCTGCTCATCGCAAGACGGTGTCTCGGAGGTACGTCAGGGCATCGGTAAGCGCGGGAAGGCCGGTCACGACCGCGGCCGTGGCGATCAGGCAGCCTGCGGCCAGGAGCACGCCGACGATGGCCTTGCCCACGTCCTGCCCCTTGAGGCTCCCCAACTGCTCGGGGTCGCCGGACAGGTAGGCCGAGGCGGCGAAGAACTCCTCGCCGATTAGGGTGTAGTCGCAGGCGGCCACGAAGAAGGGCAATTGGGCCGGCTCGGCCGTGCCCGCCACCTGGATCGCGCCGATCGAGTTGCCCGTCTCGGCGATGATCAACGCCTCGGCGTAGAACGAGCCCATGTAGAAACACGCGGCCGGGCGCTTGCGGACCATGTTGCCGGTGAGATAGGCCACGTAGCCGAACTGCTCGTCGGTCACATAGTAGATGTCGTCCTCGCGGTACGCGTCGGGCCGTCCGGCCGCCAGGAACGAAGTCTGCACCGTTTCCCGGGCGGCGGTCATCACCAGCGAGCGGCAGGTGGGAACGTCGACCGTGGCCCCGTACTGGGCGGCCGTTTGGGCCACGCGCCCCAGCACGGTCAGCCCGGCAATGGTCTGGATGTCGTTCATGTCCTGGATGCCCGGCACAAACAGGCAGGAGCGGCCCATCTCCGTCGCCCGGCCCACGGCCTCGTCCACCGCCTCCAGCCCGGCGATCTTGCGGATCTTCAACGGGCGTCCCCGCCGGGCGTGGATGATCCAGTAGATCACCGCGCCGCAAAAGGCCGAGAGCAGGATGCCCAGCCAGAGCCGGCCGCCGTCGAAGAATTGGCGCACGGCCACGGCCGGGCCCGCCTGGACGAACGCCGATTCCGCCCGGTCCGACCCGACCGCCGTCACGCGAAACCAGTACGGCTCGCCCCGCTCGCACTTGTCGACGGTGAATCGCGTTACCCGCTCGCGGTAGTCGCCCTTGGCCGGCGTGTGCGTGCCCACCTCCTTGAAGTACCCGTCCGGCTCCATGCTCCGATAGATTTTGTAGAGTTCGACCTTCTTCTGCGGGGGTTTGGGCCTCGCACCGGGCGCGGCAGCCTTGGGCTCCTCGGCCGGCTCTTCGTCGGGCGAGAGGGTCCAGCTAAGGTCGATCTTCTGCCCCCCGTCCCAAGGCTGGTCCACGGCCTCGAGGCCCTCGGGCGGGGCAGGGGCCGCCGCCACCGCGCCGGGATCGCCGGCCGCCGCCAGCGCGAGTAGTACGCCCAACATGGCACGGTCCAGGCACTTCATGGCCGCTCACTCTTCGATCAGCTCGACGTTGGCCCGAGGCACGGTCACGCGCTCGCCCGACTCCACGGTCACTTCCACGACGCGGGCCTTGGAGCCCGAGGCCAAGGCCCGAAGCTCCGGCGGCAATTCGGCCACCCGGCCGAGCTGCCCGAAATACGGATCGCGTATGATCCGCACCGGCGCCCCGACCTCCAACAGGCCCGCCGGCCTGCGGGGCGACTCCAACTCGCCGCATGGCCGCAAGCCCGACTCGCCGCCGTCAGCGGCCGCCGGAGGGATGACGATTTCCGGGCGCATCACTCCGGCGCGGATCTGCGTGGTGCCGTTGACCGAGGCCTCGTGCCCCTCGTGCGAAGCCAGGAGCTTCCACGTCCGCGCGGCCATGACGATGTCGCCGAAGCCCTCGGTGAGGACCAGCGTCAGCCCGGCCTTCTCCGAGCCGGTGATGGCCACCCCCAGGTCGTAGCCCAGGAACTCCCTCAGGTCCTGGTCGTCGATTCCGCCGGTGACGATGGCCGACGCACCGACCTCGACGGCCCTGTGCAGAGCCGCCCCAGTCACCCGGGCCCCGCCGACGATCACGCTGCCGCGAAACTCGGCCGTGACGGCCCCGGCGTCCAGCGGCTCGTTCGGGCCGGCACAAGCCACACGAATGGGACCGAACGCCTCGCCGCCGATGCCGAAGATGCCTTGCACCAGCGCAACGTCGGCCTCGACCACGACGCCTTCGCCCGGCAGCACCTCGACCACCTCGCCGGCCAGGTAGGCCAGCACCTCCAGCGGCTGCGGCTCGCCGCGGAGGATCACCTGGCCCGTGGTGGCGGAGATCGACTCGATGGTCCCGGCCGACTTGGCCGCGTACTCGGTCTTGAACAGCCCGAAGATGCCCCGGGTCCGGGCCAACACGTCGCCCACTGCCACGCGGTCGCCCTGCTGCTTGAGCATGCACGCGGGCACGTCGGCCGGCGCCAGGGAGAGCTGATTGGCCAGGTTCAGCGGGGTCACATCGCCGGGCATGAAGGTCCGGGCCACCACGTCCCGCGCGGCCACGCGGTCGCCCATCGACACGAGCACCTCGCCCGGAATGGGAAGCACGCGCCGCGCGCGGTGCCGCACGCGAGGCGTCACCTTCAGACCTGGAGTATAGGCATGGGCCATGAGAAGCATCGTTTCGTGGGCCTCCAGGGTAACAGGTCTGCCGACATGGCGGAAGTAGTCTCCGTTGCGGAAAGCAGCAGGCACGCTCCCCGTGCCGTCCGCCCTGAACGCTCGCGCGCGTTGACCCCGGGCGGTGGAGCGCCGATACTGGACTGCCCGGCCCGGGCGTCCGCGTCCCGGGACCAGACAAACCGCCCCGCACGATGGAGGTCTCCCCATGCAGACCGCGCTTCTCGTCCGCAGCCCGGGGCCAGCGCCCCGTCCCGCGCAAACCCGCCGAATCGGCACCCTCCTGCTGACCTTGGTCGCGGGCCTGGCAGCGGCCGATCCTGCCAGGTGTGGCGAGGCCCCCGCCGACGGGAGAACGCCGAACATCGTCCTGGTCTACATCGACGACATGGGCTACGCCGACGTCGGCCCCTTCGGCGCCAAGGGCTACGCCACGCCCAACATCGACCGCATGGCCAAGGAAGGCCGCCTGTTCACCGATTTCTACGTGGTGCAGGCCGTGTGCTCGGCCTCTCGCGCCGGGCTGTTGACCGGCTGCTACAACGTCCGCGTGGGCATCCAAGGGGCCCTGGCCCACCGCGCCATGCACGGCATCAGCGCGGGCGAGATGACCCTGGCCGAATTGGTGAAGCAGAAGGGCTACGCGACCGCGTGCTACGGCAAGTGGCACCTGGGCCACCATCCCAAGTTCCTCCCTACCAGCCACGGATTCGACGAGTATTTCGGACTCCCCTACTCGAACGACATGTGGCCCCTGCACCCCACGGCCGGCAAGAACTTTCCCGACCTGCCGCTCTTCGAGGGCACTCGCGTCGTCAACCCCAAGCTCGACGACGCCGACCAGGACCAACTCACCACGCAATATACCGAGCGGGCCGTGAAGTTCATCGAGAAGCACAAGGACCGCCCCTTCTTCGTGTACCTGGCGCATTCGATGGTCCACGTGCCGCTGCACGTCTCCGACCGTTTCCGCGGCAAGAGCGAGCGCGGGCTGTTCGGCGACGTGGTGATGGAGCTCGACTGGTCCGTCGGCCAGGTCCTCGACACGCTCCGCAAGAACGGCCTGGACAAGCACACGCTGGTCATCTTCACCTCGGACAACGGCCCGTGGCTGAGCTTCGGCGACCATGCCGGCTCCGCGGGCCCCTTGCGCGAGGGCAAGGGCACCATGTTCGACGGCGGCTGCCGCGAGCCCACGATCATGTGGTGGCCGGGCAAAGTGCCGGCCGGGACCGTGTGCAGGACGCCCGCCATGACCATCGACATCCTGCCCACCGTGGCGCACCTGGTCGGGGCCAGGCTGCCGGACCATCCCATCGACGGTCGCAACATCTGGCCCCTCATCGCCGGCGAGCCCGGGGCCAAGGGCCCGCACGAAGCCTACTATTTCTACTGGGACAATCAGTTGCAGGCGGTCCGCATGGACCAGTGGAAGCTGCACTTTCCGCACGGCTATCCCACGCTGGGCGGCCGGCCAGGCGGCAAGGGCGGCTTGCCCGCGCCCTACGAGCAGGCCAAGATCGGCCTGGCGCTTTTTGACCTGGAGAAGGACCCGGGCGAAACCACCAACGTGGCCGACGAGCATCCCGACGTGGTCGCCAAGATCAAGGTGCTGGCCGACCGGATGCGGGCCGACCTGGGCGACTCGGCCACCGGGCAGAAGGGCTCCGGCGTTCGTGAGCCCGGCCGCCTCGAGCCGGGCGACCTCCACTTCGACTGGCAGCCCGGCCGCCCCAACCAGACCGTGCCCACGCCCCTGCCCGCACCGACGGCGAAAGCAAAGAAGTGACAACCACTGTGGGAGGCGACGCCATCGGCGACTATGAAAGGCGACTGTGGTCGGCGATTGTGCGCCGCACCGGCTTCGTGCGCGCCGGCGGACCGTTTAGCCCGAACGCTCGCGTCGGGGGGGCGCTGGGGCGCGTCTGTTCGACGCAGCTCTGTCGGCATGACTTCATGGAAAGCACGGTCCCCGGGGCGAGTTGACGAGAAGAACGCGCTCGACGCCAGTGCTCGGCCAGGACTACTCCCGACGCAAGCGTTCGGGCCAAACGAGGACGCCCTGAACGGGGAGTCTATGCAACATGCCCCCCGGGCACGACTCATTACATGAACGCCGCGGCGATCGAACAGCACATCCGCACGGCCCGCTACACGCCCTGGCGGCGGGACGTACATTACCGGCGGGTGTGAAAGCCCGCGAGCGCACGGGCGCGCCGCCCCCCGAACGTGCGGATTCCCCGGTTGCTGCCAGCCGGGGGAGTACGTATACTGGCGGGCCGTAAGCTCGCCGGCTAAATGGCCTGACTTTCAGGACGTGCGCATGACATCTCCAAGTCCTTCTCTTTCCGCCCACGAGGGCCAGCCGCCGTTCTTCGTCGGGGTCGACCTCGGTGGGACGAGCGTCAAAGTGGGCGTGGTCGACAACGTGGGCCGCATCCTTTCGCGGCTTAGCATCCCGACCGAGCCCGAGAAGGGCCCGGAGGACGCCGCCCGCCGAATGGGTCAGGCGGTGAAGGACGTCATTGCCCAGGCAGGCCTGGAGCCTGGCCACGTCGCCCGCGTGGGGCTGGGCTCCCCGGGTACCATGGACATCCCGGCCGGCAAGCTCATCCAACCGGTGAACCTGAAGGGCTGGGAGAACTTCCTCATCCGCGACCGGGTCGCCCACTACTGCGGCCTGCCGACCAGTTTCGAGAACGACGCCAACGCCGCCGCCTACGGCGAGTTCTGGGTCGGCTCGGGCCACGCCTTCCACAGCATGGTCCTCTTGACCCTGGGCACGGGCATCGGCTGCGGCATCATCATCGGCGACCTGGTGCTCCAGGGCGAGAACAGCCACGGGGCCGAGTGCGGCCACATCGTCATCGACTGCCGCGACGACGCCCTGGTCTGCGGCTGCGGCCAGCGCGGCCACCTCGAGGCCTATGCCAGCGCCACGGCCGTGATCAAGCGGACGGAATTCGCCCTGCGATCCAAGCGCCCCAGCTCGCTCACCCGCCGCATCGCTGCCGGCGAGGAACTGACGCCACTAATGTTGGCCGAAGAGGCCGAGGCGGGCGACGCCCTTTCGCTGGAGATCATCCTTGAGACCGCCCGCTACCTGGGCATCGGCATCGTTAACCTGATGCACACGGTCGATCCCAACGGGGTGCTGCTGGGCGGGGCCATGACCTTCGGCGGGCGCGAGAGCGAGTTGGGCCGCCGCTTCCTTGCCCGCATCAAGGAGGAGATCGACCGCCGCGCGTTCAAGCTCCTGGCCGAGCGGATCGTGCTCGATTTTGCCGACCTGGGCGCCGACGCCGGGCTGATCGGCGCGGCCGGGGTGGCCCGGCTCGACCACCAGAAGGGGCGGTGATGGCCTCACGCTCGAAGGAAGATCGCTGGTGGACTACCGATACCGCGACGAACAGATCTGGCTGGCCGTCGGGTCGCTGGCCGTGCTGGCGCTCGTAGCCGCCGGGGCTGCCCTGCTCTACACGCAGGCGGTCATGGTCCCGTTCGTACTGGCCATCTTCATTGCCACGGTGGTCTCGCCCGTCGTGGATTTCCAGGTCACGCGGCTCCGCGTGCCGCAGTCGATCGCCGTCCTGGGCACGCTGCTGTTGGTCCTGGCGATCCTTGTGGTGCTGGGGCTTCTGGCCATCGTCGCCCTGCAGACCGTGCTGGCCACTGCCGGCGAATACAGCGAGAGCTTCGCCCTGTTGGCCGAGCGCTGGCTCGACCGGCTGCGAGGCTGGCACGTGGAGATCAACCAGGCCGACATCGCCGGGGAGATCAAGAGGCAGCTCCCGTCCTTGGCTACGCAGACGGTGGGCACGGTCAGCGGGCTCCTTTCCAGCGGCGTCCTCATCCTGATCTTCGTCATCTTTCTCCTGGCCGGCCGCAATCCCTATCTCGTCCGCGCCGGCGTGTACGCCGAGATCGAGGCCAAGGTCCGCCGCTACATCGCCACCAAGACCGTCCTCTCCGCCCTCACCGGCCTTCTGGTTTGGATCATCCTGGAGTTCTTCGGGCTGAAGATGGCCGGGCTGTTCGGGATCCTCACGTTCCTTCTGAACTTCATCCCCTCGATCGGCTCCATCATTGCGACGCTTCTGCCCATCCCCATTGCGGCCGCCCAATTCGACAGCGTGTGGATGATCCTCTCCGTGGTGGTCGTGCCCGGGGCCTTGCAGATGGTCATCGGCAACGCCATCGAGCCGAAGCTGATGGGCCAGGGGCTCGACCTTCACCCGGTGACCGTGCTCCTGGCCCTGGCCTTTTGGGGCCTCCTGTGGGGCGTCATCGGCATGGTCTTGGCGGTGCCCATCGCGGCCAGCATCCGCATCGTGCTGGTCCGATTCCCCACGACCCGGCCGCTGGGCGAACTGTTGGCCGGGAAGCTGCCTTGGGCAGGCTGAGTGTTTGACGTCGGATCGCGTGCGCCGACAGGCCAGCCACAGCGCTGCGCCGGGTCCGCAACCTCCCATTGCCGCACGCGGGCCCGAAGCTCCTCGACGTGCTGCGGCCAATCGTAGAGCGTGGCCGGGTCAAAGTCGGCCCCATTGGGCCAGACGACCGTGTGCGCTTCCGGGTCGATGCGGACCTGCCCAAACACGGTCGGGTTGCGCAGTGCTGTGCCCCGCCGCGCCGTGTGCGAGTGTGCCGCAAACGCCCCCCACTTCAGTATGGCCCTGCGTCAGGCGGACGGCCGAAACCTGCAAAAACCGCCCTGTTGTTGACCAAGCGGCGCCGCCGCGCCACCGGCGCCGGCGGTCTGTGCTCTCGCCTGCCGGAAGGCCTTTTGTGGTTCCTCGAAGCCACAACCCAAGCGGCCCACTCGGCGTTTGCCCGCTACGGCAAGCGGCACGGTGGATTGCCCGTGCAGACCATCACGTACCGCGCGAGCCCTGCGGACCGCGAGGGGCGCAGGGCCAGGGGCGAGCCGCACTTGGGGCAGTACTCGACGGGCTGCCCGCGTCCCGACTCGGCCTCGCGCTGGCAGCTCGCGCACAAGGTCGTCCCCGGCAGGGCCTCCAATCGCTCCGCGGGGATGGGGCGCGAGCAGGCCGAGCACGCGGCCTGGGGCCAATCGCCCTGGTCCGCGGGGCCCATCGCCAGGCCCGTGCGCCCGCACCGGGGGCAGGCGAGTCCCGGCGCCGCCGCCCGAAAGACCTCGATCATTACGTCGAGCTCGGGTTCGCGTCCCGGGCGGACCTTGCGGGCCTTGGCAAGCCAGCGGGCGATCTCGGCCGGACCGCACGGCTCGGACCACGCACAACCAGAACAGGAGATCTCAAATAGCCACCTCGGTTCGTCCATTGCTGACTCTCATGCGGCCGAGCCGGGCCGCTGCGTGGCCAGCTCCATGATCCGCTGCTCCGTGGCGTCCTGCCGTGCGAGCTCGCCCGTCACGTACCCTTCGCAGAGCACGAGGATGCGGTCGCAAACGGTCAATAGTTCGGGCAACTCGCTGGACGTGACGATAATCCCCAGCCCCTGGCGGCAAAGCGAATCCATCAGTCGGTACAGCTCGGCCTTGGCCCCCACGTCCACGCCCCGCGTCGGATCGTCCAGTAGCAGCACCTTGGGCCGGGTGAGTAGCCACCGGGCGAGGATCGCCTTCTGCTGGTTCCCGCCGCTCAGGCTGGCAATGGACGCATCGAGCCCCGAGGTCTTCACCCCGAGCTGGGCCACGGACCGGGCGGCCGCGTCGCGCTCGCGGCGCAGGTGGATCCACCCCAGGCGCGCGGCTTCGCGCAAGGCCGAGATGGTGACGTTGTGGGCGACGTTCAAGTTGGCGAAGATGCCCAGGCGCTTGCGGTCCTCGGTGACCAGGGCCACCCCCGCCCGCACCGCCTGGGCCGGATGGCGGAACGCGACCGGCCGCCCCTCCAGGAACACCGCCCCCTGGGGCCGGAGCTGGCTGGCGCCGAAGAGACACTCCAGGAGCTCCGTGCGCCCCGCCCCCATCAGGCCCGCGACGCCCAGGACTTCTCCCCGGCGAAGCGAGAAACTCACGTTCCGCAGTCGCCACGCGCGGGCATGGCCGGGCCAGGGCAGCGACAGCCCGCGGACTTCGAGGACCGGCTCGCCCGGCGATCGCCCCACGCCGATCTCCGTCTCCTCGATCTCCCGGCCGACCATCAAGTGCGTCACCTCGCGGGGCGTGGTCTGGCTCCGGGCGAGCGTCCGCACCAGCCGGCCGTCGCGGAGGACCGTGATGCGGTCGGGCAGGCGGAAGACCTCGTCCATCTTGTGCGAGATGTAAAGGATGGTCACACCCCGTCCGCGCAGGCGCTCGATCACCCGAAAGAGCCTCTCCGCCTCCGAGGCGGTCAGGGCGCTGGTGGGCTCGTCCATCACCAACACCTCGGCGTCCAGCGAGAGGGCCTTGGCGATCTCGACGAGCTGCTGGTCGCCCACGCGTAGCCGGCGCACGGGCGAGGCCGGGTCCACGTGGCATTCGAGCTGGGCGAGGAAATCCGCCGCCTGGCGCTCCATGCCGCGGTCGTCCACCATCCCAAGCCGGGTCCGCCGCTCGCGGCCCAGGAAAATGTTGGCCGCCACCGAGAGCTGCTCCACCAGGTTCAGCTCCTGGTGGATAATGCTCACTCCGGCTTGCTGGGCGTCGGTCGTGCGGCGGAATCGCACGGGCTGGCCGCGGAGCGACACCTCGCCCTCGAAGTCGGCGATCACCCCGGAGAGGCACTTCACCAGGGTGCTCTTGCCGGCCCCGTTCTCGCCCACGATGGCGTGCAGCTCGCCGCGGGCGATGTCCAGGCTCACCCCATCCAGGGCCGTGACGCCGGGGAACCGCTTGGTCAGGCCGCGAAACGCGACGATCGGGCAGTCATCCACCGCGATTTTCTCAGTGTGGGAGGCGTCAGTCCGTGTGAAACACCTCTTCCAGCGTCTTCCACTGCGCGCCGGTCTTGGTCCCCCGGATCCGCTTCTGGAGCGGGTCGGTGAGCTTCCACCACTCGCGGGTGACGGGGTCGTTGGCAATCGCCTCCAT
>WBZO01007422.1_pt1 | contig 10163 bp, 10 predicted proteins | sample 5204261 | NCBI WGS metagenome assembly WBZO01 (sample SAMN12412400, study PRJNA552823) | activated sludge metagenome | isolation source: activated sludge from anammox sidestream of wastewater treatment plant... | place: USA: North Carolina | collected 2017-09
CCCCATTATCGCTGGCATGAAGCTTAGCTTTAACTGTTTTAGACACTGAAGCAACATAAGGCGTATAACCAACAATATCAGTCGCCTGATGCAGAATATCGTAAGCTTCCGGAGTCAGCCACTTCTCACTTCCCGCCCCCAGCCCTACGATTTTCAACCAGCCTGTCATTGTTTCTTATCCACTATTTTATCTATTTGTCATGCCGAGCTTGTCGAGGCATATTTGCATTAAAAAACTAAAACAAAGATTTCTCCCTGCGCTTACTCTTCAGTCGAAATGACAAAACATTATACCAACTTACACTATAACCAGATTCTTAAAACACGCAACAATATCATTAATAATACTATTTATCAATAATATAGCTCAAAACAAACAGCCTTAACAAAAACTTCATAAAATTTAACTTTTGTTACAATAAAAATAAGTTAAAATCGGATCTATTACTAAAACAAACCATTAATCATAACAAAATATGAGCAATATATGACTACACAACAAAATCTATCTCACCTTGATCGTATAACCCAACCAAAAGCACAAAAAATAGACTTAAATACGGCAGCTTTAATACTTGTTTGTGGAACATCAGCTTTAGTTTCTGGTTGCCAGCAAGATGACCTTATAAGAGCCGCACGAGAAGCAGAAGAAACCAAAGCAGCCATTCAAAAAGGAAAAGAAGATGATCGTATAAAATCAAATCTTTTACATCTACAACAAGTTGATGCAAGACGGCCAGCAATATCAATCATGCAACATCCTGACGATAGCCAATTAAACACCAGTGCTGTCAGTTTTGGTATACCAGCAGATACTGCTCGAAATTTGTCTTCCCAATACGGAGAAGTTAATACCCCATATAAAGTTTCCGTTGATATTCCCGAACTAAAAGCTAGTCATGACGTAACTATTAATCCACAAGATGGTGGGTGGGTTCAGAGTTTATTACAAACTGGGCTCTCTAACAGAGTTTCAATAACTGATTATAATACATATAGTAATGCCATTAAGGAAATGGAAGCGAAGCTTTCAACGGCAAGCGGAAAGTCATCTGTAAGAATCACCGATGGTAAAATAACTGCAACTATTATCATTCCCGATGCAGTCGCACATGCTATAAAAAATAACAAAGAAAACAAAGTATCACGCGATGAAATCGCAGATATTTTGCAAGCATCTAGCTTCCCAGCAACAGTTGTAAGTGTATCAGAAAAAACAACAACAGATAGAACATCTAATGTATCTGGCAACTCTCAAGGAAACCAATCGAATAAAATGTCTGGTCTTGGAATGGCTCTGGGAATCATCATAGGAGAAGCTGACTCGTCTGGCAAAAATAGTGCAGATTACAGCAGTGTAACAAAAGAAAGATCAGAAACAACGTCTGAACCGAATTGGGTTAATAAAACCCATACTATAGATCTTTCCCAAAATAACGCATTATTTAAATTTATAGCAGATGCTACTGATGTTTCTGTTGATAATAAATTTGACCCAAAAGAACATGATAAAATCAGAAAAGATATACAAATTCTAAAAGCCACCCAAAATAGATTGAACGGGAACAGATTACCCACTGATTATGAAGCAAAAAAATACGAAACAATAGTTATTGAACAACCAACAAATCTATCAGAATATAATAACTTACTGCCGCATAATAACACAATCTCACCACAATATGTAGTAGACACATACGGTCATAACTTTGCAGAAATACAAGAAGAAATAAAAATAACAGAAGGAAAAGCTCTAAAAAATGGTAAAATCCCTGTTGTTGTTGGAGTTAGCTATCCTGATCAAATCATGGAAGCAAGAAAAGGCGACCAACTATTCAATCCATCAAATCCAGACCATATAAAAACAGCAATGGGGGGCAGCAACCCATTTAAAATTACAGTTAATTTTGCTGGTAAGGTTCATCATATACAAATTACTCCCGAAGAATTTGCAAAAAAATTACCAGAAAAAGTTGTTAGCGCTCTTCAGTCCCTTGCAAATGAACAAGCTGTTGCAAGATAATCATATCTGCCGCCCGTTGCCTGCTATGATTATCAGTGAAAAATAGGGAGCTTTATCATCTTTCTTATCCTGAAGCGGCAGTATTTTCTGTTTTTCCATTGTGCCATATTCAATATAAGTAGCCCGTCCCAGCATCCCTACTCGCTCAATAGCCCTGCGGGCTTTAGTAAAACCTTTGCCCAGTTTCATAATCACTGCCGCATCGGTTGCTTGTAATTTTGCCAGCAATTCCGCCTCGGGCAAAGTTGCTGGCAGCACCGTAAGCACATCATCACCCCAGGTTATCGGCACTCCAGCCGCCGACCAACACCCCGCCATCGCAGGCACACCCGCCACTACTTCACAAGGAAATTTATCCGCAAGCCGCCTGTATAAATGCATAAATGACCCATAAAAAAATGGATCACCAACACAAGGCACAGCCACATCCTCACCAGATTGCAACTTTTCCGCTATAAGCTGAGCTGAATCTTCATAAAAACCAGCAATAAGCTGCACATAGCGCGGATCTATCACTGGATATTCGGTTGTTACCGGGTAAACCAGCGGAATTTCCTCATGCGATGCTGTTATGTATTCAGCCATGATTGTGCGGGCGTGGCCAGTTTTGCCGCCTTTGGAAAAATAAGCTATCAGCTTTGTATCACGCAGAATTCGCGCCGCTTTTAATGTCATAAGCTCTGGATCGCCCGAACCGAGCCCTACGCCATAGAGAGTACCTGTTTTCATATCTCCTGCTCCTGCGCGATGGCGTTTATCGCCGCCACTGTCATGGCACTACCGCCCCTTCGCCCCCGTACCACCGCATAAGGCACACGCCCGTCATTCATCAATGCTTCTTTTGATTCAGCAGCACCCACAAAACCAACCGGCATCCCGATAACTGCGGCAGGCAGGGGTGCGCCGCCGTCCAGCATTTCCAGCAGGTAAAATAAAGAGGTTGGCGCATTACCGATCGCAACCACCGCCCCCGCCATTTTATCACGCCATAATTCCATGGCGGCTGCCGAACGGGTATTGCCGATTTTTCTGGCAAGCTCCGGCACTCTTTCATCCGACAAGGTGCAGATAATCTCATTAGAAGCTGGCAGACGGGCGCGGGTGATACCGCTTGCTATCATCTTTGCATCACATAAAACCGGTGCGCCGTTTTTGAGGGCATCACGGGCAATTTTTACCATATCTTTAGAAAAGAAAATATCCACCGCTGCTTCCACCATCCCGCAGGCATGGATAATCCGTACCGCTACTTTTTCCTCATCCGCGTCAAAGCGCGACAACTCCGCTTCTGCACGGATTATGGCAAATGATTTTTTATAAATCTCTGCCCCATCATGAATGTAATTGTATTTTTTTATCATAATGAAATATTATACCTATTCTCTTTAGCGGTAATTAGAATTAAATATAAATTTATTTTGGCAAAAAAGCGCGAAGCGATGGATACCGAAAAGCATGAGCGTATACTTCATACGTGATTGCTTTGAGGAGATTCTATCGCAAGCAGGTTTAAGCTAGAGCATTTTCTATTTAGTTCTACACTAGGCAGCCAAGGCGAAGTGTGCAAATAGCACATGAGCCGAAGGATAACAACGTGTATAACTAAATAGAAAATGCTCTAAAATGGATTTATACTCAAGTCTATAGTTATATCCGCCTTTCCCCTATAAGCGCAACCTTTAGAACAGCCTGTGATATGTACAATTTGTGTGAGATTTGGGTTATCTTCTGCCCATTTCTTGGCAAGCGGGCGAGTTTCGCCTAATGCCGAGCTACAGGCAGGTGCGCCCACACAAGCATGGATATTAAGGCGGGAATCGTTCCCCTCAGTTATAAAACCCGCCTCCGCCAAATCCTGCACAACTGCTGTTGATTTTTCACTGGTAATATCAGGAAGAATTATCCGGCGCAGTGGCGCAAAAATTATTTCACCACCACTGAATTTTTTAGCTATCTCAGCTAATTTTATTAGCTCCTCCGCCTCTATCCTGCCAAAAACTGGAGAAGCTATAATTACTCCGGTCATTTCCGCAAGCGGAACGAAGCCGACAGGAGCTGGCGGCGCATTTATATCTGTTTGTTTTTTATTGCAGTTTTTAACATTTTGTAGATAACCTGATATTTGCTGGATGTTTGCATCTGCTGGGTTAATATATAAATCACATGCAAGGCCGGAAAGAGGAAATATCCCGCCGCCGTCAATCACAATCAGGTATTTGTCAGGTAACGCTACATACTGGGCGCTGAGTGCTGAGTATAATTTTTCTGCAAATCCTTCAGCATTTTTATCAAGCGGATTGGCAATAATAGCAATCTTATAATAACGTTCAAAGCCAAGCCTTGCTAACTCCGCCTTAAGCGGATCATAGGTTTCCGGTTTTATGCCGCGCAGTTGCAAATTCCCACGATTTGATAAATCAAAATGCCCATTGCCGTATTTTTTTGAAAGCCCCGCCATTTTACCTAAAATATCCGCCTGAATCCGCCCGAATTTAAGCGGAATCCGCACCAGCAAACCATCGCCGCTTTCCATTGGCTTTTCAAGGCTCGGACACCAGCCTTTTATTTTAGTTCCCCCCACCACGGTTATTGCTTTATATCTACAACTGAATGCAATATTATATTCATTCTGTGGGAGTAAATTGCCTCAATAAAAATATTATGTTTGTCTATACGAAACAACACTAAATGCGGGAAACCAACCAAGTTCCACTTTCTAAACTCGTACTTCTGTAAATCATCATATCCTTCACCAATATAATAACTGGCACAAGCATAAGGATTTTGCTGAATAAAACTCAATGCTTCTTCCACGGATACGATAAATTGTTCTGCGATATTTAACCCTGCTCGTGTTTTATAATCCTGTGCATAGCTCTGCCACTGTTGCACGAAAAATCTGCTTTTTTGTATAACAAACATGCCAATTATATAAGATTTTTGCGGATGCTATTTGCATCTTCCGAGGTAAAATTGCTGTAACTATTTTCAGCCATTGACTGGCGCAACAGATTATTGATGTTATGCCGCTCAGTTTCTATAGTTTTCTCCATATATCTGCGGATAAGATCCCGCACAAATTCACTTGGCGTTTCATATAAACCGCCATCACCTGTTATTTCACCAACAAATTGCGCCAACTGCTCAGGCAAAGTAGCATTTAAACGTTTAACAGGCGTATTACTAACTAACATAAGTTTTTCCTTTCCAAACCAGCTTAGCATAATTACGCCAAATGCGCAATAGATGCGATAATTTGCCCTTATGCCACTATATCCCCAATAACTCCACCGTAGAATTCCGCAGCGGCAGCCACAGCCCGCGCTCCATAGCCTCACTCATTCTTGTTATAATCGACTGAAAAGCATCAGGATTTTCCCTCTGTAAAAATTCCCTAACCTGCTCATTATGCAAGTAACTATCCGCCACTAAATCAAACTGGGCAGAATTTACAAAATCACCGCTTGCTGCCAGCGCGAACAGGTTATCTACCACATCGGCGATCGCTGCCGCCCCTGCATAGCCGTGGCGCATTTGCCCTGTTATCCACTTAGTGTTGATGGCGCGGGCGTGCAGGGTCAGGGAAATTTCCTCTGCCAGCGTGCGGGTTTTTATTTTTTCCGGGTTAGTGGTGTCTATATGGTAAACGGCAGGATTTGCTCCCAGCATGCTGGCTGCTGCCGCAAATCCGCCTTCACTATCGGCAAAATCCGCCCCGCTTAATACGTCCACCTCGCGCAGATCCTGCACATGGATAAGCGCGTCACTGGCCGCGACCCGCCGCCTTAAATCCAGCTCCGCCAGCACCCCATCCGCCCCGCGCCCATAGGCAAAATGTGAGGTACTCAGGTAAGCCTGCCCTAAATCCGCCCTGCTCTGCCATGCGCCGGAATCTATCAGCTCGGTTGTTCCCGCGCCATAGGCCGCTGGCGCATTGCCGAAAATCCGCCATTCCTTTTTGCGCCCCTGCAATTTAGCGATTGCCTGCGCCGCATCATCAAAAAGCAATATAAGATTCGGAAACATATCACGGAACAAACCCGATATTCGAAGTGTTACATCCAGCCTTGGCCACTGCATTTGTGCATCCGGAACAATCTCAAAACCGGATACGCGCTGCGTGGATTCATCCCACACAATATTTACCCCCATAAGCTGCAAAGCCTGCGCGATTTCATCCCCCCCCGTGCGCAGCGTCGCCGATCCCCACAGATCCATCATGATATTTTTAGGATAATCGCCGAAATCCTGCATATAACGGCGCACAAAATCCACCGCCGCCCTGCGCCCTATCACGCTTGCGGTTTTGGTGGGAATGGTGCGCGGGTCAACACCTATTAAGTTGCGCCCCGTCGGCAATATATCCATCCGCCCACGTGAGGGCGCACCACCAGCACTCGGAGGCACAAACTTTCCGCAAAGGGCAGCAAGCAGGTTTTTTCTTTCATTCTCAGCACATTCTGAATTATCGCCACTTCCAAATACATGCAGCCCATCTCCCACCCGCTGTTCTTTTATATCACATAAATGTGCTTCCAGCGCACTCATAACCGCCGCATCATCGCTGCCCGCAAATGACAATCCACTTTTTTTGGCACGGAAAATAATCTCATCACGCAAATATTTCATCCGCCTGCCATCCAGCCCGTCTGCTGCGCCATACTCATCGGTCAGTGCTTCCAGTTCGCATAATTCCTGTGTCAGTTCCACTTGCTGCAATGGCGGCGTAAGATGGCTGATTATCACCGCTGAAATCCGCCTTTTGGCCTGCGCTGCCTCGCCTGCGTCTGATACTATATAAGGATAAATAACCGGTGTTGCCCCCAGCACAATTTCCGGCCAGCAATTTTCAGAAAGAGCCACCGTTTTTGCTGGCAGCCACTCCAGATTCCCATGCGTACCGAGATGGATAAGAGCATCCATCCCAAACTCATCACGCAGCCAGAAATAAAAGGCCAGATAATTATGGTTAGGCGGAACTGCTCCGTCATGATAACCAGTTTTTTTGTCTGTCAGCGAGCCACGATCCGGCTGGAATGCCACCACCACATTACCGCACATTTGTACTTTAATCTCAAAATCACTATCCTGTGGCTGTCCCCATGCAGCAAGCACCGATTGCTGATTTTCAAGCGGCATCGCGGCAAATCGGGTTTTGTAATTTTTAATACTAAACCTTTCATGACCCATGACCAATGACCCATGACCACTAACTATATATCCCTCTCCCTCCAAAACTCCCAGAATCTCCTCTACACTCGCCATAGCATTAAGCCCCACAGCGTAACCTTTGCGCCCAGGGCGCTGCGGATAATCGGAAAGCACAAGGGCGAGTTTTTTTTCTGAATTTTCTTTTTTCTGCAAATTTATCCAAGCATTTGCAAGATCGGCGACATATTCCACCCGCCCCATCTCCGGTTTATGAAAATTGCGGGCAAATTCCAAATTTTTATGCAGCATTCCTTCAGCTTTAAAGGAAACAGCGCGGGTAAAAATTCGTCCGTCTGCTTCGGGCAGCACCACCTGCATCGCCATATCGCTGGTGGAAAGCCCGCGCACCGATTCCTGCCAGTCTTCATATGTCATATTGGCGGTTGCCACCTGCAAAACTGGCACGCCCAAATACGCCAGCGGATGCACGCCATTTCCCGCGGAAAAGGCCGTTGCATCAATAATAATATCAGGTGTATTTTCAGCAAATTCAGCTTTAAGCAGCGCAAGCGCCGCCTCATCCTTCAGGCTGGTTATCATGAAGGCACGCCCGGAAATCCCTTTTTTCGTAAACGACTCAAGCAAAGCATCAATAGGCACGGTATCGGCTGCCAGATAATGCGCCCGGTAAAAAATTACAGCCGCAGATTTTTCTTGCGTAACATTAGCAGCTTTCACTTCCTTATATAGAGCCGCGTTTTCTATAATTTCCGGCACAGGCGCATCACCGCCCTGCAAATAGGCTAAAACCATCTTCGCATTTTCTGCGCCGCCTTGGGCAAGGCAATTTTCAACTGCTAGAAACTCACCCACCGGAACAGTAGAAAATTCGGCAAGCCTTGGGTCATGGCCATTACCGGAAACAATAATGAGTTTTATATTTTTATTGCGGGCAAGTCTGGAAAATTCTTCTACCCCGTATTTCCACCATTCATATCCGCCCAGAAGCCGCACTAATATAATTTTTGCCTGTGCTGCCACCTGCTCAATATACAAATCGACAGACAAAGGATGTTTAAGCAAAGCAAGGCGGGAAAGGCGTAAATTCCCTATATTTTTTGCGGCCTGCGCCATACAGGCAAGGTCAGAATCCGTAAATGACAGCACCAGTATATCCGCAGGCGACTGCGACGGATTTACCGGCAAATCTGCATCTTCCACGCCCTGCGAATGTTTTATTGAAAGATGCACGTAGAAATATCCATTCTATTATGCAAAATACGAATAATATAAATCACCGCTTCTTCTATACGATAAATAACGCAATGATTCCCTACAGAAAAACTACGGTAGGATGATTCTATTTTTCGCCCTATTTCCGGATTTTTTTTTAGAATTGCAAAAGCATCTTCCAGCTTTTTTTTATATTCCAAAAGCTGGTTATGCCCCCAATTTTGAGCGGTATATAATAAAATATCATCAACATCACTGCGCGAAAGCGCAGAAAATTCAAGTGTAAAACTACGCGCAGACATCAGGATTCGGTTTCTTACCTTCGCTCAGGTTATGCAATGCCCGTTTTTCACATTCATCCATAAAATCAGGGGTATAAGGAACTGTTTTGCCCAATTTTATATCATTCTCACCACGCTCCAATGCTGCTAATAATTTTGCTTGTTTAACTGTATATTTTTCATGCAGAAGGCGTACCGCATCCTGCACCAATTCAGATTCACTGCGATAATAACCAGCTTCCACCATGTTTTTGATATAGCTCTGTTCTTTGTCAGGGAAATTTATATTCATTTAACAAGCTCCAATACAATACTTTTGCATCTTATCATGCGGACACCGATATTACAACATAACTTCTCTAATCGCTTGTTTATCAAGCCCTTTACGCCCTATTATCACTATATTCCCAGCCTCCAGGCTCGGCTTTGCCTCAAAATGGCCGGAAACCCGCCTGCCCACTGCCTGCACCAGGTAGCGAAGCGGCCTGCCGCCCACCCGCACAAACCCTTTCACCCTGAGTACGCCATAATGTTCCGCAACCGTTATGATTTTGTTATGCAGAGCCTCTATATCAGCAAGTTCCGGCAACTTAAGCACAAAGCTCTCAAAATCTTCATGGTCATGCTCTTCTTCCGTGTCATGATGGGAGATACGGTTGGCAATGTCTTCCTCCGCCGCAGCCTTGATTCCCAGCAGTATATCAGGCGAAATCCGCCCATGTGCAGCCTCAATTACCGGGACACCCCGCTTTATTTCCTGCTCAATATCCGCTTTTACTTTGGTAATATTTTCTGCCGTAATCTGGTCTGTTTTATTAAGTATAACCATATCCGCGCATAGAAGCTGGTCTTCATATACTTCCGCCAGCGGGTTATCATGTTCGAGCAGACCAATTTCTTCTTTCTGTTTATCTATCGCCGCTATGTCTTCTACAAAATCACCGGCAAAAACCGCAGGCGTATCCACCACTGCAATCACTCCATCCACCGTAAGGCGCGAGCGGATCTCCTGCCAGTCAAAGGCTTTAACCAGCGGCTTTGGCAGTGCCAGCCCTGACGTTTCAATTATAATATGGTCAAAGCTACCCTCCATCGCCAGAATTTTCTCCATTGCAGGCAGGAAATCATCAGCAACCGTGCAGCAGATGCAGCCATTCGGCAGCTCTATGATAGCGGCTTCAGGGCAAGCCTCATTACTACAGGATTTAAGGATAGCACCATCCACCCCCACATCACCAAATTCATTGATAAGCAGGGCAATGCGCCTGTCACCGGCATTTTCCATTACGTGCTTGATCAGCGAGGTTTTACCAGCTCCTAAAAAACCAGTGACAATAGTTGTCGGAATTTTTGTTGTATTTTGCATTTTATTTTCCTTAATTATTTTCCTGTCATCTCGAATGAGCATAGCGAAATGAGAGATCTTTGCACTATAAAACGATTAATTTGTAAAGATCCCTCGCTATGCTCGGGAT
>WBZO01005982.1_pt2 | contig 10162 bp, 4 predicted proteins | sample 5204261 | NCBI WGS metagenome assembly WBZO01 (sample SAMN12412400, study PRJNA552823) | activated sludge metagenome | isolation source: activated sludge from anammox sidestream of wastewater treatment plant... | place: USA: North Carolina | collected 2017-09
GCCAATTACAAACTGTATGCAAGATTGGAAAACATCCGTGATGCAGGTGACGGTGTTAACCAGGACGGGTATTCGGGAACGGATTGCAGTATCGACAGCACCATACTGTGCACGTACGGTATTGCCAGTGCTAATACGAAACCTTAAGATATATTAATATATGGTAAATAGTAATAATAAGCAGAAAGAAGCATTTACGCTTGTTGAGTTGTTGGTGAGCATTGCCGTTATCGCCACCATCATCGGATTAGCACTCCCGAATTTCCTTGGTGCCAGAACGAGAGCCCGTGATGCCCGACGCAAAGGAGAACTGGGTCAGCTTAAAACTGCGCTTCAGCTGTATTACAACGATTACAAAACCTATCCCGCATCCCAAAACGGCGGCGTGGGTAAGATGAATTATATAGCAGGATGCGGTGCCGACGGAGATACCTTGTGTCCGGCGGGATGTTCAGAGGATTTCGCCGCGGGGGGCACCGGCTGTGACACCGTATATATGACAAATTTTCCGGGTGAGCTTGGTACCAGTATGTTTTATTACCAGGTAAATAGCGGCGCAGATTTTTGTCTCAAGGGGTCGTTAGAAAACGTGTCCGATGCGGAAATTGCCACCTCCTGGTCGCGCTGTAGCGCGAAATGCAGCGGCTTGTCGGGATCCGATTATGCGATATGTTCCGAGTGAGTAACGGCATACCGTAAGCTTCCTTCGTGCGTTCAATTTTCGACGGCATTGCAGAGTGCTTCACTTGTGTGTTCCCGCATACCGTAGCGTTTAGTATCCGGGGATACCCGGTTTGAAAGGCGGGCTATTATGAAAGGGACGATACAGTCTCCCGTTTCATCACGTAAGGAAAGATGTCTGATATCCCGTCAGGACAGGTATAGAGATTGACACCTGTTAATGAAACAAACGGCAACGGGAATTGTCTTCCGTGTTACAGGCAGGTCTGTGTTACCGAAGAGGTGGAAACACTCGTACTGCAGTTCGCTACCGCCGGATCACGGCAGGTAGAGTTGGTGACGGTGTAATACGTGCCTGAAGCGCCGCAGTTCGGGACGGTGGTAAGAAATCCGTTTGTCGTATTCCGGAAGCTGGCGTAGCCTGAGCCGTTCGTACACGCGCTACAGGAATAGGTTGCGGTGGGATAGGTTTTGACTTCGGATCCGTTGCAATTCCAGTCTCCGGTGAGCGATGCGTTCACGCCGTTGGTGAATGTCGTTGATTGCGGGGTCGTTTGCCCGGGGTTTGCCGCGGCGGCACTATCGCCGCAATCCGTTCCCGCACGGTAATTTAATGAATATTTTCGGATGCGACCGGCCGCAGACGTGCTGTAACACGTATTCGGTGCGGGGCTATAGCCGTCACCGTCCGCATCAGTCACATAGCACTTATAGCCGCTTCGGATTTGGACGTAGTTAGAAGATGCCACAAGCGAACCTGTTCCCGTGATACTTATCGCTCCCACATACAGCGTGGTCGGCGTTCCCACACTACCGGTATTTAAGGTGACGGTCACACCGTTCGGGATAACGAGCGTGACACCGTTTGTTGAGTCGTCGGTGCCTGCCGAATAGTCATACGCTTCGCTCGATTGACCGTCAACACCGCAGGTAGTAGCGGTTACCGTCCCGTTGGACGGCGTCCAATTGCATGCCGCCTGTATCTTTGCGGCTCCAAAACGGAGACTTACCAGGAATAAAACAAACAAAATGACGACAGAAGAATATTTTTTCATTTTCTTTCCCTGATAATGACCGGGATGGTGGTCACTTCCTTCCCGCTTGTTGCCACGATAGTCGCCGAATAGTTATAAAGATAGGTTTCAGGAACAGTCCATGTTGTTGTCCAAGTCCCGCCGAGATTGGTGCCTTCGGCAAGTTCGAGTTTGAGCGTTGTCGTTTTGGTGTCTGTTCTCAGCTTGACGGACACATCGGAAATCGCGCTCCCGTACGAGGCTTTGACTGAAATACCCTGTTGTCCTCCTACCGCAGGATCGAGCGGATCAAAGGTGATTTCGGAAACATTCGGACCCGTGGCTTGTGCACCGCGGCTCACGATATAGGTGTCTTTGCCGTGGAACAGTTTTGTCGGCGTCGGCGTCGGTGTGGGAGGCGGAGCAACTTCTTCGGGGGCGGCCTGTTGTGTCTCTACTTCATTTTTGGCGGACTCCTGTTTTTGCATCCACAACCAGGCAAATCCGGTGGCGCCGATGATTACGGCAATCGCAATAACCGCGGAAACAACTTGACCTTGTGATGCCTGTTTGGCAGATGATTTCATGGCAGAATACGCACTACCTTTGTGACTATTCCTCTCAAGGATACAGTATCCGATTCCTGCATTGTCAACTCTATCATTGCTATTTGTACTATATATAACCGCATCAAAGAAACCATTAGTCCAGGTTGATACCCTCAAACTGCAGTCCTTCTACGGTGAAATTGGTCGTTCCGTCGGTTGTCGTGAACGAGTAGGGGGCACCTTGCGTCGGTGACCAGGTGTTGGTGCCGCCGGGATCGATGCTGTAGCTTCGCCAATAATACGTGGTGCTCACGGTAAGAGGCGTTTGAATTGTGTAGGTGGCTTGGGTACCCGAGGTATATGCCGTACTTGTTTGGGTGTTTTGGCCGCTCCACCCTGTTTGTGAGCTTGTCTGATCAAAGGTTTGGCAGTTTGCCGTCATGCCCGAATTGGTACAGAGCTCGATTTTATAGCGGAGATAATCGCCGTCCGTATCCGTTCCGGTAGTTTTCAGGTTGAGCGTAAGCGTTCGGTTGGTAGCCCCGTTAGTAGGAGAGTCAAGTGTCGGAGCTGATTGCGCGGCGTTCATGGTAAATGAAGCTGATTCCGATGACCATTCTCCCTCGGTATTGTCATCGTCCCAGAAGGCAAACCGGACGTAGTAGGTTGTCCCCCAGGAAAGGGCGGTTCCCGCATATGAAACGTCCGCACAGCGGTTACCTGCAGTGCAGTTAGCCATGCTCGTGCCTGAAGCTCCCGAATCCCACAGAACGGAAGAGAAGTTGCTGTTGTCATCAACCTGTATGCGGTATTTATTGGCGATGTCTCCGCTATCGGTGTCCACATACAACGCGGAAAATTCCGGGGTGGTATCAATGACGCTCGTCGGATTGGCGGCGCCTTCGGTAAGAATCGTCGTCGGCGCGGACGGTGCGACATTGGTCCGGTAATCAACCGTTACCGAGGTGAGTTGCGGGGAGACTGCTTCGTCGGAAGAGTGGAGAATTGCACGGTATTGCAGGTAACGGTTTCCGGTAGAGCTCGTGATCGTTGAGCCAGCAGGCGTAATGAGGTAATCGCCGTTACTTCGCAAATCGTCAAGCCAAATGGTGCGCCCCTCCGTGCCGTCGGTCAGCCGGAGTGTCATCAGGGTCGTCGCGTTGAGGTGGGAATCGAGTGGCTCTGTAATATTCCAATATTCCCGTTGCCATTTAAAGACGGAAGCATTCGCCGTGAATCCTCCCGACGGGAACGTGCTTCCGGTGTCCCATGATGCAACGGTCGTTGCCCCGGTACTCGCGGTGATCGCCGTCACCGTGCCTTGGGCGATATATTCAGTGCCGTCATAGTTTTCGCGGACAATAACTTTGTCGCCGAGATATAAATTGCCCCCTTTGCTTGGGATCCCGTACCCGGTGGCATCCACGGTAAAGGATGTATCTCCGCTCCCGGTGATGAGGTTTCCGCTATCAAGGAGAGCGGCAAAATCAATGGTAATAGGGTGGGTTCGAAGACCCGCTTCATATGTCTGGCGGATTTCATCTGCGGAGCGGGCGACATTACTTAGCCGGACCTCATCGATATTTCCCGCCCAGTTTTGGGAGATGCCGTCATACGTGCCGATATAGGTTGTATTGCTATTGGTTGCCATGGAAGCGGGTGCACCGGTGCCGGATTTGGTAAGGATACCGTTGATGTAGACATAATACGATGTGCCGGATTTTACCCACGCCACATGGTTCCATTGGTTAAGCGCAAGGGTTCCTCCGGTTTGATCGGAAATTGTCCATGCCGCTCCCGAGCCGATATAAAATGATGCCTGGGTGCCGAACTGTCCCACATAGAGGACGTGTTGTTTGCTAAACACCCGGAAGTGAGTTGCCGCGGTCTGAAGCGTCGGGTAAATCCACGCATCGGCCGTCATATCGGAGAGGCTGTCGACGTGGTTGATCGTACCAAGATTCATGGAATCGTACGCACCGTTGAACGCTTTGGCGCCCCCGATTTTTCCCGCGGTATGCGTTACCCCTACGGTTGTTGCATTGCGGTTATTGCCCGTGGCATCCTGGAGGGAATATGCGGGGATGACGGATATTTCTTCAAACGTACCGGTATGCTGGTACTGGGCGACCTGAACACGATTTATAGTATTGTTGAGTGAAGTATCTGTGGAGAGGAGTGTTGTCCAGTTTGTATATACTCCGCCACGGACTGAATAGCTTGCCGTATTTGCCGTAGTGAGGGTAATTTTTACTTCATAGCGTGTGTTTGCCACATATCCGGAGCCATATGGTCCACCCGTGAGCGCACCGTTTTGATAGACATAGAAGGCTCCCGCATTAAAATAAAGCGCATGCCGAATGTTCGTGTAAGATGGGGTGCCCGTAGTATCTGTTGCCCATCCGATCATCATATGATTGGGTGCGGCTACGCTCGCTCCCGTAAGGAATCTGGCATAAATGGTCTGACCGATTTCCCGGCTATATCTCGCTTGGGATACAATTGCCGAATCCCACGCCGCTGCCGATCCTGCGGTAAGTACGATGCCGTTGTTTTGGGCAATTTTGTTGGCATTAGGATCGGTCTCTACCCATTTTTGGGCATCAATGGTCGTTCCCGAAAACGTCTCATCGGCAATAGGATTTTGTTCGTCAAGGTGCCACAAACCGATCGTACTTGCGTCGGGCTGGTAGTTGGCGAATCCGGATTCTCCCATGGTAGCGGAAAGATAAGTGCCGGGTTTGTCGGCGGCAACCGCAAACGGAAGGCTTGTTTTGGAAGAAAGATCGGTTGAAGACAGCGTTGTTGAAATTGTGTGATCACGACCGGCCCTATATGCTTCGGCGGCTTCGAGAGCCGTTCCCGCGACATTGCGGATTACCACCTCATCAATTCTTCCGTCAAAAAAGAGTTCGGAGGCGTAGTTACTAGACCCAATTTTGAGCGTGGTCGTCGTGTTTTGGAGGGTCGTAAATGACGTGTTGCTGTACTGGCCTCCGAGACGACCGTTGACATACAGGTAACACGTATCACTGGTATCGAACACGGCATAAATATGCGTCCACTCGCCGATACTCGGGCTTACCCCGGTATCACAGCTTATTTGGTTATTGGATGCGTCGCGAACGGCAAATCGAATTCCTTCCGCTCCGTTCAAACGGATAAAAAATGCATTGCCCGCCGCCGAAAAATCGGCTTTTGCCACGATAGTGTTGTAGTCGGAAGCTCCGGGGAGGGTATCCGGATTGATCCAGACCGATATCGTTCCTTGGGTTGCGCCATCTAAGATGGTCACATCGCCGATTTCCACCACATCATCGGTGCCGTCGAAATTGCGGGATGTTTTGATGGCACCCTTGCCGCTGGTCGTGCCGGTCGGCGTACCGTGGTTCGCATTGGCGCTTAGATCATGGATGTAGGCACCAGTGCCTCCCGTTTCATCCATCGGCCAGTAGCCTACCGTTGCCGCATCGATGGGGAGCTGACCCGTTTGTATTTTCTGTGCGGCGGTTCCTTCCGTTTTAATGACCGTGTCCGTTGAGGGATGCATCATATTCGGGTTGGTAGAGCCTGCAAGGTATTTGGTGCGGATCGTGTTTGCCGACAGCGCAACGTCATAGATCCTGACCTCGTCGATGGATCCCCCGAAGTAATTGCCGCGTCCGACCGGTCCCACGTACGGAGGACACGCACCGATATCGAGTTCGCCGTTAGGAGCAATCTGGGTGCCGGTAATGGTGCCTGACGCATGGAATTCGCCATCGAGATAGGTTGAAACGGTGGTTCCCGATATCGTCATGACTCCGTGATGCCATTGATTGTCGGCAACAACGCTGGTGCTCACCGGCGCGATATTGGAGGTGGTGTTGTAGTATTGGCCGACAAATTTTCCGTTGGTGTCCACGCCAATGGAGTACAGCGCGCGAGTGCCGGTTGCCGTATCTTTTCTCACGAGACATTGAAATGCAGACGGTATAGCCGCAATTTTAAACCAAGCCTCCACAGTGAGCGGGTCAGCAAGCTGAAGTGACGCATCATCCGCAACACTGATGTAACTGCTGGCACCGTTAAACTGTCGTCCATTCCCGAACGCGCCATCAGTAATTACCGCGCTACCAATGGCACCATCGTTTGCACCGGTTTGGTCACAAACATCGTTCGTGCCACCGGTGCAGGAGTTATCTGCGGTTTCATCCATCGGCCAGTAGGAGATGAGGTTGGCTTCCGCGGTATCTGAAAGATACGCGTCGTCATAGGTATTGATTGCTGTTTCATTTGTCACCGGCCGCCATGCCTCCCAACTGCCGTCGTCGGGGGAGCTGTCGGCACCCACCCGGGTTTGTAACTCAACATTGCCGGCGTTGTAGTTTGCGGTTATTTCGGATTGCGCCATGACGCGCGAATATATCCGCGCAGAGTCGATAACACCGTCAAAATTAAGTGTCGTACTCCATTGCGCCTTGCCGATAAGGAAATCAGCCGGTCCGTTTGCCATTCCGGTATAAGTGCCCGCCGTCGAGGCGGTACTGTTTTGCAATACTCCATTCACATAAATGTTTATCCCGTTTGTGGATTCCGTGCCGTCATAGGTGGCTACGATGTAATACCATGCTCCCGGTTGCCATATTTTTGTGGTGTTGCGGGAGATGCTATTGGTGTTGTTGGTAAAAAATGAAGCATAAATACTGCCCTGATAGAATGCTAACTGGTATTCATCGCCGGCGCCTGCATTTCTTTTGCTCATAATCCAGTTGCCGTCACCGGATCCCGCCATTGTTTCGGGAAAAACCCATGCTTCCATGGTCATCGGGGTATCGGTTCCGCCACTGCCGAACGATAACGCATCAGTATCAGTAATCGTTACCACATCATCGGATTCATCGAACATGAGCGCTCCCGCACCCCAGCGCTTATTCGCCGCTGTCCATCCGGATCCCGCCGCGGCATCCTGGCTTCCCGTTGCGCTAAAGCCGGTGAGTGAACCGTTGCAGGTTGTACTACAGGAGCCGGCATTGTTTGCGGCGGTCGTTCCGCTCGTTTCGTTGAAGTTCCACTGGGCGATCAGGCTGGTAGTATCTTTGAGCGTTTCGCCGTCGCCCGTCATAACTCCAAGCTCATTCCAGGAGAGTGAATTCCACTGGGCAAGCGTCGAGGTGCCGCTCGTAAGGTCGATAACGTCAGACGTATAGGTGCTGTATGGGCGCCTGCTTGCGGCAAGTTTGATTTCCGCAGGTGACCTGGCAACTCCGCTTATGCGGACTTCATCGATTTCACCGTCGAACCAATTGCCGAGCGTCCCGTTGCAGGTGGCGTCGGCGTCCGTGCCGATAAGAAGTCCGCACGTGCTGAAGTTTAGCGGTGCGGCATCGTTGCCCACGACGGTTTCCGCGACTCCGTTGACATACAGAGTGATCACGGCGCCGGCGCGGGTAACGGCGATGTGTTGCCAGTCGGTGGTTATCATTTGGGTAGAAGTGATGCGGATAAGGTTATTTGAGTTGACGTTAATGACATTGGAAAGAATGTGAATATAAAATTCGTTGCCGCCGCTACCGTCCGCCGCCATAAGGATCATTTCGTCCGTTGTCGTGTCGGGTTTGACCCAGGCTTCATAGGTAAAGTCACCGGTGGGAAGCGTCGGACTGCTTACCTCGATGTAATCGCTCGTGCCGTTTAACGTGCGCGATGCCGATCCTACTTTCGGTGTACTGGTGTCGATGGTGGTTCCCGTTGCGACGCCGTGCCTGCCGCCGCCGCTCGCATCGCACATGTCCTGGCCGCCGGAACAGCTGTTTTCCGCCGATTCGTCCATATGCCAAAGTGCTATGGTGTTGCCGTCTGCAGTATATGGCTGATTGGGGGTTTCCAATACGGTTGACGATCCCGATCCCGTATCCTTCATCCTATTCATTGTGCCGGTGGCAAATTCGCTTGTCGTATCATGGACGACCGTCGGATCGATCGTCACGGGATACACGCGAGAAGGATCGGACAGCCAGGCAGGATCCATGTCGAGTACGAGCATATAGGAACGCTCGGCAATACCCGGGCCTGTGTGTGCCGGGATAGGCCCAAGGAGTTGTTGTGATATATAAGTATTTTGATTTATATCTTTCGATATTTTTTTATAGACATCTGTAGCGTCGGTGAGCCGATAACGGATATTCCTCGTGATAGTGCCGTTGGCGTCGACGGCAAACGGTTGCATGACGTGGAACTGATATGCACCGTTTTGGTCGACGAAGACAATCTGTCCCTCCGGAGTAACGACCGGGCGCACGTTTGCGACCGAAAGGGTCGAGAGAAAGGTGCTTCTCCCCATGGGTTTGTCGAGGATGATTTCTTCCTTGATGCCGTTTTGGATCGGTTGGTAGCGCATACGGAGACCGTCTTTGGCGGTGTACACGATTTCATCGTTGGTGTGAGAGGTAGAAGCCGCGGTGACTGCCATGGCGAACGTTGCCTTGGCCTCTCCCCGGGACACCGTGAGGGAAACATCCTGTTTTTTTGCTTCCAGACTACTCGTAAAATTGCCGGAGGCGTGGCTGATGGTGAACCGATCGCCAAAGAGCGATTTTTTGATAATTGGCCGATGAACTTCGGAAACCGATCGGATGATCGGAAGGGCGAGAAACGGCATGGTGATGACGACGGCGATAAAAAGCACCGTTTTCATCCGCATGAGCGCACGAACCGTATGTCGGACGGTTGTTCGGAATACAGCGGGTATTGTGTGCCGATGTTTCATAGTTAATTGATGACCCACCAGTTAAATTGTACGGGAATAGTAAGTGATGTATCTATGGCCACAATGAACCCTACACCCGGCAGTTTTTCCTTGACGTAAAGTACCTGATTACCCGTACTGGAAAGGGGAGTAAGGTAGACAAGCGAGTCGGCGGCAACCTGACTTGAAAGGACTGTTACTTCGGTAAAGTACCCGGGCAAGGTGCCGGTACCTACCGTATTTGACGGTACCGCACTTTCGGTAGAAGTCGGGGCGGCACTGATATTAAGTTTTTGTACCGTAGCGCTCCCCGATGCGACGAGTGAATCCGCGCTTACCGTACCGGCAAATGTGGCACTTCCCGATGCGTCGATAGCTACGACTGTTTTGTTGTCGGCACCCTTAATGATGAGATCGCCAAATCCTGCTGACGGGGTGGCAAGCGGATCGGCAAACGGATCGGGCAGCGGATTGGTAAGATCGATCGTAAGATCGTTGCCTTCGAGCGGCGAGATGGTGTTGGTGCCCAAAACGCCTCCTACCGTGGTGTTTCCGGTGATTGCCAGGAAGCCCTGGATAAACACGCGGTTCCAGATGTCGGCAATAATAGTGCCGTCCAGGATGTTGATATCCGCGAGTTTGTTTCGTTGGATATAGAGGGTTTCTCCGATAGTCTCGATGGTGTTTTCCGCAAATCGTATGATGCCGTCGACCAGGAGTGATCCGGTGATGGATGTGCTGGAAAGCAGGGAATCGCCGAGAACAAACAGACTGGTATTGACGGTGATGTTTCCGTCACTTATCGTCACCGCATCACCAAGGTTGCCCGATGGGCTTGCTCCCGGTGTCGGAGTGGCGGCGGGGAGTGCCGACATGGTGCCGATGGAGTTGATCGAATCCTGTATGGTTTGGAACCTCACATCGAGGTCTCCAAACCGGGTGACCACGCGGTCGGCATATAACTGGCCGGCGACGGTTGCTTCATCCGCGATCACGGATTCAGCAGTGATTGATCCGTCGGCGACAACCGATCCGGCGGTAAGTGAACCTTCAAAGTTAGCATTGCCGAGGGCGTCAAACGAGGTAACTGTTTGGTCCGTTTCGGTATTCTGTATTTCCAGCCGTTGCGAAGTATTCAAGTCAACCTCGAGTACTCCTGATTCCGTTGCGATCGGGGATATCGAATCGGTGCG
>WBZO01007426.1_pt1 | contig 10160 bp, 7 predicted proteins | sample 5204261 | NCBI WGS metagenome assembly WBZO01 (sample SAMN12412400, study PRJNA552823) | activated sludge metagenome | isolation source: activated sludge from anammox sidestream of wastewater treatment plant... | place: USA: North Carolina | collected 2017-09
CTCGCCGTCGACCGTCGCGTGTGCCCCGACGATCGTGAGCGTGTCCCCCGGCGCGAACGTGTACTGCTGTTCCTCGAGCCACCGCGTCGGGCCGACGTGGACGCTGATGGTGCCCGATGCGGCCTTCAAGGCCAGGTGCAGACCGGAGCCGCCCTTCCGGCCCTGGTGGGGCTGGACCGCATCGACGGTGCCGGTGAGGGTCACCTCGGCCGCCTTGTCATAGCGCGGCATTCCGGGGCCGCTCCTGCGACCCTGGGCTTCCACGGTGGCGGCCACGAGCGCCGCGCCCATCACCAGCGCGAGCGCCGTCCGCCCGACATGCATTGGGGTCATGATCAGTCCTCCTTCTGTCGTGGGATGGTCCAGAGATTCGGGAGGGGGCGGCCTGGTGACGCGCACGGCCGCTACCCGTGAACGATTCACCGTTCGTACCAACGCGAACATGCCGCGCGTGCAGGAAATACCACGCGACGCGACGCCCGGTGCCGGAGAGCCGTGCAGAACGTGCGCGCGATGCCGGAAGGCCGCCGAGATGTCACCAACTCATCGGCGGCGTCATCCCATCTCGTGAAGGGTGTGATTCAAAGCCACGCTGGGAGGTGCATCGTGCGAGCTGGGGCAAGCGTTCTCGGTATGGTCGTGCTATCCCTCTCCGTCGCCGCCGTCTCATGCGGGGGCTCGTCCGTGGCTCCGTCGGGCACGTCTGTCGCGGCACCGGCGGTGGACGGGCTCGGGACCGCGATTGCGGATGAGTATCGCGCCGAGGCGATCTATCAGGGGGTGATCGCGGACTTCGGCCAGGTCGTGCCGTTCGTCAACGTGCTGACCGCGGAGCAGCGGCACTCGGCGGCCATCGCCGCGGTGATGCGCGCCTACGGGCTCGCCGTGCCCGCAGACCCCTGGACCACCAGCACCGTGCCCCACTTCCCGACGTTCGCCGCTGCGTGTTCCGCGGGCGTGACGGCGGAGCAGGACAACATCGCGTTGTACGACCGGCTGCTCGTGCTCGACCTGCCGGCCGAGGCACGGCGCGTCTTCGAGAGCAACCGGCTCGCCTCGCTGCAGAACCACCTGCCGGCCTTCGCGCGCTGCGCGCAGTAGGCACACGGCTGCCGCCGGCGCCTCGCGTCCAGCCTGAAGGCCCGCATGTCCGCGCGTGGCACCGGCCACCCTCTCGTGACCGGAACAGTTGTGGGCAGGGACGGGCCGGCCCGCTTACACTGATAGGCGGCGCACGGCCCGACCGTCGGGGCCGTCCGAATCCCGGCGAGACACATGACCCAATCCAACAAGTTCAGCGCGCGCATCACCCAGCAGAAGTCCCAGGGCGCCTCACAGGCGATGCTCTATGCCACCGGCCTCAACGAAGCCGACATGGAGAAGCCGCAGGTCGGCATCTCCAGCGTCTGGTACGAGGGCAACCCCTGCAACATGCACCTGCTGGACCTCGCCAGGGCGGCGAAGGACGGGGTGACGGCAGCCGGCCTCGTCGGCATGCGCTTCAACACCATCGGCGTGAGCGACGGCATCTCCATGGGCACCGACGGCATGAGCTACTCGCTGCAGTCGCGCGACCTCATCGCCGACTCGATCGAGACGGTGATGTCGGCCCAGTGGTACGACGCGAACATCTCCATCCCGGGCTGCGACAAGAACATGCCCGGCTGCCTCATGGCCATGGGCCGCCTGAACCGGCCCTCACTCATGATCTACGGCGGCACCATCCGCGCCGGTCACGGCGAGCACGGGGAGAAGCTCGACGTCATCTCCGCCTTCCAGAGCTACGGCGCCTTCATCGCCGGCACCATCACCGAGCCCCAGCGCCGCCAGATCGTGCGCCAGTCGTGCCCGGGCGCGGGCGCGTGCGGCGGCATGTATACCGCCAACACCATGGCGTCGGCCGCCGAGGCCCTCGGCATGGCGCTGCCCTACAGCTCGTCGATTCCAGCCGAGGACCCACGCAAGCTCCAGGAGTGCCACGATGCCGGCCTCGCCGTCAGGCGCATGCTGGAGATGGACCTCAAGCCGCGTGACATCATGACCCGCGCGGCCTTCGAGAACGCCATGGTGCTCATCACGGTGCTCGGCGGCTCCACCAACGCCGTCCTCCACCTGATTGCCATCGCCCGCTCGGTCGGAGTCGACCTCACGCTCGACGACATGCAGGCGGTCTCGAACCGCGTGCCGATGCTGGCCGACTTCAAGCCGAGCGGCCAGTACGTGATGGAAGACCTCCAGGCGGTCGGCGGTACGCCGGCCGTCATGAAGATGCTGCTCGAGGCCGGCCTCTTCGACGGCAGCTGCATGACGGTCACCGGGAAGACCCAGGCCGAGAACCTGAAGGACCTCCCGGGGCTCACGCCTGGACAGCCAATCGTCCGGCCGCTCACAGACCCCATCAAGAAGGAAGGGCACATCCAGATCCTGAAGGGCAACCTCGCGCCCGAAGGGTCGGTGGCGAAGATCACCGGCAAGGAAGGCCTCCGCTTTGCCGGTCCCGCGCGCGTCTACGACTCGGAAGAGGACATGCTGCACGGCCTCGAGCAGGGGCAGATCTCCAAGGGCGACATCATCGTCATCCGCTACGAGGGCCCGAAGGGCGGACCGGGCATGCCGGAAATGCTCACACCCACCTCGGCGATCATGGGCGCCGGCCTCGGCAAGGACGTGGCGCTGCTCACCGATGGCCGCTTCTCCGGTGGCTCGCACGGCTTCATCGTGGGCCACGTCACTCCGGAGGCGCAGGACGGCGGGCCGATCGCGCTCGTGAAGAACGGCGACCGCATCGTGATCGACGCCGAAAAGAACGTGATCGACGTCGAGATCAGCGACGCCGAGATGGCCGCTCGCCGCGCCGCCTGGGTCCAGCCGCCCCTGAAGGCCACCCGCGGCACCCTCGCCAAGTACATCCGACTGGTGAAGAGCGCCAGCGAGGGGTGCGTCACCGACGAGTAGCCGGGTCCGGCGCCCGGACCCGGCCAGCCGATCAGAATCGCCAGCTGATGCTGGTGAAGACGTTCCTGCCGGGTTCGGCCACCCGCACCCCCGTGCGGAAGGGGTCGCGCTGGAACGACAGGTGCTCGACGAAGTACGCGTCGAGCAGGTTGGCCACGCCGACCGACACGGCCAGTTGGCCGCGTCGCCAGCCCGACGAGAGGTTCAGGAGCTGGTACGGGGCCGTCGGCAGCTCGCCGAGGGTGGTATCCACCCGGTCCTGCGCCGCGCTTGCCACACCCTCCACCTCGAGGAACAGCCGCCCGTCATCCACCCGCGCGCGCACCCGTCCGCGCAGCGGCGGCATCTCGGCCACGTTGGTCGCCGTGATGCCACGCGACGCGTCCGGCGTCAACGTGCCGCGCACGTACGACACGTCGCCCGACACGGTCAGCATCCTGTGCAGGGTGAGCGACCCGTTCGCTTCGAGGCCGCGCATCGTGGCGTCCACGTTGGCGTAGGAACGCGCGGTTGCGTTCATCACGCCCGGCACCATCACGATGCGGCGGGCGCCATAGACCGCAATGTAGTCGTGCACGGCATTCACGTACGCGTTCGCCGAGAGTGCCACCCGCGTGCGCTGGATCGACGCGGAGAGGTCCACCCCGGTGTTGCGCGCAGGATCCAGGTCGGGATTGCCCACCCAGTCGGTCCCGGCACGGCGCAGGGCGAAGAACCGCTCGTTCGCCTCGGCCACGCGCGCCGTATGGCCCAGCGCCGCAGCGACGCTGATGCCCTTCGCCGCCTGCACGGTCAGCTTCGCCCGTCCGGAGAGGGGCGTGTCCACCCGCGAGGTGGTCGTCGTGCCGTGGTACGCGGTGTACAACGCCGCATTGACCTTCGCCGGATCGGCCGTCGTCGAAAGGCGGTCCAGCCGGCCGCCGAGGTCGATCGCCGTGCGGGTGCCGAACGTCCGGGTGTGCTCGATGAAGGCGCCGACCGAGTCGATGTTGACGTCCGGGATCGAGTACTGCGGACTGTAGGCGTTCATGCCCGCCATCATCGTCTCGGTGTTCCAGTTGCGGCGATAGGCCTCACCGCCGATCGTGGTGGTGCCGCGCCGGGCCTCGACGCGGCCCCCCAGCGTCTCGGTCGTGGCGGCCGTGCCCATCGAGTAGCCACGGAGGGCGTTGGTCGAGCTGGACCGGTAGGCATCCGTCATCCAGTGGTCCACGGCAGACCAGTACGCCTGCGCCTTCAGCGACGAGAACGCCCAGACGGCCGGCGCGCTGTATTCGAGCGCCAGGCGATGCGCGTTGTCCCAGATGGCGTCCATCTGCAGGTAGGGGTAGAGCACGTGGTCCGTGAGCTGCCTCGTATAGCTGGCCTCCACCTGGTGGCCCGACGTTGATCTCCAGGCCGACCGTCCCCACAGCGTGGTCGCACGGAAGGCGTCGGAGTCCATTGCCGACGCCTGGTAGTTGGCGGCCTGCGTCATCAGTTCGCCCCGGCCGTTGCTGTACGGCGCCGAGCGCCGGTACGATACGCCGCCGAGCGCCGACAGGTGCGTCCCGCCGTACGACATGGTTGCGGACGGGTTCACGAACCCGAACGACCCGGCGCCCAGCGAGACATTCGCGTTCCAGCCCTCGTCGGGCTTCCGCGTCACGATGTTCACGATGCCACCGAGGCTGCCCTGGTAGCGAACGTCGAACGGTCCCTTGCCGACGTCCACCCGTTCGACCTGCGAGAAGTCCACATGGAAGGACGGGGGATCCATGTGGTTCGGGCAGGCACCGTACAGGCGCTCGCCGTCGAGCAGCACGTTCAGGTCCCGGCTCTGGAGCCCGCGCAGCACCACGTCGTTGGCAATGGCCCCCTTGCGGAGCTTCCACAGGCCGGTCGTGTCGGCGAGCAGTTCGCCGACGTCGCGGGCCGCGCTCTCCCTCACCGCGGTCACCTCCACGCTGTCGCGCGGGACAGCCCCGGACACGGTGACAACCTCCCGCACCATCTGGGGCTGCAGGACCACGTCGACCGTACCCGTTCCCGGAACCATCAGCCCGCTCACCGTCTGCGGTGCCAGGCCCGGGAACTCGACCACGAGCGTGTAGGTGCCGTCCGGCAGCCTGTCGAAGACGAACGTGCCCAGGTCGCTGCTGGTCGAGCGGAATTCGCGCCCGTTGCCGTCGATGAGTAGCAGGGTGGCCCGGGGAAGCCGCGCCCCGTCCGTACTGGTGGTGGTGCCACTCAACACGGCGCGCTGGGCCAGGACTTCAGTGCCTGCCAGGCCTATGACGATCAGGAACCCGACCGAGGCGAACAACTGCCTGAGAGAACTGCGCATGGGGACCCTCCATTTCCCGCCCGGGCGGCCAGCGGCGCCTGCTTCGGTGCGCCTGGTCACCCGGCCGTGCAGCCGTGAGGACGTCGCGGGACCCGTGGAGGCCAGCGGCTATCGACACGTCGCGCGTCGTGAACAGGGATGACAGGGTTCGCCCGGCCGTGACGGCCGATGCAGCCAGAGGGCGGAGGGGTGCAGCGAGCCGCGAACTGTGCAGCGGCCCGTAATGAAAGTCAGCGCGTTGCCGATAACCGCTGTATGCCTATTCCCGTTGTCGCCACCTTCCTTGCGTTCATCGTTGCCACGCTGTACATCATGCGTCGGCGCGTGCGCCTCGGACGCCGCAAGGCCAGCTTCTAGCTCGTGTGGCGGCCGCCCCGGGCTTCCCGGGGCACCGCCACCCGGCGTCCTGCTGAGATTGCGCTCGGCGGGCCCGACCCGGGACACTACGGGATCATGTCGATCCCTTCGTCCTCCGCCCTCTCCCTCGACACCCTCGTCATTCCAACGCCAGGCGGCATCGCCAGCCGCGTGCTGGTCAAGGCCTCCGGCGGCAGCGCCACGCTCTTCGCCTTCGACGGCGGACAGGGCCTGACCGAGCACACGTCCCCGTACGACGCGCTCGTGCAGGTGATGTCCGGCAGGTTCGTGCTGACGATTGGCGGGACGGCGGTGGACGCACCCGCGGGCTCGGTCGTACTGATGCCCGCGGGCGTGCCTCATGCCGTGGATGCGCCCGAGGCCGGGCGCATGCTGCTGACGATGGTGAAGTAGGGGACGGAGGTCGGCGCCTACTTCCTGCCGATCTCGTCGGCGAGGATCGAACCGTCGCCCTGGCGCACGCCGGCCGCTTCGAGCTTCGTGCTCGACGAGAGCGACGTCAGCGCGGAGCAGGACAGGCCGTCGTCGTACTTCGTGCTCGCGCTGGTGGTCACCGTGGTGTTCTCGATCTTGAAGCTCAGGGTCGGGCAGCTCCCCGAGCGGGCAGACATCGAGCCCGACACCTTGGCGCGCGAACCGGAACCGGACCCGCTCTTCTTCTCGACCTCCCTGGCCAGGATGGAGCCATCGGTCTGCCGGGTGCCCTCGACCTCGACGTTGTCGCCCTTGGCGAGGCTCGCGCACGTCGTGTCGTCGAAGCGGGTCGACGCGTTGGTCACCACGGTCGTCGTGCCGACTGTGAAGCTGTTGCTGGCCGGGCAGCCGCCGGTCGGGACGCTCGTGATGACCCCGGACACTTCGGCTTCGTCCTCATCATCGTCTTCGTCATCACCGTCGTCATCGTCGCGGCCGCCGTTCCCACGCCCGTTGCCGGCGTTTCCCGAACCCGAGTTCGTGTTCTGCACGATCACCCGGTTGGCGAGCAGTGTCGAGCCAGAGCGCGTGGCCTTCACGTGCACGCGGAGGCCCGCCGTGAGGTCGTTCGGCTTGAGCGTCGTGCCTCCCTTGGTGATGCTCGTCGACGCATCCACCATGACCGTGCTGCCCGCCCGCCCGACGACGAATGTGCCGCCTGAAGAGCTGAGCGCCACAGACCCGATCTCACCCTCGAGTTCGACCTTGTTGTCGGACGATGAGAGCTCCTGTTCGTCGAGGGTGGCACTGCTGCCAGAGACGCGCACCGTGATGCGCAGCGCGTCGTTCGTGTTCACCGGCGGCAGGGTGAGCTCCGTGGTGAACCCGGGGCCGCTGATGGTGAGGGTCACCGTACCGGGGGGGACGTTCTCGAGCACGAAATTGCCGTCGTCATCACTGGTGACACTGATGGACGTGCCGTTGACGGAAATCGTCACCCGCGTGCCGCCACCGAGCATCCGCATCATGCCGGGGTCGGCCAGGCTCGAGGTGGTAGCTCCCGTCAGGACCGTGCCGCGGATGCTGGCGCCGCCCGCGGCCGGCGCCGCAGCCGGCGACGGTGCCGTCAGGGATCCTGCGGTGCCGTTCGACTTCGAGCAGGCGGTCAGAATCGCCAGGGACAAAGCGATCGGGACGATCGCAAGCGCGCGGAACCTCTGCATCGGTAGCTCTCCTGTCTGTCGTTGGGGCAATCTGGCCGGGCGTCGCCGCGCACACGAATAGCGCACGCGGAATTACGCTTTTCCGGCCAGAGGTGACCGCTGGGGGCGGTTCGGCATCCGCTCAGCAATACACGTGCCCCACGCCAGGGGGCGCGGGTGTCGCATCGAGTCCGTCGCCGTGCATCCCAGCCGTCGTCCTCCGACGCCCGGTGATGCCTTTTGACACGACGCGGTGTGTCGCTTACTCGCCTGGACCCTGGAAGCGGAAGGCTGCCTCGTAGATCACCGGCCCGCCGGTGGTCCGCAGGGCGCGCGACTCCGGACGGTTGTATTCGGTCAGGGGCACGCGGTTGTCGCGGACGAAGCCCGCGCGGGCCAGCTCGTCGACGAGCTGTGTCTCAGTGAGGAAGATCTGCGGGCGTCCGGCGAACTGCGTGAAGGTAAGCGTCTGTCCAGGCAGGGGCTGTGCGTCGTCCGGCAGCGTGTGGCGCGAGAAGGTGAACACGAAGAGTGCGGCTCCAGGCATGGCGATGCGCGCCGCTTCACCGACGGCCGAACGGAACAGGGCGTCAGAGCCGGCCAGGTTCCAGATGCCGTGCGCCACGATGAAGTCGGCGCTGCCGGTGCGGCAGGGCAGGGCCTGCATGGGGGCCAGTGCGAACGCCACGCGCGTGGTGGTGCTGGGCTCGGCCTGAACCCGCTGGCGGGCCGCGTCCAGCATCGGCCGCGACAGGTCCGTGCCGAGCACGCGCCATCCCAGGCGGCCCAGCGGCAGCGCGTTGCGTGCGGCGCCGCAGCCGATGTCGACGAGCACGCCGCCTGGGCGCTCACGCGCCAGCGTTGCCGCGTACTCCATGAGGACCGGGTTCGGCTCACCCCTGACGAACCCGTCCACCGTCGAGGGCTGACTCCAGGGTGTGCCGGCAAGAGGGTCCATCACGCCACGCTACCACGCGTGTGGCCCCGCGACGCATGGGCGCGAATCCTGGCGGCCTGGCCCGGTCGGGCGTGCAGGACTGGGCACCAGCCAGGCATACGGCAGTGGTGTGGTAGTCTGTCGGTGGATTAGCTGTGGGCGCCCCCCAGCCCCGGTGGAAGCCGGCCTTGTTCCGCACCGCTTGAACGCGGTGGTTCGACACGCCCCCGTAAGGGGCGACTGATACCTGGCCCGTACGGCCCAGGAGGTGTGTGCATGTCGTCCAGGAAAGACGACGGCTCGTTTTCCGAGCGCGTCTCATCGTCATATCGCCAGCTTTCGCTGGCGGCCTCCCACCTCAACCTCGTCTCCGACGAACTCGGCAAGTCCATCGTCGTGCTGGACGCTGCCCTGAAGAAGCTGAACCTCGGCATCTCCACGTGGTCGCGCCTCGATCGCTGGGAGGATGCCCTCGGGAACTACTCGAGCCGGTATCTTGGCTATGCGAAGGTGAACAATCGGTGGGGCATCGCGCTCCGCACCGTCGCCGGCAACAACAACCAGCCCGAGGAAGCCACCGTGGAAGAGTGGCTCTTCAACGACGCGCCGCGGGCGCTGCGGATCGAGGCCGTGGAGAAGTTGCCGGATCTCTTCGAGAACCTGATCAAGGAAGCCGACGTGGCCATCCGCAAGGTGAAGGCGCAGACGCTGAATGCGCGGCAGCTGGCCGCCGCGCTCGGCGACGCCACGAGCGCCATCACCGAGCCGCGCAAGTAGACTCCGGCGAAGCCCCGGTGTATCGTGTCCGACCCGAGGCACACGTGTCACCGCTGCTGACCACGCATCGTCCATCGGACCTGTCGCTCGGCGCCGCGTGCCGCATTGCGGTGATGGGCGTGGTATTTGCCATGGTGCTCTCGCTTGCGCTGACGCCTCACGCCGACGCGCGTCCCACGGGCGGTACGCCAGCGCCCGAGTCCACGCGCTGATGCGCCCCTCGGGCCTGCTGACGCTGGCCTTCGTCGCCTGCGCCGGCGCAGGTTCGGCGAGCCTGGCCATTGCGCAGCCTGGCCCGCCACCGACATTCACCCGCGACCTCGCCCCCATCGTCTTCGAGCACTGTGTGTCGTGCCACAGGCCTGGCGGGTCTGCGCCCTTTGCGCTCGTCACCTATGAAGACCTGCGGGCCCGGGCGCGGCAGGTGGTGGCGGCCGTGTCCACCCGCACCATGCCGCCATGGATGCCCGAGGGGGCGCCCGGCGAGTTCGAGGGTGACAGGCGCCTGACCGACCAGCAGGTGCAGACATTCAGCCGCTGGCTCGAGGCTGGAGCACCCCAGGGCCCACCGGCCGATCTGCCGCCGCTGCCCGCGCCGCCGGGCGAGTGGGAACTCGGCCCGCCCGACCTGGTGCTCCGCCTCGAGCGTCCGTTCGAGCTGCCGGCACAGGGCCACGATCGGTTGAGGAATTTCGTGGTGCCGATCCCGGTCGGCGCCACCCGGTACGTGCGCGCCTGGGAGTTCCGCACGTCGACCACGCGCGTGGTGCATCACGCCACGCTCATGGTCGATCGCGGAGGTGGCGCGAGGCGCCTGGACGAGCAGACGGTCGAGAGCGGCTACGAGGGGCTGATCCCGTTCTCGGCGCAGAGCCCCGACGGCTACTTCCTGGGGTGGACGCCAGGCCAGCGGGCGCAGCGTTCGTCGCCTGACATGGCGTGGCGCGTGGACCCGGGCAACGACCTCATCGTGATGCTGCACATGCGGCCGGGCGGGGCGATCGAACCCGTGGATGCGAGCATCGCGCTCTACTTCAGCGAGCGCCAGCCCTCGAGCGTCCCGGTGATGATCCGGCTGAACCGACAGGACCTCGACATTCCCGCCGGCGCATCGGCCTTCGAGGCGGTCGACCGCTACACGCTGCCGGTCGACGTGGACCTGTACGCCATC